>Ga0272444_10000334_pt1 | contig 52322 bp, 43 predicted proteins | sample SSMForm13_FD_201033 | JGI IMG/M metagenome (GOLD analysis project Ga0272444, IMG submission 201033) | Marine sediment archaeal communities from Little Sippewissett salt marsh, Falmouth, MA, United States - SSM-Form-13 | ecosystem: Environmental > Aquatic > Marine > Wetlands > Sediment ... | reverse complement strand
CATAAACAACACGATGAGATTTGTGTAAAACATTCATCTACGAGGAATCGCATTAGGAATACTCCGCCATCAGCGGCATAAATTCAGTGTTTTTGAGGGACTTGGTGGCGAAAAGGAAGCAAGCATGTATGTCTTCAATGGTGAGACCTTTAACCCTAACAACGCATACTTGTTGTGCTTTTTCATTCTTATCGCTCCGATTCATCAAGGATAACCGGCTGGTTTCCAGAAGTGTCAAACACTTCTGATGAACTCGTAAAAAGTCCGATTTAGACGGTTGCGTAAAAAGTTCAAATTCAAGGCGTGCAAATTTTGTAATCATCGGCTATCCGCCGGTCCCGTAGGGAGTGTACTTTTCGTACGTTGAATGATTGCGAAATGCAGCACAACGCAGAAGTTGGACTTTTTACGAAACCGTCACTTCTGATCAACGACTCTTTTGGATTAGTCCTAACAGCGTGTTCTTTAATTTTGGGCCGGCAATTTTATCTTTGACGCCGATCGAATCGTTTTCAACACAACGAGCAAAGAATTCGTGGGGTGTATTCCCAGGTACAATGTAGAGTGTTAATGAAACGGTTGTCTGGCACCCGGGGATTTCGGGTACAGTAATAATAGGGTCGGTTTTTGCAATCCAGACAACAGTCGCAAGCATTTCAAGGTGTTTCATCAATTCATCCTGCCATGTTTCTAACGCTTCAATCGCGTTGTCAACCACGGGTATGGGGTCTAAAACAACCACAAGTTCAGCTTCAGGCGTACTGTCGATCAGGGACTCAAAAACAGACCGGCTGGTGGTGACAAAAAGTCCGGAATCTTGTTGATCCTGTTGCATAAGACGGCTCCAGGCGTGTATCCGCTCTTTTGTCATGTAATACCCCGGATCATGGGCTTCCAATCTTTTTTCCAAAGCAGCTTCTTCATCAAGATCCTGGTCTTCGCCTTTAAGATCCTCCATGAAATCCTTCTCAATTGCTTCTATGGCTTGAAAATCATGATTTAATGTGAGGTTCTGCATGTCATATTCCTGGGCAAGATGAAGAAACAATCCGGCATTCAGCAGAGGATCGGGTTTTTCTTGCGACCGGTTTTGACGCCCCTCTTTGCTTTTGATATCCGCCGTTATCTGTCTTGTTGAGTCTTCATCAAAAAACGGAATTTTATCGGTTCTGGATTTTAAAAAAGCGATTTCGCTTCCCTGGTGCAAATTTGCCCAAGACCGGTATTGTTTGACAATGGCATCAAGTTTGTCTCCGTCATATTTCACGGGGATCCGAATGTCGAGAATGCCGCTTTTTCCCCAATGTTGCATCTCATCCGGTATTTTTATGCTTGAAATTTGATACACGGCGGTCTGCCTGAAACACGCCGCAAGTTTTTGGCAAACAGGTTTTGAAATAAATGTAAATGGAAAATAAATGGGTTTCATAATTCCTCTTTCAGTGTTGTGGCAAAAGTTTTTCTATGTCGCCACCAAGGCACCAAGGCACGAAGAAAGAATAACAAAAAAAATCCTTCGTGCCTGCCCGCCATCGGCTTCGCCTTAGGCGAGGCGGGCGGGTCTTTGTGACTTTGTGGCAAAAATTTATATGTTCCGGTTAGGTATTTGTCCGTTTTTAACTAGTGTCCATCCATAAATCTATATCGGGAAAAAATAAGTTTCCAATGCAGAAATGAGCAATTTTTCGCAAGGTCAAGGAAATCAAGGAACACCGCGGAGGCGTACACGTAGTACGCCGCACAAGTGATTCCGCAGATTGACGCAGAGATTGCGAAAAAGGGCCATTTCTGGATGGAAACTAACTAATTTGACAGCTTCTCATCTTTTATGGTTATTCCCATGGCTTTTAACTGATCCCGAATCTTATCGGCAAGATCCCAATTTTTCTCCCGCCTGGCGGTATCTCTTTGTTTGATCAGGCGATCGATTTCAGGGTCATGAAATTCATCTTGAAAATCGAATATCTTTAATACGGAATCTATATTACGAAACGCATCCATAATAGTTACCGCGCCGTCCGGATCTATCCTTTTTTCCTGAGTCAGGATATTCACCTTCTTTACAATTTTAAAAATCGAGGCCATGGCGGCCGATATATTCAAGTCATCATCCATGGCGCTGACAAAACCCTGTTTCAGGTCGTATAAAAGCTGATCCAACTCAGGATAAGGAGAAGCGTCCGATTTCGCATGAAACAGGGAATAGATACAGGCATCCAGCCTTTTTATGGAGCGTTTGGCATCTTCAAGCCTTTTCTTTGAAAAAACAACGGGTTTCCTGTAATGCGCGGAAAGCAGCCAGTACCTGATCTGCCTGCCGGAATATCCCATATCTGCCAGATCAGAAAGGGTGGTCAGTTCTGCTCCCTGTTCGTCTATCTTTTTACCATCCACCAGGACCCGGTCGCAGTGCACCCAGTATCTTGCAAGGGGTTTGCCGGTCAGGGCACCGGCAATTGCGACTACATTTTCGTTGTGGGGAAAAACCAGCTCCCGGCCGCTGGTGTGGATGTCATATCTTTCCCCAAGATATTTCATTGCCATGGCAACGCACTGAATGTGCCATGACGGACGGACATTGCCCCAGTCGGTTTTAGTGAATATTCCTTTTTTCAGTTCGGAAAGTCTGGATCTTTTAAAAAGTGTAAAGTCTCTGGGGTTATCCTTTTCATATTCATCAAGATCTACGGTGGCACCCAGTCTTATCTTGTTGATATCCACGCCGGACAGACGGCCATAATCGGAAAAGCGGGAAATATCGAAGTACAAAGACCTCAGTTTTTCATATGCATATCCTTTTTTCACCAGTTTTTCAGCCAAGGCAACCATATCGTCAACATGTTCGCTGGTTTTAGGGTATTTAGAGGCCGGCTTAATTTCAAGAAAATCCAAATCCTTTTTAAAGGAATCGATATGTTTTGCGGTAAATTGAGAGAGCTTCAACCCCGATTTCTCAGATCCGTTTATGGTCTTATCGTCCAGATCCGTTATGTTCATGATATGTGTGACATCATACCCCCTGTATTTAAGATAACGGGACAAAAGATCTGAAAACACAAAACGCCTGCATTCTCCCAGATGCATTCTTGCGTGTACCGTGGGCCCGCATGAATAGAGGGAGACTTTTCCCGGCAAAAGCGGTTCAAAGGGTTCTTTGATCCGGCCCATGGTATTGAACAGTGTCAGGCCTATTTTTTCGCGAACCGTAAAAAGCGGTGTACTTAAGTATCGTTCACCACCGTCCGGGAATATCACCACAATCGTACCCTCGGCCATTTTCTCAGCCTGCTTTTGAGCAATGACCATGGCTGCTCCGCTGCTCATACCCACAAACAGACCTTCTTGTTTTGCAAGCTGCCGGGTCATTTCAAAGGCGTCTTCGTCATCGATATTTACAATTTCATCAAGACGGTTCTTTTCAAATATTTCCGGACGATAAGCCTCTTTCATGTTTTTGAGACCCTGAATTTTATGACCCAGATACGGCTCAACCCCGATGATCCGTATCTGGGGGTTATATTCTTTCAGCCGTCTTGCAAGTCCCATAAGGGTTCCACTGGTACCCAGCGTGGCCACAACCGTAGAAACCTTTCCGCCGGTCTGTTCCCAGATCTCAACGGCGGTTCCAAAATAGTGGGCCTGCCAGTTCGCGGGGTTGTTGAATTGATCCGCCATAAAATACATTTCGGAATTTTCCCTGGCCAACCGATAGACCTCCTCAATGGCGCCATCTGTCCCCAGATGTCCGGGGGTAAGAAAAATTTTTGCACCACGGGCTTTTAAGATTTTTTGCCGCTCAACGCTGGCAAACTCGGACATGGTTAATAGAAGCTTATATCCTTTTACCGAACATACCAAAGCCAGCCCGATGCCCGTGTTTCCGCTGGTGGCCTCGATCACTGTTTTATCGGGGGTAAGTTCGCCGGATTTTTCACCGTTTTCGATCATAAAAAGAGCGGCTCTGTCTTTGATGGAACCGCCCGGGTTGAAATACTCAAGCTTTGCCAGGATTTTTACCTTGGGATTAGGGTTAAGCTTCTTTATTTCAACAAGCGGAGTATTGCCGATGGTCTCAAGAATTGAGTGGGTCATTTTTGATGAACTCGTAAAAAGTAAAAGTTATCACGTCTTAGGTTTTAAGATTTAGGTTTTAGGCAATTAAAAATAACTGTTTTAACAGATGCTTAAAACTTAACACCTAAAACTTAAAACGTCCGTAAAAAGTCGTATTTTGACTTTTTACGAAACTGTCATTATTAACATACCCCATTTTCTCGTTAGGGATTTAAATCAATTTTAATAGATAATATTTTTATTATTTCTTTGCGAACCTTATTCTCGTCCATAGATGCGTCGATGACCTTAAACCGTCCGGGATCAAAGCGTGCAAGCTCCAGATAGCCGGAGCGTACTTTATTGTGGAATGAACGTTTTTCTTCTTCAAATCGGGTTTCAACACTCTCCCTTGCCCCGTTTTCTATCTGTTTCCAGGCTCGTGAAAGTCCCTTTTCAGGAGGAAGATCAAGCAGAATCGTAATGTCCGGCTTTAAATTTTCAAACAGTAATTTATGGAGTTTGTCTATTAACGCGATATCCAAGCCCCTTGCAAACCCTTGATAAACGACTGTGGCGTCATAGAAACGGTCACATAGAACCGTTTTGCCCGCCGACAAAAATGGATATACCAATTCCCTGATATGCTGAGCCCGATCAGCGAAATACAAAAGAAGTTCCGTCAAAGGATCCATATCCTTACTTGCGGGGTCTAAAAGAATTGCCCGTATTTTTTCCCCGATTCGGGTTCCTCCCGGCTCCCTTGTGACAACACAGTCATGCCCATTGTCTTGAAAAAATTTATTCATATGGTTTATCTGAGTTGTCTTACCCGAACCTTCTATTCCTTCAAAGGAGATAAACATAACGCCTCAAAAATTCAACACTTTAGCTAGTGATTCTGTAACATCTCAATAAATTATGGATTCGGGTCAATAGGATCATTTCATACACCAGAACTTATTGAGACGTTACCTGATTCTTTTTCCCCTTATAAAAATGCCGCTCTAGCAGTCTGTGATAAGAGGTCCAGGGCTCATTGGGATCTTCCTTGGCCATAAAATCACGGATGCCGTTAACCTTTGAATCTATCTCATCAATATAATTCAGTAAAACCGCTTCAATGGTTTTGGGTGGTTCGGGTGAGCCGAATTCCCGGGTGCCGTGATGGCTGACAATCATATGCTTGAGCAAAACCATCTGATCTTCCGGGAAATCCTTAATTTCCGGTAGTTTTTCATCGATCATTTCGATCCCGATCACAATATGGTTCAGCAACCGACCCTGGTCGGAGTAGTCTATCTTGAATTGGTATTCGAATTCTCTTGTTTTGCCGATATCATGCAGCATTGCGCCGGCAATCAGAAGGTCTCTGTCGATTCCCCTGTAATGCCCGGCAATTTTGTCAGCCAGACTCACCATTGACAGGGTATGTTCCAGAAGACCTCCAATATAAGCGTGGTGCATTTTTTTTGCTGCAGGTGCGATTGTAAATTCGCGAACGAAGGTTTCATCATTAAAGAATGCTTGAATCAGCTGTTTTAAATAAGGGGTGTTAACGGAAGCGGTTATCTTCAAAAGTCGCTCAAACATGCTCTCGATGTTTCGGCGGGTCATGGGCAAAAAATCGGCAGGATCTATTTCATGGGCGGAAAATGCTTCCATGTTTTTGATAACCAGCTGCAAAGCCCCCTTATATTCATTAACATTTCCCTTGATATGTACAAAATCACCGGAAGTTACACCGGCGGTTATCTGATCCACATGATCCCATACCACACCCTTTATGGTCCCTGTTTTATCGGATAACGTCACATTTAGAAAATTATTCCCATCCTTTTTCTGGGCCAGAATTTTTTCGGATAATACAAAAATATCATCAATCGAATTCCCGGCCTTGATATCCGTTATAAACTGTTTTTTCATGGGATAACCCTTCAAGTTAAATAGGACGCAGATTTTCGCAGATAACCAAAGATATAACCACAGATAATAATATTATTTCTTATTTTAAAAATTTTGATAATCTGTGTTCATGGGTGTAAATCAAGATTGTTGGTGATTTAGCTCAAGCAATCCAGGTTTCAGGTGTCAGCTCTTAGGTTCGTCCTCCTGACACCTGACACCCGACACCTGAAGCCAGACCTTCGAATTCCGATGGAAAATAATAAATGACCGCTGTTAACCAACATCAGTGAATTACACACTGTGTTCACCTGCCCGCTCGTGCCTTGCAATGGCAGGCGGGTCTGTGTCCAAAAAAAGAAATTCATATGCTTTCAAATGAGTGATAAGGATTTTAAGTGATATTCCACCGCTTAAGTTCATCAAGCATCTTATAATCCGTCATATCGCATTTAATCGGTGTTATGGAAATAAAATTATCGTCAAGTGCGGCGCCGTCGATTTCAGGGTCTTTAAAAGAGGTATTGGAATCGTGTCCATGCCAATAATAGGTTCGGTTGCGAGGATCGATTCTCTTTTCAAGATATTCGGAATAAAGGGCGGTACCCTGCTTGCTTATCCGAACCCCTTCTATTTTATCCGTGGGTATATCGGGGATATTTACATTGAGGAATGTTCCAAAAGGAAGTCCTTTTTTATATATATTATCAGCCAGTTGCTCTGTAAAATGAGCCGCATGACCATAGTCGGCAGCCTGACGCCCCTGTATGGAAACAGCAATGGCCGGTACGTTGTATAAAGAAGCCTCTTTGGCAGCAGCAACGGTCCCGGAATAGTTGATATTGACGCCCACATTTGCACCGGGATTGATTCCTGAAATTACCATGTCCGGTTTGGAATCAAGGATTTCCATAAGGCCCATCTTGACACAGTCAGCCGGTGTTCCGTTCACGGCATATCCCATGAAACCGTTATTTATATTTACCCTGTTTGTTCTAAGCGGTTGATACAGGGTAATCCCATGTCCTACAGCACTTCGCTCGCGATCCGGAGCAACGACAGTTACACAGTGCCGCCGCGCAAACTTTTCATAAAGCGCCCAAAGCCCTTTTGCGTAAATTCCATCATCATTTGTTAATAAAATGTTCATTTTAAGTTATCATTTTGCAACTACATCTTGATTTTTTTGACCAAATAACATTTATACTTGATATTTTATTCTTATTCAAGATCTTATTGATAGGGATCATCAGCCTTGCTGAATTTTTCATTATAGTCCGGAATATTTTATATGAATCATTTACAAAACTCCCGTCTCTTGCTCCAAAGCTGCTTTGATGGTTGCGGCAACGTTTCTTCCTGCTCCAGGTACAAAAATTCTTTTTCTGGTTTTGCCCCTTACCCCCGAAAAAAATACCAGGTTTCAAAATCGCCTCCAATACAAAAAGCCATTGCCTGCCTTTCACTTACCCTCTTTATCCTGATTGCAATTTCTAATTATGTCTCGGCAGAGGAGAAATTCCCATTGCTTAAGGATGATCCCGAGGCACCGTGGAATATTGTTGCCGACGAAATTCAATATGACGATAACGCAAATCAATATATTGCCAAAGGTAATGTAACCATAACCAAGCAAGACAAAAATCTGAGTGCCGATTATGTCCGTTTTGATCAAAAAAACATGAAAGCTTATGCAAACGGCCATGTAATCATGACCGCGGGACAAGACATACTGACCGGAAGTCGTATGGAAATGGATTTGAATGCTGAAACGGGAACCATATATAATGGAACGATATTTCTTCAAGAAAACCATTTTTATATAAAAGGAGACACACTTAAAAAGGTCGGCAAGGACTCATATACTGCTGATAAAGCCAGTATCACCACCTGTGACGGTGATCGACCGGCATGGAAAATTACCGGTAGAAACCTGAAAATTACAATAGAAGGGTACGGTTTTGTGAAGCATGCAGCGCTTTGGGCCAAAAAAATACCGGTACTGTATACCCCGTTTCTTTTTTTTCCTGCAAAGTTAAAACGCCAGTCGGGTTTATTGCCTCCTCAATTTGGTTATTCGGATCGTAAAGGGGCAGAATATATTCAGCCATTTTATTGGGCCATAAATCCAAGCTCGGATGCAACATTCTATTTGGACTACATGGCAGATCGCGGGGAAAAATTAGGACTGGAATACCGTTATGTCCTGGATGAAAGGTCAATGGGAACCCTGATGTATGATTTTTTGAATGACCAAAAGGTAGATGACGGCTCTTTGGATTCAAGCGAAAAATGGGGGTATGAAGATGACGATGTGCTACGGCCCAATTCCAACCGCTACTGGTTCAGGATGAAACATGATCAGGCGCTGCCCTTTAATTTTTCCGCAAGGCTTGACCTGGACATTGTAAGCGATCAGGATTACCTTCATGAATTCAAAGACGGATTAACCGGCTTTAATGAAACCGATGCTTATTTTCTCAAAACCTTTGGCAGAGACCTGGATGATTATGATGACCCGGTAAGAACCAACAGCCTCAATTTAAACAGGATCTGGCCTGCATACAGCCTCAACGCCGAGATCCTCTGGTATGATAATGTCATTAACCGGCGCTGGGAAGAAACGGACACAACCTTGCAGAGACTGCCGTTTATAGAGTTCGACGGATCAAAACAGAGGATTTTTAATTCCTCTTTTTATTTTGATCTTGATTCTGAATACACATATTTTTACAGGGAAGACGGTGCAAGGGGCCATCGAATGGATGCGCATTCCAGGTTTTATTTTCCCTATCGGTATAAAAACTATTTCACCATTGAGCCCTCCCTAGGGGTTCGGGAGACGGCCTGGCATCTTGATAAAGACGAATACAGCACTTCTGACAAAAAAACACACAACAGACAAATATATGACACAAAATTAGATCTTTTTTCTGAAATTTATCACATATTCAATGTAAAAGGCAAAAGCATCGAGAAGATCAGGCATACCATAAGGCCGCAAATTATCTGGGATTATGTGCCTGAAAAAGACCAGGATAGATATCCGTTTTTTGAAAACCCGGATGGGATTGAAAAACAGAATCAGGATGAATATTCATTATTTGACGGCATCGATCGAGTTGAAAAACAAAACCTGATTACCTATTCCATTACCAACACGTTGACATCAAAATCCAAAGACCATAGACAAAAAAACAAGGCACATATACTAGAGAAATCCAAGGGTCATGAAAGTTTTCATCCGCCCAGCTATGTCTATAACCGGTTCTGCCGATTCAAACTGGAACAAAGTTACGATATTAATAAGGAAAAAGACGATGACCCTGAGCCCTTTTCCCCGATTTACGCTGAACTTGAACTGATTCCGGGTAAATATTTTTCAATAGATGCCGATGCCGAATGGTCCCATTACGACGACGAATTTCGATCCCGCAATATTGAATTAAACTTATGGGATAACCGCGGGGATAAACTGTTTGTGGAATACCGGTACACCATCGATTCCAGTGAATCGGTCTATTCCGATCTTCTTTTAAAATTAACAGACAGGCTATCGGCGTATGCGGAATATGAACGGGATATTTATAATGGTGAAGTGATAGAGTACGGCCTGGGTTTCTTGTACGAAACACAATGCTGGGCGTTGGATTTTCAGTTAAAAAAAGATGAAAATGATTACAAGTATCAATTTATGATTAAGCTTGCTGGAATTGGAGGAATCGGCTAAGTACATGTATTCGTAAATACGGTCACGTATTAATACCTTGGTTTATTCATTCTATTTATGCAAACTTTTGGACTTCACCTTATACGGAATAGTGACCATACAAAAATACGTCATCGTATTTATGAATTAGAGCACTAAGGAAGAATAGGGCGCACCGTAAACCCCTAAGTCTGTGGTATAGAATCCTTTCAACCCAAGTGTTTACAAATAATCTCGCTGGACATATTCGACCCAACAGAATATATGAATAGATAAATGACCCTATCAAAGCTGACATATTCCTGGTATGTCCTGCATACCAAAAGCAGGTTCGAAAACGTAGTAAATGAAGGCCTGATCAAAAAATCCATAGAGGTTTTTCTTCCAAAGATTCAGGTTAAAAGTAAACGCCGTGATCGAAAGGCTATGATCAAAATACCGCTTTTTCCCGGATACCTGTTTGTAAAAAGCGATCTTAACCCTTATGAACATCTTGAAATTGTAAAAACAGTCGGTGCGGTCCGTTTAATAGGAAACAAAGACGGCCCGATTCCCGTCTCATCCGATACCATAAAATCTTTGGAGATTATGATCGGGGGAAACCATACGGTTATAACCGGGACCCGCTTTAAAAAAGGAGAGCGGGTGATAGTGGTTTATGGCCCCTTTAGCGGTGTGATCGGGACTTTTGTCCGGTACAGGGGAAAAGGGCGTGTAATCGTTAATATAGAAGCATTGGGGCAGTTTGCCGGAGTAGATGTAAGTGAAGAAGATATTGAAAAACTACCCGAAATATTATCATAAAATTCCATAATTTCCGAGACGTTAAATCACTAAACTAGTGTCTGTTTATGAATCGACATTTGGATTTGAGTCAATATTAGGCCAAGAAAAGCCGATACGACTATTAACCACTCTCCTTCAAAACGGGACCATACCTCACGCCCTTCTTTTTATCGGGATTGAAGGAGTGGGCAAACAAACCGCAGCCATGGCTATGGCTATGGCATGTAACTGCATGGCCGTCAAGCCAAAGCATAACCCTTGCGGCAGTTGCAAATCATGCCGAAAAATCGAATCGGGCAATCATCCGGATATTATCCTGCTTAAACCGTCGGGTCCTTTTATCAGGATTGGTCAAATACGTGACCTTTGCGGCACGCTTGCCATGAAACCTTATGAGGCAAGATTACGTGTGGTCATAATTTCTGATGCCCAGGCCATGAATCCTTCAGCAGGGAATGCCCTCCTAAAAGTATTGGAGGAACCTCCGGATCGAACCCTTCTGATACTTACAGCCTTGCAGACATCCGACCTTCTTCCGACAATTGTATCTCGATGCCAACATATCAGATTCAATCCGGTTTCCCAAAAAAATCTTGAGTCGCTGCTCATACAACGGCATGGAGCGAATCCGGACGAGGCAAAGATAATAGCAATCATGGCAAACGGAAGTGTGTCCAAAGCGGTTTCCATGATCAACTCCATAAACAGGGACAATTGGGTAAACCGGAGAATCTGGCTGATAAATGAAGTTGAATCCTTACCGGTGAGTTCCATGGGTTCACGTATGGCATTTGCAGAAAAATTGTCAAAAAGCAAAGAAATTCTTGCTGAATCTCTTGAAGTGATTAAATTTTGGTTCAGAGACCTTGTTGTCTGTAAATATCATCCTGAAAAAATTATTAACAGGGACTTAAAGGACAAAATTCTACGGGTTTCCAAAAAGATGAACGTTATTTCACTGATTTCAAAAATTGATGACATTGAGTCCGCTCAGAAAAATATTCAGGCCAATACAAACTTGCGTCTGACTTTAGAAGTATTAATAATGCGACTTGCAAAAGTTTAAGACTCATTATACATGATACAGGATGCAAGGTCAGCTTAATCTGATTTATAAAAGAACTTTGATATATGAAAAAAATAGTTGGAATAAGATTCAAGCCTGCCGGAAAAATTTATGACTTTGACAGCGGTGCATTTGTACTGAATCGGGGAGACCATGTGATCGTGGAAACCGAACAAGGACTTTCGTTCGGAACAGTTGCAGTAGTTCCGGTACCCTGTGATAATTCGACGGTAGGAGGAACAGGCAAGCCTTTAAAAATGGTATTTCGTCTGGCAAATAAAGAAGATTTTCATCAAAGAGAGAAGAATCTTAATACGGAGAAACAGGCCCACTCCTATTGTATAGAATGCATCAATGAACTTGGGCTTAAAATGAACCTTTTTTCCGTTGAAAGCTCCTTTGATGCAAGCAAATTGACATTTTTTTTCACATCTGAAGGTCGTGTTGACTTCCGGCAACTGGTCAAGATGCTTGTTAAAAAATTTGGTATTAGAATAGAGATGAGACAGGTGGGAATACGGAACCAGGCCAAGATGTGTGGCGGTATCGGTAGGTGCGGGCGCGAAATATGCTGCTCGGCATTTATTGAGAAATTTGGACCCGTCTCCATACGCATGGCAAAAGAACAAGGGCTGTCATTAAACCCCACAAAAATTTCCGGCCAGTGCGGCCGACTCATGTGTTGTTTGACCTTTGAATATGAAATGTACAAGAAAATTAAGTCACAATTTCCAAAAATCGGGGAAACCGTAAAAACCAAAAACGGGAAAGGCAAGGTAATTCGCCATAATACGATTTTCAATCGCATCGCCATTCGTTTGGATGATGGTCAGGATATAGAAGTTGGATTAGATAAAATCTTTAGGGGGAAAAAATAGGATTAAGAATGTCAGAATCTTTTTATATAACAACACCGATCTACTATGTTAACGCCAGACCCCATCTTGGCCATGCATATACAACCATTGTAGCGGATATTGTCCGCAGGTTTCATTCCATGCGCCGAGAAAAAACTTTTTTTCTTACCGGTACGGACGAACACGGTGACAAGATTGTACGTGCTGCTAAAAAGGAGAATCTAAGCCCCAGGAACTATGTGGATAAGATCAGCGGGCTTTTTAAGACGCTCTGGCCTGAACTTAATATAAAATACGATTGTTTTATCCGCACGACCGATACATCCCATATTGCAATTGTTGAACAGGTCATGCAAAAGATTTATGATTCCGGCGATATCTATTTCAGTAAATACGAAGGTCTTTACTGTTTTGGGTGCGAGCGTTTCTATACGGAACGGGAACTGGTTAACGGCAAATGTCCTGATCATGAAACCGAGCCTGAACCTATCGAAGAATCCAATTATTTTTTCAAGATGAGCCGCTATCAGGACTGGCTGATTGATCATATTAAAAACAATCCCGATTTTATCACTCCGGAACGGTATAAAAACGAAGTTCTGGCCTTTCTTAAGGAACCCCTTGAGGATTTATGCATATCCCGCCCCAAAAAAAGACTTAAATGGGGAATCACCCTGCCCTTTGACAAAGACTATGTGACTTATGTTTGGTTCGATGCACTATTAAATTACGTTTCGGCCCTGGGATATCCTGACGGGGATTTATTTAAAACATACTGGCCGGTGGTAAATCACGTCATCGCCAAAGACATTTTAAAGCCCCATGGCATTTACTGGCCGATTATTTTAAAGGCGGCGGACATCCCGATATATAAACAACTGCATGTTCACGGATACTGGAATATCGATCAGAGCAAAATGTCAAAAAGCATGGGAAATGTTGTAGAACCGCTTCAATTGAAAAATGTTTACGGACTCGATACATTCAGATTTTTTCTGATGCGAGATATGGTTTTCGGGCTTGATTCCAACTTCAGTGAAAAGGCACTGGTACAGCGCATTAATTCTGATCTTGCAAATGATCTCGGGAACCTGTTCAGCAGGGTTCTAACAATGGTGCATAAATATTTTTCAGGAGTGGTTCCACAAGTCGATACCCGGATAGAAGAGGAACTTGGGCTCGGGCTGAAATCTGATGCATTGCAAGCCATTAAAACTTACGAAAAAAATATGGAGGCCTTTGCCTTTCACAAGGCGCTCATAGCCATCTGGGAACTTATCAGCCAAATGAACAAGTATATTGATCTTACCACCCCCTGGGTACTTGCAAAGAAAAAATCCAGCAAAAAACAACTTGAAGTTGTAATTTATAACCTTCTCGAATCCATTAGAATCATATCCGGCCTTATCTATCCCATAATGCCGGAAACGGCTGAGACCATGCAAAAACATCTGGGGTTGGACCCAAAAAAGCCATTTTATAATCTTGATTTTCTTAAATCATGGAAGACCCTGATTCCCGGTACGAACTTGCCTAAATCAATTACACTCTTTCCGAGGATAAATCAAAAAAAGGAGGGTACTTCACCGCCGGGTGTAAGGGATCGAAGTTCTGAACCGGCTGCGATCAAGCCCGAAATAACACTCGATACACTCAACAAGGTCGATCTCAGGGTGGCTACCGTGATCCATGCAGAAGCAATACCCAGAGCGAAAAAGCTGCTTAAACTTGAAGTTGACCTGGGTAAAAGGAAAACCATTATTGCCGGCATTTCTGCAGATTATACTCCCGAAGATTTGATAGGCAAACAGGTCATTATCGTTGCAAATCTCAAGCCTGCCAAATTGATGGGGATACTTTCCCATGGCATGTTGTTGGCCGCTGTTGATGAAAAAGGGTGTACGGTGGCAACACTGGACAAAAAAGTAAAACCGGGAACACCTCTAAGCTAAAAATGAACTTAAAGATTTCGATCCAATTGGAATAATGGAATAATGATTCCCCACAGACTTGAAACCGAAAAAGCAGCCCTTAAAAGACCGGGATGGAGAGAGTATCAGTATCATTTGAAATGGGCTGCCACCAAAAAAAGATTAATCAATAAAACCATTAAATTTTCCACCCTGGGTATTGCTTTACTCGTTACGGGTTACGGAATATTCGTCGGTCTTGGCGAAAAATCATTTTCTCATTTGATTGCGCATTATTTTTCCTCATCCCATGATAAAAAAATCAATTCTCGCCTCAATTATGGCAAGTTAATAGACAAAACCAATGTTCGGGACCTGGTTAAAAACATATCTTTTGTAAACCTTAAGAATAAGAGTTTCGAGTTTTTTTCGGATGATCGTAAATTTCGAATTGACACCAGTCTTGACATAAAACTGCAGGACTATCTTCTAAAAAAGTTGCAATTAGATACATCCAGATACATCGGAATCGTGGGTATGGATCCTGCAACCGGCAAAGTTTTATCTATGGTCGGTTTTGATAAGACAGATCCGTCTAACAACCCGTGCGTGGACAATAGATTCCCTGCAGCGAGTATTTTTAAGATCGTTACCGCATCTGCAGTTGTTGAGACATGTGGTCTTGATCCAGGGTCTAAGCTTTCATATAACGGTAGAAAACATACCCTGTATAAATCCCAGCTTAAAGAGCGGATAAACAGGTATACCAACCGGATAACATTTCGGGATTCATTTGCACAGTCGGTTAATCCGGTGTTTGGGAAAATTGGCGCCCTTTACCTTGGGAAAAATACGCTTGAAAAGTATGCCGAGGCCTTTGACTTCAACAAAAACATCGATTTTGAGATTAAGATTGCTCCCAGTTCTGTCTATTTGTCCGACGAACCTTACCAGTGGGCGGAGGTTGCCTGTGGATTCAATAATAAAACAAAAATTTCTCCCCTTCACGGTGCAATGATGGCTTCGGCAATAATCAACCAGGGAAGTATCATGGAACCAACGGTAGTGGATCAGATCATTAACGAAAAAGGAGAGATCATTTATCGGAATCGTTTGGTCACGATCAACCAGGCAATTACCCCCAGGGCATCTAAAGTTCTTAATCAACTCATGGCGGCTACCATTCGATCTGGCACCTGCAGAAAGGCTTTCAGGGGATACAGGAAAGATAAAATCCTTTCTAAACTCAATATTGGCGGCAAAACAGGCTCCATTGACAACAAATCTCACGATGCCCGGTATGACTGGTTTGTGGGATTTGCCGAAGAAAAAAACGGTCCGAAAAAAATAGCCTTATCGGTTATTGTGGCCCATGAAAAATATATTGGCCTAAGAGCGAGTTATTACGCACGGATTGCAATGAGAAAATATTTCCGCAGTTATTTTGAAAAAACCGCGACTTGATGTCTAAAACCTTAACCGTGATGAATTCGACGTTTCGCGAATTCATGGACATTGGGAATATCAATGAATTGTTTAATTAATATCTTCAGTCTTATCAGGCAGATGTTTGACCTGATTTTGGGTTGTCTTTTAGCAGACGTATATTTTGGGAAACATATGGCCGACCTGCCGGATGGCTCCATGGTATTTTTTCCATACCAAGATGACATTCTGGGTTGCGGACTCACAGGGATTGTTTCCTTTAAGAAAAAGAATAAAACAGACCACCGTATGGACATTAACTCTTTCAAGGATATGCTCATAAAAATCCAGGACCTTTGCTATGCAAACTGCAAGCAAAATGAATTGAATCTTGAAGATCATTATCTGGGCGGGGAAAAGCAGATTGAGGCTTTTTCCCAAAACGTGCAAAACTTAAAATGCAACGATCTTTTTTACAATTTATTCATTCACTGGGAAAGTCAGCGGGAACTTGAAAAGTTTGCCGATGGTCTTTCCGAATTCATTGATAATGAACAACAAATGCTGGACCGCCAGATGGGAAATCTTGAGCCTGATGACGTAGATATTTTGTCACGGCGTATTGAGTATATCAAGGATATTATCTGGTGCCTTAAATCTGAAATTGCTAATAATATCAATAAAATAAAAGATTTTTTGGGGAACAGACATGAAACTCCCAACCTTTATGAAGTCAATATTTTCAAACAGATCAATGCCATACTGAACAGTATCGACCGCCTTGAGGTCAGGGGCCGCGATTCTGCAGGAATATCCATGATATTTGTCTTGGATGCTTCTGAATTTGAGAGGTTCGAAGAAACAATAAAAAAAGCGAATCTTTATGATCGGTTAAAAGAGCGTTCCACCCGTGATGTTCTGGTTAATCTGGGAATCAAAATAAATGAGTCAGAAGATAAAAACGGCGAAAAACGTGTTGCCATTGCCATTACTTATAAAGTTGCCGCTGAAGTCGGGCGTCTTGGAGATAATATTCGTTTACTGCGCAACCATATAAAAAACGATACGGTTCTCCACAAACTGGTCTCATTTTGCCCGAAATACCATACAATCTCCGCCCACACGCGCTGGGCATCAGTGGGCGCCATCAGCGAATCCAACTGTCATCCTGTGGATAACAGTACCGCAGGTAGCAGCGTTCCAAAAAGTGGAATAATACACGCCTGTCTGAACGGAGATATCGATAATTATCTGGAACTTAAAAATGATTATGAAAGGCATGGATGTCTTATACCTGAAGACATCACTACAGATACAAAGATCATTCCACTTCAGATCGAAAAGTATATTAACCAGGGGGTCGAGGTTCAAGAAGCGTTCCGACTGGCGGTAAATGACTTCAAGGGCTCACATGCCATATCCATGCATACGGATCTGGCTCCGGGCAAGATCTTTTTGGCTCAAAAAGGAAGCGGTCAGGCCATTTTTGTCGGTATTGCAAAAGATTACTATATGCCGTCTTCAGAGGTCTACGGACTGATTGAAGAGACCCCCTTTTTTATCAAGATGGACGGTGAAAAAGAAGTACAAGGCAGAGACGGCATGACCCGGGGACAGATTTTCATCTTGAATCAGGATTCCGCCGGAGGCATGGACGGCATTAAAGCAATTTATTATGACAACACCCCGGTTGAGCTTGGTAAAAATGATATAAAGCATACCGAAATTACTTCAAGAGACATCGACCGCCAGGATTTTCCCCATTATTTTTTGAAAGAAATTTCGGAATCTCCGCATTCTGTGGAAAAGACCCTTCAGAATCGTTGGAAAATCAAAGAAGATAAGATCCGGCGGTATGTGGTCACCTTGGATGAAAAGACATTCCCGGAAAAGTTGCAAAAGGCCCTGATGGACAAAAAAATACGACGAGTCTTTTTTGTTGGGCAGGGCACTGCCGGTGTTGCCGCACATGCATGTGCAGACATTTTGAGTTATTATATGGACGATCCCTGGTTTTATATCAGTGCAATCAAGGCATCGGAACTCAGCGGGTTTAAACTGAATGACCATGACGATAAAAAAATGATGGCGGACTCCCTTGTAATTGCCATCAGCCAGTCCGGAACCACCACAGATACAAATCGTACCGTGGATATGGTGAAAGAAAGAGGCGCCCATACCATGGCCATAGTGAACCGCAGGGATTCGGATATTACCTTCAAGGTTGACGGTGTGATGTACACCAGCAGCGGCAGAGATATCGAGATGTCGGTCGCTTCAACAAAAGCCTTTTATTCTCAAATCGTGGCAGGTGCTCTTCTGGGTCTTAAGATTGCCAAACTTCTGGATCGTAGGAGTGATGACTTTGTTGCAGCACAAATTAAAGAGCTTCTTGCAATGCCCGGCCATATGAGAAAAATCCTTTCAATGCATAACAAAATCGGTGATTCCGCAAAAAGACTTGCCACAACCAAGACATACTGGGCCGCCGTTGGCAGCGGTCCCAACAAGGCTTCCGCAGATGAAATCAGGATCAAACTGAGTGAGCTTTGTTATAAAACGATTTCCTCTGATTATGTTGAGGATAAAAAACACATCGATCTGTCATCGGAACCGCTGATCCTTGTTTGCGCCGCCGGGGCCAGGGGAACGGTAATCGGTGATATTATAAAGGATACGGCGATATTCCATGCACATAAGGCTACGGTCGTTGTCATCGCTAACCAAGGTGAAAACCGGTTTGAACCCTATGCGGCGGATGTTTTTCATGTTCCGGTTGTCAGTGAGCATTTTGCCCCCATTCTGAACACCCTGGTGGGACATATCTGGGGATATTACGCTGCCATGGCAATTAATGAAGGGTCACGTTTTCTTTACGGGTTCAATAAAGATATCCAGAAAACCGTTGACGATTATGCGGATAAAGGCATGGATGTTTACGAATTGATCCTTGAAAAATCCTTCAGGGAAAAAATTGCTCTTTTCTATAAAGAGTTCAGAAGAAAAAAAAGCGATAGCAGTTTTCCGTCTGCCATGGGACTTGAAGCAGCATCGGACCTGACGTTGCTTTTAAAATATTTGTCCGGGAGGCTGCCGGTATCTGATTTTGAAATAGACTTCGGAAAAAAGGGTACGGCGCTGAACATGCTGAACACGCTTTTTGAATGTTTGGGACAATCCATTAACTGCATGTCCCGTCCCGTGGACGCTATCCGGCACCAGGCCAAAACCGTTACTGTGGGAACAAGCCGTATCAGTGAGAAGGTGGAAGGCATACTGTTCGAAACATTGACCCAATACAATATCGATGCGTCTCAGCTTATTAACAGGAATATTATGGTTCTTAAAAATTTGCAGGGAATCGTTTCGGATATAAAAGGAACCATTTTTTACAGAATCCAAGGCCTGAACCTTCTTGGTGAACCCACAGATCAAACCACCATCGAAATAATAAAAAAAGAAGGCACCTTAAAACCGATTCCCTCCCGTGTAGAAACCGATTCTCTGCTGAAGGGGACCAAAAGAATCATTGTACGGGAAGGGAATGTGTATATTGGTAAAGGACGGAAAGACGACCGAAGTATTATCGTTATTCCCGTTATATCCGACTCTCCCGCCACACCGGATTTGATTGAATATATACTATTGTTGAATATATCGTTTAAAGAAAATGTTCCCCTGGATGTAAAAATAAAGGCCCTGGGCGGAAAATATGAGCGCATCAAAAACATTGTCCAGGAAAACAGTGTGGTGTGGGATGAACAGTATATTGAGCTTGTGGGGATGAAAGAGCTTTTTGGAATATCTGCGGAAAAAATCGGGGAATTCATTGTCTCCGGTGTATCATGATTTGTGTCAATTTAGTCCTTGACGGTCTCGTAAAAAATCTCCCGCTTTAGTTCAGCGGGACGTTGTGCTGCATTTCGCAATCATTCAACGTACGATAAGTACGCTCCCTACGGGACCGGCGGATAGCCGATGATTACAAAATTTGCAACGCCTTTTTATCCCGCCTATGTTTGGCGGGGGAATTTGAACTTTTTACGAAACCGTCTAAATCGGACTTATTACGAGTTCATTAGTCCTTTGGTAACCGTTTAAAAAATAGAACCAAAAACATACAGGAGATGAGAAATGCCTGATAAAAAAGATTTTATTATCAAAGATAAAAGAATGTTCGCGGAAGGGGATCCGGAAAAACAGGATCAAGAAACCAAAGAAGAAACGGCCAAACCTTCAAATGAGGAGGTTAAGGCAACTGAATCGGAAGCGGCGGCTGCTCCTGAGGAGGATAAAACAGATTATCAACTCCCGAAAATCAATTTTGCCACCTTTATTTTTTCGTTGAATTCATCTGTACTGGTACAACTCGGACTCATAGACGATCCTGGCACCGGGAAAAAGACCAAGAACCTGCCCCTTGCAAAACAGACCATAGATATTTTAGGCATGCTGGAAGAAAAAACCCGAGGGAATTTGACAAAGGACGAAGAGAACATGCTGAAAAATATTCTATATGACCTGAGGATGATATATGTAAAAGAAAAGGGATAATCCGGATATTTCATGAGGATTCTCTCTCCTGCTAAAATAAACCTGTTTCTGGAAATTACAGGAAAACGACCCGACGGCTACCATGACCTGGTCAGCCTGATGTGCTGCGTGGGACTTTACGATACTTTGTCACTCACGTTCGGCGTTAAGGAGACCTCCGTCTTCTGCAGCCATCCGGATGTTCCGGAAGATGAAACAAATCTTGCCTTTGCCGCTGCATCTTTCTTTTTTAACACCCTGAAAATAAATGACGGCGTAAAAATTTCCATAGAAAAAAAGATACCCATGGCAGCCGGCCTTGGAGGGGGAAGCAGCAATGCCGCTGCTGTTTTTTTAGGCTTGAACCGCTATTACGGCTATCCATTTTCCCCGGACAAACTCATATCCATGGGGCGTTCAATCGGGGCGGATGTGCCCTTTTTTATTTTCCGAAAACCGGCAATAGTATCCGGTATGGGTGACAAACTCAAAGCTTACCAAGGGCTTGAAAGTTTTAAGATATTATTGGTCTTTCCCGGTTTTGGCATTTCAACGGCCAAGGTTTATAAAAATCTTAATTTGGGATTGACAAAGTGCAAAAAAAAACTTAGAAGTTTCCTTTTGAACAAACAGAGCTTTGATCCGAGTTACCATTTATGCAATGATCTTGAAGCCACTGCGGCATCAATGTGTCCGGGTATATTTACAGTTAAAGAGGCTCTTTTAAGACATGGGGCATTGGGAGCGCTCATGTCGGGCAGCGGATCCACGGTATTCGGCCTTTTTTCCGATTCGGATAAAGCCTTGAAAGCAAAGACCGGACTTGCAAAGAACGACAAGTGGCAGTTGTATCTTGTCAATATGATAACAAAAGAAACAGGAGACAACCCGGAACAGGGAGACCTTTGAAAGATGACCCTGCATCTTTGATTATGGGGCGTCGTCAAGTGGCAAGACACAGGATTTTGGTTCCTGCATTCGGAGGTTCGAATCCTCCCGCCCCAGCCAGGTTGCGTCAATGGCAAATGGTAATATAGATGAATAATTTTGTAATATTTTCAGGTAATTCAAATCCGACTCTTTCCCAAAAAATATGTGAATATCTCCATGTTCCTTTGGGAGGGGAAAAGGTGAAAAGATTCAGTGACGGTGAGATTCAAATTGAAATAGATGAAAACGTAAGATCAAAAGATGTTTTTGTAATTCAGTCCACCTGTTATCCGGTGAATGAAAATCTGGTGGAGCTGCTTTTGATGCTAGATGCCTTAAAGCGTGCGTCGGCAAACCGCATAACAGCGGTAATTCCCTATTACGGGTATGCACGGCAGGACAAGAAGGTAGCGCCTCGGGTTCCGATCAGCGCCAAACTGGTTGCGGATTTACTGACCATGGCCGGTGCAAATCGGATCATTACAATGGATCTGCATGCCGGTCAGATTCAGGGGTTTTTCAACATTCCGGTGGACAATCTTTTTGCTGCACCGGTTATTATCGATTATATCAAAAAAATATTTAATAATGACCTTGTGATCGTTTCTCCGGATGCGGGTGGGGTTGAAAGGGCCAGAGCCTTTGCCAAGCGCCTAAATGCCGGGCTTGCTATCATTGATAAGCGGAGAGATGCTCCCAACCAAGCCAAGGCCATGGCAGTTATCGGCAATGTTGCCGATAAGGTTGTGGTTATTCTTGATGATATGGTCGATACTGCCGGCACCCTTGTCGAGGCTGCCGGAGCTATCATGAAAAATGGTGCCAGGGAGATCCATGCCAGCTGTAGTCATGCGGTTCTGTCAGGGCCGGCCATCCATCGGATTGAGGATTCGGAGTTAAAAACCCTGGTTGTAACAGACACGATCCCTTTAAAGAAAAATGCCAGAGACTGTAATAAGATCAAGGTACTTTCGATTTCGGAGCTGATTGGCGAGGCGATTATTCGCAGTTTTAAAGGAGATTCCGTAACGTCTCTTTTTGTATAAAACCTAACCCGGATAAGCCGGAGCCAAAAATATTTGCCACAAAGACACTAAGACCCGCCCGCCTCGCCTAAGGCGAAGCCGATGGCGGGCAGGCGCAAAGGATATATTAATTATTCTTTCTTCGTGTCTTGGTGACTTAGTGGCAGAATGGAAAAAGTTTTTTCAGGAGGATTAATATATTTTGGAGTTAATAGAATTAAAGACAAATATCAGAACCACCACGGGCAACGGCCCGGCACGCAGACTCAGACAAAAAGGGCAGATACCTGCTGTGCTTTACGGCCCGGGAACAGAATCCGTTTTGCTTTCCGTGAATATCAGCGATATTGACATGGTTTTGAAAAAGGGACGGATCGGTCAGGCCCTTTTAAACCTTGTTATTCCCGATAACGGAGAAACATCCGTTAAGACAGTAATGGTAAAAGAGCTGCAAATCCAACCGGTTTCACGCAATTATTTGCACATCGATTTCTATGAGGTTGCAATGGATCGAAAGATCATGGTGAACGTTCCTATAACGACAACCGGTAAGGCAAAGGGCGTCGAGGTTGGGGGCATACTGCAGATTGTCAGACGTGAACTGGAAGTTCAGTGCTTTCCCCTGGATGTCCCGGAGTCTATTGAACTCGATGTTACGGATCTTGATATTGGAGATTCGATCCATGTGGGCGATATTTCCCTGCAAAGTGAAATTGAGTTTTTGGGTGAGGAAAATTTTACGGTAGTCACCATCGTCAGCCCCAAGATAGAAGAAGAGGAAGAGCCCATAGAAGAAGAGGAAGAGGAGGGTGAAGCGGTCGTTGCTGAAGAAGGTGAAGAAAAACCTGAATCCGGTGATGAAAAATAGTGTAACGGACTTTTTTTATGCCGCAAAAACGTGTACGTTTGGTGGTCGGACTCGGCAATCCGGGGAATACTTATAAAAATACCCGGCATAATGTTGGATTTATGGTGGTGGATCAAATTGCAGAAGATTTTTCTATCGCCCTTGACAAACAAAAATTTGACACCGTTTTCGGACGGGGATCCATAGACGGTGTTTGGGTTGTCCTGGCAAAACCCATGGCCTTTATGAACAGAAGCGGGCCTCAGGTTCAGAAAATCGCAAGATATTACAGGATATTAAGCGAGGACATGTTGGTTGTTCACGATGACATAGACCTTGCTTTTAGAAGAATAAAAATAAAGGAGAAAGGAGGGGATGGGGGACACAAAGGTGTAAGATCAATAATAGATGCCTTTGGCGGAGGTGATTTTGTACGTCTTCGTATAGGCGTCGGGCGGCCCGAGGCTTCGATTAGCGCTGCTGATCATGTTCTGGGAAAATTTTCTTTAAAAGAAAAAAAAGTTTTACACCGGATCATTGCAGAGGCCCGGGATGCTGTAGGTACAATCCTTTGTAAAGGTGCAAAGGAAGGGATGAACAGGTTCAACGATAAAAGAATTGTAATTTCAAGTTAACTATTCAGATGGAGGGAAGAATGGAAGCTGTATTGAACAATTTACCGTTGTATTGCACGCTGGTTGGTGCTTTTGGAGTGGTTTTTGCGATTATACTGGCCGGAGTTGTCAAAAAAGCGCCTGCCGGAGATGAAAGGATGCAGGAGATTGCCGCCGCTATTCAAGAAGGCGCTATTGCGTATTTAAACCGCCAGCTCAAAAGCATGGGCATTGCCGGCATCATTATTTTCATTATAATCTTTGCCACCCTTGGCGCAAAAACCGCCATTGGATTTGCGCTCGGTGCCGTGGCATCATTCATGGCAGGATATATCGGAATGCGGGTATCGGTTCTCGCCAATGTAAGAACCGCAGAAGCGTCCAAAAAAGGGCTTGCGGCCGGTCTGGCTCTGGCCTTTAAGGGCGGTTCAGTTACCGGAATGATCGTGGCCGGTCTGGCTTTGACCGCCATATCCGGATACTATACCGCAACCCATGATGTTATAGCCCTGGTGGCCTTAGGGTTTGGCGGTAGCCTGATTTCGATTTTTGCACGACTGGGCGGCGGGATCTTTACCAAGGGCGCTGATGTGGGCGCTGACCTGGTGGGTAAAGTCGAGGCCGGTATCCCTGAAGATGATCCCAGAAACCCGGCAACCATTGCCGACAATGTGGGGGACAATGTAGGTGACTGTGCGGGTATGGCCGCCGACCTTTTTGAGACCTACGCGGTTACGGCCGTAGCCGCCATGCTCATCGGTCATCTTCTTTTTCCCGAAAACAAAATGGTGGTCGAATTCCCGTTGGTACTGGGGGCTATCTCAATCATCGCTTCTGCGATCGCTGTTTTCTTTGTGAGACTCGGAAAGAGTGAATACATCATGGGCGCCCTGTACAAAGGGATGTTCGGTGCCGCCATTCTGGCAGCCTTTGCATTCTACTATGCCTGCACCAAGTTAATGGGCGACTTGGGTGACATTTCCGCCATGGATATTTACTATTGCACGCTTATCGGGCTGATTCTTACTGTTGTAATCGTTATCATTACAGAATTCTACACCGGCATTTACGCACCGGTGAAACAAATTGCGCAAGCCTCCACAACCGGCCACGGCACAAATATCATCGCCGGTCTGGGTGTGAGTATGCAGGCCACGGCGGCTCCGGTTCTTACCATCTGCCTGGCAATTTATCTGTCATATAATTTTGCGGGTCTTTATGGAATAGCCATGGCCGCCATGTCCATGCTCTCCATGACCGGCATGGTGATTGCCATTGACGCTTACGGGCCCATTACCGATAATGCCGGCGGGATTGCTGAAATGGCGGAAATGGATGAAAGCGTCCGGGCAGTCACAGATCCTCTGGATGCGGTTGGAAATACCACCAAAGCGGTTACCAAGGGATATGCCATCGGTTCTGCCGGTCTGGCGGCTCTGGTTCTGTTTGCAGCTTATGTACAGGAATTTGCCATCCACGGGAAAGCAGGCGCTGCGGCCATTAAATTCGACCTGTCCGACGTCAATGTTATTATAGGTCTTTTTATCGGCGGTCTTTTGCCGTACCTGTTTGCTTCCATCGCCATGAAAGCGGTGGGCAATGCCGGTGGCGCAGTGGTTGAAGAAGTTCGCCGCCAGTTCCGAGAAATTCCGGGCATCATGGAAGGTACTGCCAAACCCGATTATGGCGCCTGTGTTGACATTGTCACCAAGTTTGCTCTAAGTGAAATGATTGTTCCGGCACTTTTGCCGGTGGTTGCGCCACTTATTGTCGGTTTCTTGCTTGGCAAAGTCGCTTTGGGCGGACTTTTGATCGGAAGTATCGTTACCGGTGTTTTTGTTGCCATTTCCATGACTACCGGTGGAGCTGCATGGGACAATGCCAAGAAATACATTGAAGACGGCCATTTGGGCGGCAAAGGAAGCGATGCCCACAAAGCTGCCGTTACCGGAGACACGGTCGGCGATCCTTACAAGGATACCGCAGGACCGGCCATTAACCCGATGATCAAAATACTGAATGTTGTTGCCTTGTTGATGGTACCATTTTTGCTGTAATAAAACATTCATAAAACTTGTTTAAATAAAAAAGGATCGGCGTAATTTGCGTCGGTCCTTTTTTATTGATTGTTCGTTGATTATATGGTATGAAGTTAATTAGTTTCCATCCAGAAATGGCCCTTTTCCGCAATCTCTGCGTCAATCGGCAGAATTACTTGTGCGGCGTACCACTTGTACGCCTCCGCGTAATTCCTTGATTTCCTTGATCTTGCGAAAAATTGCACATTTCTGCATTGGAAACTAAATTTGTTCCCATCATATATTTATGGATGGGCACTAATTAAAAATTAATGAAGCGTAGCGAAAAACCCGATTCATCGGGCAAGATGGGTTAATTGGTATATGACCAGATGACCAGCGACCCATGACACATATGAAAGTAAATAAACCGGTGTTAAAATGAGTATGAAAAAGCATAACGAAAAAACAGAAGTATCCAAGCAGAAAGTGAGGGAATTTAAAGCCGGGGATCTTGCGGTTTACCCTGCACATGGTGTTGGAAAAATTAATTCCATTGAAAGCAAGATCGTTAACGGAGAAGAACATGATTTTTATATGATGAAAATTCTCGAAAACCAAATGACGATCATGATTCCTACATGGAATGTTGAACAGGTTGGCCTGAGGGATGTAATCGACGAAAAAGAAATTTCCAAAGTATACGAGGTCATGAAAAAAAGGGAAGACTTGCCCGGTGAGACCCAAACCTGGAATCGCAGATACAGGGAATACATGGAAAAGATCAAGACCGGTTCCCTTTATGATGTGGCCGAAGTTTACAGAGACCTTTCTTTGCTGAAATTAACAAAGGATCTTTCCTTTGGTGAACGCAAACTTTATGATACGGCCCAAACACTTTTGGTCACAGAGCTTTCCACGGCCAGAAATACCGATGAAGAAACGATTATTTCAGAGATGGAGTCCCTTTTCCCTTCTAAAAAACCCGAAAGTGAAGATAATTCCGATAATTCCGATAATTCCGAATAACAACCCACCTTTTTAAAATATGCACGACCCAAGTTCCTTTACAATCCTTGTTGATGTATCTGATTCGGGAAAACGCCTGGATCTATTGGTTGCCTCCCGCATTTCCGGCTGTTCCCGTTCTGTTGCGGCAAGCCTGATCCGAAATGGAAAAATTCGGGTTCAGAGAGGTGTAAAAAAACCCGGATATCGGGCAAGGACAGGCGATGAAATTTGTGGCACCATTCCCCCTCCTGAACCGGTATTATTTGAACCCGAACCTATTCCCATCGAGATTCTGTATGAAGACCATGACATTATCGTGATAAATAAATCACCGGGAATTGTGGTTCACCCTGCGCCGGGCCACTATAGCGGCACTTTAGTAAATGCACTTTTATATCATTGTCCGGGGCTTGAAGGAATCGGCGGAGAAATAAGGCCGGGAATTGTACACAGACTGGATAAGGATACATCCGGTGTGATGGTGGTTGCTAAAAATTCTGCGGCACATCAAGACTTGGCCCTGCAGTTTAAATCGAGAAGCATTAAAAAGAAATACCTGGCACTTGTTTACGGCAGGATGGAATCCGAATCCGGCAAGGTGTCACTTCCCATCGGCCGGCATCCTGTTGATAGAAAAAAAATGTCCACACATAGCCGAAAAAGTCGCATGGCCGAAACCACCTGGCGAGTCAGGAAACGGTTTGCCCAGGCCACCCTGGTTGAGCTGGGTCTTAAAACAGGGCGAACTCACCAGATTAGAGTCCACTGTGCCGCCATCAAACATCCGGTTGTCGGTGATTCGGTCTACGGCGGTCATAAGGCTTTTAAAAGTATTGCATATGATCTGTTTAGATCCGTTCCACGGCAGATGCTCCATGCCTGGCGACTCCAATTCACCCACCCGAAAACCCAAAAGACGCTTTGTTTTGAAGCCCCCATCCCTTCTGACATGGGGGACATCCTCGACAAATTATAAAACATGTTTGGTTTGGCCCAGGGATGATTAAAATTGCTCATAATATGGCTTTAAAAAATATCGCATATTTATTCTTTACCGTATGTCTGATGTCAGGTTTCAGGTGTCAGGTTTCAGGGCCTCTGTTCGTCATTCCTGACACCTGACACCTGAAACCTGAAGATGTGGAATAAAAATGGGATTAAAATTCCATCTGTATACACAGCTTTGTCACCATCCTGGTTTGGCCCGATGAGTTACTGAAATTATCCTTTAAGTTTATAGAAGGCTGCGATTTTTTCTACCACATATGCCATCTGGTCATCCGAAAGCTCAGGATATACGGGAAGGGCCAGGGTATTCAAAGCCGCATGCTCGGCCACGGGGAAGTCACCCTTTTTGTAGTTTAGATCCAAAAAACATTCCTGAAGATGCATGGGAATGGGATAGTAAATTTCAGTTCCGACTCCCGCTTCATTTAAAAACAGGCGAAGGTCGTCTCTCTTGTCCTTTACGCATATGACAAACTGGTTGTATATATGGCGGTCTTCCTTTTCAACCGGAAGTTTTATCACATCATCAATTCCCGAATTTGCAAAAAGTTCTCTGTATTTACGTGCATTCTCCTGGCGGGATTTTGTCCATTTGTCAAGGTGTTTTAGTTTTACGGAAACAATCCCGGCTTGGATCGCGTCCAATCTGAAATTACCGCCGGCCAATTTATGATAATACTTTGGATGGGAACCATGAACCCGAAGAACGCGCAATTTATCATACAGTTCATCCGAACCGGTTATGACCATGCCTCCGTCTCCAAAAGCGCCCAGGTTTTTAGATGGAAAAAAAGAGAAACAGCCAAAATCGCCCATTGATCCTGCCCGCCGCCCTCGGTATTCCGCTCCGATGGCCTGTGCGGCATCCTCGATAACAAAAAGATTGTATTCCTTAGCAATGTTTAAGATCGGATCCATATCCGCACATTGGCCATACAGATGAACGGGTATGACAGCCTTAAGGCTTGTCCGTTCTTTGTCTGTCATGGAAGCGATGACACGTTCCAGGCTTTCAGGTGACATATTATACGTATCAGGGTCAATATCCACAAAAATTGGACGGGCCCCGGTTCGAACGATGGACCCGGCAGTCGCGAAAAAAGTATAAGGCGTTGTGATAACCGTGTGTTGAGCGTCCATATTCTCTGCCATCAGCGAAATCAAAAGGGCGTCGGTTCCGGATGAAACTCCCAGGGCATGCTTTGAAGAACAATAATCGGCAATATCCTTTTCAAGGGCTTCGACCCTTGGACCCAGAATAAAATACTGGCTGTCAAAAATTTCTTCCGTAACCTTTAAAATTTCTTCCTTAATCGATTTATACTGTTCTTTTAAATCAAGCAGAGGTACTTTCATTGTAAATTATATCTCCGGACTTTTGAAAAATCTCCCGTTTTGTGCTTTTTATGGCAAAACATTTTCCATTCTGCCACTAAGGCACCAGGGCACGAAGAAAGAACGTATCGGCAATTCTATAACTTTTCGACGTTCGACGTTGAACGTTCGATGTTCGATGTTCAAATTGTTGCGTCTGAAATTACGACTAAACCTTCATATCACGTTGAAATTACTTATACAGGTCAGGAGTTCTGAATTGTGGCGAAGCTCCTAAGTTCTATCCTTCGTGTCTTTGTGCCTTGGTGGCAAATATTTTTGGTTCCGGCTTGTCGGGATTAGGTTTTAACCGGCGACACGGCAGGCCCGCAAGCGGTTTCCACAGCATTATAGCCAAGAAATCGATTAACCTCACGGGTCAGAGCCAGGTCGGCTCTTAATTTCATAGAGTTAGACAGTCCAATAATCGTCTCTGTTTTATCAGGGTTGAGCAGGTGAATATATGCACGGCAGGAACCCGGATGGCTTTTTAAAATCTCCTTTAACTTAACAAGCAATTCTCTTTGCGTGCGGGTTATATCCAGATTAAAATGCACACTTGCAGTCCATGTCTCTTCAGCCTTATCAATGGGTATGATTGTGTCTGCCAATATCTTTACCGAGTTCTCATCCTTTTGCAGCTGTCCCTGGATAAGGATTGGACGATCATCGCTTAAAAGGTGATGAACTTTTTCATACAGTGAAGAAAAAACGGTAGCTTCAACAGATCCATGCAGGTCCTCCAAGATAACAAAGCCCATCAAGCTGCCCTTTTTTTTGGTTTTTATGGTTTTTAACTTTCTGACGATCCCGCCTATTCTTATGGTTGTACCATCTTTTTTATCTTTGAGATCTGCCGAGTTTGCATTGGTAAACTTTTCCAGAATATCTTCATGGCCGCTCAAAGGATGGCCGGTGATATAAAATCCTAAAGATTCCTTTTCAAGCGCTAAAAGCTGTTTTTCACTCCATTCATCAATTTCGGGCAGGGTAGGCAAGTTAATGGCCGGACCGCTTCCCGGCATGTCAAACAAACCCATCTGTGGATCCGATCTTTCTCTTTGAATCCGTTGACCATACTCAAGAATGTTATCCATGGCCGCCATCATCCGGGAGCGGTAATCTCCGGTGGAATCGAAGGCGCCGCATTTAATAAGACTTTCGATAACACGTTTGTTAACCTTTTTCAGATCCACGCGTTCACAGAAATCAAAGAGCGTAGAAAATTTTCCCCCTTCATTTCGAGACTCGACGATAGATTCGATGGCGTTTTCACCCACGTTTTTAACCGCAACAAGTCCGAATCTTATTTTGGATCCGGTTACGGTAAATTCCTTGCCGCTTTCGTTGATATCCGGAGGGAGAACTTCAATACGGTTGCTGCGGCATTCGGCAATATATTTCACAACACCATCTGTGGAATGCATTTCACTGGTAAGCAATGACGCCATGAACTCCACTGGGAAATGAGCTTTTAGATAAGCCGTCTGATATGCTATCATTGAATATGCGGCGCTGTGGGACTTGTTAAATCCATATCCCCCGAATTTTTCCATTAAATAAAATATTTTTCCGGCTTTATCCGGTGGGATGCCGTTGTCCGCAGCTCCCTGCATGAAACGCTCCCTGTGTTTGGCCAGAATCTCCGGAATTTTCTTACCCATGGCCTTTCGGAGATCATCAGCTTCAGCCATGGAATAATTTGCCAAGTCCCCGGCGATTTTCATCACCTGCTCCTGATAGACGACAACCCCGTAAGTTTCTTTTAGAATCGGTTCGAGCTGTGGTACCAGGTACTCAATTTTTTTGCCGTGTTTTCTGTCTACAAAATCATCCACCATTCCGCTGTCAAGGGGACCGGGACGGTAGAGCGCAACCAGTGCGATAATATCATCAAAGCTTTCCGGTTTCAATTTTACCAGCAGATCTTTCATGCCTGAGCTTTCCAACTGAAATACGCCGGTGGTTTCGCCGGATTCAAGCAGACGATATGTGGCAGGATCGTTTAAATCAAGGTTTATGAGATCGGGCGGTGTGCTGCCCTTTGCTACGATAAGCTTAAGGGTATTTGCGATGACCGTCAGGTTGCGAAGCCCCAGAAAATCAAACTTAACCAGTCCGATCTTCTCTACACACTTCATATCGAACTGGGTAACAACCTCGCCTTTTTTACCTTTGTATAGCGGTAGATATTCCACCAGAGGTTTGTCTGCGATGACAACGCCGGCAGCATGGGTTGAGGCATGTCTCGGGAGTCCTTCCAGTATACGGCAGATGTTGATAAGATCGGCGACCTCCGGTTTGTTTTTGGCTAGATCCTTAAGCCGAGGTTCCTGTTCAAGGGCAGCGTCAAGACTTATGTTCAAGACATCGGGCACCATTTTGGCAATGGCGTCAACCTCGTAAAGGGGTATATCTAACGCCCGGCCCACATCACGAATTACGGCCCGGGTTTTTAATTTTCCGAATGTGATAATCTGGGCAACAAAATCACCGCCGCCGTATTTTTCCACCACGTACTTGAAGACCTCTTCCCTGCCGTTTATACAAAAGTCCACATCGATGTCCGGCATGCTTTTGCGAGCCGGGTTTAAAAAGCGTTCAAAGATCAGACCGTGCTCAATGGGATCAAGATCCGTGATTCCAAGGGAATACGCAACAAGGCTCCCTGCCGCAGACCCTCTTCCGGGTCCCACGGGAATATTATTTTTTTTGGCATATCGGATAAAATCAGCAACAATTAAAAAATACCCGGGGAACTCCATGGAATTGATGACGGCAATTTCCTTTTCCATACGGTCAACATAAAGCTTTTTATCAACATCGGGATTTTTTGCCTTTATTCGTTTGAATATGGACTTAAACCCATCCCTTACCTTTTGTTCAAAAACCTCATCCACCGTCTTCTTGGATGAGGTTTCAAATTTCGGGAAGTGATACGAGTTATAGTCGAATTTTATATTACAGCGCCTGGCGATATTCACGGTATTCTCAAGAGCACCCGGATAATCCTTGAAAGCGGAATACATTTCGGCTTTTGATTTTAAATACAGCTGATCGGTTCTAAATTGCAGTCTGTCCGTGTGATGAACGGTTTTTCCTGTCTGGATGCACAAAAGTACATCATGAGCACGAACATCTTCTTTGTCCAGGTAATGACAATCGTTGCTGGCAACCAGAGGAATGGAAAGCCTTTTGCTCATATCCAAAAGGGCCTGGTTCACTTTTTCCTGTATATCTATACCGTTATTTTGAACTTCCAGGAAAAAATTCCCCTCGCCGAAGACGTCAAGGTAAAAGCGGGCGGCCTCATCAGCCTTATCGATTCGGTTTTCCTGAATCAGTCTGGGGATTTCGCCGTTCAAACATCCTGAAAAGCCGATAAGCCCTTTGATGTATTGTTTTAGAACTTCTTTGTCGATGCGGGGTTTGTAATAAAATCCCTGAAGCTGGGCAATGGTGGCCAGTTTGCAAAGATTCCGGTATCCTTCCTGGTTTTCAGCCAGAAGGATCAAATGGGAAAGGCCCCTTTTATCGAGGGATGTTTTATCGGTAAGACGTCGCGGGGCCATATAGCATTCGCACCCGATAATGGGTTTTATTCCGGCCTTATTCGCCTTTTCATAAAACGTCATGGCTCCGAACATGGTCCCATGATCGGTGATTGCCACGGCGTCCATGTCAAAATCTGCGACACGCTTTAACAGCCGATCGATCCTTATGGCTCCGTCAAGAAGACTGTACTGGGTATGCACATGAAGGTGTACAAAATTAGATGGGGTTTCTGTCATTACTTTACAATTTGGAGGCTAATCAAGACGATAATTAGGCGCCTCTTTGGTAATAATCACGTCATGGACATGGCTTTCACGCATGCCTGCCGCACTGATCTTTACAAAGCGTGCTTTTTCCCTGAGGTCATCCAGGGTCCGGCATCCCACATATCCCATTCCCGCCTTTAGCCCTCCAATAAGCTGGAAAATATTATCGGAAAGGCTTCCTCTATAGGGCACACGGCCCACAATACCCTCCGGAACCAGTTTGTCGCCGTAGACATCTTCGCCCTGATAGTACCTGTCTTTGCTCCCTTTTCGCATGGCTTCTATGGACCCCATTCCCCGGTAAGCCTTATAGCTCCGGCCCTGGTAAATAACTAACTCACCCGGACTCTCCTCGGTTCCTGCAAGAAGACCGCCAATCATTATCACATGAGCACCTGCGGCCACGGCTTTTGTAATATCACCTGAAAATTTAATGCCGCCGTCAGCAATCAAGGGAACACCTGTTTTGTTAAATACCGACTTGCAGTTCATGATTGCGGTGATCTGAGGTACCCCAACACCTGCAACAACACGAGTGGTACAGATGGAGCCGGGTCCGATCCCGATCTTAACTCCGTCAACACCTGCCTTAACAAGGGCTTCAGCCCCCTTGGCCGTACCGACATTTCCGGCGATCAGTTCAATTTTCTTGAAATTATTTTTTAAAATTTCTACCGCATCAAGTACGTTTTTTGAATGTCCGTGAGAGGTATCGATTAGGATAATATCAGCTCCCGCCTTCAGAAGCGCCTCTGCACGTTCTTCCATATCAAAGCCGACGCCTATGGCTGCTCCCACTCTGAGTCTGCCCATATGGTCCTTACAGGCATTGGGGTATTTTTTTATCTTTTCAATATCTTTTATGGTTATCATCCCGATCAGCATCCCCTCTGAATCGACCACAAGAAGCTTTTCTATCCGGTGTTCATGCAGCAGTTTCTTTGAGTCTTCCAGTGTAATTCCTTCTGAAACAGTGATCAGATTTTCTTTGGTCATGACTTCAGAGACACTTTTTTCAAGATTTGTTTCAAATCTTAGATCCCTGTTTGTCACAATGCCAACCAGTCGATTTACTATGGTAACCGGAACTCCGGAAATGCGATATTTTTCCATCAGCTTCAACACTTCATGAACCGGCCGATCCGGATGAATCGTGACAGGATCGACGATCATGCCGCTTTCCGATTTTTTCACCCGGTCAACCTCAACAGCCTGGCTTTTTATACTCATGTTGCGGTGTATAAAACCGATCCCGCCTTCACGTGCCATACTTATGGCGGTGTCAGCCTCTGTTACCGTATCCATGGCAGCACTGACAATGGGAATGTTTAGTGTAATGTTTCTTGTCAACAGGGTACGGGTATCAACATCTCTCGGCAGAACATCAGAAAAGCCCGGCAGCAATAAAACATCGTCAAAAGAAAAAGCTTCTTCAAGTGGTTCTTTTATCATAAGTTCCTCCAGGAAGGATTTTGTTCATCTTAAACTCAGAAGACGATCCATGGGAACATATTTCTGAGAATCCCTCTCGTATTTTTTAAAAACCGAATAACAAATGGAACTGTCTTTTGCAATCTTTATTCACCCGGATTTTTCATAAGTCGCCTTGACATTACGTTAATATCCGTAATAAATAACGATTATGCTCACTGAAATAAACCCCAAAAATCCTCAGGAACGTCTTATCACAAAGGTTATAGATATCCTTAAAAAAGGAGGTATTATCGCTTATCCAACCGACACCTATTACGGAATCGGATGCGATATTATGAATAAAAAGGCGATTGAAAAGATTTACCAGTTAAAACAGCGGAATAGAATAAAACCATTTAGTTTTATCTGCTCGGGACTCAAAAATATCAGCCATTATGCCAAGGTTTCAAATTATGCATATAAAACCATGAAACGGCTTTTGCCGGGTCCTTATACATTCGTTCTGGAAGGATCCAAACTGGTTCCCAAAATCATGCTTACCAAACGGAAAACCGCCGGAATTCGCGTGCCGGACCATCCGATTTGCCTTAAACTGGTTGAAACGCTGGGCAATCCCATCATCACCACAAGTGCCACAATGCCTGATGGCACCAATTTTTTTGACCCGTCCCTTATTCATGATTTTTTTCACCCCAGAATAGATGTGGTAATTGACGGTGGACCTGTCCCGGGGTACCCTTCAAGTGTCATATCCCTGATTAACGATATTCCTGAGGTTATCCGCAAAGGGCGGGGGGACATCACTGTTTTTGAATAACAAATGAGACTTCCTGTAGTAAGGTTCAGGGGCTTAGAGGTTTGGGTTAAAGGTCGTAAGCTCTAAGTTTTTTTTGTAACACAGGTTAAATTTAGGCCGTACGGGGTTGTTTTGAAAGTTCAACGTCGAACTTTGAACAGACTGAACATCGAACATCGAACGTCCAACGTTGAACATCGAATAATGATGTCGCTCCGCTCCGCAATTTAATCTTTTTCCTTAATCATCATTCGCCGTTTAACATTGGTTTTTTTATTCATCATTCGATGTTGGATGTTCGATGTTGGACGTTCATCTTTTTATTAGAAAACCTTCCACAGTCCATCCGACGCAAAATTAAATCAGCGTTTATGCGGTTATAGGCCTTTTTCCGGCAAATATAGATAATCTGCAGACAAAGATGGGTCTGTGATTCGATTTAATAACGATTTAGCAGATGAGTCCATAATGTAATTTATAAGTGAAAAATTTTTCTCCCGGGCATAAACCGTAGAAATTTTTCCTTTAATACCACCCAGACGGCCGGCCCATTCAACAGCATCTTCCAAATTTCCGATCCGGTCTACCAGACCCAGTTCTTTGGATTCTTTTCCAGTAAAGATGCGTCCATCCGCAAGGGATTCCACCTTGGCCTTTTCCATCTTCCTGCCTTCAACAATATCTTGAATAAATTGCCGGTGAATCTTTCTCGCAAAATCCTTAAGGATTTTCTCTTCTTCAGGCTTCATCTCTCGAACCGGAGATCCCATGTCCTTGTATTTGCCACTTTTGATCACAATGGGAACCAATCCGATTTTACTGAGCAGTTGCTGATAATTCGTAAACCCCATGATAACACCGATACTGCCCGTTATTGTCCCTGGATTGGCAACAATTCCGTCTGTTCCTGCAGCAATGTAATATCCTCCGGAAGCAGCAATTGAACCCATGGAAGCCACAACTCTCTTTGATTTTGAAGTCTTTCTGATCTCCCTGAAAATTTCCTGTGAAGGACCAACGGCGCCCCCCGGAGAATCGATACGAATCACGATGGCTTTGATGGAGTTATCCTCCCGGAAGCGCTTTAGGCTATGGAGAGCTTTTTTAGAATCTATAATAACACCTTTGATCTCTATGATTCCGACTTTCTCTCCGAATTCAAATTCAGTATCCCTTGTGCCAAGGACAATCAGAGACGTTATGATTATCATTGCTGCCGCAACAACAGATGAAAAGGTCAGGATAAAAAAAAGATATGGATGTCTGCGAGAAAACATGGGTTTCTGTTGATCAATGGTTAACTGGAATAATGGGTTTTGGAATGCTGGTGCAATAGTTTACTGGAAGAATGAACCTGATAAAAACATAAAAAAAACAGGGAACTTCCTTTAAAAAACATTACCTCAATATTCCAGCATTCCATTATTCCATGTTTCGGGCAAAAACTCGAATATCCTAAAACCCCCTTTAACTTCAACAAGTTGAAGAAATTCCAAAACGTTTAACTATCATCATTCATCTTTTCCTGAAGGTTTTCACGTAAAATTTCTCCGAAAGTTGACGTCGCGGGTCCCGCGTTATTGACATACTCGGTCAGCAGGCTCTGCTCATCCTCAATTTCAAGCCGTTTGATGGAAAGGCCGATCCGTCTTTCCACGCTGTTGATATTCATAACTTTGGCGGTGATGACATCGCCGATGTTAAATTTGCCGACGGGGGTTTTTACCTTTTCCTTACTGATTTCAGACACATGAACAAGTCCTTCTATACCTTCTTCGAGTTCCACAAACACCCCGAAATCTGTAAGGTTCGTCACCGTACCGGTTATCTCTTTCCCCACTTCATACCGTTCGTCCACCGTTTTCCATGGGTCCGTCTGCAACTGTTTTACCCCGAGAGAAAACCGTTCTTGATCTTTCTCAATATCAAGAACGATGGCCTGAATCACATCATTTTTCTTATATAACTCCGATGGATGTTTTATCCGTTTTGTCCAGGAAATATCAGAAATATGAACAAGGCCGTCGATTCCTTCACCGATACCGATAAAAAGACCGAAGTCGGTGATGTTTTTAATTTTACCTTCAATAGTTGTACCCACAGGATATTTCTCACTAATGACGTCCCACGGATTCGGAACAACCTGCTTCATGCCAAGAGAAATCCGTCTGTTTTCAGGCCTGATGTCAAGCACCACAGCCTCAACTTCCTCACCCACGGAAATCACCTTGGAAGGATGACGAATTTTTCGGGTCCACGACATTTCAGAAACGTGAATGAGCCCTTCAATCCCTTCTTCCAATTCAACAAATGCGCCATAATCTGTCAGACTGACAACCCTTCCAATAATACGGGAACCTACAGGATACTTTTCTGAAGCGGTTATCCATGGGTCCTTGGTAAGTTGTTTTTTGCCCAATGAAACTCTTTCCTTTTCAAGGTCAAGATTAAGGACTTTTACGGTGATCTCATCACCGACTGAAAAAAGTTCCGAAGGGTGTTTCACTCGTCCCCATGAAATATCTGTAATATGGAGCAGACCGTCCACACCGCCAAGATCAACAAATACACCATACTCCGTGATATTCTTTATGACTCCCTCAACAACTTTACCATCGTGGATAGATGCTAATGTGGAAGTTCGGTTAGCTTTGCGCTCCTCTTCAAGAATAGCCCTTCTTGATAAAACGATATTGCTCCGTTTTCGGTTATATTTTAGAATCTTGAAAGTAAATGTTTTCCCAACCATCTCATCAAGCTTGCGGATGGGACGCAAATCTGCCTGTGAACCGGGTAAAAAGGCCTGGACACCGATATCTACGGAAAAGCCGCCTTTGACACGATTTATAATAACACCCTCAACCGTTCTTTCTTCATCGTAAGCTTTTTTAATCTCTTCCCATACCTTGACCTTGGCTGCCTTTTCTTTGGAAAGGACGACACGTTCTTCTTCGTCGTCCCACCATTCTACCATGACATCAACCGGATCACCGACCTTGGCGTTTAAATTTCCATCTTCATCCATGAATTCTTGAGTGCGTATCTGTCCCTCTGATTTATACCCGATGTCAACCAACACATGGTCCTTATCCACTGAAATTATCCGGCCGGTGACCACCGCCCCTTCAGCAAAACGCTTGAAGCTTTCTTCGTACATATCCATCAAACTTGCCATGTCGTCCACAGGTTTTTGATCTTTTTTCGGGCTGACACTCGATTCTTGAACAAACTCTGATTCTTCACTCGATTTTTGAATAGATTCTGAACGGTCATCTGTTTCCTGAGCTACCACCGGCGTCTCATCTGTTTCCTGAGCTACCACCGGCATCTCATCTGTTTCCTGAGCTACCACCGGCGTCTCATCTGTTTCCTGAGCTACCACCGGCATCTCATCTGTTTCCTGAGCTACCACCGGCGTCTCATCTGTTTCCTGAGCTACCACCGGCATCTCATCTGTTTCCTGAGCTACCACCGGCGTTTCCTCTGTTTCCTGAGCTACCATCGGCGTTTCCTCTGTTTCCTGAGTTTCCACAGGCGTCTCATCTGTTTCCCGAGTTTCCACAGGACCGTCATTCTCATTTTGTACATCATCGGACAATACATCTTCAACAGACGTATCGGTTTTCAATACTTCTTTTTCCTCAATACCCGCTTTACCCGCTTCATCTGGTTGCTTATCAATAGACTCATCAGACAAAGCGTTTACGCTTGAATCTTTGGTTAAATCGTTTTTTTCAAGATTTTCCATTAAACAAAATACCCCCTGGTCAAATTTATTAAGCTATTAAGTAAAATATAGCATAACCCATTTTGATATCAGAACAGTTATTAAAAAACAATGATTATTTTATTCTCAATAACATTCACCATCCGATCAACAACATCTTGGGCGGAAAAATGGGTGGAATCGATTATCACAGCATCTTCTGCAGGCTTTAAGGGTGCTAAATCCCTGGCACTGTCATTTTTGTCCCGGCGTTTGATATCCTTTTTCACGTCCTGTAATGTTTGAGAGGTCTCCGATTTTAATTCCTGGTATCGTCTGAGCGACCGGGTTTCATGTGATGCATCCAAATAAAACTTCACATCCGCATCAGGGAACACTATGGTACCCATGTCACGCCCCTCAAACACAACGCCTTTTTCCCTGCCCAGCTCTCTCTGCAATTTTAAAAGAAAATTTCTTACCACCGGTCTTGCAGAAGCCGCCGAAGCAAACATGGATATTTCAGGCGTCCGGATTTTATCCGTGATATCCGAATCATTTGATATCAGGCGCAATCCTTTTTCACCGGACACAAACTTCATTTTCAGTGAGCTTAAAACATTTTCAAGACCGGTATCGTCATCAGGATTTAGGCCCGCCGACATTGCTTCCAGGGCAACACCTCTGTAAAGAGCACCGGTATCGACATATCTGTACCCCAGACGATGGGCCAGTAACTTGCTTGCCGTTGTCTTGCCCGCCCCTGAAGGACCATCTATTGTGATAATTAGAGGTTTCAAAATAAAAGTATCGTATCATTTTAGGCTCTTCTCAAGAGCCTTGATAAACCGGACATTCTCTTCATGAAGTCCGGCATTGATTCTGATATAATTGGGATAACCATAGGATCTCATGGACCTTACAATAACCCCCTGTCTGAGCATTTTTTCATAAATTTCATCGGCATCTTTGCAAACATCTATCAGGATAAAATTCGTTTGTGTTGGAAAATATTTTACTCCCAGCCGGTCCAGCGAATCATATAAAAAATCGAGACCTTGATGAATGAGTGTTATGACCTTCTCAAAAAAAACAGTGTCTTCAAGCGCTGCGCAGGCGGCGGCCTGAGCCAGAGAATTGGTATTGAACGGCAGTCTGATCCTGTTCAACAGATTTGCTATTTCATCCGGCATAACACCATATCCGATACGAAGCCCGGCCAGACCGTAAACTTTGGAAAAGGTTCGAAGTGTAACCAACGGTCTGACGTTATCAAGATATTCAATGCTTTTCGCACAGTTTTGATCACGGACAAATTCAATATACGCCTCATCCACCACAACAATCACTTCCGGTGGAATTTTTTTCAGAAAATTTTCAAAATCTCTTTTTAAAAAAATCGTTCCGGTGGGATTATTGGGATTGCACAGGAAAACCATGCGGGTTCTTGGTGTAATCCTTTCTTTTATTCCTTTCAGATTGATTGAAAGCGACTTTAGGGGAACAAATACCGGTGTTGCACCGGCGCTACGAACCGTTATCTCATACATTAGAAAGGAAGGATGTGGAAGAATGGCTTCATCACCCGGCTGAAGCAATCCGCAGGCAAGCATACCGATAATTTCATCGGAACCGTTTCCTAAAACAACGTTCTGTGGGGATACACCCAGATGTTCAGAGATTTTTTGAATAAAATCATGACCACTTCCGTCAGGATACCGGTTCAGTTCTCCAATAGCGTTTTTGATGGCCTTAATCGCCAGGGGAGAGGGACCCAGAGGATTTTCATTAGAGGCAAGTTTTATGGAATCAACGATACCATATTCCCTTTCAAGCTCTTTTAAGGGTTTTCCGGGGGTATACGGTTTTATTGATAAAATATAATCGGGAATAGATAACTTCATATTCAGGTTACGGGTTTTGAAAGTCACTTCAATTGAGCAACTTTTTTGCCCTCTTCAAGAGCCGCCATATTTATGGGTATAAGCTTTTCTCTTGAAGAAAATTTTTTTTTAACGCACTGTCGGACGAGTTCAAAATCGGCAATTTTACTGCGAGCGACAAAAGCGCCAAGTGCCACAATATTGGCCACCTTTATGCTTCCCAAGTCGTTTGCAATATCATTGGCCGGCACCAGAAGTTCGTCAACATCATCGCGGTCCGAACCAATGTGGATTAATGAACTGTTGATAACCACAACACCCTTTGGCTTTACCATGGGTGCAAATTTTTCTAAAGAAGGATGATTCATGGCCACCAGATGCATAGGGTTCCTGATAATCGGAGAACCTATGGGCCTGTCACTGATAACCACCAGACAATATGCGGTTCCGCCACGCATCTCCGGACCATAAGAAGGAACCCACGCCACCTCGTACCCTTCTTCCATTGCAGTGTGTGCTAGGATATTCCCTATCAACAGAATGCCCTGACCTCCAAAACCGGCAAACATCACTTCACGTTGCATTCAGTCCTCCTCAACCGTATCGGGTGTTTTGTATTCGCCCAGCTTAAAATAGGGAAGCATGTTGTCCTCGGCCCACTTTATGGCTTCCACCGGAGTCAGCCCCCAGTTGGTCGGGCATGTGCTTACCAGCTCCACAAGGCTGAAACATCGGCCTTCCAGCTGATACTGGAAAGCTTTTTTAATGGCTTTCTTGGCCCTGACAACGTACTTTGGTTTTAGTACGGTCTGTCTTGTAATATATGCAGGAGTCTCTAAAGCAGATATGAGTTCAGCAATTTTAACCGGCATACCCACCTCTTCAACATTACGTCCCGCAGGAGAGGTCGTGGTTCGCTGGCCCTGCAATGTTGTCGGCGCCATCTGGCCTCCGGTCATTCCATAAACCGTGTTGTTAACAAAGATTGTCGTAAATTTTTCTCCCCGGTTGGCGGCATGTATAATTTCTCCCATTCCGATACTTGCCAGATCACCGTCACCCTGATAGGTAAAAACGATCAAGTCAGGCCGAACCCTTTTTATTCCCGTGGCCATTGCCGGTGCCCGTCCATGGGCCGCTTCCTGAAAATCGAAGGTAAAATAATTATAGGCCAAAACCGCACAGCCCACCGGTGCAATACCCACCGTCCGCCCCCTAATCCCCAGTTCATCGATAACTTCGGCCACCAGGCGGTGAATAATACCGTGTGTACAACCCGGGCAGTAATGAGTCGGCTGATCGGAAAGGGCTTGGGGTTTCTTAAATGTTTTTGCCATTATAACTGCTCCTCATGCAATATGTAAATGAAGACTTAAAATTTCACATTCCACTTTAAAAAAAAGATTTGATTACATCAATGACTTCTTCCGGCGTGGGTACATCTCCACCGGCTTTACCATACCAGTGAACCGGACGCTTCCCCTGAACGCTCCGTTCCACATCTTCAACCATCTGCCCCATGTTCAGCTCGATACTAAATACAACCTTGCAGCTTTCTTTTAAAGCCGCCTGTTTTATCGGTTCCTGGGGAAAGGGAAAGAGGGTCTGGGGTCTTATCATGGCCGTCTCAAAACCCTGGGCTTTTAAATTATCAATGACGGTTCTGCAAACTCTGCTCATGGTACCAAAGCTGACGATAAGCGCCTGGTAATCCGTATCCGTGTTATAAGATTCGTATCGCACTTCTTCTTTTGTCATGCGGTCATACTTTGCTTTTAAGACCACATTATGTTCTTCCAGAAGTTCCGCATTCAAAAATAAAGATTTGACCAGATTTGGCGTGTTGCTTTTTCGAGTATCCATACCGTTTGTGGCCCAGTTATCCTTATTGCTCGGTTCGGTCCTGAGGTGCTCCGGAAACTCAACCGGTTCCATCATCTGCCCGATCAGGCCGTCACCTAAAATCATCACAGGGTTTCGATATTTTTCCGCCAGAGGAAATGCCATCATTACCATCTCAACCGCTTCCTGGACACTTGCCGGCGCCATGACAAGCAACCGGTAATCCCCATGTCCCCCCCCTTTTGTCGCCTGGAAATAATCTGCCTGGGAAGGAAGAATCCCACCCAGTCCAGGACCGCCGCGGACGATGTTGACAAAAACAACCGGGCACTGGGCAGATGATATATAACTAATGGCTTCACTCATCAGGCTTATACCCGGGCTCGATGACGTGGTAAAAACCCGGGCGCCGCATCCCGCAGCACCGAAAAGCATGTTCCCCACGGCGATTTCGCTTTCGCCCTGTAAAAATACACCGCCCACCTCCGGCATGCGGTGGGAAAGGTATTCCGCAACTTCAGATTGTGGAGTAATAGGATAGGCAAAGTAATTAAGGCATCCAGCCCTGATTGCTGCCTCTCCGATGGCTTCATTTCCCTTCATTAATATTTTGCCCATGTTTTTCCTCCGTTTATTCTTGATCTGCTTTCTCTTCAACAACTTTGGTTATACTTATGGCGACATCAGGGCACATGATGCAGCATGTTGTACAAAAAATGCAGTCTTCAGGGCGTGCCTGATACGCAGGGAAATAGCCCATAGCGTTGACTTGATCGGAAATTTCCAGAACATTTTTTGGGCATACGTTGACACATAGTCCGCATCCTTTGCATAGATTATTATCAATAGTATGTTTATATGCCATTAATTCTGACTCCTCTTTAATTATAATGGTGAGATCTTTGCAAAACGCCCCCTTTTGCCCAATTCCGGCGTCAGGCTCAAATTTTAATCCTCAAAATACTCAATGTATTCCTGTGGTTAAAATTTTTGCCTTTCTTGGTCTTGAACAAAATTGAACATTTTTCAAAGGTCTCATGGTTTCGCAAAAAGGTTTTCAACAACTTATTTTTTCAACTGGACCGCCTTTTTCCATGGCGGAACCAGTTGTCTTTCTATCGGCAAAACCGGACAGGAAAAACGCTCAATATCTATTTTAGGCAAAAGCTCTACTGATGTAGTGATAAACTCAAGGGGCAACCGGCTCTGGTCAGACAATACTTTAACAAAATCGTATCCCTTATATATATCTTCTACTGTAGTTTCATCTATCAGATTTGCATTGCCAATGATACCGGTTATGGACATCTTGGAAGCTTTTTCAATCTGATCGCGCATTCTCAAACAACCGGCTACCGTATCCGTAAAGGGCCGATACGGATTCACAACCTGAAGCATATGCACACGCTTTTTGCGAAATGGATCTGCGAGGCTTGCGAGGACAGTGGCGCCGACATCGTTGCCTCCTGCGTCTATCAGTGTCAGTTGGCTCGGCCGGCGGATTAGACCGGCTATGGCAGGGCTTAAAATGGGCAGATCCGCCTGCAGATATTTTTCCGGGGGTAGAACCACCTCAATACCCAGTTCAGCAAGAGGTTCCCTTGCCTCCCGGGTTCTAAAGTAGGGGTTAACAAGGTCAAGATCCGCTATCCGAACGTCTGTACCCGAGCGCTTCCGATGAACTGCAAGATTTACGGCAACTTCGGTCTTTCCGCTGCCGAAGTTGCCTACAATTATTACAATCCCTTTAATATGTTCCACTTTATTAAATCCAATCAACATCCCTCTGCCAAAAAATTAGCTGGGTTGTATTTTTATTTTGTTGCGGTGTCAAGTTATAAAATCGTTTCGCGATTTTATACAACGCCCCGGGTGGAAATCAAGACCGTTGGTAAACGCTGATGCCTTTCTATTGACAAACCGTGGCTCCGAAGCTTTTTTTAGATGTCAGGTGTCAGGTGTCAGGTGTCAGGAATGATGAACACAGGTGCTAAACCCCACTTTATTTGGACTCAAATCTAAGATTATTTGAACCATTTTTAAAAGAACACTTAATTGTCATACAGGCAATTTTAAATGGTTCTTTTATCTTTTAATCTTAACCTGATATCCGCAGTGTATGCTGGGTGCAATTCAAAATAAAGACAAAGAAATTGTTGGCAGCTAATGTTGAATTAACAGTGTCATTTATTCTGCCCCTTAACCCCTGACACCTGAAACCTGACACCTGAAACCAGGCATACGGGAAGGAATAAATATGGGATATTTTTTAAAGCCATATTATGGCAATTTTAATCACCCCACCTGACACCTGAAACCAAATAGCCATAGCAATTTTAGCAAACAACAGTCTTGATTCACACCCCAACGCCCCTGCACCACTTAAGCGAGCAACATATGCTTTTGCCATATGAAATTTCAAAATGGGACAATCCATGCAGCGGGCCTTATTTGCCCCTTGCCTTTATGAAAAGGCCTGTGGTAATACCTGAATCTTGCATGAAAATTAATGAATAAAAAAGATCATCATCCAATATACTATTTGGATAAAATACATGATGCTATGATGCTGTTTAAAGCCCTCTCAATTAAGAATTAAATAAATTCTCATTAATTTTCATGCAAGATTCAGGTAGCCATATGCTTGGCCGTAGGGGAACGATAAAGAACGTTACCCTTGCCGTTTCGTAACCTGCCGGTGGAACATCTCATATAGTGGATAACGTGCCGACACAGATCGACTTTCCTTTTTTTAAGAAATAATGGTAAATTTTTCCGGTATAAAATGGAGTTTCAAGTCAGACAGAGAAAATCTTATTCCATTGCTAATCGTTGCTGTCCTAATCGGCATGCTAACCGGTGCTTTGGCGGTGGGTTTTCGATATCTGTTGTTAGTTGCGACCCGTATATGCTGGCAGAATCCCTTTGATATTATCGGGGCTGCTACAAACCTGTCATGGTATATCGTCGTTTTGATTCCGGTATTAGGAGGTTTAGTCGTCGGGCCGATAGTTTCCTTTTTGGCTCCGGAAACCCGCGGCGCCGGCGTACCCGAAGTCATTAATGCCGTAGCTTCAAGACAGGGTATCATAAGGCACCGTACGACTTTTTATAAAATTATATCAACCGTGATTTCTATCGGTTCCGGCGCATCTGTCGGCAGGGAGGGTCCCATTGTCCACATTGGATCGTCGGTGGGTTCTTCTATTGCTCAGCTTATCAGGCTGTCTCCTGAATGGCGGTCCGTTTTTTTGGCGTGCGGTGCGGCAGCCGGGATAGCCGCTACTTTTAATGCGCCCATGGCCGGCATGTTGTTTGCCGTAGAAATTATTCTTGTAGATTTTGAAATCAGTTATCTAAGCCACATAGCCATTTCAGCAGTAACGGCAACCGTGGTTTCCCATCATTTTTTCGGAAATCTCCCTGCCTTCGATATACCGAATTACACACTGGTCAGTTACTGGGAGATTCCACTTTATTGCTTGCTCGGTATCCTGGCCGGTTTTGTGTCTATCACTTTCATCAAATCTATTTCTTATGTTGAAGACACCTTGAACCGGTTCAAAATCCCCGGCTGTTTGCAACCGGCCATGGGAGGCTTATTGGTGGGGTTGATTGCCATAAACTATCCCCATGTCATCGGTGTGGGATATGAGTCCATCAACCTGATTTTGACCGGAAAAATGGCGGTTAATATCATTGCAGTTGTTCTTATTTTTAAACTGGCAGCCACCTCTTTTTCTGTTGGGGCTGGTTTTTCAGGCGGAATTTTCGCTCCTTCTCTTGTTTTAGGGGCGCTGCTGGGAGGTATTTTTGGTGTTGCCGTAAATAATTTATTTCCGGAATGGGTAGCGGCTTACCCTGCTTATGGTCTGGTGGGCATGGGAGCCATTGTCAGTGGTGCCACCATGGCCCCGATTACAGCTATTTTTACAATTTTTGAAATGACCTATAATTTCGAAATTATCCTTCCTTTGATGACAAGTTGTATTGCAAGTCTGATTATCGTCAAGAAATTTTACGGCAATTCCATCTATGAAACAAAATTGCTCAAAAAAGGAATAAAAATCGTCCGAGGCCACGATGTCAACCTGTTGCGATCCATACCGGTTACTGAATATATGGAAAAAGAATATGAGAGCATCGGAGATAATACCGGTTTGGAGGAATTAATTGTCAAGGCTCAAGAAAGCACTTACCCTCACTTTGTGGTGTTGAATAATAAAGATGAACTCGTAGGTATATTGTCCATGAGGGATTTGAAAAACTGTCTGTCTGACATGGATTATTTGTGTGAGCTTATTGTGGCAGCAGATATCATGAGCAAGAATGTGTACTGCCTTGTTCCGGACGATACTCTTGAGACAGCCTTCGAAGTGTTTGAGGGCAAACACATATCCACCCTTCCGGTGGTAGATTCCAGAAACAGAAAAAAGGTTATTGGCATTCTGAAAAAAAGCAATCTAATCTTAGCTTACAATGAGAAAATATTGAAAACCCATATTTTACAAAATCGGGACAAGTAAATATCTTAGATTTGCTTTGATGGGATTTCAATATATTCTGGTTATAACTGATAAAAACGCGAAATTGCGTTTGGATAAATAATTTGATATCTAAGAAAAAGACAATATCATCACTATTTCTGTTTATATAAATCATTATTGCCTTGCCATTTGATGTATGTCTAAATAGCTCCACGAAGGAGAAACATTATGGCGACAACAAACGACAGAATTACTGAAGAAGCCCTATCCCTTCCTGCAGACGTCCGTTTAAGCCTTGTTGAGAAGCTTCTGACAAGCCTCAACCTTCCGATCGATGAGGGAATCGATCGCCTTTGGGCAGAAGAAGCAGAACGTCGTGTGTCACAAATTGAGGAGGGAAAGGTTAAGCTGGTCCCCGGTGAGGAAGTCTTCAACAAAATCCGAGCAAAGCATGTGAAATGAGATTTTATTTTCACGAGCATGCGGAAACGGAGTTTGACAGAGCTGTTGAGTACTACGAGGATTGCCGGTATGGACTCGGGGTAGAGTTTGCCCAAGACAAATTCCCAAAAACAGATTTGCGCCCATTAAAAAAACGATATCCCCGGTAAAAATTTTTTGATCGGTGATCATACAATATATTGTGTCGTGCGGCAATTATCCTGTTGGTATAAAAATTGAGTGGTTGCTGAGATACTGATTTGATATCTAACAAATTTAGAGTGTTGGGGTCCATTGCAGATACATGAAATTACATATCAAAGAAATAGAAAAGGCAGGGTCGATGATGACCCTGCCAATTTCAAGAAAGATTTTAATTAATTTTACTTATTTACTCTAATGCTGTCCTTTCCCTCAAAAATTGATCCGTCCTCAAGATTTCCAGTAACTGTAAATTCAATACTTTCTCCAGGTTCAATTTCATTTAAGTCTTGCCGATTAAATTTTAATTTTAGAACGTGAAATCCTTTAACAATAGTCCCTTTAATTGCCGATGCTCCCTCACAGGTAACAGTAGAAACATCAATATCTGCTGCATCATACGGTTCGGGTAGTTGGACAAAGGCGGTAAATTTTCCATTGGATTTTGTATTTAGGGTTTCAGGTTTAATGGTAACATCAGCAGGTATTAGAACATGAAATGGAGGAGGTGGCGGAGTTATTTGAGAAACAACAGGTAATAATCTAAAAATATAAAGAGAATCAGTAAATAATAGGTTCCAGTCAACAATATTATCCGCAGTAAATGTAGCAGATAAATGGCCATTTAAATCAGAGACTGTAACTGAATTAGAAGTCACAACGGATGGGTTTGGTTGATGCCATTTGCCATAAAATACCCAAACTGAGGGGGTAAAAATGGGTGACCCAACTAAATCAACAGATTTTGTTGATTCTAATGTCGCCATGAATGTATACGTTTTTCCAATTTCAATATTTTTTGGATCAATGTTCCATTGGCATTGAAACAGATTATTCGATGCATTCCAACCTGCTACTGGGACTTGGGAAATGAATGAACTTTCAACAAGATCAGCACCAAGATAAGCAATACTAGGACTACCGATATCAATCCAAAAAGAATTCATATCCTCTGGAAGTTCTTCTTCCAGTTTTAAGGTTACTGTAACAATCTGCTGTGTCGTGTCATCTGCAAGAATCTTTGGCTCAACAGATCGTGAAACATTAAACCTTGGCCGCATTATTAAGGTATTGTTTTCTTCATATCCACTTATAGGAACCATCTCAGATTCTTCAACATTGATACCTGTAAAGTCCCATTTATAATAACCGTCAGAGGAAGTAGTAGGTTCGGGATTGAATAGGTCAAAATTTAAATCTGTTTGCCATTCTATTACTGGATTTACAACTAGTCCTCCATCATTCGGTCTATTAAATAAATTTGTTAGCCAATAAACACTTAAAATAAGCGGTTCATTATTAATAAAATCTTCGCTTGTATTATAATTATAGTCGTGTTCAATTTGTACGTTTACGGTGTTTCCTTGAACAACAGCTATTGAAGCACCATAAATCGCAAAAATAAATGAAATTACCATAACCGTAATGCTACATTTTTTTTTCATGAGTTTACCTCTTTAACCTAATTTATGTTGTTGGATTTCTGCCCCTTTAATTTCCTAAAAAGAGATAATTTATCATATGTTAATCAGTTATCAGCAACTAATATTTAACATTGAAATAAACGAAAAAGCCCCCAAGAAATATAATAATCTACTTGAAGGCTTTATGCTGGCATTTTTATGATAACCTCAATAGTAGGTCCTGTTCGAAGGTTAGATGTTATGTGGATAGATTTTAATGAGCATTTGGTAGCAGAATATTAATTTACTGTCAATAATAATTATTAAATTCAATATATTATGCAACTTTTTTCTGTGTTTTATAGCTAATTATACTTTACTATACTAAAAAGCAGATAGGATAAGCGGCTGGTGAGGGTAAAATGAGAAATCCTAATAACCGAAATCATAAAAAGTACAACTTGCCAGTACATGAAATATTTTATAATGTCAATTGGTTATGATATCATTTAGATATCGATGGTCCTTGTTAATAATTATTGGCTAACTCCGATTATCGCTCGATCCTATATATTGTGGTCTTCCGTTCCTTTTTATCCCGGTTTTCCGTTCATAATTACGTGCCTAAACCTCATATTAGCAACACACCAATTTTATTGATGATTTGATTTTGAAATCGTAACCTCGATTATTCATATTCATATATAAAAACCCCAAGAGGGCAAGTCAGGTTTTGGAATAATCACTTGAACCCTGGCCTGCGTAAGTAGCAGAAAAAGCAAAATATAGCGGTATAAAAGTAATCTTTTGTTCAGGGAGATCAGCATACGAACGAGTGGAAAACACAAAACCTTTCCGGCAGTTCGGGTAATTATGCAAACACAGATGCATACTTTTCAGCCTGCCCGAAGATCCACTTTTTACTTCTATCGGGAATATCTTACCTTTTATTACCGCAAGATAATCCACCTCGGCAGAACTGCTCTTTGCACGCCTTGACCAGTAGTAAATATCTTTATTTTGCGATACAACCATTTCCTGTCCAACATACTGTTCTGCCATGGCGCCCCGGTAAATGTTTAGCAAATTCGGTTTGTGGTACTCAACATCCATTGGCATGCCGGTAAGGTAACGCATGAGTCCGATATCCACCATTAATGCTTTGAAAATTTTTGCAGAAGCAGTAGCGTCAAGAGGCAGGCCGGAAGGGTTAACCGATGGAATTCTTGTTATGACCCGTGCAAGGCTGAGCAGATCGAATGCTTTTTTTATAGTGGGATTCGAGTATCCCTCCCCTATCCTTGAATACTTTATCTGCTGTCCAACACTCTGCGCTACAGAGGTTAATACTGTATTAAGGCAATGTTTATCTGCCTGGGGCCGATATTTTGAAAAATCGAGCCGGTATGTATCACAAATTTCTGATTGAACTTCAAAAGACTCTTGCATTGACCCGGTTTCAACATAGGCTTTAACGCTTTCAGGCATGCCTCCGACAAAAAAGTATCGCCGAAGTTCCTCACAAAGCAATTCATGGGTGGATTTCGATACTGTTCTGGGAACACAAAGAATAATATCCTTGGCTTCTTCCTGGCCTCTTGCCATCAGATATTCAGCAAAACACATGGGATGAAGTGATAAAAATTTAACTCTCCCCACTGGGAAAGAGATATCTTTCATGGCAAATTCAAGAAGGGAGCCGGCAGCCATGACATGAAGCTCCGGAATATCTTCATAAAAAAAGCGAAGTGCAGATATTGCCCTGGGGCATGCCTGTATTTCATCAAAAAAGAAAGGTTTTATTTATTTTCCTAAAAATATTGTGTCGATAGAAGGGAACGAAAGGTAGCAAATGCGACAACCCATGCAACTTTCCTTATTTTATTCGTTCTTATTTTTAAACTGGCAGCCACCTCTTTTTCTGTGGGGGCTGGTTTTTCAGGAGGAATTTTCGCTCCCTCTCTTGTTTTGGGGACGCTGCTGGGGGGGTATTTTTGGTGTTGCCGTAAATAATTTATTTCCGGAATGGGTAGCGGCTTACCCTGCTTATGGTCAGGTGGGCATGGGAGCCATTGTCAGCGGTGCCACCATGGCGCCGATCACGGCTATTATTCCTGTATGATCTCTCCAAAGAGTAATTCAAAAGAATTATTGGTAAAAGCGCCGGATATCCTTGTAAACTTCTGAATATCCGGCGCATGGGAATGTTTATCCGGTTTTAATCTCAATCTTACGAGGCTTGACTTCCTTAACCTTAGGGAGTGAAAGCCTCAACACGCCATCGTTAAGCTTGGCGTCAATCTTGCTTTGATCAATTACGCTGGAAAGATTAAATTGCCGGTAGTACTTGCCTATTTCGTATTCAATCAGAATATCCTCTTCATTTGCTCCCTCAAAAGGTGCGACCTCACCAGTCAAGGTTAATATGTTTTCTCTAAGATCGATGGTCAGATTATTAGCCGTAACGCCTGGTAAATCGGCCAAAAGAGTAATTTCATGATCTGTCTCGAAAATGTCAACACTGGGCGTAAAAATCAACCCTGTTTGTGTTTGCTCGGCTGGCGAGGTTAATTCCTGTTTCGGCTTTACTTGAAGATCTTTGGATTTTTTATCCGTCATTGTTATCCCTCCTTTCAGTCAAATTTATTAAAGACTTATTTCACTGTAATTTGTCGGGGCTTGGAAACCTCGGTTTTGGGTATGATAACCTTCAAAACACCATTTTTCCTGGAGGCTTCAACCTTATTGACATCAACTTCGCCTGGCAAATTGATCAATCTGGAAAATTTGCCTGCCTCTCTTTCGCGCCTGTGATACTTTACGCCGTTGCCTTCCACCGGTATTTTTCTTTCGCCTGAAATGGAAATGCCATCTTTTGTGACCTGAATATCCAGTTCATCAGATTTAATACCAGGCAACTCAGCCCTGACATAATAGTTTTCATTATCTTCAGTCACATTGATCAGAGGAAACACTCCCGCTGAGGGCATTGGAAGGGTTCCACCTGATAAGGCGCCATAAAGCTCATCCATCTGCCTACGTAAACGATCCATCTCACGAAAGGGCCTATTGAATCCCCAAGTCGGAACATTGAATAACCTTCTGTAAAACATGATACCATCCTCCTTTCTTCGTTATTTTGTGTTTTTTAAATGGTTAAATTAATTTTTCAACCCAATGAAACCTTTAAGCGAAAAAATAATTTCAGAAAAATATTTGTCAAGATCTCTTTTTAAA
>Ga0272444_10000332_pt1 | contig 52347 bp, 41 predicted proteins | sample SSMForm13_FD_201033 | JGI IMG/M metagenome (GOLD analysis project Ga0272444, IMG submission 201033) | Marine sediment archaeal communities from Little Sippewissett salt marsh, Falmouth, MA, United States - SSM-Form-13 | ecosystem: Environmental > Aquatic > Marine > Wetlands > Sediment ... | reverse complement strand
TGAAGACCGCATTCTGGAAGGCAAGGCCGACACGATCATGATGGGCCGCGGCCTGGCCGACACGGCGCAGTTGCTGCTGGGAGAGACCGTCGAGGTCACCGACACCGAACTGCGATTGAAGACGCACATCGTGCTCGGGCAATTGTGGAACCCGTTCTTCGTGCTGTTCGGCCAAATGGATCTGATTCCCCGCGACATCCCCGGTTTCGGCCAATACGGCGAAACGACGATGAGCGCTTTCTGGCTCGGCGACATCCCCTTCGCCACCGTGCCCGGCGAGTTGGTGCCCAACCTGGGCTTCGAGTGCAAAGACATCATGGGCGGCGATTATCCGATCATGGCCAACATCGGGCAGGATTGGCTCGGTTACATCATGACGGCCAAGCAATACCTGAACCCGCTGAACATCTACTTTTCCATTCTCTCGGTCGGTCCCAACGTCGGCGACAGTCTGCTGGAGGTCTACCGCGAGGTCTATGGCGCGCCACGTAAATAAACTACATGCACAACTAGTATTTGCATTCTACAACAAGATGTAGTATGGGATAGCCACATCTCCCCATCGTTGAACGTGCAATCATTTGAGGTGCGTCACATGAAACTCAAAGATATTGCTCCCTGCAATTGTGCAAAATGGGGGTCCATGCACCGCTTTGGAAGCCGCGACGACTATTACAGCTTTGTTGCCAAAATTAAAGTGCTTACGTCCACCGGAGTTATGGTAAAAGTGCAACCGCCCAAGGGGGAAAACCCCGATTGTGAATATTACTTTTGCAACAAATGCCGCCGCGTCTGGCGCATCGCCGAGCCCGACCCGCCCTTCCGCGGTTATTACCAGCAAGTCAACGTGTCCTGATTGGACAACTCAGCCGCTTGGTTTTATACTTGCCCGTTGGATTTTTTGACAGGAGAAGATCTGTGTTGACGTTCATTTCTCGCGTACTTGTTCCGGTGCTGATGATCTTGCTGGTTGTTTCGTTTCTGACCCTCGGCTGCGGCGACGACGATGATGACGACGACAATGACAACGATGACGCCACCCCCGCCGATGATGACACCGTAGTCGATGGCGACGACGATAACGATAACGACAACGACGACAACGACAACGATGACGCTCCCCCACCGCTGTGGGTCGGTGCTTTGCGGGTCGACATCACCCCCGACTTCCCGGTGATCCTCGGCGGCTACGGCATGTTCTTCTTATCCGACATCTTCTGCCGCTGGTCCGACGGCATGCATGACCCGATCTACGCCACCGCCGTCGCCATCGACGACGGCAACGATGCAGTCGTACAAATCGCGCTCGACACCATCGGCATTCTGGAAAACGACGTCCACTTGATTCAGCGAGGCGTCAGCCAATTGACCGGCGTCGATTTGGAGCATGTCATCGTCAGCGCCAGCCACAGCCATGCCACGCCGGATACGGTCGGCATCTACGGCGTGATGATTCCGCCGAAAACCGGGCGCCTCGACGAGTTCATCGAATTGATGATCCGCGGAGCAATCCGCGCCGGTGTGCAGGCTTACAACGACCGTCGCCCGGCGATCGCCAAGGCCAACTGGGGCGAGGAAGCCAGCTATCACCTCAATTACCTGTGGGATACGGTCGACGATGCGGAACTCGACTCGACGATGACCGTGCTCGCTTTCTATGAACTTGACGGCACGATGATCGCCACGATGACCAACTGGGGCAGTCACCCGACGGTGCTCGACAACAAAAACACGAAAATCTCTTCCGACTTCATCGGCGGTTTCTACGAAAAAATGGACGCCGACCTGGGCGGGGTCAACCAGTTCCTCAACGGCAACATGGGCGCCTCGGTGCGTGCCTACAACTTCAACGACCCGTGGGAACTGACCTACCACGACCAATACTGGGGCAACTTCGAGGATGCGTTCGGCGTGGGCTATGGCCTGGCCGAAACGGCGCAGCAATTGCTCGACGAAGCCGAGGTGCTCGACGATGTGCAGATCAGTTTCATGATCGACCACGCCGTCGCCACCCTGCGCAACCCGCTGCTGACGATCATGGGCGCGCTGGGAGTGGTCGCCCACGACTACCCGGCGTTCAACGAAAGCTACCCGATCAAGGTCGTCGCCTACCGGCTCGGCCCGGTGCTGGTAGCTTCCGCGCCGGGTGAAGTGGCGCCCAACGTCGGACTCGATCTGCGCGAGGTGATGAACGGCGATTACGAGATGATCGTCAACGTCGCGCAAGATTGGATCGGCTACATCATGATGCCCGACCAGTACCGCGACCTGCGTTACATCGAATACAGTTTCGTTTGCGCCGGCCCCGACACCGGTCCTGCGCTGATCGCCGCCTACGAACGCATGTTCGGCAACGGAGCAAAATAAAAAGGGCGACCGCACGGGCCGCCCTCGCGTTGTCTTTTCGTCTGTAACCTAGTGCCGGAAGCGTTCGTCCATCGCCTTGTGCAGCAAGATGCGCCATTCGTAATCGACGCGGTTCTGAATTTCCTTGACGTCTTCCTCGGTGAGGTGCCGGAAACGGCCCTGCAGCTTGAGGTATTCGATGACCGGAATTTCCTTCGGCTCGATGTTGATGTGGTACTCCTCGCCGTTGTAGACCTCATACACCGGAAAGACCTTGGTGTAGGTGGCCAGACGGGCGATCTCGATGGACTGCTCCGAGTTGATGCGCCAACCCGGCGGGCACGGCGACAGAATGTGGATAAATTTGGTGCCGTAGATCTGCTTGGCCTTGTTGACCTTGGCGATCAGATCTTCCGGGAAGGCGACATTGGCCGTGGCCACGTATGGCACCTTATGCCCGGCGAGGATCTGCACCATGTTCTTTTTCGGACCGCGCTTGGGATGTTTTTCCGGCGTGGTCGTCGTCCAGGCTTTGTCGGGCGTGGCGCCGGAGCGCTGAATGCCCGTGTTCATGTAGGCTTCGTTGTCGTAGCAGAAATAGATGACGTCTTCGTTACGCTCGGCTGCGCCGGAAAGGCTTTGCAGACCGATGTCGAAAGTGCCGCCGTCACCGGCGAAAGCCATCACCTTGGTTTTCGTGTCGCCCTTGGCGTCGAGGGCTGCTTTGATGCCGGACAACGCGGCGCCGCTGGTTTCAAAAGCGGTGTGCAGAATCGGCACCTTCAGCGTGTTGTACGGGTACATGCCGGAGATGATCGTCCAGCAGCAAGCCGGGATCACGCAGATGGTGTCGGGACCCATCGCCTTGAGCACATGGCGCATCGCGGCCGAACCGCCGCAGCCCTGGCAGGCCAGGTGTCCGCTCATCATCAGTTCTTCGCGCGGATAATCTTCCCTCATGGCTTCAACCCCTTCCAGTACAGCAGGCTGTCCGGTTTTTCTTTGGCCTGAGCGTCGTCGACGATTTCCCGAAGCAACTCGGGCGTGATGTCGCGTCCGCCGAGACCGGTGATGTAACCGTAGATCTGCGGCATGTCGTCCTCGATGGAGCAGGCGCCGCGGATCTCATCGGCCCAGATGCCACCCTTGCCGAAACTGATGTTGCGGTCGACGACAACCGCCTTCTTTTTGCCGCGCAGCACGTCGGCCACTTGCTTGCTCGGAAACGGGCGGAAGTGGCGGATCTTGAGCAGGCCGATTTTTTGTCCCTGCTCACGCATTTCGCGCACGATCACGCGGGCCGGGCTGGTCGTCGAACTGGTGGTGACCAGCACTGTTTCGGCGTCGTCGCAATCGACGGTCTCGATCAAATCGTAGGAACGGCCGAAAATGCCCTCGAACTCGCGACCCGTGGCCGCGGCAACGTCGTAGACCTGGTCCATCGCCCGTTGAATCTTCCAGCGGATTTCCATGTAGACGTCGGGCATCACCAACGCGTTGAACGAGCGCGGATCTTCCGGCGTCAGGAAGATATCGGGCTCGTAAGGCGGCAGGAACTTGTCGACCAGATCCTGGTCGGGAATATCGACCGGCTCGTACGTGTGGCTGAGGAAGAAGGCGTCGTAGCAGACCATCACCGGCAGCTTGACCTGCTCGGCGATGCGATAGCCCATGATCACCGTGTCGAGCACTTCCTGGTTGTTTTCGACGTAAATCTGAATCCAGCCGGTGTCGCGCTGCGATAGCGAGTCGGTCTGGTCCGACCAGATGTTCCAACCCGGCGCCATCGCGCGGTTGACGTTAACCATCACGATCGGCAGCCGCGCCCCGGCCGCCCAGTGCAGCATCTCGTGCATCAACGCCAGGCCGTTGGCCGAGGAAGCGGTGAAAGTACGCACGCCGGTGCTGGAGGCGGCGACCACCGCAGCCATCGCCGAATGCTCCGACTCGACTTTCAAAAACTTCGCGTCCAACCGCCCGTCGGCGCACATCTCGGACAGCTCCTCGACAATGTGCGTCTGCGGCGTGATCGGGTAGGCGCTGATCACCTTCACGCGGGACAGCATGGCGGCCCAGGAGGCGGCGTGGTTCCCCATCAATACCTTTTTCATGGCCTACTCCTCCTCCATTTCCATGGCCGCGCGAGGACATTCCTTGACGCAGATGCCGCAGCCTTTGCAATAGTCGAAGTTGATGTCGTAGCCGTAGCCGCCGTCGGTCTTGTGGCTGATTGAAACGTCGGGGCAGAACATGTAGCAGTTGTCGCACATCGTGCAGACGCCACAGTGGAAGCAGCGCTCGGCGGCGTGCATCGCCTGCTCTTCGGTGAAGCCGAGATTGATTTCATCGAACGACTTCATACGCTGTTCCATCGCCACCTGCGGCATGGCGTCGCGCTCCATCTGTTCGAAGTGCCACATGTTCATTTCTTCGAAAGGCACCACGTGATTGCAGGCGATGTTCTTGGCGTGTGCGTTGCCGGACATGTATTGCGCCGCCGACACGCCACCGCTTTCGCCGATGATGATGTTGCCGCCGATTTCGTCCATCGTCTCGCCCTGCAAAAAGCGGTCGATGGCGATCGCACCGCGCTTGCCGTCGCCGATCGCCTGTGCCACGTTCTGCTGCGCGCTGGCGATATCGCCGCCGGCGAACACGCCCGGGTGCTCGGTCAAACCGAAGGCGTCGATTTTGATCTTGCCCCATTCCAGCTTGACGCTTTCGGGCAAGAACGAAAGGTCGCCGATTTCGCCGATCGCCGGCACGACCATGTCGCAGGCGACGTCGAACTCGCTGCCTTCCACCGGCACCGGACGACGGCGTCCCGATTCGTCGGGCTCGCCCAGTTCCATCTTTTGCATCTGCACGCCGGTTACCTTGCCGCCTTCGACGAGGATCTTCACCGGTGCAGTCAGCATCTCGATCGTCACGCCTTCGTTCTTGGCGTCGTCGACCTCTTCCTCGAAAGCGGGCATTTCCACTTCGGTGCGGCGGTAGTAAATGGTGACATCCGCCCCGAGCCGGCGGGAAACGCGGGCCGCGTCGACGGCGCTGTTGCCGCCGCCGATGACCGCGATCTTTTTCCCGACCTTCGCCTTGCCGGTCAGCGCGACCTGGGTCAGCAGTTCCAAACCGGGAATCACGCCGTCGGCGTCTTCGCCTTCGATGTCCAAGGCGCGGTTGGCGTGGACGCCGGTGGCAACGAAGACCGCATTGTATTCCTTCATCTTCTCGAAGGGCACGTCCTTGCCGACGCGCGCGTTGAGGTTGATCTCCACGCCCATTTTTTCGATCGCCGCCACTTCCGCATCGAGTACGTCGTCGGGTAGGCGGTAAGCGGGGATGCCGACGCGCAGCAATCCGCCCGCTTTGGGCAGGGCGTCGTAGATCGTCGCTTTGTGGCCCATGCGAGTCAGGTGATAGGCCGCGGCGAGGCCGGCCGGGCCGGCTCCGACGATGGCGACGGTTTTGCCGCTGGCTTTACGCAGCGGTTTCATTTCCAGATCGGGGGAAACGTGGTCGGCCGCGTACCGTTCCAGCGCTTGAATCGAAGTCGCTTTGTCGAAGTAGGCACGGTTGCAGGCATCCTCGCAGGGATGAAAGCAGACGCGTCCGGTCACCGCGGGCAGCGGATTTTCTTCCTTCAACAGCCGCCATGCTTCGTCGATTTTGCCCTCGCCGATCAGCCGGATGAATCCTTCGACGTCGTTGCCGGCGGGACAGGCCTGGTTGCACGGCGGCACGTGATCGACGTAGCGCGGCTTGAGGTAGCGCCAACTGCCGGTCTTGTTCCAGAGCATGGTCGAAACGGAGACGACCAGTTCCGGCATGTCGTGTTCGCCTTCAAAGACGACGGGTTTGTGCTCAGCCATGATTTAATCCTTTTGGAAAGTGACTTCTTCGTACGCTTCGCGGGCCGCCTGGGCGTTGGCCTCGGGCTTGATCGGCGCCTCTTCCATAATCGCTTCGCAAACCGACTCGATTTTCGCCAGGCCGATGGCCTTGGACATCGCGCCGAGAATCGCCGTGTTGACGATCGGACTCGACGGGCTGCCCAGCCGGTTGCGGATCGCGATGGCGGAAGCGTCGACGGTGGCCACCTTGTAATCTTTCAATTGCGGAAACTCGTCGGGCTTGTGCGTGGTGTTGATCAATACCCAACCGCCCGGCTTGAGGCCGTTGGTCGGGTCGATCGCTTCCATCAACGTGTGATCGAGCACGACGATGTGGTCCGGCGTGTACACGTTGTTACGCAACATGATCCGATCCGGATCGATCCGTAAAAACGCTTCGACCGGCGCGCCGCGGCGTTCGACACCGAACTTGGGAAAGCTCTGCACGAACTGGCCTTCCTTGAACACCGCGCAGGCCAGCACCTTGCTGGCGATAACCGCGCCCTGGCCGCCTCTGCCATGGAACCGAATTTCAATCATGGTTCCCCCCGGAAAAAAATGATTCGCAGCCGTTACGGAGCCTTCGCCCCTTAACCAACAACGGGGCCACTTCCGGCCCCGCGCTGGGTCAACTTTCGAACGGGTACAAGACGATGATGGCTTTATGCTTGCCTGGCCCGATGCCGCGTATCGCGTGCGGCACGTCGGCGTAAAAATACATCGAGTCGCCCGCTTCGAGCACCACCAAATCGTCGCCGATCTTCAATTCGAGACTGCCTTCCAGCACATGCACGAATTCTTCGCCGTCGTGGGTCAGTTCGTCGCCGAGTTGTTCGCTTTCGTCGAACTCGACGAAAAACGGTTCCATGTGTTTTTTCGGCAAGCGGTAAGCCAGGCTCTCGTAGTTGTAGGTCAACCGGCCGGCCTCGGCGAGATCTTCGTGGTGTACGGACAAGCGCTCGTTGGAGCGGGTGACTTCGATCTTGCCGGTGAACTCGTCACTGGTAAAGAAATAATCGATGCCGATGCTCAACAGCTTCGAAATGTTCAACAAGGTGGCGACCGTCGGCGGCACCACTTCTTCTTCGATCTGCCCCAACAAAACCTTGGACAAACCCAGTTTGGCCGCCATTTCATCCTGCGTCCAATTTCGGCTTTCACGCAGATTGCGGATCTTTTTACCAATACCCAACTGTTTTAATTCGTTGATCGTCGAATGCGGCATGAACAAATCTCCTCAAGGGTAAGTATCACTTTATTAACATCCTGCCTCAGGCAGAGCAAGCGAAAAGATGTTATTGAGAATTAATGTCAGTTAAAAATAAATTTTTATTTATCGAAAGCTTACAACCACAATTTTCTTTGACTTCACTCCCTACACGAAAAAACCACCGCACTCCCAGCAAAAAGCGGACTTGCCGGATCAGCTAAATAAGATTTGATATCAATAAAGGAATTGCCCGACCTTTCCAGGAATCAAATGCCGCGCCTCATTTCGACAACAGCGACCGATAAACCGCCATGGTTTTTTCCACCATCGCTTCCGCCGAACGTTCGGACTGCGCCATGCGCAAAGCCGCTTCCACCCGCTGTTCAACGCCTGCTCCGCCCGTCAGCGTTTCGTTCAGCGCCGTTGCAATCGCCGCTTCGTCGCCCACCGGCAACAGCCGCCCCGTTTCGCCTTCGCGCACCAACTCGCCGATGCCCCCCGCGTCGGCGGCGACCACCGGCACGCGCGCGAGCATGGCATCGATGATCGAGGATCCCAATCCTTCCGTTTCGCTGGTCAGCGCAAAAACGTCGAAGGCGGAAAACCAGGCAGAGATGTCGTCGCGGCGTCCGATGAAATGCACCGAGTCGGTGATGCCCGATTTTTTCACCGCTGTTTGCAACGGCTGCCGCAAAGGTCCGTCGCCGACCAACATCAGGTGTGCCTGCGGAAATTGTTCAAGTACTCGCGGCCAAGCGGCGAGCAGATGACGATGCCCCTTGTGCTCGACCAGGTCGGCCACGCAGCCGACCCACAACGCGTCGGCGGGTATTTTGCACTCGTTGGTGAGTCGCGCCTTAGCCTGCGCATCGTGCTCGTGCGGTGGCGCGCCGCTGGATACGACATGGATTTTTTCTTGCGCCACTCCGCCGGCGAGCAACACGTCGCGGACGGCGTTGCTGATGGCAATGAACGCATCCGGCGCGCGGTACTTGCGATTGGCGGCGATCGGCGCGTCGACCCGCCGGTGCACGACCAGTTTGATCGTCTCGCCCATCAATTTGCGCGCATGCACCGCCAACCCGTGCGCGTGGCTGGCGTGCGCGGCGAGCAGGGCGGCACGAGATTCCTGGACGATGGTCGCCAGGCGCCGGGCGGCGAACAGATCGAACTCGCCCATCATCCGCACCGGCTGCACCTCGACGCCGGTGCCGGCCAGGCGTTGAGCCAGCGGCGTTTCCGGTCGCGTGACCACAATCGTGCGCCAGCCGCGAGCGACCAAACCGGTGGTCAGCAGATACACCTGCCGTTGTCCGCCGCGCCATTCGCGGGCCAGATCGACGTGACAGGTAATCGGTGTTTGCATTCTTGCCTCGGCGTATTGAGTCTCTTAGGATAGCCTCACTACCACGCGAAAGGAAAGCTCGGTGCGTATTGCCGTAATTCACACGCAACCGCTGGACACGCGCGAAGCCGGTGTGGCTTTTGTCGCCGGTGCCGCGGCGGGCCTGGCGCAGGCCGGCGCGCAGGTGTCGCTGCTGGTTCCGGCCGGAATGGACAGCTCTGCGCTGGCGTTGTCGCGGCTGGGTGTTGACGACGCGTTGGCCTTTCGCGTCGAGCCGATGCCGCGCACGCAGTGGTCGCTCGGGCCGTTTCATCCGAGTTGGTCGGCGCGCTTTCGCCGTGCGGTTGTGAAAACGTTGCGCGAAAAAAAGTTCGACGTTGCCGTCGTGCGCGAAATCAAAATGGCGCAGGAACTGCTGCGGGCCAACCTGCCGGCGAAAATCGTTTTCGAGTTGCACAACGTTTATACATTGGGGCAGGACGACCCCGAAGCGCTGCGCTTGTTTCCGGAAAAAAAATTGGCGCAACACAAAGAGCGCGTCGCCGCCGAAGCCGAAGCGTTGATGACCGTCGACGGCGTCATTGCGCTGACCGACGGGTTGAGAAAGCAACTCGTGCCGATGTTCGATCTCGACGGCCGCATCGTCGCCGCCGGTTCGGCGCTGCATCCGCTGGCGGAAAAAACGCGCGACGAAAATCCGACCGACGTCGCCTACATCGGCAGCCTCGACCCGCACAAAGGCGTCGGCTTGGTCGTCGAAGCATTGCGTGAGTTACCGGACAAGACCCGGCTGCTGCTGTTCGGGCACGGTCGTCATCACCAACCGCTGCTCGACCTCGCCGACCAATTCGGCGTGCGCGAGCGCCTGCAATTGGCGGGATGGCATAATCCGGCCGAGCTGCCCGCCGCGCTGCGTTCCTGCTGCGCCGCCGCCGTGCCGTTGGAAGATTGCTTTTACAACCGTTACGTCACCAGCCCGATGAAATTGTTCGATTACGCCCGCGCCGGGGTGACGCCGGTCGTGCCGAAGCTGCCGGTGTTTGACGAGTTGTTCCCCGACGGCAAGGGCGCGGTGGTCGTCGCCGAAAGCACCGCCGGTCATTTCGCCGCGGCGTTGCGCCGGTTGGTCGACGACTCCTCCTTCCGCGCGCAAAAAGAAAAGGAACTGGCCGCGTTCGCCGCCGCGCACACCTGGCAAAAGCGCGGTGAAACGTTGCTGGCGTTTTTCGCCAATTTGGAAAAACGTAAAAACCGCTAACGTTTAATCGCCCACTTTTTTCTTGACCACGTCCACCTTGTGCGCCGCGCTGGTCGGTTTATCGCGACGATCGTCGATGGTGATCGACGTCGACACCCGCCCCGAACCTGCGTCAAAGCCCGCTTCGTGCATCGCACGGATCGCTTCGAAAATCTGATCCAACCCGCCTTCGAGCACAGTGCCCATCGGCGTCAGTTCGTGCTTGATGCCGGTGGCGCGCAACGCCCGCTGCACGCCGGCGACCGCGTCGGACAACGAGGTGCTGCCTGTGCCCAGCGGTACTACCGTGATAAAGGCAATCGGCATGGTTGCACCTTCCTTTCCTGGCAGGGTGATTTTTTATAAATATTATTCTATTAATTAAACAAGAGACAACCACGATCGGAGATTGAGCCGTTATGGAAAACCAAAAAGACTTTTCCGAACGACGCGAGCGCAATCGACAAGCCGTCGCCCTGTTGGTAACCGTGGTCTTGGCCATGGCGATCGGCGTCGGCTTTGTCTGGTACGACAAACACAAGTGGCAACCGGTTTATCAGCAGCATCAACGCGCTTGCGAAAACGGCAGCCTCGACAGTTGTTACGAAGCGGCGTTCATGATTTTCGAAGGCCGCGGCGTCGCGCGTGACGAAGAAAAAGCGGTGCAGTGGATGGGCGAATTATGCAAAAAAGACCATGTCGTCAGTTGCTGCGTGGCGGCGAAGATTCTCACCGAAAGCGAGGATGTTGAAAAGAATAAGGCGCGAGCCGTTGAATACTACCGGCGTTGTTGTCGCGGCGGTGTAAAGGATGCTTGTCAGAAAATGATGGAGTTGCAAGCGGAAGAATTCTAATTGGCTTTTTTCTTGTCTTCGCTTTCGCGCAATTGCAGATGGTTTCCGTCAGGGTCGATGAAAGTGGCGATGCGAAAACCGTTCATGCTGATCGCTCCGGTCAGAAACGGGACGCCGGCCTTTTCCAATTTCTTCATCGTCTTGTTCAATTGGGGTACATCGAAGATGACGGTAGCGCCGCCGCTGGGCATCAATTCTTCGGGATCGGTCTGTTGCAACGCCAGCCGGGCCTTGGTTTTGGGATGAGAAAATTCGGCCCACCCGGCTTGGGTGTCCATATGCAAAACTTCGAGTCCGAGGGTTTCGGCGTAAAAGTCGCAGGCTCGGTCCAGGTCGCTGACTCCCAGCCAAACCAACAAGCCGTTGCCGTTTTTAATCATACGGTGCCCTCGCCTTTCGCCCCCTGAACCCCGCAAATATTATGCATAACACGTCATCGAAATAGCAAAAGGGAGTAGTCCATCAACTACACGATATCCGGCACCTTGGCAAGAGAAAAGTTCAATAAAATCAATTGTCTTGCCAGCATATAGGCTTGCGGACGGTTTCTTTAAAGAATGCTTGAAGCAAATCGGGCAACGCCGCGCCGGTATTGGCTTTTTTGCCACGACATGTTGTATTCCCAGCGTGCCGTACCACAACATGAAGCTTGCTCAAACACCAACCAGACAAGAAAATCAATATTAACAAAAAAACTTATTTTCAGCGTGCGACAAACGGCTCTAATGCTTGACAGATCGCAAGACCGCGTGCTACCTAGTTTGAACGTTTTTCCCACTTGCAGGGGGCTGCATTTGTACACCAAGCATTACGGTTTAAAAAAACTACCTTTTTCCATCACGCCCGATCCGGAATTCGTGTTCATGTCGGCCAGTCATCACGAAGCGCTGGCTCAGATGATTTACGGAATTCAAGAACGTAAATGCCTGATGGTCGTCACCGGCGAAGTGGGCGTCGGCAAAACGACGATGATCTACACCCTGCTCTCGCAAATCGAGGAAGACGCAAAGGTATCGATCCTGTTCGACACGCATGTCGATCAGATCAGCCTCTACCGCTACATGTTCGCCGACTACGGCATCGAAGAAAAACCGGCCGATCGCGCCGAGACCTCGATCGTGCTGCGCAAGTTTCTGGAAAAGCGTCTGCGCGAAGGCAAGAAGACGATCATCATTCTGGACGAAGCACACAATTTGTCCGATCAGATTTTCAACGAAGTGGTCTTCCTCACCAATTTCGAAACCGCCTCCAACAAACTGCTGCAGATCATTCTGGTCGGCCAACCGGAATTGAAGCGGATCCTGAACAGCCATAAATTCCGCCAACTCAAACAGCGGATCAATTTGCGCACCGAAATTAAACCGCTGTCGTACAAAGACACCAAAGCCTACATCATGCACCGACTCACGCAGGCCGGGGCGGCAGACACGGGCATCTTCACCGAAGATGCGGTCGACCTGGTTTACCGTTTTTCCAAGGGTCTGCCGCGTTTGATCAACACCATCTGCGACAATAGTTTGTTGATCGGTTTTTCGCGGAAAAAGAAGGTGATCGGCGAAGAGATCATTCGCGAAACCTACGAAGACCTGATGGAGATTCCGGTCGAAGAGCCCGACGAAGAAGAAGTACCGGAAGAAACGGCGGAGGCGATCGCGCCGGCACCTGCGCCGGCATCGGCACCCGCGCACATGGAAATACCCGACGAGGTCGAACCGGAACCTGCGCCCAGACCCGAACCGGCGCCGACACCCAAACCGATCGACCAGGACGAGCGCCAGGAAGTGCGCATCGTCCGGCGGGTCGTTCAACTGCCCGACGGGCGACAGGTTGAGCAGAAAGTGCGCAAGGTGCGCAAGATCAAAAAGCGCAAGGTCGTGACCACGCGACGCTTGCCGGCGGTCGTCGATCTACCCGACGACACCGGCATCGCCCGCCTGACGCACAAAGCCGAAAAAGAAATGGTGCCGTCGATCATCGGCGACGACCCGGGTGCGGTGCGGCAATACCACATGCTGTGGAACAAGCTGCAAGCCATTTCCGACCAGGAAAAAACACGCGTCATTCTGATGACCAGCAGCCTGCCGCGCGAAGGCAAGACGATCACCAGCATCAACCTGGCCGCAACCATCGCGCAGGAACCGGGCGTGCGTGTGTTGTTGATCGACGCCGACCTGCGCCAACCTCGGGTTCACGAGGTGCTGGGCATCGAAAAGGAACTCGGTCTGGCGCACGTGCTGCAAAACAAGTGCGCTTTCAACGACGCTTTTTACCAATACGAACTGAAGCACCTGTACGTCATGCCCGCCGGCGAGGAACCGATGGATCCGATGTCGCTGCTGGTCAGCACGCGCATGTCGTCGGTTCTGGACCACGCGCGCGGCATGTTCCATTACACGATCATCGACTCGCCGCCGATTATTCCGATCCCCGACACCGTGCAACTGGCCGGCATGGTCGACGGCGTCTTGCTGGCGGTCAAAGCCCGCAGCACCCCGCGCGAAGTCGTGCGGCGCGCCCTCGACGACCTGTACCAGAAACCGGTGATGGGTTTGGTGCTCAATGACATTGAAGGACGACTGGCCACCGCGAAGGGTCAGAAGTACGGTTACGGATATGGTTATGGATACGGCTACGGCCGTTATGGAAAGCCGACGCGCCCGCATACAATCGGCGTGACGGCAAGTTCGCAAGGGGAGGAGTAAGCCATGACAAGGATCTGGTTGCCGATTATTCTGGTCGCCTTGCTGGCCGGCGCCTGCGCTACCGGCGGCGCAACGGTCATTCCCGATCAGGCCACCGCGACCGCGGGCACCGTTAACGATCCCGACCGGCTCGTACTGCGTTTTTCCGCCGACGGCGCCGAAGCAAAAACCTTGTTGGTCAAGCCGGACGGCACCATCACCTGGCAACCGGGCGACACCGACGCGACACCGAACGGCGTCAGCGTGTGGGTCGAACACAACGGGGTGGTGCTGCCCTACCAGGGGTCACGCACCAGCAGCGACCTCGCCGACAACCAGGCTTTCGTCATCGGCCCCGGTGACGTGCTCGACATCAATGTCTGGAAAAATCCGGAGTTGAGCCGGCAGGTGCCGGTGCGGCCCGACGGGCGCATTACCATGCCGTTGGTGGGCGACGTCGCCGCCGCCGGTCTGTCGCCGGAAGAATTGAAAACATACCTACAAGAGGCACTGAAACGCTTTGTGTCGTCGCCGGAAGTGACGGTCATCGTTGCCGAAGTGCACAGCTACCAGGTGTTCTTGCAAGGCATGGTCGCCAACCCCGGCACCTATCCCTTCGCCGGACGCATCACGCTGGTGCAGGCGATCAGCCTCGCCGGCGGTCTCAACGAATTTGCCGACCGCAGCGGCATCATCATCATGCGGCCGGTCGCCGGCGGCACCAAGCGCATCGTCGTCAACTACAACGCCATCCTTAACGGCAACCGTCCCGACGAACCGCTGCGTCCCGGCGATTCGATCATCGTACCGTAGGCGGATCAAACGGTGCGCGCTCTACGCTTCATCCTGATAGCTTGTCTGGCGATTCTGCTGGCGCCGGCGGCGGGATGGGCGGCGGGGCGTTTCGTGCTGCTGCCGTCGCTGGTGTTGCTCGGCGAATACAGCGACAACATTTTGCTGACGCCGGAAGACAGCGAAGACGACAAGCTCGCCGATTTTTCCGTCACCGCGTTGCCCGGGCTGCGTCTGCGCTACGACTCGTACCGCAGCGAAGCGTTTATCGGCGCTGCCGTCGGTTTCCGTCACTACTTCGAGTACGACGAATACGACGGACTGCCCGAGTTCTACCAGGGCGCGGTCGGCTGGTCGTACTGGCTCAATCCGCTGGTCAAGCTGACGCTGCTGGACGAACTGACCTTCTACACCGACCCGCGCGATAACCCGCTGGCCGAGCAACAACCCGATATCGAATCGCTGCGCACCGAGTCGATCGCCAACCGTCTGGGCTGCAACGTGCTGTATACCGCGACCCGCGTTTCGTCGTTTGAAACCGGCTATACCTTCGGCACCACCGAATACACTGAGGAAGATCTGGCCGACACCGTCGAACACCAGTTCACTTTCACCTGGAACCGGCAGATCAACCCCGCCTTCCGCCTTTCGACGTTTTACAACTACACGCGCGCACTGTTCGCCGAAGATTACGATTTTCTGCGACAGATCTGGGACGACGAATACACGACGGATCCTCCCTTCCCCTTCGAGTTGGAAGAGGAAAACGATTTCGATACGCACGTGCCCGGCGTCGGTTTGCAATATCAGGCGACGCCCTCGCTGTCGTTCGAATTCCGTAGCGGTCTGATCTTCCCCGCCAGCATGTACCGCAACGACGTTTACCGCCTCGACGACATCGACTGGTACCAACGCATCGAAGCGACCAAAAATTTCTGGCGCATGACCGCCGCCGCCAATTACACGCGCAACGTGGCCCCGGCGCACGGGCTGGCCGGTGCGGTGTTGACGCAGACAGTCGCCGGCCGCTTGCAAGAACGCTGGACGCGTCAGTTCGAAACGTTACAGGACGTCGGCTACTCCAATTACCTGCAAGATGCGGCCGACATCGACGCGGTGCGGGCGGGCGTCGGCGCCAACTACTACTTCTTCAACTGGTTGGGAGTCGGTCTGGCCTACAGCTTCCTGCACCAGGTCGGTCATTACGAAGACACCGACGCGCAACGTCTATACGCTCATCGCGTCACCCTGCGTACGGCGTTGACTTCGCCGCGGCCGGATTGGCTGCGTTTTTAGTTCACTCGCTTTCCGGTTCAACCCAATCGCGACCCACCCGTACCGACAAAACGAGTTCCAATTCGACGTTCCAATGCTCGCTCGCTGAATCGACCTCCAGCCGGTTGTAGCCTTCACGCACCGTCGGCAGGCTTTGGGTTGCCGTGCGCATCTCGGCGATCAAGTTTATGTCCAATGGTTGTGTCTCGGCCAACAAACGCATTTTCAGGTGACGGCGCGGCGCCAACCACAGTTTGTCCGATTCACCGAATTCCACCGACGCCTCGCGCCCCGGCTCGACCTGCACGTCGATTCCGTTATCGGCATCGGCGATGCTCACCGGCTGCGACGTTTCCCAGCGCACGCGCAACAACGGATAAGGCGCCGTCAACTGCCAGAGGTCCTTGCCCTGCCAGGGCACGACCAACGCAATCGAACTGCCGTGTAACGCCGAATCGTAGGCGCAGGTTACGCTTAACTCCGCACGGTTGGGAAAAGGCGTGTTTTTCGTGGGGAGCGTCGTCCAGGCGTAATTGCGCATTTTATGAGTGGTCACGTCGTCGGTCAGCAGACGCTTGTTGCGTGCGTAGTAGTAATACCAAAAGTGGCCGGGGGCGAGCGGATACAATGCCGGCTTTTCCCGCAAGGTATCGAGGGAAAGCACTTCACGGTAATCCGCGCCGACCGGAAAAACATTGCGGTCGACATCGAACATGTGCCATTGCCCGTCCCAATACAGTTCCGTGACGACGTGTTCGCCATTGATTTCCCGCGAGCGAGCCGACATCCCGGCATGTTTAGCCAATTGACTGAGGTAATTCGAACTGGGGCCGCATTGGCTGAAGCCGAGATCGTTCAACGCACGCAACACTTCTTCGCCACGTGTATCCTTGATAAACATGTAGTCTTCGGCATGTTTAAGATTGTTGCGCAACAGATCGAAAAAGCAGGCGGCCAATCGCCCCGGTTCGGCCTCAGGTCCACCGCAGGATTCGACGATTTCATCCAGCGACCACCAGCGTGGCGCATCGTTGATCAGCAACCGCGGTGTAGCCATGGTTTGTCCACCGGTATTGCGGATGCGGTAAGCAACCAGCCGCGGTTCAACGCCGGGCGGCAGAAACAAATCGGTTGCGGCGTGTTCGTCGGTCAGCGTGAAGTGCACGGTACGTTCGACGCGTTTGAACAGCAGATAGGTCTGCAGACTGGTCACGACCAGGTAGACAACACCGAAAGCAAGTCCGGCAAGCGCTACACGCACAAGCCATTTCCGACCCGTCCGCGTCTGTTTCTTCATGGTCTTGACGTCGTCGACCGTCCAGCTCCTGTAACGCTAAGCGTAAATCACATGGAAGCGGTTCAGGTACTTATAGAACGTTTCCAACTTTTCCTTGTAGGTGTTGGGATTCATAAACCACAGAATCGTAGCCACCGAAGTCATCAGGCTGTTGCCGTCTTGCGGCGTAAAGCAGGCGCCATAAAATTCGTAACCGTCCGGACTGACTTCGACCGAATCCTTGATCAGCACGGCCTGGTTGAAAATGCGGCCGGCGTAACCGTGGTCGCGTCCCTTGGAAAAGACCAGGTTCATATCGCGCAGATAACTGATCGACAGCAGCGGATCGTTCATCGCCGCTTCGAGAACCTGCGGCAGGGTTACCTTCTTTTTCACCTTTACCCGGAATCGATTGAGGTGCATCAACTGGTTGTCGAGTTTCAACGCCGTCGAATGAATCTTGTTCTGCATTTCGATGTTCATCGTCCGCATGACTCGCGCGGCGTCGAAGGCCTGGTGGCTGCCGTAGCCCGGGTATTTATCGACACTCACGCGGTCGACCGTCGGCGACGGAATGGCCTTGCCCGATTGGCTGATGTCGTTCATCCGCCGCATCAACACAAAATCGGAATCGAGAATGTCGCCGCCGAGATCCCGCGCCAGACGCAGAATCGCCAGGATGTTGTGCGTGTTGCAGCTCACCACCTGGATGAAGCGATGCTCGCCCGGAATGAGCGTTTGGTCGTTGACGCCGAAAGCAAAGGGTTGGCCGAAACCTTCTTCCGAGCCCTGCGCCAGAAAACCGATCGGGTATTTGGCGTTGTTGTAGTACTCGCTTTTGATCGCGTTGCCGCGATTGGTGCAGTCGGCGACGATGGATACTTTCTTCAACGCGCCTTCGATCGTGCCGTGCAACTCGATGCCGTGGCGCGCCACCAGGTTGTCAAAGTGCGGCAGGGTGTTCGACCACACCACGAACTTGCCGCCCAACTCCGACAACAGTTTAACGGTGCCCATGTCGGTTGGCGTGTATTTCGCGAAATAAACATCGCAGATGCCGAAGTCGTCCCGGTGATCAAGCAGCAAACGCGTTAACGGCTCGCCGATAGTGCCGATGCCGATGACCAACACGTCGCACTTGGCGCGAAAACGCTCTTCCAGTTCTTGCTTACGGTTTTTTTTCGCAGCCCTGGTTTTTTTAACGGCTTTCTTGCCCGCCGTTTTCTTTTTCGCCGCCATTCCGAACTCCTTTATTGCAATAATGAAAATAAACCGCAGATTCAGCCGTTGGAAGGTTGCCGTCCCCCCGTCGGCACCCACTAACATAACGCAGGCAGTGCTCTAGGGCAACTTCCCGCCTTGCGAATGGTCTATCTGTTTGAGGTAATAATTTTCAACAGCCGCAGCCGTCGTCGTTGTCGTCATCATCATCGTCAGCGACATCATCGTCTGCAACGTCGTCGTCCACAATGTCATCGTCAACAACGTCGTCATCGATCGTATCATCGTCGGTCGTGTCATCGTCGATCGTGTCATCGTCGATCGTATCGTCGTCGACCGTGTCGTCATCGACCGTATCATCGTCGACCGTGTCGTCATCGACCGTATCATCGTCGACCGTGTCGTCGTCGCCCAGCAACCCGGCCAGCACATCCGGCTCGTTGGTGACGATGCCGTCCACCCCGCGCGAGATCATCAACTGCAATGCGGCGATCGGATCGATGGTCCAGACGTTAACAAACAAGCCGTTGTCATGGGCGTAATCGACGTGCAATGCCAGCGTCTGCGCACCATAGGGGTGAATGCCGTCGAGACCCGCGGCGATGACATCGTCGATTTCCTGCATCACCGCGACCTCGCTGGTCAGGAAAGCGACGGGAATATCCGAGCCGGCGTCTTTGACCTCCGTACACACATTCATGCCGAAGCTGGAGATGATCACCCGGTCCGCCGCGCCGGCCGCGTCGATCTCATCGAGTACCCGCTCGACCAGGTGCTCGGCCGTATACTCGCCGATGTTGTTGGTTTTTATTTCCACGTTGATCTCACCGCTCACCGCGGCGAAGACCTCGCCCAACGTCGGCACGATCACGCCCGTGCCCTGTAGCGACGTACCCCAGGCGGCATCGCACAATTGAATTTCGGCGAGAGTCTTATCGATTACCCCGCCGGTGCAATCGGTGGTGCGGTCGAGTGTGCTGTCGTGAATGACGATCACTTCGTCGTCGCCGGAGAGCAATACGTCCAGTTCGACCATATCCGCCCCTTCGGCGAAAGCTTGTAAAAAGCTGGGGATCGTGTTTTCCGGATAGTCGTTGTACGCCGCGTTGCTGCCGGTGCCGCGGTGTCCGATGTTCTGCACGTCGGCGGCCAACAACGCCGCCGCTGAACAAGCAACCAATATAACGATAAGCCAACGTTTCACTTTTTTTCTCCCGTAACGTTGTTGGCGTTATGTTAGAAAATTGTTAGCAAAAGATAAACAGCCCGCAATAGCTCGTCAATTCGCCGTCTGGCCAAGCGCGCGCGTCCGTGATACAAACCGCTATTCCAACCATTCAAGCCGGAGGGACGTCGCATGACCGCCGAAATCATCAGCGGCAAACAGGTCGCCCAGGAGATCCGCGCCGAACTGACCGTGCAAATCGCCGAATTAAAAGAAAAGTACGGCCTCGTGCCCGGACTGGCGACGGTACTGGTCGGCGAAGACCCCGCGTCGGTTTCCTACGTCACCGGCAAACGCCGCGCCTGCGAACAGGTGGGCATTGAGTCGTTCTACACCCACCTGCCCGCCGAAACCGGCGAGGCCGAGCTGTTGAAACTGGTCGACCAACTCAACCGCGACGACCGCGTGCACGGTATCCTCGTGCAACTGCCGCTGCCCAAACAGATCGACGAAAACAAGGTGATCTACGCCATCGACCCGGACAAAGACGTCGACGGCTTCCACCCGGTCAACGTCGGGCGGTTGGTCATCGGCGAGGAAGTCTTCCCCTCCTGCACGCCGGCGGGCATCCGCGAGTTGATCGTGCGCAGCGGCACGCCGATCGAAGGGGCGGAAGTGGTCGTCGTTGGTCGCAGCAACATCGTCGGCAAGCCGATCGCCGTCATGCTGTTGCAAAAAAAGGAGAACGCCAACGCGACGGTCACCCTCTGCCACACGCGCACCCGCGACCTGGCCGCGCACACGCGCCGCGCCGACATCCTCATCGTCGCCGCCGGACGCCCCAAGGCAATCACCGCCGATATGGTCAAACCCGGCGCAACGGTCATCGACGTCGGCACCAACCGCATCGGCACCACGCCTTCGGGCAAAGCCAAGCTTTGCGGTGACGTCGATTTCGAAGCGGTCAAGGAAGTGGCCGCCAAAATCACTCCCGTGCCGGGCGGCGTCGGCCCGATGACCATCACCATGCTGTTGAAAAACACCGTCCGTTCGGCGATGCGGCGCCGCGAAGGATAATCTGTGGGTTGCGATTTTTTCTATTCCGGTTCCCTGCCCGATCCGCAGCGTCAACAAAAAGTGATCGAATTTCTCAAAGGCTACTTCAAGGAGGTGGACGTCGAAGTGCAGCCGCAACCGCAATTGCATTGCCGCACGCTCATCCAAAGTCATGCGGACGCCGATCAAGAATACGAACAGTACCCGTTCGACTTCTACGGCCTGGTGCCCAGCCTCAACTTTGAACATGCGCAATTTGTTTTCGACCGCAACGACGGCGGGCGCCTCGTGCGTTTTGTCCGTTTTCCGGCGGATCTCGGTGATCCTCAGGGTGACTTGCTTCAACCCGACGCACCCGAAGTGATCGTCAAACATGACGGCTACTACCGCGCAGGTACGAATACATCGAAAATGTGGACTTTCGCGCTGATTCTCAATTTTTTACAAATCCGCTATTGGCCGGATTTGCAATTCAGCGATGACCACAACAGTTGCCACAAGGTCGGCCAGGATATCTGGCGCTGGCGGCTGGTCAATCAACTGGCCGATCCTGAGCGCAACATGAAAGCATGTTACGACCTGTATTGGAAAACCCACATCCGGCATCACCCTTCGCTGGCACCAAAAACGCCGGCGCCGTCGCGCTCCCGCGGGCAGATTCTGCGCGAATTGCCGCCGGATATCGGCTCTACCAAATTGGAGGACTTGGAATTGAGCGTACGCACCCGTAGTTGCCTGCGGCGGCAGCGTATTTCCACCATCGCCGAATTGCTGCAATACAAAGAGACCGATTTACTGAAAATGAAAAATTTCGGCCGCAAATCACTCAACGAAATCAAGGAGATTCTGGCCGAATTCGGGTTGCATCTACCCAACGCCGACTGACACGGCATCCGCGCCATACTTGCCTTGCCCTTTGCGCCCGCGCTGTTTAGACTTTCTCCATCTCACAATGGAGTGAAATCAAGTGACTTTGCTCGAGTTGGCCAAGAAGAAAATTCTCGTGCTCGACGGTGCGATGGGCACTGCCATTCAAGCGCTTGATCTGCCCGAAGACGCCTTCGACGGTCGCGTCGGCTGTAACGAAATCCTTGTGCTTACCGTGCCCGAAAAAATCGCTACAATTCACCGCGACTACTTCGTCGCCGGCAGCGACATCGTCGAAACCAATACCTTCGGTGCTGCTCCGTTGGTGCTGGGCGAGTACGACCTGGCCGACCGCACCGAAGACATTAACCGCACCGCCGCACAAATCGCGCGACGCGTCGCCGACGAAATAAGCACACCCGACCGCCCGCGTTTCGTTTCGGGTTCGATCGGCGGCGGCACCAAGCTGGCAACACTCGGGCAGATCACCTACGACGAGCTTTACACCGGCCTCCGCCGCCAGTGCGAAGGCTTGATCGACGGCGGCGTCGATTTGCTGCAAATCGAAACCTGCCAGGACTTGTTGCAAGCCAATGCGGCGATCAACGCAGCCCGTGATGCGATGGCCGAAAGCCGCGACGTGCTGCTGTACGTGTCGGTGACCGTCGAACAGACCGGCACGATGCTGACCGGCGCGGATATCGCCACCGCGATCACCGTACTCGAACCGTTTGCCGTCGAGATTCTCGGCATGAATTGCGCTACCGGTCCGCTGGCGATGCGACCGCACTTGGAAGTGTTGGCGCAGCAATGGCCGGGACTGATCGGCGTTTATCCCAACGCCGGGTTGCCGATACCCTGCGCCGAAGGTGTCTGCTATCCGGAAACGCCCGATGAATTCGCCGCCGAACTGGCGCACTTCCTTGACGAGCTGCCGATCAACGTCATCGGCGGCTGCTGCGGCACCACGCCCGATCACATCCGCAAACTGGCCGCCGTCGCTGACGGTCGCCAACCGAAAAAGCGCAACGTCGAACGCGCACCGAGCGTCGCCAGTTTATTCAACTCCGTCACCGTGCGGCAAAATCCACCGCCGCTGTTTATCGGCGAGCGCGCCAACGCCACCGGCAGCAAGGCGTTTCGCGAAACGATTATCGCGGGTGATCACGAAAAGGCCTTCGATATTCTGACCAACCAGGAAGAGCACGGCAGCCACGCCGCCGACTTGTCGGTCGCCTACGCCGGGCAAGATGAAATCGCGCACATGCGCGCCCTGGTCGAACGCGCCGGCCGTGAATGCCGCCTGCCGCTGTTTATTGATTCCAACAACGACGAAGCGGTCGAAGCAGCTTTGAAGCTGTACCCCGGTCGGGCGGTAATCAATTCGATCAACCTGGAAGACGGCGGCAAGCGCGCCGCGCACATCTGCCCGCTGGCCCGACGATTCGGCGCCGGGCTGATCTGCCTGACCATCGATGAAGAAGGCATGGCGATGACCGCCGAGCGCAAGATCGCCGTCGCCGAGCGCTTGGTCGAGTTGTGTACTGGGCAATACGGCATGCGCCGCGAAGACTTGTTCATCGATGCGCTGACCTTCACCGTCGGCAGCGGCGACCCGACGTTGAAAAACGCAGCCGTCGAAACGGTCAAGGCGGTGCGCCTGATCAAAGAGCGCATCCCTGACGTGCACGCAATGCTTGGTCTGTCCAACGTCAGTTTCGGGCTGAGCCTGAAAAGCCGCAAAGTGCTCAACTCGGTTTTCCTCGACCTTTGCCTGGAAGCGGGGTTGGACGCGGCGATCCTCAATCCCCGGCATATCGTGCCGCTGGCCGAGTTGGACAATGCCGACGTCGAGCACACGCTGGCACTGCTGCAAAACCGCACCATCGGCAAACGCGATCCGCTGGAAGCGTTCATCGAACACTTCGCCGGTCGTACCGACGAAGCCGAGCAAGAGCAGAACGAAGCCCTTCCCCCGCGCGAGGCGGTCGCCCGCGGCATCGTCACCGGTCAGGCGCAGCGCATTCTGGACAATCTAGATCCGCTGCTGCCCGAGTTGGGCGCGGAAGGCATCCTCAACGATGTTCTCGTCCCGGCGATGAAACACGTCGGCGAGTTGTTCGGCGCGGGCAAAATGCAACTGCCTTTCGTGTTGAAAAGCGCCGCGGCGATGAAAAAAGCGGTGGCGCACATCGAACCGCATTTTGAAAAAAGCGCAGATGATCGCGCCGCGAAAAAGCTGTTGCTGGCCACCGTACGCGGCGACGTGCACGACATCGGCAAGAATCTGGTCGACATCATCGTCGGCAACAACGGCTTTGACGTGATCAACCTGGGCACCAAGATCCCGGTCGACGTGATCATCGCCGAAGCGCAAAAACACCGGGTCGACGCCATCGGCATGTCGGGTTTGCTGGTCAGTTCGGCATTGATCATGGGCGAAAACCTGCGTGCGATGAGCGACGCCGGCATCACTACGCCGGTGTTGGTCGGTGGCGCGGCGCTGACGACCGAGTTCGTGCGCGAAACGCTCAAACCCGCCTACCCCGACGGCAACGTCACCTACTGCGCCGACGCCTTCGCCGGATTGGTCGCCATGCAACAGATCGCCGAGGGGCGCACCCCGGCCGATCCGGAAAGCAAACCGGCGCCGACGCTGCCGAAAGATTCCATCGCCCCCGAGTCGTTCTCGTTGAAAACGGTGACGCCGCCCGAACCGCCGTTCTGGGGCAGCCGCGTGCTTAACAACATCAATCTCGATTCGATCTTCTCGCTGATCAACGAAGTCGCCTTGTTCCGCGGCCGCTGGGGCTATCGCCGCGGCAAGATGGGTAAAAGCGAATACGACGAGTTGGTCGAAAGCCAGGTGCGGCCGAAGTACAACGAGCTCAAACGCATCGTCAAAGTCGAAAAGCTGTTTGCGCCGCAGGCGGTGTACGGTTACTTCCACGCCCGCGGCGAAGGGGACGCGGTATGGGTCGACCACGAGGGACGCGAACTGCGCTTCGATTTCCCTCGTCGAGCCGACCAGCCGCGTTTGTGCATCGCCGACTTTTTCCGTCCCGACGGCGACGTGGCCGGGTTCTTCGTCGTCACCATGGGCAACGCAGCGGCGACACGTGGTCGCGAGATTTTTGAGAAATTCGATTACCTTGATTATTTTTTGCTGCACGGCCTGGCCGTCGAAGCGACCGACGCGCTGGCCGAATACGTGCATTGGCAGATGCGCCACGAGTTGGGCATCGGCGAAGACAAGCAACTCAATTGGCAAGGGCTGGTCATGCAGAAATACCGCGGCAGCCGCTACGGTTTCGGCTACCCGGCCTGCCCCGACCTGGCCGCCAACGAGTTGGTTTTCACACTGCTCGACCCGGCGCGCATCGGCGTCAGTTTGTCCGAGTCGCACCAGATGACGCCGGAAGTGTCGACGTCGGCGATCGTCGCGCATCATCCGCAGGCCAAGTACTTTGCGGTTTGAGCTGCGGCGGCGTTTTCGCCTAAACTGCAACCGATAGGAGATTGCAACCACCGATGCCTGACAAGCCATTCGCCGAATTGCTCGCCGAGCGCGTGGTCGTTTTCGACGGCGCGATGGGAACCGAACTGTATCAACGCCATCAGTTCGTCAACGTCTGCTATGAAGAATTGAACGTCACCCGGCCGGCGGTGGTGCGCGACGTGCACCAGGCTAACAAGCGCGCCGGCGCCGACGTGCTGACGACCAACAGTTTCGCCGCCAACCGTTATAAGCTGGCCAAGCACCTGCTTACCGATCGCGTCACCGAACTGGCGCGAGCCGCGGCCGAGATCGCCCGCGAGGTTGCCGGCGACGAGTTGTACGTGGCCGGATCGGTCGGGCCGCTCGATCAAAAGGGACTCGGCGAGGATCAGGCCGTCGAAGCCTTCGCCGAAAACATCGTCGGGCTGAAGGAAGGCGGCGCCGATTTCATCATCTTCGAAACCTTCAGCCGACGCAGCGAATTAATCGCCGGCATGCGCGCCGCCGCGCAACTCGACATGCCGTTCGTCACCAGCATGGCCGTCGGTCAAAGCGGCGTCAGCCAACATGAAGAAACGATCAACTCCTTCTACGCACCGTTCCCCGACGACCTGCCCGCGCCGCTGGCCATCGGTTTCAACTGCGGCGTCGGACCCAGCGACCTGCTCGAACTGCTCGAACATTTCATTCCGCACTCGCCCTACCCGGTGGTCGTGCAACCCAACGCCGGCTTCCCGCGTTTCGTCAACGAACGCATGATTTACATGACCAGCCCCGAATACCTGGCGACCTACGCGATGCACTTCGTGCAATTGGGCGCCCGTGCGGTCGGCGGTTGCTGCGGCACCGGTCCGCAACACATCCGCGAAGTGGCCGCGGCGATCAAATCGGTGCACGGCAAGCACATCGAGGTCGGTGCGGCGGAAGAGGAAGAGGTCGAATTGCTGCCCCCGCCGCCGATGGCGGAAAAAAGCCGCTTCGCCGCCAAACTGGCCGCGGGCGAATGGGTGACCAGCGTCGAAATCGTGCCCCCGCTCGGATGGGATCTGTCGCAGATGATCGACAAAGCGCGCATCTGCCATGAAGGCGGCGTCGACGCGATCAACATCCCCGACGGGCCGCGAGCGTCCAGCCGCATCAGCCCGCTGATCTCGGCAATGGAAATGCAAAAACAGGTCGGCATCGAGGCGGTGCTGCACCTGACCTGCCGCGACCGCAACTTGATCGGCATGCAATCCGACCTGCTCGGCTGTATGGCCGCGGGCATCCGCAACCTGCTGATCATCACCGGCGATCCGCCCAAGGTCGGTGATTACCCCTTCGCCACACCGGTATTCGACGTCGATTCGATCGGCTTCACCCGCGTAGCCGCGCGACTCAACCGCGGCGTCGATATCGGCAGCCAGCCGGTACGCCCGGCGACCAACTTCCTGCTCGGCGTCGGCGCCGACCCGTCGCACCTCGACCAGGAACGCGAGCTCGACCGCTTCGCGCAAAAGGTGGAAGCCGGGGCGGAGTTCGCCATCACCCAACCGGTGTTCGATCCGGAAGTGCTGCTGCGCTTTCTCGAACGAGCCAAGCCATTCAACATTCCGATTCTCGCCGGCATCTGGCCGCTGGCCAGTTTGCGCAACGCCGAGTTCCTCAACAGCGAAGTGCCCGGCGTGGTCGTGCCGGAATGGGTGCTCAAGCGCATGGCCGCGCCGTCGGACAAAGAAGCCGCGCGCGCCGAAGGCATCGCCATCGCCCGCGAAAGCCGCGACGCCGTGCGCAAGTACGTGGCCGGTATTCAGGTCAGCGCGCCGTTCGGCAACGTGCATACGTCGCTGGCGGTGATTGAAGATTAAAATTAAAGGAGGGAATCATGGAAAAATACGTCTGCACCAATTGCGGCTACATTTACGACCCGGCCGCGGGCGATCCCGTACGGGGCGTCAAACGCAACACACCTTTTGAAGAGTTGCCCGACGACTGGTTCTGCCCGGTTTGCTACGCGCAGAAAAAAGCGTTCGATCCGCTGTAAGCAAATCCTTCGCCGCTTGAATTAGCAACCACACCCATCATTGTCGTCGTCATCGTCATCGCTGTCCGTATCATCGTTGTCGTCATCGTCGTCGATTGTATCGTCGTCGCCGGTGTCATCGTCGCTCGCGTCGTTGTCGTCGTTGTCGTCATCATCGTCGCCGATGTCGTCGTCGGTCACATCGTCGTTGTCATCATCAACGGTGGTATCGTCATCATCGTCGGGATAAACCGGATGATAGCGGCCAGTGTGGCGGTTGTCGGCCTGGTAGGTGCGCCAGTGCAAACCGCCGTCGGTGATGTAGCTGTACCCGCTGTAGCTGTACAGATTGATCGACGCCGTGCCGTCGACCACAGCCATCACGCCGATTTCCGGCACGTTGTCGCCGTCGACGTCGCCGATGGTGACGCCGTTGAGGTAGGTGAACCCGGCCGGGCGTAGCGGCCAGCCGTCGAGTAACTGCCCGTCGCAATCGACGGCAAAGACATGGCCGTTGCCTTCGTACTGAATGTTGTTGGTGAACAGAATTTCCTGGCAGCCGTCGCCGTCGAGATCGACGATGACGAAGTTGCCTTCCGCGCCGCCTTCCATCGAATAGGGGAACGGAGCGAAGTTGCTGCCGTCGTGGTTGATGACGAACAGGTTGGTGTCGGCAATCGTCCCGCCCGCACGTCCGGCGACTACTTCCAGATCGCCGTTGCCGTCGATGTCTCCCACCGCCGGCGAGGAAAACGACCAGGCGTCGCCGAGATCGAAGGGCCAGCCAGTTAACTCGGTGCCGTCGTATTGAATCGCGTGTACGCGGTTGTAGCCGCCATGGGTGACAGTGAGGATTTCAAGTTTGCCGTCGCCGTCGAGATCGGCCAACGCCGGCGAGCCGTAGCTGTAGGTCTCATCGGCGAAGGTCACCGGGAAACCGCTCATCGCCGTGCCGTCGCGTTCGAAGGCGTAAAGCGAATAGAAGGAACAGACCACGATTTCCAACTGGCCGTCGTCGTCGATGTCGGCCACGCCTGCGCTGGTTGCCGGGACGTGATCGAGCGTCTGCGGCCAGCTTTTATTGTAAGCATTTAAATCGCCGCTGAGTACGTAAAGGTAGCCGGTGGGGTAATCGCTTTCGCCGACGATAATCTCGGCTTTGCCGTCGCCGTTCAGGTCGGCCAGCGTCGGCGGTTGGGTCAGATCGCCGATGTGATCCATCGCCGCCGAGTGCAGCAGATTACCGTTGTTGTCGAACACGTGCACCTTCGGCGTGGGCGTTCCGCCGGTCAGGCAACGCGTGGTGACGACGATCTCCAGCGCGTCGTCGCCGGTGACGTCACCGACGGCGGGCACTGTCTGCGCCAGGCCGCTGAGGTTGGCGGCGAATATTTCCGTACCGTCGTAATCCCAGGCGTAAAGCTTCTGTCCGGCGGTGGCCACCACGATTTCCAACTCGTCGTCGCCGTCGATGTCGGCCATCACCAAGCCGCAGGTGTCGCCGAAGGTTGCATGCGACGACACCGTTTTCGGCCAACCGGCAAGCTGCGGAATTTCAACGTCGCGATTGCCGTACGCCGGCGGCGCGGGCACGGCGAAGATGCCGCCGCCCAGCCCGTTCAGGTCTGGCGCAAGCTGCATGAACGCCGTTTGACCGGCGAAAGCGGGAACCACGACAAGCAACATCAACAAGCACACAAAATACCAGCGCATAACCGCCTCCTGTGATATGACCGCCCCTTTTTAACAGAGGAACGCGCGGCAAACAAACCGCCCCGCCTTGCATCCGGGCGCGTTTGGGAGTAAGCACAAAAGCGCAAAAACGAAAGGAGCAACGGCGATGACTCGGGACGAGATGACCGACGTGGCCAGCCGGCCGGACGCGCGCAACATCGCCATCGACAAAGTCGGCGTGAAAAACGTGCGCTACCCGATCCGCGTACTCGATCGCGTCCAGGGCACCCAGCACACGGTGGCGACGTTTAATATGTACGTCGATCTGCCGCACCAGTTCAAAGGCACGCACATGAGCCGCTTCATCGAAGTGCTCAACGAATACCGTGGCGAAGTGTCGATTCAAAATTTCTTCGAGCTGTTGACGGAAGTGTGCGAGCGGCTCGACGCGGAAAGCGCGCACATCGAAATGGAGTTTCCCTATTTCATCGAAAAGACCGCGCCGGTCAGTCAGGCGATGGGCTTGATGGAATACCGCTGCCGGATCATCGGGTCGCTGATCAATGGTCATCACGACATGGTTATCCGCGTCACCGTGCCGGTGAACACGCTCTGCCCCTGCTCGAAGGAAATCGCCGACGCCGGCGCGCACAATCAGCGCGGCGAAATCCACATCAGTTTCCGCATGAACAAACTGATCTGGATCGAAGAGATCATCGAGATCGCCGAAGCCTGCGCTTCCAGCCCGGTCTACTCGGTGCTCAAGCGCGAAGATGAAAAATACGTCACCGAACACGCCTACGAAAATCCGGTGTTCGTCGAAGACGTCGTACGCAATGTCGCCCAACGACTCGATGAGCACGACGGCGTCACCTGGTATACGGTCGACGTGGAAAACTACGAATCAATTCACAACCACAGCGCCTACGCTTACGTCGAGCGCGATAAACAACGCGGCTGATCGACTAATCGGTAAACAGGTAATCGATGTCGCCGTTGGTGTGGCGGGTCGTGTACGTGTATCCCGTCTGACTGCAAGTGCCGAACAGGAACGTCACCAGCGGATCGTCGGTCAGGTTCTGATCCCAAGTCAGTAGATCGGTCAGATTGTCGGCGTACGTCATGTTGTTTGCGTAATGCAGTTCCTCGGCTAACCTCGCATCTTGACCGGCGTGTCGGGCCGATTCATTCGGGGCGATGGTTTGCATGCTTTGCCAAATCGAATCGCGCATGATCCACAACGAATCGTGCGACAAATAGCCGTCATTGGCGAAGGGGCCGAGGTCAACCAGCGTGGTTCCCTCGCCTTCGTCGATTTCCCACAATCCGATGGTCGTGGCATCGGGTTGCCGACGATAAAACGGCGAGAGAAAAACGACCGCATCGCGGTAGTCGATGTAATCGATCGCGCCATTGAGCGCCTTGTTTGACTCGTCCGTCGCGCCGGCGCGACCGATGCCGAGGCCGGTTTCGTCGTAGGCGATCGTCTTGCCGAAAACTTTGTCGCCTTCGAAATGGAAATCCAGATAAACCGTCAATTCGTCGCCGTCGTACTGCACGACAACGTAATACCAATGTTCCGGGAAAATCGTCGTGTACGAAGCCAAGGTATTCCAATCGCCTTCCGTGTCGGCAAAGGTGAAGTAGAGACGGTCAATATCGCCGTATACGCCGACTTCCCAGCCGAAGGGCTCGTCGCTTGTTTCGTTGAGCCGGCTCAACAAGATTACATCTTCGCTCGGTGTGGCGGCCAACTGAAACCAGAAACTGAGGGTAAATACCTGCGCGTTCATGTTCACGTGATAAGGAACATGGCCGTTCTGCCCTTCTTCGAGCAGCGCCACGGCGGGTTGCGGTACGCAATTGTAGAGATGATCGCTCAACAACTGCGTTTCTTCCGGCGTCGGCGGATCGGAACAAGCTAAGATCGACGTGTACCAGGTGCGGCATTCCCAAACCGGGTCTTCCTCCTGGCAGGACGCCTGCACATCCAACAGCGGAATGAAATAGTTGGGCGCATCGGGAAAACTCAACGTCAGGTCGCAGGTATAGATTTCATGCGCGGCATGAGCGCAGCCGAAACCCGGATCGGTCGGATAAAGACAGGCGTCGAAGCAATCCGCATCGCATTCGCCGGCGAAGATGCAATCGGCCCAGCAATCCCAAAACGGCGCGACGATGGCGTCGCTTTCCGTGAACAACTCTTCGGACAACCCGCACCACGTTGTCAGTCCCACCTCGTCCTGCTCTACGCCGTCCAGGTCGGTCAGCGTGATGTCGCACTCGGACAACGACGCTTCGGCTGCAATCGCACAATCCACATCTTCGCAGGCGTTTGATTCTTCGTTGCACCAGGGCGTCGGCATGGTGCAGGGATCGCCGGTGTGCCGGCATTGATCCTGATCTTCCTCGCACCATTCGTCGCCGTTGCAGAACACGCCGTCGTCGGGGCACGGCGTACCGGTGTGGGCGCACTGGTCGTTGTCTTCGTCGCAAAATTCATCGCCGTTGCACCAAAGAGTATCGTCGCTGCAATCGGGTGTATCGACCGCCAGGCAGCGGTCGCCGCCCTCATCGCAGATTTCATCGCCGTCGCACCACAGGCCGTTGTCGGGGCACGGATTGCCTTCGTGTTCGTCGCAGCCGCCGTCGAGGCAGGCGTCGTCGCCGTTGCAGAACATGCCGTCGTCGCAGATGGCGCCGTCGTTGGGCGACCAGTCGGATGCGGATCTTGCCGGATCGCAAATCAGGCAGACATTGTTCGGGTTCGTTTCGCCGTTGGCGTAGCAGGCGCCGTCAATGGTGCAATCGCACACAGACGTGTCGTCGTCATTATTATCATCATCATCGTTCGTGTCGTCATCGAGCGAAGGACTCACGTCATCATCGTCATCATCGTTCTCATCGCAATCGCAGGAGATCATCAGGGCGCAAACGAGCATCAATGCGATGAGGAAAGCAAACCGTTTCATGGTGCTTCCTCCCGGCATAATCAACCTGGATATCTTCGCCTGATAATACTAATTGGTCAAACGAATCGAATCGGTCAGTGCTTGAAACTGCGCTGGCCGGTGAAGACCATCGTCGCTCCGAATTCGTTGCAGGCTTCGATGGACTGGTAGTCGTTGATCGAGCCGCCGGGTTGAATCACCGCGGTGACGCCCTCTTTCAGGCCGATGTCGATGCCGTCGCGGAACGGGAAGAACGCGTCGGAGACCATCGCCGCACCGCGCAGACCGCCGTGCAGTTGGTTGACTTCGTCGCGGATTTCACGCCTGGCGTCTTCGTCGTCGAGCAACGCCAACAATTTGCCGTGCCGTTCGAAGGCGAAGCGGTCGGCCAATTTACGGTAGGCCTTATCGCGCGCGATCTCGGCGACGCCGACGCGATCCTGTTCGCCGGTGCCGATGCCGACGGTGACGCCGTCTTTCACATAGATCACGCTGTTGGACGTGACGCCGGCCTCGACCATCCAGCCGAAGAGCATGTCGTCGACTTCCTTGTCGGTCGGCTGGCGGACGACGCGGTAATCCTGTCCTTTGTAAGTCGTCTGCGCCGATAACAGGTCGTCGCGGGTGCGTGTCTGCGGCACGAAGGAAAGCTGCGCGATGACCGAGCCGTCGATCAGGCTCTTGAAATCGACGGTGCGCAACGCCGCGAACTCTTGCAGGCGGGCGATGTTGCCGATTTTCATGATGCGCAGGTTCTTGCGCTTGGCCAGAATCTCGACCACGCCTTCTTCGAACTCCGGCGCGATGACTACTTCGGCGTAACGTTCGGAAATCGCTTGCGCCGTGTCGACGTCGACCGCGCGGTTGAGCGCGATGCAGCCGCCGAACGCGGCGACGTGGTCGGCCAGATCGGCTTTGAGGTAGGCGTCGGCCAGCGTATCGGCCAGCGCCACGCCGGAGGGATTGTTGTGCTTCATGATCGTGGCGGCGGGCCGGTCGGTCAGGTAGCGTAAAATGTTGAGCGCGTTGTCGGCGTCGGTCAGGTTGATCTTGCCCGGGTGTTTGCCGAACTGCAGCAACTCGGCGTCGGCCACCAGCCAGCGACCCGGCGCGATGGTCTCCACTTCGCCGAGCGTCAGGTTGCCGTTAATCAGCTTGTACAATGCCGCCGGCTGACCGGGATTTTCGCCGTAACGCAGGCCCTTGCGTTCGCCGCCGACTTCCCAGCTTACCTTCTCGTAAAACAGCGTTTGTCGTTCGTCACCCTCGACAAAAGCGATTTCCATATTCGACGGAAAGTGTTCGTCAACAATGGTGCGGTATGCTTTTTTCAGATCGTCGGCCACGGGTCATCTCCTCACTTTTGGTCCATCAACATATAGGCGTTCGGCACGTCCTGCGGCATCTGCTTGGCCAGGTAGGTGCTGATCGTCGCATCGTACTTGGCGGTATGAGCAAAAGCTTTGTTCGCCAGGCGAAAGCGTTCGCCGAGGCTTAGCTTGCCGTCGTTGTCGCGCAAACTTGCCAACAGGGAATCGTAGTCGGTCGGGTCGACCACCGAAGCCACGCGCAGGAAATTTTTCGCCGATGCGCGCACCATGCAGGGGCCACCGATGTCGATGTTGGCCCGCGCCTCTTCGACGGTGCAGCCTTCGCGGGCGATGGTAGCTTCGAAGGGATACAGGTTGACCACCACCATGTCGATTTTCACCGCGCCGGTGCGCACCAAGTCGCCCTGGTGGGGCACGTTGTATTTCTCGGTAAGCAATCCGAGGTAGATTTTGAAATCGAGGGTTTTGACCAGTCCGCCCTGCGTTTCCGGCTGACCGGTGTACTCGGCGACCTGCGTTAGGTGATCGGCCGCTTTGTCGCCGAGAATGGCGGCGATGGCATTATACGTGCCGCCGGTGGAAAAAAAGCGAATCCGCGGATTGATTTCGAGCAACCCCGGAATCAGGCGTTCCAGCCCGGCTTTATCGGACACACTGACTAGAACGCGTTCAACTTTAACCCAGTTATCAACCTGTTCGACGATGTTTACGGCCACGCCAGCTCCCTTTCTGTCAGTCGGTTAGTTTTTCAAATTCTTTTTCCGGAATGCCGAATGTGTGCTGCGCATCCGGAAATTTCTTGCTTTTCACTTCCTGGATGTATTTTTTAACCGCCTTGCCGATATCGGTATGCAGCTTGGCGTAGGTTTTCAGGAACTTGGGCGTGAAGCCCGCGTTGATGCCGAGCATGTCGTGCAGCACGAGCACCTGGCCGTCGCAATCGACGCCGGCGCCGATGCCGATGACCGGAATCGGAATCATTTCCGCAATCTTACCCGCGACGCGACCGGGCACGCATTCGAGCACCAGCATGATCGCGCCTGCGTCGGCGATGGCTTGCGCGTCGGCAATGATCTTGGTCGCCTTGTCGGCGGTGTTGCCCTGCACGCGGTAGCCGCCGATCATGCTCGCGGTCTGCGGCGTCAGGCCGAGGTGACCGACCACCGGGATGCCCGCCTGGGTCATCGCCGCGATGCGTTCGATCATCACGCCGCCGCCTTCCAGCTTAACCGCGTCGCAACCGGCTTCTTTCATAAAACGCACGCCGTTGGTGACTGCTTGCTCGGTGGAAACATTGTAGGATCCGAAGGGCATGTCGCCGATGACCATTGCGTATTGCACCGCGCGACGCACCGCCTTGTTGAGCACCAGCAGTTCGTCCAGCGTGACCGGCACGGTATCGGGGTAGCCGAGCACCACGTTGGCCGCGCTATCGCCGACCAGAATCGTCTCGACGCCCGCTTCGTCGAGAATCTTGGCCATGGGGTAGTCATAGGCGGTGAGCATGGTGATTTTCTCGCCCGCCTTCTTTCTTGCCTGCAAGTAGCCGATGTCCACTTTTTTGCGCTGCATCTTACACCTCGCGTCAAACAGTAGTTAATGATGGCTCACTTGCGGAATCGGATTTAGTCTCGGCCCACGCAAAGCGGGTCCGAGCCGGCGGGCTGCAATGTCGCTACCGTTCGGCTCCGTTTCCCGTAACGTCCTGCAAGTGAGGTACATTCGGGTTGATTCGCCGTTCTTTTACCGCACACTCACGGTCAAATTCCCGGCTGCATTGTATGAAAATGAAAATCTGAGTCAAGCGGACAAAATTACGTCGCTTACCGATAATTGACATTTTCCGACAACGGGTGTTATCTGTGGCAGACTTCGCGCCGGGGGACAAGCGACGACGCGAAGCCGCGAATGCGAACGACTTTCCGGGGGACATGAACCATGGCCGACGACAAGCTCATCGATTTTATTTTCGACGACGACCTGACTACCGCCGATCCGCTGATGAAAGAGCTGATCGACCGCGAAGAGGAACGGCAAGCGCGGCAGATCATTCTGATTCCGTCCGAATCGATCTGCGCCTGGCCGGTGCGCAAAGTGCTCGATACCGGCTTCACCAACCTCTACGCCGAAGGCTACCCTCCCTCGGCCAATACGCGGATGGACATGGAAGGCCTGAGCGACCTACCCTTCCGCCTGGCGCATTACCGCCGCTACGGCGACCGCCGCTTCTACAAAGGCAACGCTTACGTCAATCTGGTCGAGTCGATCTGCCGCCGGCGCGCCGCCGAAGCCTTCGCTACGGAAAAAACGCCGGCCGATAAAATTTTCGCCAACGTGCAGCCGCTGTCGGGCGCCGCGGCCAACGTCGCCGTTTTCGAAGCCTTCGTGCCCCGCGGCGAAACGGTGATGGGCATGGACCTGATGGAAGGCGGCCACCTTTCGCACGGCAGCCAGTTCCACATGAGCGGCAAGCATTACAACATCGTCAGCTACGGCGTCGATAAAAAGACCGAAAAGCTCGACTACGAGCACGTGCGCAAAATCGCCCTGGACTGCAAACCGAAGATGATCATCGCCGGCTACACTTCCTACCCTTGGGCGCCGGATTTCGCCAAGTTCCGCGAGATCGCCGACGAAGTGGGCGCGATTTTGATGGCCGACATCGCCCACCCGGCGGGAATGGCCGTCGCCGGCGCGTACCCCAACCCGATCGACTGGGCCGACGTGGTCACCTTCACCACCCATAAAACGCTGATGGGTCCGCGCGCCGCAGTGATCCTCACCGCCAACGCCAAGTACGCCACGCGCATCAACAGCGCCGTCTTCCCCGGCGAGCAGGGCGGCCCGCACATGAACACCATCGCCGCGTTGGCCGTCGCCTTCAAACTGGCCAAGACCGACGCTTTCCAAAAGCTGCAACATAAAATCGTCGACAACGCCAAACTGCTGGCGCAGGAGATGACGGATCTCGGCCTGCGCGTCAGTTACGGCGGCACCGACACCCACCTGCTGCTGATCGACCTGAAGGCGCTGGGCAAGAAAAACGGCGAAATGCTTTACGGCGAACCGGCCGCAACGATCCTCGAACTGGCCGGCATCATCCTCAACAAAAACACCATACCCGGCGATACGATGACGCCGCTGGCTTCCGGTCTGCGCCTGGGCACACCGTGGTTTACTCAGCGCGGCGCCGGCCCGAAGGAAATCAAGGAACTGGCACGGTTGATCCACCAGACGCTGACCGCCATCGAGCCGTTCCACTACCAGGGCGGATCGCGCATTCTGCCCCGCGGCAAGATCGACCTGAACATGCTGGATCAAATCAGCAAGGACGTCGCCGCGCTAACCGCCAGCTTGCGCGTGCAACCGGACGCCATGAGCTACTACCCGCACTACCCGTTCCCGACCGCGACCGAAACCGACAAGCCGCTGATCAAAATCACCGGGCAGCGGGTCGACGCGTTCGTCAACGACATCGTCACCGCCAACCTGGCCGAGCTGAAAAACGGCGACAGCACCACGACGTTGCTGCTGAACGGCGACGGCAAAATCGTCGACGAGATCGCGCTGGTCAAGCTGCCGAAGGCGGACAACCCGCGCTTCGACGGCTACCTGCTCAAAGGCAGCGCCGAACACCAGGAAAACGTATTGCGCTGGCTGCGCGGTCTGGCCGAAGGTTGGGTGCTGTTCGAACCGACCGACGTGACCTCGAAAATCGACGGGCCGGTGATCGTCGAACAGATCGGCGCCGATGCGCCCGAAGCCAAACTGGCGGCAGACCTGCCGGCCACCGACGCTTCGCTGGCGGGGCAAGATGCCGGCGAAGCGGGCGTCGACATGACCAAGCCCTATTTCATCGGGCAGACGACGCTGGCCGCGAACAACAAACCGCAGGTAGCCAAGCAGGAATTCGTCTGGAAAGAAAAGGAAGAGCCGCTTAAGCGCACCACGTTGTTCGAAGAACACGAAAAACTGGGCGGACGCATCGTGCCCTTCGCCGGTTACGAAATGCCGGTGCGTTACGGTTCGACCATCGAAGAACACAACGCCGTGCGCAAAGCCGCCGGCCTGTTTGACGTGTCGCACATGGGCTGCTTCGAAGTCAGCGGCAAACACGCTGCGGCGTTCGTCGACCTGGTCACCACCAACTACGCGTTGTGGCACGACGTCGGCAAATCCTTCTACGCCTTTTTGCTCAACCAAGACGGCGAAGTCATCGACGACCTGATCGTCTATCGCCTGGCCCGCGATCGTTTTCTGATGGTCGTCAATGCAGCCAACGAAGCCAAAGACTGGACGTGGCTGAATCTGGTGAACTCCGGCGAAGCGCTGATCGACCGTGACATCCCTTCGCGCGCGCGGTTGGCGCCGGTAACGTTGAAAAACCTGAAGGACGAGCAATACGGCGAAGACCGCCGCGTTGACCTGGCGTTGCAGGGGCCGAAGTCACGGACGATTCTGGCCAATCTGGCGGACAAAGCCGAAGCGGGCCGCATCAAGGCGATGCGCCGCAACGAATGCCTGGAAACGACTGTCGCCGGTCTGCCCGTCGTTATTTCGCGCACCGGTTACACCGGCGAAACCTTCGGCTATGAAATCTTCGTGCATCCCGACAAAGCTCCGGAGATCTGGAACGCGATGCTCGACGCCGGCAAAGACATGGGCGCGCAGGCGATCGGCTTGGGCGCGCGCGACAGCCTACGCATCGAAGCCAAGCTGCCGCTTTACGGGCACGAGCTGGCCGGGCCTTACGGCATCTCCCCGAGCGGCGCGGGCTTCGGCAGCTTCGTTAAATTGAACAAGGCGTTTTTCATCGGCAAGTCGGCCTTCCTGGCTTCCGAACGCACGCGCGACAAAATCGTCCGTCCGTTCCGCGTCGGCCAGAAAGGCACGCGACCGCTGAAAACGGGCGACCCGGTCATCGATCAACGTGGCAGTTTCATCGGCAACATCACCAGCGCGGCGGTCGACGGCAACGGCATGCAGGTCGGTTTGGCGTACTTGTTCATCAAGAGCGCGACGCCGGGTAAGGTCCTGTCCTTCCCGCTGCCGCCGGACAAGAAAAAGCCGGTGTCGACCCCGCTGACGCTGGAAGCGGGCGCCCGGATGATCATGCCGGTGGAAATCGACATCCTGTAAAACAAATAAAGTGAAGCGTAACGGCGGTTAGTTCACGTAGCCAAGACCTTTGAGTTGTTCTTCCAGGTCTTTTTCTTCGCGAGTTTTTCTCTTCTTCCTTTTCTTGGTCCGTTCCGTCCGGATGTCCATCTGCCGCGCCTGGCGCGAATGGTCGCGATGCAGGCGGCGCAGTTGCAAAGCCATCTGCTCGCTCAATTCTTTTTGCGACTTTCTCAGATTGGTTTTTTCGTACGGATCGGCGGCAAGGTTGAACAAGTCGGTGGCATTGATGCGGCCGCGGCGGAAATAATGAACTTTCATCCCGGCCAGGTCGCGCAGGCTGAACCAATCGCCGCGCATGCCTTCCCAGCCATAGCGACGGCCCTGCTGCGTTTCGCAGAAAAAGACTTCGCGTGGCGGCGCCTGACCGCGCTCGATCAGCGGCAGCAGGTCGTAACCATGAATGTCGTGTTCCGCGGCCGGCTGGCCGGCCAAGGTGAGAATCGTCGGGAACAGATCGACGATTTCCACCAAGGTGTCGATCACCTTCGCTTCGGTTTCCATCCAGGGAGCGCGCACCAGCAACGGCACGCGAATCAATTCCTCGAAGCAGGTGAACGTGTGGCCGGTGCTGCCGTGTTCGAGAAATTCTTCGCCGTGGTCGGCGGTGATGATCACGGCGGTGTTTTGCGCAAAGGGCGGCTTGTTCAACTCGGCCAGCAGTTCGGCGAGATGATCGTCGGTGTAACGAATTTCGCCGTCATAAAGAGCGACGATGTGTTGCAGATCGCGCGGATTGAAGCCGGGGACGATATCGTCGCGGTGACTGATGCGCAGGCCGTCGATGTCGCCGGTGTAATCCGGGTCGAACATGTTGGCGTAACGTTCCGGCGGATTGTAATCGTAGTGCGGATCCCAATAGTGCACGAACAAAAAGAACGGCCGACGTTGCCGTTGTTGTTCAGCCAGAAACTCCAGCGCCCGGTCGGTAACATCGCGGCTGGTTTTGATCTGCCGCACTTCCGGCCGATGGGTGCGGGAGATGCGGTCGTCGTAAGTGTTGAATCCCTGATTCAGTTGGAAATAGCTGCGCAAAAAAGGCGCGCAAACGATGCCGTGCGAAAAGTAATCGCTTTTCCCGAGCAACTCGGCCAGGGTGACGTTGTTTTCGTGCAGCTTCGAACGGGGCCGGTTGGCCAAGTGGGTGTCGGGATACAGGCCGGTGAACATCGACGCGTGGCTCGGCAGCGTCCAGGGCGAAATGGCGTAGGTGTTGGCAAATCGCACCGCTTCGGCGGCGAAGGCGTCGAGCGCGGGCGTGGTCGGCTTGTCGTAGCCGTAGCAACCGCAGTGATCCGCGCGCAGGCTGTCGATGCTGATCAACACCACGTTGCGCATGGCGGACGTGTCGACCGCCTTCCGTTCGCACGCGGATAAACCAAGCAGCAGCGCGCCGACCGACAAGGTCAGCCCAAGCAAGACAAGTACGCGATTCACTATAGGTATCCCAATCCCTTGAGCGTTTCTTTCAAGTTTTCGTCCAACTCGCCTTCCCGCCCCAGTTTCAGTTTGCGCTTTAGAATGCGATTTCTTTTTCGCATCAGCGACAATTGCTGTTTCATCACTTCGACGGTGCGCTGTCGCTGATTGATCAGGTTTTCCTGTTCGTGCGGATCGGCGGCCAGATCGAACAATGAATACTCGGTGTCTTCTTTCATTTTAAATTCATGAAGTTTCATCCGCTCATCATTAAGCACGGCCCGCCAGTAACCCGTGCGACCTTCGCGCTTGAACTCGCCGCGTCGCGTTTCGGCCATGATTTCCCGGCTTGCCAGCGGCGTCCCATCCATCATCAACGACGCCAGGCTGAGACCTTGAAGAGTGATGTCGTTGCTGCGGCGGATATCCAACAGATCCAGCAAGGTGGGGAAAATATCGATCGTCGACGCCGGTTCCTGAATGACCGAAGCGTAGGGTTTGGACTTCGGCGCGTAAAAAATCAGCGGTACTTTGACCAACTCTTCGTAGCAGGTTTTGGTGTGACCGGTCTGGCCGTGTTCAAGAAATTCTTCGCCGTGATCGGCGGTGATGACGATGATCGTGTTCTTGTCGAGCATGCCCCGCTGTTCCAGACCGTCGAGCAGGCGGCCCAGCCCGTCATCGGTGTAGCGGATTTCGCCGTCGTAGAGCGCAACGATGTGCTGCAGGTCGCGCGGGTTCATCCCCGGAACCAGGTCTTTCCGGTTCCGAATGCGCAAGCCGTTGATTTTACCCTGGTAATCGGGATCGAAAATGTTGATGTACTTCTTGGCCGGATTATAATCGTAGTGCGGATCCCAATAGTGCAGAAAAAGAAACAGATCCTGACCGTTGTGCTGGTCGATGTAGTTCAGCGCCTTTTCGGTCACCTTGTCGGCGACTTTCACCCGGCGCGCTTTGATGAAATTATCCTGGATCAACTCGGCGTCGTAGATGTCAAAACCCCGAGTCAGTGTGTAACGCTTGCTCAGCAGCGGCGCGCAGACCACGGCGACGGTGTTGTAGCCGTTATCGTTCAGAACGCCGGCCAGGGTCGTTGCGTCGGACCGCAGCTTCGAGCGGGCGCGGTTGATGCCGTGAGTTTCCACATACAGACCGGTGAACATCGAAGCGTGGCTCGGCAGCGTCCAGGGGCTGGTCGAGTAAGCGTTGTCGAAACGAATGCCTTGCGCCGCCAGCGCATCCAGGCGCGGGCTGGTCGGCTTGTCGTATCCGTAGCAACCGAGATGATCGGCGCGCAGGCTGTCGATGGATATAAAAATGACCGTCTTGCCTTGATGGCCCGTCAGCGACTTACAACCGCCAAGACCCAGGGCAAGAACAAAAACCACTGTAAATATAAGGTATTGCCGAATATTCGCCAAAGCGGCATCCTCCGTAATTTGGTCACCTAGCATACCAGGGCAGAAACAACGATCAAGGCGGGAGTCACGCGACATTGCCAGAACCGCGGCGGATATGCCAAGATGCTCACCGGCTCAATGTACATTTTTGCGGAGGTTTCACATGCGTAGATACCTGATCGCGGGAGCGATCGTTTTAATGCTGCTGGCCGGACTGGCGGTAGCGCAAGATCTGGACGGCGAGGCCATCGTCAAGAAAATGACCAACCGCAGCGAGTCGGACACGACGATCAGCGAAACCAAGATGATCATCGTCGACGCCGACGGCAACAAGCGCGAACGCAAGTTGCTGACCCGTGCGAAAAAGATCGACGGCCGCGGCCACATCGTCACCACCTTCCTCGCCCCGCCCGACGTACGTGGCGTGAAATTTTTGGTCATCGAAAATCCGGACGGCGACGACGACCAACGCATCTACCTGCCAGCGCTGCGCCGGGTGCGCCGAATTACATCTTCGAACAAAACCGATAGCTTCATGGGCTCGACCTTCAGCTACGCCGACCTGCAAAGCTACAAATCCGAAGACGGCACGCACACCCGTAAAGCGGACATGAAACTGAACGGGCACGATTGCTTCGTCGTCGAATCGATCCCCAAGCCCGAGACGGACACTCAATACAGCAAGCTGATCTACTGGGTGCGCAAAGACAACTTTGTGCCGATCCGCGGCGAGTTCTACGACAAGCAGGGCAAGCTGTTCAAAGTGCTGGAAGTGCTGAAAGTGGAGAAACTGCCGGATGGCACCTGGCTGACCAAACTGACCAAGATGAGCGACGTGCAAGCGCGCCGGGTAACCGTGCTGGAAATCATGACCTACAAAATCAACGAGCCGATCGAAGATTTCTATTTCACAGAGCGTTTTCTGAAAGACGAAAGTCGGGAGTAACCGCGCCGCGATGGCCCGTTTCGCCCCCCTGTTGATAATTCTGCTTGCGTTGACCGTCTGCCTGTGGTCCGCGACGTCCGCCCGGGGGCAAGACGAAAGCGACGACGAGGAAGCCAGCCCGACGCCGGATCTTTTCGGCATGCCAACACCCGTGCCCACGCCCGGCGAAGAGCCTGCCGAAGATGACCTGTTCGGTATGCCAACGCCTGTGCCGACGCCCGGCGAAGAGCCCGCCGAAGACGACCTGTTCGGCATGCCTACGCCCGTACCCACGCCCGGCGAAGAGCCCGCCGAAGACGACCTGTTCGGTATGCCCACGCCCGTACCCACGCCCGGCCAGGAACCGGCGGCAACTCCGACGCCGGCACCAACACCCACGCCCGAACCGGCACCCGCGCCGCTTCGCCGGCTTTACAAGCTCGAAGGCCAGGCGGCGTTGAAAACCGCGGTCGACACGCAGTGGGACACGGAAAACGAGGACGTCTGGTCCAGCAACCTGTACGCCTACATGGCCGCTTCAACCAACTGGGGTTCGGTGTTTTCCGCCAACGTCGGCGGCCTGGTCGAATACCGTTACGACGTCGGCGACCGGGCCCACGGCGAATTGCTGCCCGAACTGCGCGAACTGTATGGCATGGCACGCTGGGGCAACCTCGATCTTTTCGTCGGTCATCAGATCGTTTCCTGGGGCGTAGTCGACGGCATCAATCCGTTGGACCGGCTCAATCCGCTCGATTACCGCCGCGCCATCGACATTGAATTGAATTACACGAGGTTGCCGACGTTCATGATCCGCCCGGTGTTTTACGCGGGCGACTTCACGCTGGAAGCCGCTTTGATTCCGGTGTTTACGCCGCCGCACTACGACGTCGTCGGCAGCGACTGGTCGCTGACCCTGGGACAATTTCCGCTGAGCGACCTGCTGAACGAACTACGCACCAGCGAAGATTGGCGCGAGTTGGAACGCTTCGTCGCTCATTGGGCCCCCGATTGGCGCGACGACATGCGTGATCTGCTGGCCGATCCCGATTATTACGAAACGCGCGCCGACATTCCCGATCAGGATCTAACCGCGCCGGAAGGGGCGGTCCGCCTCAAGTGGGCAACCTCCGATTTCGATTTCTACCTGGCTTACCTGGCGCTGTGGGACGATATCCCCACCCTGCACATGAACCCCGAACTGTACGACCTTAACGATTTGCTGTCGGAAACCGACACCGGCTACGCGCAATTGATTCCGCCCGATCAATGGCCGATCGATCCGCTGGCCAATCCCTTCGAACTGACTCATCACCGGGTGCAAAGCGCGGGATTGGGGCTTTCCGGCATCGTCGGCGATTTCGGCCTGCGCGCCGAAGGGACGATGGATTTCGACCGTTACACCTACCGGACCGACTTCACCGCCGTCCGTCGCGATATGGCAACCTGGGTGCTCAACGCCGACTACACCTTCCCGCATGACGTGTTGATCAGCGGGCTGCTGATTCAAAGTTATATCTTCGACCGCGAAGACGATTTCATCAGCCGCGCCTGGCGGCATATGGCCGGCTTGGTCTGGCGCACCAGCTTTTTCGACCAGCGGCTTTCTTTCGAGGGCCTGGCGCTGCTGGACATGACCTACTTAAACGGTGCGGATTGGCGTTCCGGCGATGTAACCTCATCGGGCTGGACGTTGGATCCGCTGCTCACCTACGAAATCAGCGATGCGTTGAAAGCGGGCGTCGGCGCCAACTTGTTCGGCGGACAAGACGACACCTTGATCGGATACCTGCAAGGTAACAACCGGGTATTCGCACTGGTGCGCTACGGTTTCTAATAAAAATTCTGTTTAGCGGACTCAGGTTGTTTACGGCGCAGGTACGATCGGCTGTTCGCTCGGTCTTGCGTCCGCTTGCGGTTGCGGCGGACGATTAAGTTCCAGCAATTGTTCGATTTCCGGATCGACGACCCACACGTCGTTCTCCCAATACCAATACTGGCGGATCAGCGGCGAGCGCACGGCGTTGCTGGGCGCGACCGACAGGTTGATGTAACGCACCAACACCAGCCCGTACCATTTTTTCGGCATTTCGGGTTTGGGGGTCGGCGAGGTTTCTTCCGGCGTCGGTTCCGGCGTCGGCGTCGCTTCATCGCGGCGCGGCGGACGCGGCCCCGGCATCACTTCGCCGCGCTGGCGCGGGAACGGATTGGGGCTGACCTGACACAAGGAAATTTTATAGCCTTCCATGCTGACGCGAGCGTAAATATGTTCCGCCTGCATTAAAAAATCGGCGCGCAATTCCGGCGCCACCATCAAACCGGCTTCATCGTAATAGCGCCAGGCAATCATGCGGTTGAAATCGTCGGCCAATTTGCAGAGTTCTTCCTGCAAATCTTCCGCTTTTTTGATCATGCGCCGATCGACGTTGCAACTGGCGGCCAAGCTGACACAGGCGACGACAATCAACGCCACAATCAACAACAAGCGTCGCTTCATACTTTCCTCCCGGAGTGCGATGGCGATTAACATAGCATGAACATCCGCCGATCGCATCAGGCCGATTGAACGCAAAACAAATAAGGTTTATTGGGGAGTCTCGGCTTTGGGCTTTTTCTTTTTCGCTTCTTCTTTGGCAATCCGTTTTTCTTCCATACGCCGCTCGAAATCTTCGTCGGCGGCGGCGCGCCGGTCGAGAAATTCGCGGATGGCTTTGTCGCGGTCTTCGTGCTTTCTCCCGGTTTTGATTTCTTCCATCTCGAAGTAGGCAAAGCGGTTTTTCGGATTAATTTGCTTGACCTTGCCCAACCATTCCATCGCCTGTTTGTTGCGTTTCTCCCGTTTGTACATCAAGCCCATGCAAAGGTTGGTTACTTCCGATTTGTTGTTCATCGAATAGCCGCGGCGAATCAACCGTCGCGCCTCTTCGTACTCGCGCACGTCACGCGGGTAGTACTTGTAGAACCGCGACAGACCCAGCGCCGCCCAGTATTCGCCGTCTTTGTCGTAAACTTCGACGGCCGTGGTCAATTCGTTGATCGCCGAGTCGACCTCTTCTTTGGTAAACAGATAGCTCTCGCCCTTCTGGCGCAGGATGTCACTGCCGAAGATGATGAAATCTTCATCGAAAATTTCATGGCGATAGCTATTGCGCGATGAGGCGTCGCGCAGGCGATCATAAGCAATTTCGATGTGTTCGATCAACTTTTCGTTCAGGTGCCGTTCCAGTCCCTCGGTTTTTTCGACCATCGCTTTTTGTTCGGCCATGCGACGTTTGTAGGCTTCCATCACCTTGGCGTCGTTGGAAGTCCAGTGAATGCCGAGCACGTCGAACAAGCTCTCCCGTTCGATGGCTTTGAGGCGATCCTGCAATTCAGCGATGCGGATAATCGCTTTGTCCTCGCGCGTATCCTCGAAAAAGTCGATCATGCCGGTCAGGTACAGCGCCCAAAGAATGCGGTAGGTCTGCTCCGGCTTGAGGTGGCTGACGATAAGAATGCGCTTAAGCAGGTTGTCCTTTTCCAGAATCTGCTTGTAGAACTTTTCGAAATTCTGACCGAAGTAAAAATCGTCGACCAGGTAAGGCGGCTTGTCTACGTGTCCGACGTACATCTCTTCGCGGCGATCCAGTTCCTCGCGAATCAACTCGAACGGATAACGTTTCCAGATCAGGGCGAACACCAGACGCGGCAGGTCGATCGGCACCCGGGCGATGCGCGGCGGTAAAACCGGCAACGGTTGGAATTCCCACTTGCCCTCTTCCCAGGCGAGGACGTCGGTGAGTTTCACTTCCATCTGCACGCGCAGCATTTCGGGCAGCAGATCCTCGCGCAGCATACCCATCGAAATCAGTTCCTCGCCCTGCAGGCGGCCGGTGCTGCGCACCCGTTCCAGCGATTTCACCACCCGGTCCTGTGTCAGGCGTCCGGCACGTTGCAACAAACGACCCAGGCATTCGCCGGGATTGAAGGGTACCGAACTGATGTTGACCAGTTCGCCCTCTTCGAAAAACAGCGCCTTGTACATGTTGGGCTGAAAAAAGATGCGCAGAACGCCGGTGCGCAAGCCGATGTGAATATCGTTGAGCAAGGGAAACAGCGTCGTCAAATTCCACTCGCCGCTTTCCTTGTGCATCGACGGCGCTTCGAACTGACGATCAATGACTTCCGAACGTGTATCGGTGACTTCGTCGACCAGCGTAGTGTGATCGTCGACGCTGCGTGCTTCGTCGATTTCTTCCACCAACTCCTGCCGCACCCGGGGGTCGGGGAAAAGGATCAGATCGGCTTTGACCAGCTTGGCGATGATCCGTTCCATTTCCAACAACTCCATCCGATAGGCGCTTGCCAATTCGCCGAGGCTGATCAAGCCGTTGATCCGGGAAAGAACGAGGATTTCCCGATCGTCCAGCGCCACCGGCAGACGGGTGAAGTCGATTTTCGTATTAAGTTGGGGAACCTGATCCCACAAATTGAAGCTGAGCATGATTCTAGCTTAGCTCCATTGCCTGAAAGTTCAAGTACTTATTTGCCTCTACGGAATTCGCTCTTGTCGTCACCCGGATCAATTTATAGCATAAGCAGGGCACCAAAAGGTAGCTCGCCCATAGACCGTTCGACTGGAGAACGAATCGATGAAAAATTTGCTCGCGATTCTGCTTGTTCTGTTGATGCTGACCTTCGTTCTCGGCGCATGTAGCGATGACGACGACGACGACAACGATAACGATGACGACACCGGCGACGACGATACCGGCGACGACGATACCGGCGACGACGACACCGGCGACGACGACACCGACGACGACGATACCGACGACGACGATACCGACGATGACGATACCGACGATGACGACACCGGCGACGACGATACCGGCGACGACGATACGATTCCGCCCGATCCATACGCCGACATGTCGCCCACCGGCAAAAGCATCGACGATATGCTGGCGATTTCCAGTCACATGAGCAAAAGCACCGGCTACAGCTGGCAGCGCGAATTCGAAATCGGCAGGCTGGAAGCTGCCGGCGTCAGTTCCATGCGTACCGATTTTCACTGGAGCAGCATCGAGCCGGTCAACAATGAATGGCATTTCGACGGCTACGACACGATGGTCGATTTGTGCATCGCCGCCGATCTGCAGCCCGACGCCTTGCTTGTCTACGGCGTCGATTGGGCGATGCCCGGCGGCTCTCACGACGAAATCGATCCCGCCGACTACGCCGACTACGCCGGCCATGTCGCCGCCCACTTTGCCGACCGCATCGACCTTTATGAAGTCTGGAACGAACCCAACACCGAACGCTTTTGGAAACCGGCGCCTAACCCCGACAACTACGGCGCCCTGCTCAAGGCGGCTTACGAAGCAATCCACGACAACGACGACGAAGCGACGGTGATGTTCGGCGGCCTTTCGCCGTTGGATATTTTCATCCTCGGCCCCCACAACATTTTCAACTTCATTGTGCGCGTCGGCCGGGAGCATCCGGACATCTGCGACTACTTCGACGCGATGGCGGTGCATCCCTATACGTTCCTGCAGCAGACCAACCCGGAACTGACCGTCGATTTCGGTTTCTGGGCCTTTCCCAACATCCCCGACGCCATCGCACACACGCGCGATCTGCTGGAAGAAATCGGCTGTCGCGACAAGCCGATTCACCTCACCGAAATCGGATGGCCGCATTACTTGATCGGCATCGAGCGCCAGGGCGCCTACCTGGCCCGCAGCGTGATGCTCTCGGCTGCCGGCGGCGTTGAATCCTACTTCTGGTACACCTTCTGGGACAACGAAATTCACAGCACGCCGCCCACCGAAGACACGTTCGGCCTGTTCGGTTACCCGCGTGAAGACGAGATTGAAAAACCGTCTTACCGCGCACTGATGGGCACGCATCTGGTTCTGGGCCAATCACGTTACGCCGGCGACCTCGCCGCGGTGCTTGAATGGGAAGCCGACCGCTTCGCCCTCGCCTTCGTCGACGACGGCGGCAACTGGACCATCGGCCTCTGGCACAGCGACGCGTTACTCGGGGAGCAGATCGATGTCGTCGTGCCGCTGCACTCCTCCAGCGACGGCGCTTGGGAACTGTACGATCAAGACGGCGATTTGATCGACGACGGTGTCAGCGAAACCGGCGAGGTGGAAGTGGCAATCAAGGGAAGAGTCGTTTATCTGCGCTTTACCGTGTCCTAGCCTTTGAGCAGATCGATCAGCATCAGCGCGTTTTTAACCGCCTTGGACTCGAAGTGATTGTTGGTAAAGGCGTAGGTGCGCTTGGTCAATTTCTCCAATTGCTTGAGTTTGGGAATCCACTCGGCCAATTCCGCTTCGGTGTAAAGGTAATCGTAGCGTTGTTCGGGCCTTTCGTGCTGCCACCATTTTTCGGCGTTGCGGCCGTGAAACCGCACGTAACCGACATCCGACGTCGCCACGGCCGTCGGCGGCAACAAGCCCTTCAGGCGGGGTTCGTCGACGTTGCACCAACCGAAATTCAACTCCTTGAGCAAAGCGAAGGTTTCCTGCTTCACCCACCGCGCGTTGCGCATTTCCACAACGACGTCGCTGTCGGGCAAGTGCTCGCGCAGGCGGCGGAGGTAATCGCAATTGGCTGGGTTGTGGTGAAACGAATACGGGAACTGCGCCAGCAACGTACCGAGAACGCCGGCCTCGCGCATCGGCATGCAGGCGTCGAGAAAAGCGCGATAGTTTTCCGGCGCGGCGGTGCGTTCGTGCGTCATCGAACCGTGCAGTTTTACCGCGAAGTTCATTTTGCCCCGCGTGCGTTCCACCATCCCCGCCAGCGTTCTCGCCGCGGGCGGGCGATAGTAGGTGTAGTTGATTTCCACCGCGGGCAGGTGCTGCGCGTAAAATTCCAGCCATTTGTTTTTGGATAATTCCGGTGGGTAAAAGTGACCGCGCCAATCGTCGTAGCTGTAGCCGCTGGTGCCGACCAGGATCATTCGATGTGCATCCGCTCGCGCAACCAATGTACGACGAAATCGCCGACCTCGTTTTCCGCTTCGTCGCCCAACAACAGACCGACGTGGCTGTAATCGGCCGCGTCACCCTCGGCGGTGGACAACACGCGCACCTGCTTGTCGCTGCCGCCTAACGCCGCCGGCAATTCCCGCGTCCAATCCGGCTCGACCAACTTGTCGCCGCCGCCCGCCAACAGCAATACCGGACAGGTAATCTGCAACAACGCTGCCTGATAGTCGGTTTGCCGGTCGTAGGAGCGGAAGGTTTCGTTGAGCAGCCAATCTTCGACCTGCCGTGCCACGCCAAGGCTGACCGGTTCCAGCGCGCGGGCGTAATAGGCCGTGGTCGTCGCTTCATCCATTTGCGGGTCGTTGCAAAGCAACACGTCGAGTAGATTTTGCTGCGATCCGACAACCGGGGCCGGTGTTGTCGCCCCCGCCGGCACGGGCAGGTTGGCCAACAGATCGAGGCGATCGCGACGGTCCAGCAACAACCGTTGCAACGTATTGATGCGGCCGGTGCGCCCGGCGACGCCGAAGCCGATCACGCGCGATACTTTGTCCGATTGCGATGCGGCGTAAGCCAACGCGGCGCTGCCGCCGAAACCGTGGCCGGCCAGAATCACACGCGAGCCTTCGCTTTGGGCCGTTACTGCCTCGACGGCTGCGGGCAGATCGAGGCGCACGTAATCGTCAAAGGTCCAATCCCAACGACGGTAGTTCCACCACGCCGGTTTTTCCGACATCCCTTGCCCGCGTAGTTCGATCACGTACACGTCGATGCCCGCCGCGTTCAGTACATCGATCAGCGAGTGATCGCCGTCGATGTTATACACGGCGGCGTTTTCGTAAACGTCGGGAACAAGCAGGACCGGATCGATCGCGGCGTCGATTCGCGACGGACGGTGATGATGCAGCGCCAGCGTCCACCCGTCGGCGGTTTTGATCCACGACGTCTGTGACGACTGTTCGGCGCCGCTGATCGGCAGGGAAGCGCAGGCCGGCAAGAAGAATAAAACAATCAGCGCCAACCGGAAAAACCTTCGCATCAATCCTCTTCCAGTTCGCGTTTTTCCATTTTAACCAGGCCGGAATGCCCTAATGGATTGGACGTTACCCCGCTGAATTCTTCAATGTTGGGTTTGAATTTGGCGACCAACTTAACCGAGCGGGTGTCTTGTTCGTCCATCGTGCCGAGCGTCAGCAGCAACTGACTGCCGGTGTAGTGGCCGGTATAAACAATGTTGCCGTCGCCCATAATCGGCTTGAGCACCTTCGGTTCGTCGACACGCTTTGTGGAATAATCGTTGGGGTACAGTTTGCATTTGAACGAGCCGGTTAACTTGTAACCTTCGGGTTCGAAAGCTGTCCGGCAAACGACTTTGCGGCCGGTGTCGTCGCTGAATACAGCTTCGTAGGTGCCGTCCAGAATGTAATGTCTGTCAATGTAGCGCGGTCCGGCGACCAGCAGAATCAACAGCAACACCAATTGCGGCGCCGCCCATTTGAGCAGGAATCGACCGCGAATGCTCCACGTGGATCGCTGCTCCTCGGGTTTTTTCGGTTCCGTTTCGAACTCGTCGACGACGTCCGGAAACTCCGGTTCGGGGCGAACGCGTTCTTCGCGTTCCGGCTGCGGTCTTTTCTTTGCCTCAAATTTATTTCCGGCAGGAGCGTCCGCACCGGCGTCGCCGAATTGCCGGGGCGCCAGATCGAGTGTCAGTTCGCTATCGCCGCCGCCGAAGTACTTCGCCGACTCTTCCTGCAATTCATGCGGATTGTCGCTGGGATCCATCAGAAATTCGGCCATCGTGCCGACTTCGACCTCGCCACCCTTGGGCGGTTCTTTTTGCGCCTTTTTTTCTTGTCCGTCGAGTGTGATTTCACCGTTCGGCTCGGGTTGCTCCGGTTGGTCCGCTTTGACCGGTCCTTTCTTGTCGCCCAGATCGTAAAAAGCGGTCAGGCCGCTGGCGACCGGCATTTCGCCTTCTTTATTGGCCGGACGCTTGGGCATCAGGTCGTCGTCGTTGAAGCGTTTACCAGCCTCGTTCGATTCCGTAAAATCGCCGGCGCGACGGCGCGAGCCATTGGCCCGTTGCCGCATTTTACGCGCGCGACCGGTTAGGAAGCGGGCCGGCGGCGCATCGGGGCCCAGCTTTTCCGCTCGCCGTTTGGTGTACATCTCCAGCCCGCAACTGACGCACTTGCCGGCAGACGCCGGCGACTTGGCGCCGCAACGCGGACATCGCAGCATTCGCTCACTCATCGGAAAAACCTTTGTCCGGCCGCTTCATATTCTGGCCGCTTGTATCCGATCAAAGCCGGATCCCCCTTTTTGCCGCAACCCTCCCGGAGACCGGCAGGAGTTTAACAGAAACTCGGATTTACCTCAATGAAGGACCGGACCACAGCCAACCCTCGCTGACGCGACAGCCCTCGGCATTGCAATGCATCACGATCAGGCTCAGTCGTACGTTGTCGCAATCGATGACCACCGTGTAGCCGTTCGGTCCCGGCCGAATTTCACCCTGGCCGTAGTCTCGCGTCCATGCGTTCACCTTTTCCCGCAACATCTGCGGTGACCAGAGTTTGCGGTGCACCCGTGCCACAGCCGACAGATCGAATTCGACGTCAAAACCAAGGTACCATTCGACGCCGTTTTCTTGGTCGATCCATTCACGACTTTCCAAACCGTCGAAAAAATCGGACGGCGTCAACTCGTGACCCAATGCCTCGCGCGCCTGTTCCAGGCCGATGCCGAACTTGAGACCGTCGACCTGCCACGACTCGGCCGCCTGTTTCTGCCAACGCCGCCGCGCCACATCCATCGCCCGGTAGGCAGGCAGATCAACGAACGCCACAACCGTGACGTTGCTGCCGTCGTTGCTTAAAAATACCTTGAGGTTGTCCGCCTCGTATTCCAGCCACAGGTTCTCGCCCTTCGATAAATCCTGCGTGAAGGTGTAGCCGCGGTCGAACTTCTCGCGAATCAACAGCGCCTGCGCCAACGCCATCTCGCTCAGGTGCAGCCGTACGCGAATCAGGCTGTCGTCCCAGAAGGTCAGCGAAATTCGCTCGACCGGTTCGGTCAACCAGCGCGGCTTGGGCGCGTCGTCGGCGAAGGGTTCGACCACCGTCCAGGTCTGACCGCGCGGCGTGTCGTAGGCGTCCAGTTCCATCTTCAGCCCGCTGAAGGCCGCCTTGGTCTGTTCCAGGCTCATGCCGAACGACAACGGGCCCAACTCCCAAGGCCCTTTCTGACCGGGCAGTTTTTCGCAACCGGCAACCAGCGGCAGCACGACAAGCAACATGATCAATAAAAACCGCTTCATCCCTTCACCACCACCAGCGGCCGCAAACGCGCGACCTTCCGCGCGATGCCTGCGCCGTGAATGACTTCGACGACCACGCCGACATCCTTGTACGCCTCGGGCATTTCCTCGGCCAACGTGCCGCGACCGTGAGCGCGAACGATGACGCCGCGACCTTTCAACTCGTCATCGATGTGACGACCGCGCGCTTTTTTCGTCGCTGCTTTGCGCGACAACACCCGCCCTGCGCCGTGGCAACTTGAGCCGAAGGTTTCGGCCATCGCCTTGTCCGTGCCGACCAGCACGTAACTGGCGCGGCCCATGTCGCCAGGCACCAGCACCGGCTGGCCGACTTTGCGGTAATCGTCGGGCACGTCGCGATGCCCCGGCCCGAAAGCGCGGGTGGCGCCTTTGCGATGCACCACCAGTTTGCGGCGTTTACCCGCGTGCTCGTGCG
>Ga0272444_10000330_pt1 | contig 52517 bp, 36 predicted proteins | sample SSMForm13_FD_201033 | JGI IMG/M metagenome (GOLD analysis project Ga0272444, IMG submission 201033) | Marine sediment archaeal communities from Little Sippewissett salt marsh, Falmouth, MA, United States - SSM-Form-13 | ecosystem: Environmental > Aquatic > Marine > Wetlands > Sediment ... | reverse complement strand
GGCTCTTCGTGGGCAGCGAACGGGGCGGTCGGGCGGCGGCCCTCTATATGGGTCTCGTTCAATCCTGCAAAAACTGCGACGTCAACCCCTGGGAGTACTTCGACGACATGCTTCGGCGGATCATGAGTCATCCCGTAAACCGCCTGCGGGAACTGCTTCCCGATCAGTGGAAGCCTGTGCCCAGGGATGAACGGGGCCTGATCATCCAGGGAAAACAATAATCAGAGCACCGTATTCCGGCGGTTGAATCCCGTAATAATAATATCAAAGAGCACCGGCTGTACCGGTTTCAGGTACAGCGTACTTCATGTAAAATTCTTTTGCTATATGAGTTGGTCGTACGCTTACGGCGCAGGGAATGGATTATCGTCGCCGTGTCGTCCACCGCTCAATCTTTTCAAAGGCGTCTTCAACCGCCTTTGTGATTGTTTCCGTGGCGATGGGTTTCCTGAAAAAGTCGTCAAAGCCGGCCTCGCGGCATTCTTCTACTTCAAAAAGGCCGGCCCAGCCTGTCATGGCATATATAATCGCCAGGGGGTTTTTCCCCCTGATTCGTTTGCAAAGCTCAATACCGTTCATGCCGAATAACTTTAAGTCAAGAAATATTACATTGATATTTTCTTCCTGGAGTATTTTCAGCGCCTCTTCCGCGTTTTCAGATGAACGTACCCGGTATCCTGCGTCCATAAGCACTTCTTCAAACAGGCTTCGTATCGACCACTCATCATCAACAATCAGAATGACGCCTTTCATTGACGGTCTTTCTCCCGTAACAGGTAAGTATGACACGCAGCTCACCATAATACATTACACTGCATTAGGCAAGGGCCGGAAAGATGCAAAATGTATTCAAGTTTAAAGGGACGATTGACGATTAATAGTGCAGGGTGAAAGCCTATTTTGGAGCCGGAATGGGTATTTCTTTGTTATATGCCCGTTTTTAAACGGTATTTTATGTATAAAGGTGTGAATGCCATGGGTATGGTAAAGCTTGCCGATCTGGAACCCCGAATGATGCTCGCCGCTGATATCAGAAATCATGACGGTCGGTTCCTTTTTGCCTCGGGTACGGTATTGACACCAAAACACATCAGGATTCTCAAGGTCTGGGGTATTGTTGAAGCCGATATTCAGGGAACATCCACGGATGAACCTGCTGAATTACCCGAAGGTGTTCCTCCGGAAGTGATTTCATCCGCCCGGGGACGGGCCGTGAAAAAATTTTTACGGACCGATCCGGAGCATCCGGCAGTGGAAGAGCTGAAAAAACTGTATATAGGAAGAAATATATCGAACGAAGCCCCTTTCGCGCAGGAACGCAGCTTTTACCGCGAACAGACACTCCTTGGTGAGTGCGGTTACACGGTGACAGGGGCACAAGAACCGGAGCTGCTTGATCTTGCTTCGTTTATTCAAAATGATCTTAGACTTCCGACACTTCCCACTATACTTAACAAGATTAACGAAACAATTATGGACCCGAAAAGCTCGGCCAATGATATTGCCTCTGTCATCAGCATGGATGTGGCACTCGCCAGCCGATTGCTTACAATAGTCAACAGTGCTTTTTACGGGTTTCCTTACAAGATTGATACACTGTCCAGGGCAGTGGCGATTGTGGGGACGAAACAGCTGACCACGCTTGCCTTTGGTGTGAGCATAATGAAGATGTTCGAACATATCCCTCTCGAATATATCGATCTGGAATCCTTCTGGAAACACAGCATCGGATGCGGTCTTGCGTCGCGGTTGATCGCCGGCTATAAAAATATTCAGAACACTGAACGGCTTTTTGTCGCTGGGCTCCTCCATGACATAGGCCGTCTTATATTATACAGCTACTGGCCGTGCCATATGCTGAAAGCTTTTGAAAGGGCACGGGAGCATTCACTCCTTCTTTACGAGGCGGAACGGGAAGAGTTGGGTACGGATCATGGGGCGATAGGGGGTTTGCTCGTGAAAAAATGGAGGCTGCCGTTTCTGCTGGAAAATACCATACGTTATCATCATACACCACAAAAGTCGCAAAACCGGCTGGAATCTTCTATTGTGCATGTCGCCGATGTCATTACTAATACCGCAGAGGTGGGGGCGAGCGGTGAAACGCTTGTTCCTGTTTTGGATTCTGAATCCTGGGAGAGTCTGGGACTTTCAACGAATATCCTGGCCCCGGTGATCGAACACATAGACAGGCAACTAGATGAAATTATTGCATTTTTCCTTTCCGACCCAAAATAACACTGAAGAGAGTGAAGCAACACTTCGCTACCTTGAACAGCGCATCCGGCATCTGGAGGATATACACCGTTTCACGGCAGACGCTCTTGAGATGGCTGCCTCACTGGGAGATTTCCAGAAAAGCATCAATACGCTTCAGGATGTATCGTTGATCCTGGATGAGACGGAGTCCAGGATTTCGAGTCTTATCCCTTTTCAATCCATGACCTTTTATCTGGTCGATGAAGAGAACAATGATTTCATACACTCCCGGACGACTCCGGCATCCTTCGGCGATTTCGCCATTGAAGAAACCGATTCAATGATAGAAAGGGGCGTATTTGCCTGGGCGCTCCGGGAAAAACGTCCCGTAACGGTTTCTTCACGGAATAAAGACGGGCAGTTTATTCTTCATGTTCTTTCCACACGTTCCAGAACAAGGGGCATGTTCATAGGTTTTCTGGGCGATAAAGAGCGGGTTTCAGAGGTAAGTCTTTCGCTTCTTTCCATTATTCTCCTCAACAGCGCGAATGCAATTGAAAGCTTTTATCTTTATCGGATGATACGGGAGGTGACGGAGACACTTGAGCGGAAGGAAACGTACAAGACCCTTTTTGAGGCTGCCCCTGACGGCGTCGAGGTGCTTGATGCCTGGGGGAATATTGTCGATATTAATGACGCGCAGAAAAATCTTCTCGGCCGTCGGCGCGATGATATTACAGGACGGCATACAACGGATTTCTTTTCCGAGAGTTGCGCCGATGAATTCAGAAAAAAATCATCTCAATTGAGGGAAAAGGGGTTCTGTGAAGGGGAAATAGAGTTAGTAGCGACGAGCGGAGTGCCTATCCCTGTGTGGAGAAAAGAAAAGGCCATGTACGGTAAAGACGGAAGCTTTGTGGGTTCTATCGTATATAACCGTGATCTGACGGAACGAAAACGGGCGGACGAGGAGAGGAGAAGTCTGGAAGAACAACTGCAACGTGCCAAAAAGATGGAGGCTCTGGGAATAATGGCCGGCGGCGTAGCCCATGATCTCAACAATGTGCTCAGCGGTCTTGTGAGTTACCCGGAGCTGCTGCTTACCCAGCTTCCGAAGGAGAGTCCGCTGAGAAAACCGGTCACGACGATCAAAACGTCGGGAGAAAAGGCAGCTGCGATTGCCCGGGATCTTCTGGCGCTTGCAAGGCGCGGCACTGCGGTGCAGGAAATAGTTGATTTTAATGAAATAATTGCTGAGTATCTGGAGAGCCCTGAGCACGCGAATGTGATGACGCTTCATGCCGGTGTGAATCTCGAGATAAATCTCACGGAGCATGCGGCACTGGTAGACGGTTCTCCCGTCCATCTCGGCAAGGTGGTTATGAATCTCGTCTTCAATGCCGTGGAGGCTATTCATGATGAAGGAACGATCGTAATTTCAACGAGAAATGTCAGGCTGAACGAGTCTGAGAGAAGGTTTGAAGATATAAGGCAGGGCAGCTATGTCGTATTCACCGTTTCCGATTCCGGTGTGGGTATTACCGCCGAGGACAGGGAGAGAATTTTTGAGCCCTTTTTTACAAAAAAGAAAATGGGAAGAAGCGGCACGGGTCTGGGTATGGCCATTGTGTGGGCGACAGTGAAGGACCACCACGGGTATATTGATATTGAAAGCCGGCCAGGCAGCGGAACAACGTTCAGTGTGTATTTCCCCTGTGCGGAGGAGACGCGGCGATTTGAGGATATCAGGGTCGGTCCTACTGCACGGGATTATCGAGGAAAGGGTGAAACTGTGCTTGTGGTTGACGATGAGAAGGAACAGAGAGATATTTCTTCATCAATGCTTACCCGCCTGGGGTATTCAGTATCAACAGTGTCCAGCGGCGAGGATGCTGTCGAATATATGAAGATCCATTCGGTTGACCTTGTACTGCTCGATATGATACTCATGCCCGGCATCGACGGGCTTGATACCTATCGGGGTATTTTGGATGCACATCCATCCCAGAAGGCGGTTGTGATGAGTGGATTTTCTTATACCGATCGTGTCAGAGAAACGCGGCAGTTAGGCGCCGGATGTTACATAGGCAAGCCCTACGGTATGGAGACGCTTGGCAGTGCAATCAGAGACGAATTGGACCGGTGATATTCTCTTTCCTCCTATTCGCCCGATTCCCGTCGTAGAAGTTCCCTTTGCCGCTTGAAGACATATCGTGTGATCGTCTCCTGGATCTCCTGTGAAAGATCGATGAATTTTACCGACACCACACGCTTTCGATCGCTTGAGGGGAGGCTTGTCGACACTACCTCGGCCATTACGTGAAGCCGTGTTGCCGTTGCAAGGGGGAGAGATATTCTCAACGCCATGATATCCCCTTCCTGCACTTCTTCATCGGTCATGAATCGCATCCCCGAGGCACTGATATTGATCCATTCATCAAAAATGGTTTTATAGGGGTGTTCCTGTTTGCTTTCCATCATGTCGATGAGGCGATCCACCTTGAGGCTGAGCTGGTAAATGAGTTTGTAAAGAAGCGCGGTGGATATCTCTTCAATTTCCGGTATGTCACGGGATTCTCCGAAGGTATCTTCGAGTATCAGCCTCGAATGTGCTCCTTTGTGGGTATATTCTTCAGATGGTATTTTCCGGTAGCTGATTTTCAATATGTCATCAACGCGGGCGTGGTGTCTTTTCACCACTTTTTCGACGACGATGCGGGGGAAGTGTGTCGAATCGATAATATTGTACAACCCCCCGCCTTTCAGCACATATATGTCGGTTCCCGAGGGAAGCGTCATGGATTTGTCATCTATGTCAAGATGGATGACCATGCCTGTTGAGGTGACAGCTTTTACATGGCCCCTTGATGTGGTGAGTGTATTGCCGTTGCTGAAACTGATGTCGATGTCCGTACCTTCTCTGATGTCCTGTTCCATTATGTTCCCCGTGGTCGGATCCTGAAACTGAATCGAATCATGCCCTTCCTGATGTGGTGCCCAATCCTTCTATGCCACCGAATGCGGGCACTTGCGCAATGTTCATTGTGTTGTGCAAGCACTATCCGTGCCATTTATGAAAAAGGAAAGTATATAGGAAGGAAAGCTACGATACTCAGCCGAGAATACGGACGAACACGTCGACAATGTCACCATCAAACTGTGAGCCGCGGTTTTTTATCAATTCATCGATAGCGTGGCTGAGTTCAAGTCCTTTGCGGTAAGGACGATCACTTGTCATGGCATCGAAGGTATCGGCTACGGAAAGAATGCGCGCAAGCAGGGGTATGTGCTCTTTGTCGAGACCGTCGGGGTATCCTCGTCCGTCCCATCGTTCATGATGGTGACGCACTATTTTTCTCTCTTCCTCGAACAACGCAATTGATTGAAGAATGCCTTCGCCTATTACCGAGTGTTTTTTGATTATTTCATATTCTTCCTTTGTAAGTTGTCCCGGTTTCAGCAGCACGTGATCAGGAATGGCTATCTTGCCGATGTCGTGAAGGAGAGAAGAGATTTTCAGCGATTCCATTTGATAGGTGGTAAGATTCATGGCACATCCTGTCTCGACGGCAAATTTTGTCACGCTGCGTGAATGCCTTTCGGTATAGTGATCTCGCGCCTGGACCGACTGGATCAGCGATTCAAAGGTGTCCATAATGCTGCCGAAGAGACTTTTGTAAAGGAGGGTGTTTTCCAGATTCAGCGAAGCCCGTGCCGTGAGGTTAAGCAGGTATGAGAGGTCTTTTTGTGTAAAGATGCAGGTGGGGTCTTCGCTCGTCACGGTAAGGAGCGCGAATACCTTCGAACGAATCATCAGAGGGACGGAAATCAGTGAATTGAAGTGATCACGGTCATTATACGAGCGAATGAGCAGGGGTTTGCCATGTTGAACTACTTGTCTGAAGAAGGGGGTCAGATGCGCTATCGTTGCCTTCGCTTCGGCCTCTTCGTGAAGCGTGCGTACGTTCTTCGTGTGGTATATTTTATTGTAGAACGTGTTCTGCACTTCGTCGAAAAGAACCAGAAGACACCGCTGACCTTCGGTGACATTGAGCGCAAGCTGGACGATTTCCCGGAAGATGTCGTCGTCGTCTCCCCTTGTGTTTTCAATTCGGTCATAGATAACGTCGATTGTTGACAGCTCTCTGATCTTTTCATGCAATTTCCAGTCAGCCCCCGCATCGAAGGAGGTTTCCTCATCCTTCAAGAAGGAGTTTTCTTTGAGATAAAGATTGACCTTGAAGAGCAAATCATCAGGTTTAAAGGGCTTGGTGAGAAAGTCGACAGCTCCTTTTTTCATTGCCGACACAGAATTGTCAATGGAAGGATAGCCAGTGACGATAATGACCGGAATCGAAGGATTCAATTCCTTGATGCGGTTGAGAAGTTCCATACCACTCATGCCGGGCATATTCAGATCACTGATTATAAGATCGCTTCCCTCTCTTTCGAAGGATTCGAGGGCCTCGATGCCGTTTTGCACTTCCCGTGTGTTGGGATATCCCCCCTCTCTCAGGGCGTCTGTAATGAGGGCGCGTGTTGCGATGTCGTCATCGACGACAAGAATCGATTTTGCCGCTGAACACTGAAAATTTGCCATAAGCCGTTTACTTCACTTCTTTGTTGTGCAAGAGAATATCAAGGAGGCTGTATGATATTTTATCGTAGGCCCCCTGCGTGGTTCCCCCCGAAAGAGTGACGATATCCTGGCGCGTCTGGGCGGAATCGCCTGTGCTTAAGGCAGACCTCCTCGAGTTGCTCTGTTTTGTATAGGTACGAAGAACATTCTCGACTTGGTAGGACGATATTGTCATGGTCTTCACCTCTCGTCCGAAAATTGCTTTACCAAGTAATCGGCAGAATGGGTGTATTACTTGAGGGGTTTTTAAAAAAATATTTTTCCCCCAAGCAATGATACTATCGGGACTTCCATCACAAAACTTGAGTTTTTTATTGCGATATGATTTTTTAACACGTCATACCTCTGCGCTGGAGGAGGTTTTCCTGTTGACTATTTGGTGAAATTTGATTAGATCAACCTGTCTTTGAACATATATTTCTTTGTATGAGCCTCAGTTGATCCAATGAAGAAACCAAGAATACTCGTTGCGGAAGACAATGATCTGAACAGAGAAAATCTTGTAGAAATGCTTTCCGGAACTGCGTCCGAGATTACCGCCTGTAGAGACGGAAAAGAGGCGATGGAGGCCTTTTCGCGACAACGGTATGATCTGGTAATTACGGATCTTAAAATGCCACATGTCGGGGGAATGGAACTGCTGAAGTTTCTGAAGGAAGAATACCCGGATACCGTGGTTGTGGTCATTACCGGGTATGCATCGGTACATAGTGCGGTTGAGGCCATGAGGCTCGGGGCATTCGATTATATTACCAAGCCTCTCAAGGATGATCGTGTGCAGCTCTCCATACAGCGGGCCCTTTCCTTTGCCCTCCTTCGCGGCGAGAATGAATCGCTCAAGGACCAGCTGATGGAGAAGTTCGACTTCGGGAAAATGATCGGGTACAGCAACAGCATGAAAGCCGTTTTTGCCACCATAGAAAAGGTGGCGGCGACGGACAGTACCGTGATTATTTATGGAGAAAGCGGCACAGGCAAGGAGCTGGTGGCGCGGGCACTCCATTTTAACAGCGAAAGAAAAACAGGTCCTCTTGTCACGGTGAACTGCGGTGCCATTCCCGAAGAACTCCTGGAAAGCGAAATGTTCGGCCATGAGAAGGGCGCCTTTACGGGGGCCATTCGAAGCAGGACGGGACGATTTGAGTTAGCCCAGGGAGGGTCGATATTTCTCGATGAGATCGGCGACATGAGTCCCTCACTGCAGGTGAAACTGCTCAGAGTTATCCAGGAGCGACAGTTTGAACGTATCGGAGGCATGAGAACAGTCGATGCCGATGTGAGGATAATTGCAGCAACAAATCAGAATTTGGAACTGGCCGTTCAGGAAAGGCGTTTTCGGGAGGATCTCTTCTACAGGATCAATGTAATTCCCGTTTATCTCCCTCCACTACGTGATCGGAAAGAGGATATCCCGGTGCTTATCGAACACTTTGTCGCCAGATTCAGGAAGACAAAACAAAAAGATTTGGAAGGATTGACCGATGAAGCCATGGAAGCCATGATGCAGTATCACTGGCCGGGTAATGTGCGGGAGCTGCAAAATGTCATAGAAATGCTGGTAGTAATGAAGGGTTCCGGCTTTGTGGGTATGGAAGACCTGCCCGATAAAATATGCGCGTCCGGTTTTCAGAAGGGTAAAACATCCATGAATATTCAGATACCCGATGAAGGGTTGAATATCAGCGAGGTCATGGACGAGTTTGAGAAAGACTTGCTTCTCAAGGCCTTGAAACAGTCCGGTGGAGTAAAAAATCGGGCGGCAAAACTGCTCAATCTGAACAGGACCACCTATGTGGAGAAACTGAAACGGCATCAGATAACGTAAAGAAAAGTAAGGAAAGTAGTAAAGGTAAGAAAAGCAGGGAAGATCAGGTGCGCTTTCATTTTTCACACTTTTAAACTTTTCCTGCTCTTCCTACTTTAAATGTCCTCCACCTCTTTCAAAATTTCAATTCTACCTTCTTTGGCCATCATCTTTCGTGTTTCTTCGAGCCACGATCGGAAGTAGTTTTCCTTCTTGAAATTCAGAAGCGATGCTTTCAGCTCTTCTTTACCCTTTTCCCATTCTTCCTGATTGATGGTTCCCCGTTCTTTCAGTCGGACGATGACATAGCTGCCATCGACGTAAAAGACTGTTTCGGGGTAGGGGTTTTTGATGGAAAGCTCATGGATGGCGCCGAAGAGATCGCTTGAAAACCCGATTTTCGGTATGTCGTGACTTGGCTTGAATAAACCGGTTTCCTCAGGTTTCAGCCCCTCTTCGTCTGCGACTTTCAGGAAGAGATCTCCCTTTTTCAACCGGGCGAGAACTGCTTCCGCTCGTTCTTTCGCCCGCGTAATGGATTCGCTTTCACGGTAGCTCTGCTCGACTTCATTGCGCGCTTGCTCAAGAGTGGGAATATAGGATGCCTTTTCCCCCACGGAGCGCAAGATATAGTGGGCCTTGTCATCGGAAAGAACCGGGGAGATCTCACCGTCCTGAAGTTCGAAAGCCCAGGTAAAAAGATCGGTAACCATGAGAAGCTCCTTGGGAGGATTGTTCTCGGAAAAGAAATCCGTTTCAGCCACTTTCAACCCCTCTGCCTCTGCGTACTGATCGAAATTTTCTTCCTGATAAATGATGTCATGTGCCTTTTTCGCAACCTCGAAGGCCTTTTCCATCCCTTTTATCTGTTGTATCGAATCAATAATTTTATCCCGCACTTCCTCAAGCGGCGCCGGTTCTTCCTTCTCTTCTTCCTTTCCATCCACCGTCACCTTTACCTTTTTGGTGAAATCCTCCTTATGATATCGATAATACTCTTCTATTTCATCTTCCGTCACACGTTCCGACTGGGCAAAGTCAGCGCCGGGAATCCGTATGTATTCAAGTTTTACCTGACGGGGCACACGAAAGTTTTCCGCCTTTTCCTTCAAGAAGTTTTTCAGATCGTCGTCGATAGGAGTTACTTCTTTTATGAAGGTATCGGGTGTTATTTTGACAAAGTCCAGATTGACCTTCTCGTTTTGCATTCGATATATATCATAAACTTCTTCATCGGAGACTTTTGCCGATTCTTTGATCAACCGTTCCAGTTTGTTGATTGTCAGAAAACGTCTCTGTGTGTCTTCGAACTCTTCCGGGTTGATTTTTTGAAAGGCGAGTACGCGTTCATAGAGACTGGGATCAAACACTCCGTCGCGTTTAAAAGCCGGGTATGAAATAATCTTTTCCGTTACTTCTTTGTCACTTACCTCAAGACCGAGTTCATCCGCCTTTGCGAGAAGAATCATTCGTTCGATCAGGCTGTCGTAGGCACGCTGTTTGAGGTTGAGTGTTTTAAGAAGGTCATCGCTGATGCTGTTCCCGTAGCGCTGACGGTAGAAATCCATAAGATCCTGGTATTCCTTGATATATTCTGCACGCGCAATCTGGAACCCGTCTATCTTTGCAATTGTTTCGGTCTGTCGGCTTCCTTGCATCGATCCAAAATAAAAGACAAAGACGACAATAATAATGCCGAGTATCACTTTCATGAGCCAGTTCCTGGCGTGCTTCCGCATCAGCTGTAACATTTCTTGGTATGTAACCCCCTATTGTTATAGAAACTTTTCAGGCGTTCTAGTAGTATACTCCCCGGCAAAATGCAATAGTTTTTTAATTGATTAGCCCCCGGAAATACTGTATAGGATAAAACGAACGAGCTGAAAAAAGGAGGATAAGGTATTGTTGTTCGACTATATTCTGGGTATATTTTCCAATGATCTTGCTATCGATTTGGGTACCGCAAATACCCTCGTATCTGTCAGGGGTAAGGGAATTGTTCTCAGCGAACCGTCGGTGGTGGCGGTTCACCGGGACTTGAAGGGGGTAAAAAAGGTGCTGGCGGTCGGTGCGGAAGCAAAGAAAATGCTCGGAAGAACACCCGGAAATATTGTCGCAATACGGCCAATGCGTGACGGGGTCATTGCCGATTTTGAAATAACCGAGGCAATGCTTCATCATTTCATTCTTCGAGTTCACAACAGAAAAGCCCTTGTGCGTCCCAGAATAATTATATCGATTCCTTCGGGCATTACTCCGGTGGAGCGAAGGGCGGTGAAGGAAACCGCTGAATCGGCAGGTGCACGGGAAGTGTACCTTATAGAAGAGCCCATGGCCGCGGCCATAGGCGCCGGTCTTCCCGTAAGTGAACCGGTCAGCTCAATGGTTGTCGATATCGGGGGAGGAACGACGGAAGTGGCTGTGATATCGCTCGCGGGTATTGTATATTCGAAATCGGTGCGTGTCGCCGGCGATAAAATGGATGAGGCGATTGTGCAGTACATGAAGAGAAAGTACAGCCTTTTAATCGGTGAACGAACGGGAGAGATAATCAAGACATCCATAGGATGCGCTTATCCAGATGAAGAGTTGCGCACGGTCGATGTGAAGGGGAGAGATCTTATATCCGGAATACCCAAAATTATTGAAATCAACTCGGATGAAATTCGGGAAGCCATTACCGAACCGGTGGCAATCATTGTTGATACGGTGCGCAATGCCCTCGAGAATGCACCGCCGGAGCTGGCAGGCGATATAGTGGACAGGGGAATTGTACTGACAGGCGGTGGGGCATTGCTGCGAAATCTTGATATACTTCTGCGGGAAGAAACCGGCCTCCCCATAACAATTGCCGATGATCCCCTTTCTGCCGTGGCCAGGGGAGCGGGCATCGCTCTTAACGAGTTGGATCTCCTTCGCGAAGTTTCCATTCAACTGTAAGTCGAGGATACATACCCGGTCCGCATATCTATATTGTCATAACCGCAGCGTTCGCACACTCTGTGGATAGCGGCTGACTTTCCATGCAATCGTCGGATGCAGGATGCCTAATTTTAGAAAATATTTTACAATTACAATTTTCTGTATTGTTGTGGCGGCAGTGTTTGTTACCTTTTTCGTCGGCACCGGTAACAATAATGAGACGCTGTTTCTGAAGAAGGTGGTTCTCGAGGCCGTGACGCCTCTTCAGACTCTTATCGGCAAAACCTTCACCTCAGTGGGAGAAACCTGGGGGCGGTATGTATTCCTTGTGGGAGTAAAAGAGGAAAGCAGAAGGTTGAAGCAACAGATTTCCGGGCTTGAGAGAGAATTAAACCAGGCCAGAGAAATGACTCTTGAATGCCGGCGGCTGCAAAAACTTTTGGGGCTGAAGGAGCAAATAGAGAGTCCGACAAGAGCCGCGCGAGTGGTAGGAAGAGAACGGGCGTCACTTTTTAAATCATTCGTTATCGACAGAGGGGCTGCTGATGCTCTGAAGATCGGCTATCCCGTGATTACCGACGATGGAGTGGTAGGAAAGATTACCGAGGTGTCGTGGAACACGGCCAAAGTGCTTCTGATCGTCGATTATAACAGTCGCATTGATGCCGTTGTCCAGAGGCAGAGGGTGAGAGGCATACTCGAGGGGAAAGACGGAACGTGCTGTATACTGAAATATGTGCCACGTACGGAGAACGTCGCGGCGGGGGATGTGATTGTATCATCGGGACTTGCAGGGGGGTTCCCCAAGGGACTGCTTCTTGGAAGAGTGGCGAAGGTCAGGAAGAGTGAGGCGGACCTCTTCCAGGAAATTGAGGTGATACCCGCCGTGGATGTGAAAAAGATCGAGGAAGTGATGGTGGTTATCAGTGAAAGCGGGGGGATGAAGTGATCGGTTATTTTCTTGTTCCTCTTAGTGTGTGCGTCCTCATTGGTTTCCAGATCACGTTTTTTGATATTCTTTTTATGGGTGCGCTCAGGGTGGAACTTTCTCTCGTTCTGGTAATATTCGCGGGATTTCGCCTGAGCATTCCGAAAGGGGCGCTGCTGGCTTTTTCACTGGGCTTCTGTCTTGATGCCCTGGTGAGTACGATTCCCTATTTTCACCTTACCGTGTACATGTTCATGTTCACCATATCAAAGATGCTATCACTTCGCATGTACGCCGAACATAACATTGTGGTGATGCTGATTACAGCGCTGGCTTCGTTGTGTGAGGGGTTCTTCATGGTGCTCATCTTCCGATATTTCTACGGGAGCGATATGGGATTCGGTATCTTTTGTTCCATACTTCTTCAGGCGGTGATTCTTGGAGGCGTCAGCCCTGCGTTGTTTTACATATTCGACAAGATAGAGGTATTGATGAGTGTCGGCGAGTCGCAGAAAGCTTGATAAGCACGAACCTTCCGATTTCAGGGTACGATTCAGGGTCATCGGCGCAGTGGTGCTGGCGGCATTTTTGATCCTCGCTGCCCGGCTCTGGTATCTTCAAATATTCAACGGAAACGATTTACGGCAACGATCTGAAAACAACAGGATACGGGTTCGCGAAATCAAGCCCCTGCGAGGACTTATTACTGACAGGTATCATAATATTCTTGTAGACAACCAGCCCTCTTTCGATATTTCCATTATTCCCGAAGAGGCCAAGAATACAAATGCCGTCGTTGAAACGCTGAGGGGTCTTTATAAGGAGAAGGATCTTTCTTTTTCGCGTGATCTTTCCTCTCTTCATGTACAAAAACCCTTTGTTCCTCTAAGGCTTGAAACCAATGTTTCCTGGGACAAGGTGGCTGTTGTTGAGACAAACCTTGCCTTTCTACCGGGAATTATGATTGATGTGGTGCCTGTCAGGGAATATATCATGGGCGCCATGACGGCCCATGTCCTTGGGTATGTGGGGGAAATCGGCATTTCTGAATTGTCGATGCCTCCATTTAAGGACTACCGTGCCGATGATATCGTGGGAAAGTATGGCGTGGAAAAGCACCTGGACAGGTATTTGAAAGGTGCCCACGGGGGGAAACAGATCGAAGTAAACGTGACGGGACGAAAACTCAAGGTTTTAAGTGAGGTTGCATCCGTACCTGGTTTCAACGTGATCGTCACACTCGACAGCGAGATCCAGAAGGCCTGCTGGGATGCCTTTGATAAAAAAGCCGGATCAATGATCGTAATGAATCCGAATGATGGATCAATCCTCGCTATGGTGAGCAAACCTTCATTTGACCCTAATCTTTTCAACAGAGGCATTGCGAGCAAGGAGTGGGAGAATCTGCTGAATAATCCCTTGAGCCCTCTGCAGAACAGGTCCATTGCGGGGCAATATCCCCCCGGTTCGACCTTCAAACTGATTGTTGCCGCCGCTGCACTTGAGGAAGGACTTATTCAGAAGGGAACATCGGTCTATTGCAATGGTCTGTACCAACTGGGGAATCATACCTATCGATGCTGGAAAAGGCACGGTCACGGAGCGGTCGATTTATACCAGGCGATGGTGCAGTCCTGTGACGTGTTTTTCTATACCCTGGGTGCAAAAATTGGTATCGACACCCTATCGAACTACGCGCGAAAATTCGGTTTTGGAGAAAGAACGGGCATAGAACTTACGGGAGAACGACCCGGTTTGGTGCCCTCGAAGCAATGGAAACGTGCACGATTCAACGAGCCCTGGCAAAAGGGAGAAACCATTGTGCTTTCAATCGGCCAGGGATTTATTCTGGTGACGCCGCTTCAGCTTGTCCGTGCCTACTGCGCGATTGCAAACGGAGGAACGCTCTACAGGCCGAGAATCATACACAGGATTGAATCACCAGGGGGGGAGAGTATCAAGGAGTATGCCCCCGTGGAGGAAGGGCGTCTTCCCCTGAGTGCAGACACAATAAAACTTATGAAAAAGGCTCTTTGGGGGGCCGTGAATGAACCCAGGGGTACGGGCAGAGCGCTCATGAGAGATGAACGGGATGTCTGCGGAAAGACAGGGACGGCCCAGGTGATCGGTCTGCCGGAGGAGGGAGATGACGCCGATGAAGAAAAAGTTCCCTATAAACTTAGAGATCATGCGCTGTTTGTCTGCTTTGCTCCGAAGGAACAACCGGAAATAGCAATTATAGTGATCGTCGAACATGGCGGGCACGGGGGATCGGCAGCGGCGCCGATCGCCAGAAAAGTACTCGATCGATACTTCGAGTTGAAAAAAGAACGGTCATGAAAATCGACAGAAGAGTATTGATAAATTTTGAATGGGTTCTGCCGGTGCTGGTTCTTTCCATATGTGCCATAGGGCTTCTGAACTTATACAGTGCCGGATATAATCTGCTTCACGCAAGCGCGACTCCCGCCCACGTGAAGCAGATGTACTGGATTGTAATCGGGTTAATCCTTGTGATTCCCGTGGTCTTTGTGGACTATCACGTAATTGTCAGATACGGATATCTGCTGTATGGTCTATCCATCCTTCTTTTAATCGCGGTATTTTTATACGGCCAGGCCACACACGGTTCACAGCGGTGGCTTGTGTTGTGGGGTTTTTCTTTCCAACCGTCGGAATTGGTCAAGCTGACCATGATTATTGCATTGACCAAATTCATCGATGAGCACAAGGTGCCCGGGGGCTACACGATCCATACCCTGCTGATTCCTTTTGCAATGGTGGTAATTCCCTGTCTGATGATACTCAAACAGCCGGATCTTGGGACGGCGCTCTTTCTGGGGATCCTTTTCTGTTCGATCATTCTCTTTGTAGGTATAGAAAAAAGGACACTGATTGCGCTGGGTGGAGCAGGCCTGTTTCTGCTTCCGGTTCTGTGGTTTTTTATGAAGGAGTATCAAAAAGAACGTCTGCTCACTTTCCTGAATCCGGAATTGGATCCCCTTGGCTCAGGCTATCATATTATACAATCGATAATCGCAATAGGATCAGGCGGCATCGCAGGGAAGGGATTTTTGAAAGGAACCCAGAGTCAGCTGAAATTTCTTCCGGAACAGCAGACTGACTTTGTGTTTTCCGTATTTGCAGAGGAGTGGGGATTCTTAGGGGTGATAGTGCTGCTGTTCCTGTTTGTGACACTGTTGTCGTGGGGTTTTCACATCGGCAGACGGGCCCGTGATCTTCCCGGATTGATGATTGCTTACGGCGCCACAATGTTGATATTCTGGGCTATGTTCATTAACATGGGGATGGTGCTGGGTCTGCTTCCCGTCGTGGGTATTCCGCTTCCCTTTATGAGTTATGGCGGTTCGTCCATGGTGGTCCTGCTTATATCTATGGGACTGGTGATGAATGTAAGCATGAGAAGATTCGTACTTCAGCCGTAACTGTTATATAAAGATGAAGGGGAGTGCGCAAAAAAAACAATGATATTAAGGGAAATATGTTGATTTCGGAAACAGGAGTCGTGGTCGGCACTGTTGAGACCACAGCGATTATTGTTCGGGACGGAGGGCTTTTGGAGGGACAGTGTACTATGAAAAGGAGTGATTCAGAGGGAGCCTGAATATACACTGTTTCTTGATATATGAATTATTTTAAAGTTGTTCGTTTTTTCTCTTCTGAGATTGATGTCTTATTTGTGACCGTTGGTCAAAAAATGCTTGACAACCCTCGCGAGTTATGGTTATTACGAGCGCGATTTTGAAGATCGTCTTTTTACGCAGTTGCACATTGGTTTTTTAAAGAGTTCCAATCCCCCCCTTTTGCGGGTGTTTCTATACGAGGTGACAGATGATTGACCTTAATTCAACACTCCTGATTCAAATGATTAATTTTGTTCTTCTCATTTTTGTTCTCAACGCTATTCTTTACAAGCCGATCATGAAGGTCATTGATGCCAGGAAAAAACGTGTCGATGAATCAAAGGAAAAAGTAGGTTCTTTCGATGATCTTATTGAGCAAAAGGTGGCTGATTATGAGGAGACGCTCCGCCAGGCACGAGTGGATGCAATGAATCAGCGAGAGGAAATCAAAAATGAAGGTGTGGAAGCGGGGAAGAAAATTCTTGCCGATACGCGTGACGAGGTGACCGCAATGATCCAGGATTTTAGAGCGAAGATTGCCGCCGAAAAAGAGCAGGCGAGGCAGACTTTGCAGGAGCGGACACAGGAGATTGCGCGTGAGATTTCCGAAAAGGTGCTGGGAAGGAGCGTCCAATGAAACGGTTTCTGTTTGCTCTTGCGATAATGCTGGTGACGGCAGGTGTGGCCTATGCTTCGAGCGGTGGAGGAGGGGGCGAAGCCCATGACGGTCAGCTTGCAAACTTCGGATGGCGCATACTCAACTTTGTTATTCTGGTAGCCGTGCTTTACAAGTTGACTGCCAAGGGAATCAAGGGTTTCTTTGTGGGGAGGCGCGCCGAAATAAAAACCTCGCTTGAGGCGGCTGAAGTAGCCCGAGCTGAAGCGCAGAAAAAACTCGACGAATGCAATCTGAGACTGGAAAAAGCTTCGTCTGAAATAAGCGGAATTGCTGAAATGATAAAATCGCAGGGCGCCGAAGAGAAGGCAAAGATACTTGCAGAGGCGGAAACTGCGGCGGTAAAAATGAAAGAAGACGCAAAGGCCCGCATCGATCAGGAATACAAGCGGGCGGTAATCGAGTTGAGGGCGGAGGCCACGGAGCTCTCCGTACAGATGGCCGAGGAAATCATTAAGAAAAACATTGGAAAAGATGACCATGAGCTGATGGTTAATGACTTCTTGGATAGGATGGTGAACCGAAATTGATTGGGAGCGAAATTGCAAAAAGATATGCGAAGGCCCTCTTTGAGATTGCGAAAGAAGAGGGTGCGGTTGAGTCGATATACGGCGAATTGGAACGTTTCGCGTCAGCGTTGAAAAGCAATAAGAACCTTATGGAATTTTTTGCCAATCCCGTGTTCGATCAAGGGGACAAGAAGGCCGTCATGGAAAGCGTCATTTCCAAGGTGCAAATAACGGGTATTACGGCAAACTTCTTGAAGCTGCTGGTGGATAAGCGCAGGATCGACATTCTCCTGGATGTGGAGAATTGTTTTCGCGGGTACCGGGATGCGCTTCTGAATAAGGTTCGAGTGAAGGTGAAAACGGCCTTTCCGCTACCAGCCGACTTGGCCGGTAAGATACAGGAACGTCTGGAAGAGATGACAAAGAAAAAGATTGAAATGGCTGTTGAGGAAGATGCGTCGCTGCTTGGCGGCATCGTCGTGGGAGTCGGCGATACCCTGTATGACGGGAGTATAAAGACTCAACTGATGAGTATAAGGGAACTCATAAGGGAGGAGATGTAGAGGATGGAGGCAATAAGGGCAGAAGAGATAACTCAAATAATCTCGAAACAGATCAAGGAGTACGAGAAAAAACTTGATATAAGTGAGACCGGAATAGTGCTGTCCGTCGGCGATGGTATTGCCCGCGTCTATGGTGTTGAAAATGCGATGGCCATGGAACTTCTCGAATTTCCCGGCGGCATCCTGGGAATGGTGCTCAACCTGGAGCGGGATAATGTAGGTGTCGCCATCCTTGGACAAGATACACACATTAAAGAGGGGGATATTGTCAAGAGAACCGGCAGGATCGCGGAAGTTCCCGTAGGCGAAGAACTTCTGGGGCGCGTGATCGATGGAACGGGCCAACCTATCGACGGAAAAGGTCCTATCGACGCAAAGGAAACACGCCGTATCGAAATGGTGGCCCCCGGTGTGATTCAACGTCAGCCCGTCAATCAGCCACTCTATACGGGACTGAAAGCAATCGATGCCATGACACCTATCGGCAGAGGTCAGCGTGAGCTGATCATCGGTGACCGTCAGATCGGAAAAACGGCGATCTGCATCGACGCGATCATCAGACAGAAGACGACCGGCGTAAAATGTATCTACGTAGCGATTGGCCAGAAAAAGTCAACGGTTGCGCAGGTTGTCGAGGCGTTGAGGAAGCATGACGCCATGAGCTATACCTGCGTGGTTTCGGCCTGCGCCAGTGATCCGGGAACACTCCAGTATATTGCCGCCTTCGCCGGATGCAGCATAGGCGAATACTTCAGAGACAGGGGGCAGGATGCGCTTATTATGTACGACGATCTCTCCAAACAGGCGGTCGCCTACCGGCAGATTTCGCTTCTGCTGAGACGACCCCCGGGGCGTGAGGCCTATCCCGGTGACATCTTCTATAACCACTCTCGGCTCTTGGAACGTGCGGCTCGTGTGAATCAGGAACTTGGCGGCGGTTCGCTGACGGCTCTTCCCATAATCGAAACACAGGCCGGTGACGTATCCGCCTTTATTCCGACGAACGTGATTTCCATCACTGACGGTCAGGTGTACCTTGAACCGGATCTCTTTTACTCAGGTGTCCGTCCGGCCATCAATGTCGGGTTGTCCGTGTCACGCGTCGGCGGTGCCGCGCAGGTAAAGGCGATGAAGCAGGTTGCCGGAACGCTGAAGCTCGATCTGGCGCAGTACAGAGAGCTCGCATCCTTCGCACAGTTCGGCAGCGATCTTGATAAGTCCACACAAGCGCAGCTGGATAGAGGTGCCCGTCTCGTGGAGATTCTGAAACAGCCCCAGTACCGCCCCATGTCGCTTGCCGAAGAAGTGGTGATACTCTTTGCGGCGGTCCGCGGTTTTGTGGACAAGTATACGGTGGAGCAGTTGAAAGAATATGAAAATCAGCTGTTGGGCTTCGTGAACAGCAAGCATGCTGCAATAATGAATCAAATTGATGAAAAGCAGATAATAGACTCCGAGCTGGAAGAGAAGTTGAAGGTTGCTCTGACAGAATTCGATTCCGTATACACCGCAGCCTCGTAAGGGTGGGTGCGTGCTCTATTCGCTGTAAGGGGAGTAGGTAGTAATGGCTGAATCATTAAGGGACATAAAGAGGAAAAGCCAAGCCGTCGAAAAGACGAAGCAGATTACCAGAGCGATGAACATGGTGGCTGCTTCCAAGCTGAAAAATGCCCAGACGCGCATGGAAAATTTTAAACCCTATGCCGACAAGGTTATGGAAGTGCTGAACAGTCTGGCATCGAGAATAACGTCAACCACAAATCCGCTGTTGGCCGTGAGAGAGCCGAACAGGATACGGATTATGATGATGACCTCCGACAGGGGACTCTGCGGTGGATTTAACACGAATACACTGAAAATGGTGGACGGTTTCATTCGGGAAAGAAAAAAGGAAGGGAAAGATGTCGCCCTCATCACCGTGGGAAAAAAGGGGCGTGACTATTTCCGGAGAAAAGAAAATGTAATGGCCCAGCATATAGATGTGCTGGGAAGTTTCGATATGAGTCTTGCCGTTACGCTGGGAGAGGATGTGATTCCCGCGTTTATTGCCGAGGAATACGATGAGCTGTACATTGCCTATAACGAATTCCGAAATGTGGCATCGCAAAGGCCCACGATTGTAAAATTGCTTCCCCTTTCTCCGGAAGATTTCAGCGATGAACGGGGCGAGGTCTTCGGAGGCTATATTTATGAGCCTTCAGAGGAAGAACTGCTGGCGCAAATCGTTCCCATGTATCTGAAGGTGCAGACATTCAATGCGCTGCTCCAGACATCGGCAGGCGAGCATGCAGCGCGAATGGTGGCAATGGAAAACGCCACAAGCAATTGCGAGGAAATGATAGAGAGCTTGACACTGAAGTTCAATAAAGCCCGACAGGCTGCGATCACCGCTGAACTTATGGATATTGTGGGCGGTACGGAGGCGCTGGCGAAGTCGTCGTAGTCTGCGAGATGAGATATTTAAAAATCCGGTCATACCATGTAAGGAGATAGGGATGAATACAGGAAAGATTGTGCAGGTAATTGGCCCTGTTGTGGACGTTGAGTTTGAGGAAGGGAACCTTCCGTACATTTTAAATGCAATTTATATTACAAACCCGACGATCAATGACGAAGAAGACAATCTTGTCGTCGAGGTGGCACAGCATCTGGGCGATAACGTGGTGCGATGCATCGCCATGGATGTCACCGATGGCCTGGTGAGAGGCATGGCTGCAAAAGACACAGGCGGACCTATTACCGTTCCCGTGGGAAAAGAGTGCCTCGGGAGAATTCTGAATGTAGTGGGAAGGCCGGTGGACGGTCTCGGACCGATCGACATAAAGAACACCGCGCCGATTCACCGTGAAGCGCCTTCATTCATGGAGCAGGATACCTCGGTCCACGTGCTCGAAACGGGCGTCAAGGTTATTGACCTGCTTGTTCCCTTTCCCCGGGGTGGAAAAATGGGGATGTTCGGTGGCGCCGGCGTCGGCAAGACCGTCGTCATGATGGAAATGATTCACAACATCGCCATGCACCACGGCGGTATTTCCGTGTTTGCAGGTGTGGGTGAGAGAACCCGTGAAGGAAACGACCTCTATCTTGAAATGAAGGAGTCCGGCGTTATCGGACAGGCGGCTCTTATTTACGGTCAGATGACAGAACCTCCGGGAGCGCGGGCGAGAGTGTCGCTCACGGCGCTTGCGGCAGCGGAATATTTCAGGGATGAAGAAGGACAGGACGTGCTCCTCTTTGTTGATAACATATTCCGGTTTACCCAGGCAGGTTCGGAAGTGTCGGCTCTCCTCGGCCGCATGCCCTCGGCCGTGGGATATCAGCCCACACTGGCAACGGACCTTGGCGCGCTTCAGGAACGCATCACCTCGACGAACAAAGGGTCGATTACTGCAGTCCAGTGCGTCTATGTGCCGGCCGACGACCTGACCGACCCGGCGCCGGCTACCACCTTTGCCCACTTGGACGGAACGGTGGTTCTTTCCCGTCCCATCGCGGAGCTTGGCATTTACCCTGCGGTGGATCCGCTCGATTCGACATCAAGAATTCTCGATCCCAATGTCCTCGGTGAAGAGCACTATCAGACGGCACGAGACGTCCAGATGATCCTGCAGAAATACAAGGATCTACAGGACATTATCGCCATTCTGGGTATGGACGAGCTGTCCGAGGAAGACAAGATTACGGTCAGCAGGGCCCGGAAGATCCAGAGATTTCTCTCGCAGCCCTTCTTTGTGGCGGCGCAGTTTACGGGAACGGAAGGCAAATTCGTATCCGTGCCGGATACGGTGCGTGGATTCAGGGAAATCCTTGATGGCACGCACGATGATCTTCCCGAGCAGGCCTTTTATATGGTAGGCGGGATTGAAGAGGTAATTGAAAAGGCGCAGAGACTCGCTGCTGAGTGATGACGCGGGTCGGAGGAATGATCGATGGCTGATGAATTGCTGTTAGAGATTGTAACACCAGAGACGATGGCCTTCAGCGACACGGTGGAGGAAGTGACGATACCGGGTGTGGAGGGGCATTTCGGGGTGCTGATAGGCCACGCGCCGCTGCTGAGTGCCGTGAAATGCGGTGAGCTGGACCATCTTCAGGGAAATAAGAAAAGCTACTATGCCGTGGGTGAAGGATATGCGGAAGTGACCGGCGAAAAGGTCACAGTGCTTGTGGAAACCTGCGAGCGAGCCGATACGATCGATGTGGAAAAGGTGCGACGCGAAATGCAGGAGGCGGAGTCGAAACTGGCGGGACTCAACAAGGATGACAGCGAGTTTGAAAAGGTGAGCGCCGTACTGAACAGGGCGGAAGTAAGGCTTAAAGTGGCGGAGAAGGCATAACGACAGTCGTGTATGACTCCAGTGCAGCTTTCGCAGTAACAACCACATTTAAAGATTGAAAAGACAAAGCCAAGGAGGTATAGACTCGCTTGGCTTGTTTTTTGTGCAGAATAATTAAGGAGTCATGATATGTGTCATGAAAAAAGATGTGGTGGGGAGATTCTTTCAGTAGTGCTCGTGGGAATTATTCTCTTGCTTATGTGCATGGCGCCGTCGATGGCACAGGCGACGGCAGAGGCGACATCGGCACACCATGGTCCCGATATCGGATCTGTTCTGCCGGTGTGGACGGTGATACCATTCGCGGGCATCCTGCTTTCAATCGCGCTCTGCCCGCTATTGGTGCCCCACTTCTGGCACAATCATTTCGGCAAGGTGTCCGCCTTCTGGGCGGTCCTTTTCGCCGTTCCCTTTCTCTTTTTCTACCACGGGACGGCCTTATATGAGATTGCTCATATTTATCTGATAGATTATATACCCTTTATCATATTGCTGTGGGGGCTTTTCACCGTTGCAGGCGGAATAGTGGTGGGTGGATCCTTCAAGGGAACACCTGTGGTAAATACCATAATGCTGCTCATCGGTACTGTTCTGGCCTCCTGGGTCGGCACCACCGGAGCGGCCATGGTGATGATCCGGCCGGTTCTGAGGGCGAATAAGGACAGGGCGAGCAAGGTGCACGTAATCTGCTTCTTTATATTTCTTGTCGCGAACATCGGCGGGTCGCTGACGCCGCTTGGCGATCCCCCGCTTTTCCTCGGATTTTTGCATAATGTACCGTTCTTCTGGGTCACAAAGGCAATTCTTCCCCACATGCTGCTGACATCATTGATTCTTCTGGTGCTTTTCTTCATCATGGACACGATATTCTACCGCCGTGACATGAAAAAGGGGAAGACCCGCGTGGTGGAAGCAGAGGAGAAACAGCCCTTCAGGGTGGAAGGCACCTACAATTTTATATTCCTTATCGGCATCATTGTGCTTGTCCTGATGAGCGGATACTGGAAGCCCGGTCATTTCAACGTGCTGGGCGTGCACGTGCACTTCCAGAATACGACACGCGATATCGGCATTATCGTTATGGGTGCGCTTTCGCTCTTCGCCACGCCGAAGCGGTTGCGGGAAGCAAATGACTTCAGCTGGTTTCCTATCATCGAGGTGGCAAAGCTCTTCGCCGGCATCTTCATGACCATCATCCCTGCGCTCGCCATATTGAAGGCGGGCACCCATGGCGCCATGGCGGGGCTCGTGGAAGTGGTGAAAGAGCCCTTTCACTATTACTGGGTTACGGGATTACTCTCATCGTTTCTTGACAACGCCCCGACCTATCTGACTTTTTTCAATCTGGCACTGGGCAAACTGGGATTGACGGAGGCCTGCATTCCCGGCGCCGTCGCCACGGCGGCGGATACTTGCAATCCCGCCTTTATCACCTATCTGAAGGCGATCTCGGCGGGTGCCGTCTTCATGGGCGCCAATACGTACATCGGCAATGCGCCCAACTTTATGGTCAAATCCATCGCCGAGGAAGCGGGCATCAATATGCCCAGCTTTTTCGGCTATATGATCAAGTATTCCCTACCGATACTGATCCCCGTATTCCTTGTGGTCACGGTTGTGTTCTTTTTATAATGCGCTGATGCGGCACTATGAATGGCGAGGTGAATGAAAGATGATAAAGAAATATTACGAAGTGACTGTCGATGGTTCTTTCGATCTCATGAAGGGGTTTGTCCTTGGATTTCTTGAAGGTAAAAGAATTCATGGCGAGGCAATCTTCGATATAAACCATCACCGGGAAGACGAAAGTAAGTTCGGCCAGTTGATGCGTCTGATCGGCGCCAAGGGAGGCCGGGCCACTCTTATCATCGGTGCGGGATTTTACGGTCTTATATGCCAGGCAATTGAAAACAGAGGATTGCAGGAAGACCTTACGATCGTATCAGTCAAAGAGATCCGCGATGCCTACTTTGCTTTCAGTTATCGGGCCTACACACGGGAGCTCGGTGAGAAATTCAAAAAACTATTCGGTTCGCTTCCCGACGGAATGAGAATAGATAAGGGAAAGGGTCCGCACGAGAAGATACTTCCTGAAGGAAGGGGAGTCGAGGCGTACGCGCCGCTGCACGAATACGAGATCAAGGGAAAGGGAGAGATGCACGGACCGGTAAAGTCAGTAATAGATTTCTACGGCATGGTCGAGCATGAAGAAATGGTCGAACTGGGGGAAATCAAACTGGAATATGCCTGAGTGGGAAGATAGAACGAAGAATTCATATCCGTTCGCGCCCATTGGCGTTCACCTGTTGTGCTGCCCTGGAGAAGTACAATCGAGAATAGACACGAATGAACACAAGTATTAAGAAAAAAACGAATTGATCGAAGATGCACCGGGTATTACCGTCACGGCGTACGTACTCCATGAGCAAAGGTCCAGGGTACGCAGTAGGACGGAATGTACGTTTCGGTCATAGTGAGGGGAGAAAAGAACTTCCCCAGCAGCGACCGGGTCATTTCGAGTGTCTCATAATCATAAGACGAGCAGCATTGTGCTGAAATGAAACCGCCTTCTTTGAGCGATGCTTTGATTTTCACGAAAAGATCCTCCAGGTAGAGATCGCGCTCCATGTCGATAAAGGCTTCGGGGTGCATGGTAAGATCATAGATGACGGCATCGTAGCGATCCGTTCTGGAGAGAAAGCTGAATACATCATCATAGACGACGGCAACCCGTTGATCGTCAAAGGCGCCGTGACAAATGCTCGGCATGTGTGTGCGACAGGCTGAAACCACCGCCTCGTCAATGTCGACGAGAGTGACTTTTCCGGGATTGTGCTTCAGCAGTTCGTGAAGGACGCCTCCATCGCCGCCGCCCAGAATTGCCACATTATCCAGTGACAGCCCCGATTCAACAAGGGGGTTCACCATGCATTCGTTATACAGGTGGGCATCGAATTCGGCGATCTGCAGGTCGTTGTCGAGGAAGAGCATTCGCCCGAAATTTTCGTTTTCAATGATTTTGATTTCCTGGTAGATCGATTGGGTGCTGAAGATCTCTTCCTGGATGTGGTAGCGGATGTCGAACCCCATCGAACCCGTGTCGTCGGTGATCCAGTTCGTGCGCGACACTTCTATGGGATTGCCTCTCGAAATCTCGGCAATACGCGTTGTGCCGGGCCCCATTCTTTCTTTCAGACATTCCATAAGTCTAAAGGACACTTCATTGTCCTTCGAGCAGGTGAAAATGTCCAGGGAGGCATGACGAGCTTCCGGATAGGTGTGAATCGCCACGTGCGATTCGCTTATGACGGCAATCGAGGTAATGCCTATGGGATCGTAGAGATGACTGCTGATACTGACGAGCCCTACGCCGCAGGCGGCAATGCTCTCCCGCAGAATACTCTCCAACGCTTCCCGATTATTCAAAACTTCGGTGTCGCAGTTAAAAAATTCAGCTACGAGCTGGATTCCGGTAGGTTTCATGGCTTGTATCCTTCCTATATTATTACCCCTGATCGGGATAAATAATACCCCGTACACTGCTCGGATGTATGCACGGGAGCCACGTCATTGAATTACTAAAGAAAGGTAATGACTATTGTTACAGGCGCGTCCTCTATATAAAAAAGCGGTAATACTGTCAAGAAAAATAGCAATATTGTTCTATTAGGCAAGGTCGGCCGGGTGTAATAGCAGATACGCCTGTGCATCTTTTTTCAGCTGGGGGGAGGGGTGATTGTACTCTTCATCCATTGTCAGGGAGTGTTTTTCTTCGGGGGATGGAGAACAGGGAGCCCCAGGTGCCTCCGTCCGGTTTCGCCGATAAAACGTACCTGACTCCGCGCCGTCGGCTCGCCGCGTGTGCCCGCACCGCGCTGATCCACAAGATGGGACCCTCCCAGATGGATGGTGTGTTTGCCATATTTGCGGGCGAGTGCATCAGCCGCCACATAAAGCCGCTCTATCTTGTCCAGACGCAGAGGATCTTCGAAAAGGCAATATTGGACGCCCACGTCGGGAATCAGTTCCAGGAGGATTATCCCGGTGGCCCGGTACCGTATCCCCGGTTCGTAGACGGTGTCGAAGAGTGTGGTAAGAAGATGTGAGAACTCCAGGGGCCGCGCCGAGGGTCGATTGAGCCGCGCTTCACTTCCGGTGCTGCGGAATGACTGTGTTTTAAGAAAGACGGCGATTTTTTGCGGGGCCAGCGAGTGCCTTCGGGCCTTAATGCACGCCGATTCAAGGTTTCTTGAAAGCTGGGCGTAGAGATATGCCCGATCCTCTGCAGGCGGGGCGAATGTCTTCATTCTGCTGATCGAGTTATAACGGCTCTTTTCTTCCGTCTCAACGGAATAGACTGCCTCGCCCCGCAATTCATGCCATATTTCCCTTACCGGTTTGACGAACCTGTGCCGGACTGTGTTTTCGGGAAGTCGCGCAAAATCGAGAGCGCTTCGAATTCCCAGTTTCCGCATATAGTTGCTTGTCGCATGACCAATTCCCCAGATGGCCTCCACGGGAAGGTTGGCAAGGTATGAAGGAATGTTTCTGCCGCTGATGACGGTGAACCCGTCAGGTTTTTTGTGCGTGGAGGCGATTTTCGCCAGGACCTTGGTGATGCTCAGGCCCACGGTCACGCCGATTCCCACTTCCTTTTCCACGCGTACTTTTATGGCATATGCAATATCCTCATAGGAGGCGTGCAGCACCCGGCGCATACCGGTGATGTCGGCGAAGGCCTCGTCGATGGAATATTCCTCGACCTGGGGGGTAAAGCGCCTGACGACCGAGAATATGCGACGGGAAAAAAGACTGTAGGTTTCGTAATCGGACGGAAGCACAATGAGATCAGGGCAGAGTGCCAGGGCCTGATGAAGGGGAACGCCTCGCGTAATTCCCCTCCCCTTGGCCGCATAGTTGGCACAGGCCACAATGCCTCTCTCCCCGCCGGTGATAAGGGGTTTACCCCTTAACTCCGGGTGAATTGCCTCTTCGCAGGAAGTGAAAAAGGCGTCGCCGTCGATGTGAAGAATGGCCTTGGGCCACGAATGAAGTGTGAATATATGGTGTTCCATAGAGAGATCTCTTGTACAATAGTTTCTCTTGATTTAATAGAACATATGTTCTATTGTCAAGAAAATAATAGAGGGTGGGAAAGGGGAGACAGGCAATACTGATCTTTACATTGAGGATCTATTGTAATATATAGCCCAGTTAAAAAGGACATCATGGGTGCTCGATTCATAAAAACTGCGGCGACCGGTCTCGGGAGCGGCCTTTCACCTTTTGCACCGGGAACGGCGGGAACACTTGTAGGGATACCGATCTATTTTCTTCTTTCCATGTTTTCCCGGCCCCTGTATCTTCTTACGGTTGTGGCGTTTTTCTTCTTTGCCGTCTATGTTTCCCAAGAGGCGGAGAAACTCTATGACGAGCATGACCCTTCACGCATCGTAATCGACGAGATTGCAGGATTTCTGGTCGTCATGGCCTGTATTCCCCCTTCGCCTTTTACCGTGGCGACGGGTTTTGTGCTCTTCCGCATCTTCGATATCACGAAGCCCTTCCCTATTCGTTTTTTGGAATGGCGGCTTCCCGGCGGATACGGTGTAGTGGGGGACGATATCATGGCGGGGATATATGGAAATATAATCCTGCAGATAGTGACAAGAGTGATATAAGAGGGAATTGGTGATGCGACGGGTATTGGTTCAACTGATGGATCCGGTATGGTAATGCGATGAATGCGGGAATATTGCTGGTCGGCGACGAATTGATCGGAGGCATGGTACAGGACATTAATTCGTCCTATATTGCAGCTCAGCTCGACCTTGCGGGCTGGGGCGTATCGGCGGTTCTTACTGTGGGCGACAGCAATGAGGCCGTGAAAAGTGGCCTCGAATACCTGTGTGTCCTGTCGGATGCCGTCATCGTGGCGGGAGGCCTCGGTCCGACGGTCGATGACATTACCACCGCAGCCGTTGCGGCAGCCTTCGGTCTTCCCCTCGTGTGCGACGAGAGGGTACTCCGGAAGTTAAAAGAGCGATTTGCCGAGTTTCACGTTCCCTGGACCGACAACAACGCCAAACAGGCCCTTTTCCCGGAAGGTTCCCTGATCATCGAAAATCACGGCGGTACGGCGGCCGGATTTTGTCTGGAACGGGATAGGAAATGGGTGGCCGTTGTTCCCGGTGTGCCTGGAGAAGCAAAGAAGATGGTGACTGAAGGAGTGCTGCCCCATTTCGAGAAGGTTTGCGGTGCCGCGAGTGAAAAGAAAGAAAGAAAACAGTTGCGGCTTTTCGGCCTTTCCGAATCGAAAATTGATGAAGCGATCGGGCTTCTGGGGCCGCTGCCGGGGGTGACAATAGGATTTTATCCCCGTTTCCCCGAGGTACACCTGGTACTCACTGCGAGAGGGCGGGATGGTAGAGAAGCAGCCCTGCGTCTTGAAGAGGCGGAGGCGAAAATTGACGGAACGCTTCATAGGCATATCATCGGGCATGATGATAAGACCCTTGAAGAGGTTGTGGCCGCTCTCCTGACGAAAGGCGGTCTTACGCTTTCAGTCGCGGAATCCTGTACAGGGGGATTAATTACCGATCGCCTTACCGATATTCCGGGCAGTTCGGTATTCCTGGAGAGAGGGGCCGTCGTCTACAGTAATCTTGCGAAAGAGGAGCTTTTGGGAGTGCCGGCGGAGATTATTGAGCGCTACGGTGCAGTGAGCAGGGAGACAGCCGAGCTGATGGCCCGGGGGATGCGGGCCATGGCGAAGACCGATCTTGCGCTGGCGACTACCGGTATTGCAGGTCCCGGCGGAGGAAGTGTGGAAAAGCCTGTGGGAACAGTCTATGTGGCTTTATCCGACGGGGAGGTTACCTACTGTCGAAAATCTCAGTTCCGATGGGGACGGCGGCGCATCAAGGAAATCTCCTCCGAACTCGCCCTGGAAATGCTACGGCGATACCTGACGGGGAGTGATGTGGAAAAATGAGTGAACCATTGGTGCGCACATTCCTTGCGCTGGAAATTCCCGAAGAGATCCGACTTCGGGTTGGTCAAATTCAGGGCCACTTGAAGAAGGCGCTTGGGGGAATCAGATGGGTAAGACCCGAAGGCATGCATCTGACGCTGAAATTTTTCGGCGATGTGAGCGCCGCGGATATCGCAGCGATAGAAAAAACGGTCAGCATGAGCACCGACAGGATGACATCCATGACATTTTCGCTGGGGGCGTTGGGGACATTCCCGAATGCCACGCGTCCCCGCGTACTCTGGCTTGGCATTGAAGGCGATGATACGATCCGCCTGGCGGAACTTCAGCAGCGTGTCGAAACGAACCTGGAACAGGTTGGATTTTCGAAAGAAAAAAGGTTCTTTACCCCTCATCTGACACTGGGAAGAATATCGTCGCCGGGGAAAAAGATGCTCGGAATCGATACCATAATGAGGGATATGCGCAGCCCTGAAATCCACTCTTTCCGTGTGGATGAACTTGTGCTCTTCAAAAGCGAACTGAAACCGACCGGGGCTCTGTACGGGAAGCTTGCCCGTTTTTCCTTCGGGGGATAAGGGTACTGCTTCTATGTGGTGAGGCACGCGATATCAAAACAATGAGAATTATAAAACAAGGGAAGTGTCCCAATAAAGGAAGGGGGAGAGGATGATTTCATCTGAATCGGAACGGGAGCGAGCCGTGGATCTGGCTATTGCTCAGATCGAAAAGCAATTCGGAAAAGGGTCGATTATGAGACTGGGAGGCGATGAGGTCGTCTCCAATGTACCGGCCATTTCGACAGGGTCTCTGAGTCTCGATATTGCCCTCGGTGTCGGGGGTATACCACGGGGGCGGATTGTCGAAATCTACGGTCCCGAGTCGGGAGGAAAGACAACCCTTGCCCTGCATGTGGTGGCGGAGGCGCAAAAAGAGGGGGGGCTGGCGGCCTTTATCGATGCCGAGCACGCCCTCGATGTGACCTATGCGAGAAAAATAGGGGTCAATACGGACGATCTGCTCATATCGCAGCCCGACTCGGGTGAGCAGGCTCTTGAGATTGCCGAGGTGCTTGTGCGAAGCGGTGCACTGGACGTGCTGGTTGTCGACTCGGTGGCGGCGCTGGTGCCCCGTTCCGAACTGGAGGGGGATATGGGCGATGCGCAGATGGGACTTCAGGCGCGACTCATGTCACAGGCACTCCGGAAGCTGACGGGAAGTATAAACAGATCCAAAACGACAGTGATTTTTATTAATCAACTGCGGATGAAAATCGGCACCTTCTTCGGGAATCCGGAGACGACGACCGGAGGAAATGCCCTGAAATTTTACGCAACCATGCGTCTGGATATTAGAAAAACCACTGCAATCAAGCAGGGGCAGGACGTGATCGGGAACCGGACCCGGGTCAAGGTCGTCAAAAACAAGGTGGCGCCCCCCTTCCGTGAGGCCGAATTCGATATTATTTTCGGCGAGGGTCTGTCGAAAGAAGGCGATATTATCGATCTGGCGAGCGACAACGACATCGTCGAAAAAACAGGCGCCTGGTACTCCTATAAGGGAGAGCGTATCGGTCAGGGCAGGGAAAACGCAAAGACCTATCTCAAGGAGAATCCCGATGTCAGAAAGGCCATTGAGATAGAAGTGAGGCAAAAATTCAATTTTCCCACCACTGACAAGGTCGAAGAATGAAGGAAGAAGATCCCTCCTACGAGGAGGCAAAAAAACGGGCTCTGCGTTTTCTTGCCTCTCGTCCGAGGAGCGTCTTTGAGGTAAGATCGAAGCTTGAAACCCTGGGTTTTGGGGTATCGACCGTATCGAAGGTCATTGAACGGTTTGGCGAGCTTCGATACCTCGATGATGAGAGCGCTGCCCGGCAGTGGGCCGTAAGTTACGCCCTGAATCGCCTCTGGGGAGACAGAAAAATTGCAGTGAGGCTCAAGGAGCGGGGTATTGCGAAGGAGACGATTGAACGGGCCCTCGGGGAGGCGCGCCGGGAGATCGGGGAGAAAGAAGCAATCGAAAAGATTATTGAAAAACGATTTCCTGACTGGTTGACATCACACAAAATATCCGTTAGAGAGAAGCAGCGCCTTTTTAGACATCTTATGGGAAAGGGATTTGCTTCGGGTGTCATTTTTGAAATAATGGCCAGTTCAGGCAAGGAGGAGTACATTGATCACGGGTAACGAAATCAGAGGTAAATTTCTCGGCTATTTTAAAGAGCGCGGGCATACGATAGTTGAAAGTTCAGGGCTTATTCCTAAAGAAGATCCCACACTGCTTTTTACCAATGCGGGTATGGTCCAGTTCAAAAACCTTTTTTTGGGACAGGAAAAGCGAGGATACACACGGGCTGCCACTTCGCAGAAATGTGTCAGAGCGGGGGGAAAGCATAATGATCTGGAAACCGTGGGCTATACGGCACGGCATCACACCTTTTTTGAAATGCTGGGCAACTTTTCCTTTGGAGATTATTTCAAAAAAGAAGCGATCACCTGGGGGTGGGAATTTTTAACAGGGGTCATGGGACTTCCGAAAGAAAAACTGTGGATCACTGTGTATAAAGATGATGATGAAGCCTTTGAGATATGGCACGAGACAATAGGTATCCCGGTGGATCGTATCGTGCGTCTCGGTGAAAAAGACAATTTTTGGATGATGGGCGATACCGGTCCCTGCGGTCCCTGTTCGGAAATACTGTTTGATCAGGGTGAAGAGGTTGGCTGTGGACGTCCCGAATGTAATGTGGAATGCGAATGCGGACGGTATGTGGAACTGTGGAACCTTGTGTTTACCCAGTTTAATCGCGATGACTCGGGAACGCTGACCCCCCTGCCGAAACCGAACATCGATACGGGTATGGGACTGGAGCGGCTCACGGCGGTTATGCAGGGGGTGACCAGTAATTATGACTGCGATCTCTTCAGCGAAATCATCGGCCACTTGGAAGAGGTGTCGGGAAAACGCTACAGGACGCGAAGTGAAGACGATGTTTCTATCCGGGTTATTGCCGATCACGCACGGGCGGTCACCTTTCTGATTGCCGACGGTGTGCTTCCCAGCAACGAGGGCCGCGGGTACGTCCTGCGCAGAATTCTGAGAAGGGCCGCCCGGCACGGAAAGCTTCTCGGCCTGGATAAGCCCTTCCTTCATGACATGGTTCCCGTAGTGATCGAAAAGATGCGGGGGACCTATCCCGAGCTTTCCGACAAAGAATCCTACCTGCGGAAGGTGGTCGTCAACGAGGAACAGCGTTTTATGGAAACCCTCGATGCAGGGTTGAAGATCTTGAATGAGCAAATGGCACTGCTTATCAAGGAGGGGGAAAAGGCAATTGCCGGAAGCGTTGTGTTTCGCCTCTACGACACCTTCGGGTTTCCCGTGGATCTTACTGATGAAGCGGCGCGTTCGAAAGGTTTGTTGCTGGATATGGCGGGATTCGAAAAGGCCATGGAGGAGCAGCGTGAAAAGGCCCGCCAATCCTGGAAAGGAAGTGGCGAGGAAGAGGTCGCCGACAGCTATCGGCGTCTCTCTACCGCAGGTGTGAAGACCGAATTTGTCGGTTACGAAGGCAACACCGAGACTACCTCAAAGGTCGCGGCCATTTTAAAGAACGATAAGTCCGTTGATGTTCTCAGAGAAGGTGAAAAAGGAGAGATATTTGTCGAACAGACGCCTTTCTACGGAGAAGTGGGCGGTCAGGTAGGTGATGTGGGAGTGATCGAAAAGGGTACGTTCCTTTTCGAAGTCTGGGATACACAGAAGCCCTTGGACGATCTTTTTACCCATATCGGCAAGGTCAAAAAAGGTGAGATCCACGTGGGAGAGAATGTCGATCTGAGAACCGAGGAGGGGACCAGGAGAGCGATAGAAGCAAACCATTCGGGGACCCACATCCTTCAGGCTGCCCTCAAACAGGTGCTGGGCGATCACATAAAGCAGTCGGGATCACTCGTAAACGCCGAGCGACTCCGATTTGACTTTACCCACTTTGCGAAAATAGAAGATGGGGAAATGGAACGGGTGGAACACATAGCCAACCAGTTTATCAGGGCGAATCACCCCGTCACGACCGATGTCCTGCCCAGGGATGAGGCAATCAAAACAGGCGCCACGGCTGTATTTGACGAAAAGTACGGTGAGACGGTACGGCTTGTCAAAATGGGCGACTTCAGCAAGGAACTCTGCGGCGGTACCCATGTGCTGAGAACCGGTGACATCGGATTTCTCAAGATTGTTTCAGAAACATCGGTAGCGGCTGGTGTGAGAAGAATAGAAGCCGTGACCGGTGGAGAGGCGGTGCGCTATGCCGGCACCGTCGAAAAGGAGCTGAAGCATTGTGCGGGGATGTTCAGGACCGCGCCGCTCGAATTATCTGAACGGCTGGAGAAAGTCCTCGTAAACCAGAAAGAACTGGAGCGGGAGATAGAGGTCCTGAAAGGGAAGCTTGCTTCCCGTGATTCATCCGATTTAATGGGGAAGACAAAAGAAATTGACGGCGTATCGGTGCTTGCTACGGCAGTGGATGCCCCTGATGTAAAAACTCTGAGGGACTTCGGCGACAAGGTGCGTGATCGGTTGAGGTCGGGTGTGATCCTTCTGGGAAGTAAAGTTGAAGGGAAGGCGATGCTTCTTTGCATGGTGACCAAAGATCTGACGGAGCGTTTCCATGCAGGGAACATGGTAAAGGAACTGGCCCCGCTAGTCGGAGGAAAAGGGGGAGGCCGTTCCGATATGGCCCAGGCCGGGGGTCCGAAGGCCGAGGGATTGGATGACGCCTTGCGCAAATTTGAAGATCTGGTGCGCAGTTAGAAGCGTCGCTTTTCGAGAAGTGTCGTTGGATACGCGATAGAATGACAGGTGCTAGAGCTGTCGAGAATTATTCGTGCGAGAGTGATGCGTGTGTTCTTCCTGTAAGGACCGGTTGAAGCATCAGCAATTGAGGAGGGCAGCATACGCACCCGTGAACCAATGCAAAGGAGGGAGAGTATGCACTTTGAAACGGTGCGTTATGAAACGCGTGACGATACCGCGGTTATCACATTCAATCGACCTCAATATAAGCACGCCATATCACTTGAACTATCTGAAGAAATGGGGCAGGCGGTAGATCTCGCAGTGAAAAGCGGTGATATTCGATTTATCGTTCTTACCGGAACAGAGGCGGTATTTTCATCGGGTGCCGATTTCAGCAATCCTGAAAAGGCGGTCACCATGATTCGTCGAGAGCTGGACATCAATTCGGGAGATTCTCCCATCGCAAAACTGATTCATAGTCCGAAACCGACGATTGCGGCCGTGAACGGGTATGCCCTGGGCCATGGCGCGGAATACGCGATTATGTGTGACATGATCGTTGCCTCCGATCGGGCGGAGTTCGGTTTTATCGGTCCGATACGGGGGGTTACGTGTCCCTATGCGATGATCAGACTTGCCGATGAGGTGGGCAGGGCAAAGGCGAAAGAACTTATCCTTACCTGCGAGCGGATTTCAGCTGAAGAGGCTTTAAAAATTGGACTTGTCAACCATGTGGTGCCACAGGAGCGGCTCATGGAGACGGTATTTGAACTGATCGGTAAATTACGACGGGCCGGACCTCTTGCCGCCCGGTATACCAAGGAAGTGATAAACCGAAAACTGGACGGCTATGAGGTAAGCGCAAAGATTTTTGAAGAAATCGTACAAAGTGCCGAGGCATTCGAGGGTGCGGCGGCATTTCTTGAAAAAAGGGATCCTTGCTGGATTAATTTCTGATATTAATTACTTGCCGGATTGTGTATAGGAAGCGGAGGCAGTCTCGTTATTGTGACTGTCTCCGTATTCCGAAACGGAACCCGGCAGCAATCTGGTATGAGGAACCTACACCGAAGCCCTTTTCATTTGGGGATGCCCAGGGGCCGGACTGAATCCAGCTCAGGTGCACAGGGGCGCCACCGAGCTTGAAGAGATTTTCCAGTATTTCGCCGGTTGCACCGGGCTGGTTTGTGCTGTCGAGCTGATCGGTGGGTTTGGCCAGGGCCGGTTCCTGAATACCGCTTTTTCATGTCGCTCTCCTTTCTTGTGAGGCTGTCTTACAAAAACCGGGTCAGTCGCCCTGTTTTTTCAAGGGCGCATGCTGCGATTTTATCGCCATCGAGGATTATTTCCTCTGATCGGGTAGAAAACTATCAGAAACGATCCCGGATATACAGGGGAGGGAATGGGGTATTAATGGGTATTATTATCTACCCGATTTGAGTGAAAAAAGATAATATTGCACAAAGATGAGGATTCTGGGGGTAAGAAAAAATGAAGAATGAACGAATGCCTTCACCTATTTTCGGTCGGGTTCTCCTGCCGTATTTCGTCCTGCGATACGACCGAAGACGAGGCAGTCGGTAATGGCATTGCTGCCGAGTCGGCTGGTGCCGTGAATACCTCCCGTGATTTCTCCAGCTGCGTAAAAACGTCCGATCGGTGTGTGTGTGGCAATATGAAGCACCTGGGCCTTGCTGTTGATCTGTATCCCCCGCCATGCAATGGTGGACTTTAGAAATCAGGCGAATACTGTAGTACGGAGGATGTTGAATCGCTGAAAGGTCCGCAGGCGTAGGTTTGCCGAATTCATCGTCTATGCCTTTTTTACGGATTCATTGTATTTTTTGACGGTTTCAACGAGACTTTCCGCCGTTGTGCCGGGATGATTCGTGCTTTCTATGTCATCCGTCAGACTCGGATTCAAAGCGGACCGGAATTTTTTATCCTGGGCAAATCCCCCCGATGCAAGAACCACGGCTTTCCGCGCCCTTAGCCTTTTGACCGTTCCGGTTTCCTGATTCGGGAATATATACCCCTCCCGTACCTCGACGCCCTCTATTTCATTGTGTGCACCCCCAATTTTTCAATTGTCCAGCGCAATGCTTCACAAGAGTGTTCGGCTACGGTGAGTGCGAGTTCAGGCTGGTTCAGTTCCAGTCCTGCTCTCAGCATATCCGCCAGCATCAACTCCGGTGAATCTTCAACGCCCTGTTCCCTTTGAAGAGATGATCCCGCGGCGGCAACCAGTCCCCCGCTGATGGTGGAATTGCCGCCGGGTACCTTCATTTTTTCAAGCACAACTATTGATGCACAATATTCATGTGCCTCGAGGGCTGCCGCCAGGCCGACAAACCCTGATCCTGTAATTATAATGTCGTACTCGGCATCCCACATGTCTTTGCTCGTCAACCCGGTCCCTCTTCGCAGTCATTTAAAATAATGCGTTTCTATTTAATGCTTACTTCCCTGCCAGGTGCCGCGCCGTTCCAACTCCCGATCTATGGAGTTGAGGACATCCATCTTGTTTTTCCCCCATTCCGGAGCAAGATAAATATCGTGATACCCGTCGGCGGTGAGGCGTTGCACCACCATTGAGGGGGGGAGAATCTCCAGAATATCCGAAACAGTGGCGACATATTCCTCCTTCGTAATCATGGAGATTTTGCCCGCTTCGTAGAGGTCGCCCATCGCGGTTCCCCTCAGTGCCAGAAGCAGGTGGATCTTGATGCCGTCGATGGGAAGCCTGGCAATGGCGCGGGCCGTTTCAAGCATATCGTCACGGCTTTCACCAGGCAGTCCCACAATAATATGCACGCATATATTGATTCCTCGTCCTGCTGTCCTTTCAACGGCATTCAGAAACGATGCTGCAGTATGCCCCCGGTTGAGAAACGAAAGCGTGCGGTCGTGAATTGACTGAAGACCGTACTCGAGCCAGAGGTGATAGTCCTTTGCGTATTTTTCGAAAAGATCAAGCACTGCATTGCTGATGCAGTCGGGACGAGTGCCCACGGCCAGGCCGATAATATCGTCCTGGGAGAGGGCCTCGTCGTAGAGCGATTTAAGATGCCCATAGGGGCCGTAAGTGTTGGAGGCCGTCTGAAAATAGGCGATGAATTTTTTTGCGCCTCGCAGCCGGCTGTACAATGCCTTTCCCGCTTCGATCTGCTGCGTGACCGTAGGAAGCGGTCCCGCCTGCCGAAGTCTGGAATACCTGCCGTCACAATAGCTGCAGCCTCCCCTGGCGAGCGTGCCGTCGCGGTTGGGACAGGTGAACCCGGCGTCGATCTGGATCTTATAGACCTTGCAGCCGAAGGTGTTGATAAAATAACTCTTCAGATCGTAATACCGTTTTGTGTTGTTCCAGAATTCAGGTTTCATTACCCATTTTCTTCTTGTCTTTTAAAAGGGGATGATATTAAACTACCCAACTTAATTCAAGTGACAAAAAATGAAGCAGTAACCAATGAATACTTCTCATAAATATGACGTCATAGTGGTCGGCGCAGGCCACGCCGGCTGCGAAGCAGCACTGGCTGCCGCGCGGATGGGGTGCAGCACTCTGCTTTTCAACATCAACCTCGATTCGATTGCGCTCATGTCCTGCAATCCCGCCATCGGCGGTCTGGGCAAGGGACAGCTCGTCAAAGAAGTGGATGCATTGGGCGGCGAGATGGCAAAGATTGCCGACAAAACGGCCTGCCACTTCCGCCTGCTGAACCGGTCCAAGGGCCCAGCCGTGCAGTCGTCGCGGTGCCAGTGCGACAAGCAGCTCTACCGGCTTGCCATGAAAGCGGTAGTGGAGAAACAGAAAAATCTTTTTCTGCGACAGGGCCTTGTGGATGAGCTGGCGGTCGAAGGGAGTCGCATCACAGGGGTCATTGACAGCACGGGTTTTTTCTTTTCCGGAAAAACCGTGATCATTACGGCGGGTACCTTTCTCAACGGACTGATTCACATCGGGCGATCGCTACAGCCGGCGGGACGGGCCGGTGAGATTGCCTCGATCAAACTCGCGGAAAATCTTCGAGACCTCGGCTTTGAGATCGGCCGCATGAAAACCGGGACGCCGCCGCGACTTCGGGCCTCGACAATCGATTTCTCCGTCCTGGAGCGGCAGGACAGCGATCCCGATCCGCGCCCCTTTTCCTATGCCACCGAGCGGCTTCGGGAAGAGCGACTTCCTTCCTATTTCAGCGCCACCAGTGCGGAAACGCACCGGATCATTCAGAATAACATCCGTCTATCCCCGCTCTATTCGGGGGCGATCAAGGGGGTGAGCGCGCGCTACTGCCCTTCGCTGGAAGATAAAGTGATGCGCTTTGCCGACAAAGCGTCCCATCCAGTGGTTCTGGAGTACGAGGGTCTCGACACGGAGGAGATCTATGCAAAGGGACTGGGCAACAGCCTTCCCCTGGAACTCCAGGAGCAACTGGTCCGTTCGGTTCCCGGTCTGGAAGCGGCCCAGATCATGCGGAACGCCTATGCCATCGAATACGACTACGTCCAGCCGACACAGCTGACCCGTACCCTGGAAACAAAAAAGATAAAGGGGCTCTACCTGGCCGGCCAGACCAACGGCACCTCGGGATATGAGGAAGCCGCCGCCCAGGGACTGTGGGCCGGAACGAATGCGGCGCTGGCGGTTCAGGAGCGCCCTCCCTTCATACTCGACCGGTCGGAGGCCTACATGGCCGTCATGATCGACGATCTGATTACCCGGGGCGTCGACGAACCCTATCGCATGTTTACCTCCCGGGCCGAATACCGCCTGATACTTCGCGAGGACAACGCTGCGATCCGGCTTTCAAGAAAGGGTTGCGAACTTGGCCTTGTATCGCCGGAGTATTGCCGAGAGATCGAAGAGAGAGCCGAAAAGATCAAGGAAGGGATCACAGGGCTTTCGACGAAGAGAATTTACCCCGTTCCCGAGACAAATCACCTGCTGGAACAGATGCATACGACCCCCATAAAAAACGCCATTACGCTCTACCAGCTGCTCAAGCGAAATGAAGTGCATTATCCGGATCTTGATGCCTTTGACGGATGGGAAGATATCGATGATCCGGAAGTGAAGCGGCAGATCGAGATTGAAGCCAAGTACGAGGGCTACATCAAGCGCCAGGAAGAGGATGTACAAAAATTCAAAAGCCTGGAGCAAAAACTGATTCCCCCCGGAATGGACTACCGCGGCATCCCCAGCCTTTCGAACGAGCTGATTAAGAAGCTTTCCGATGTACAGCCGGTTTCCATCGGGCAGGCGCAGAGAATCCCGGGAATGACCCAGGCGGCCCTTACCGCCGTGCTTATCTATGCAAAAAAACGTGAGTTGGAACAACAGCAGCAAAAAGCGACATCGAGCAGGGAGGTATAGACAAACAGTGGCAGAAGGATTATCGGAAAAGGTACGGATACTTATGGAGCGAGGGGTGTCCATTCCCGCTCCTCATAGTGTGGAAATCGGCGAGGATGTGGATATCGAGAGAATTTCCGATAATGGGGTAGTCCTGCACAGCGGGACAAAACTGTTCGGGAAAAAGACCTTAATTTCAGCGGGATCGAAATTGGGCCGGGAAGCCCCCGCCACCGTCGACAACTGCCTGCTGGGGCGGGGCGTGGAATTGAAAGGGGGCTATTTTAAGGAGTCGGTCTTTCTCGACGGGGCGAACATGGCCTGCGGCGCCCAGGTGCGCGAGGCCTGTCTCCTCGAAGAAGAGGCCAACGCCAGTCATACGGTGGGACTCAAACAGACCATCCTCTTTCCCTTTGTCACGCTGGGAAGCCTGATTAATTTCTGCGACTGTTTTATGGCCGGCGGTACCAGCCGCAAGGATCACAGCGAGGTGGGAAGTTCCTATATCCACTTCAACTATACCCCCAACCAGGACAAGGCCACGGCGTCGCTCATCGGCGATGTGCCGAGGGGCGTCATGCTTCGCGAGCGTCCTGTTTTTCTGGGAGGGCAGGGCGGTCTGGTCGGTCCCGCCCGTATCGGCTACGGCGCCGTCATCGCGGCGGGAACGGTCTTTCGAAAGGATCTGCCGGAAGGAGGGCTGCTGGTCAAGGGCGCCGACGCCCCCGGTGAGATCACACCCTTTCACTTCGGTTTTTACGGCGACGTGGCGCGAAGGATAGAAAACAATATCTTCTATGTCGGCAATCTTCTTGCCCTCCGCCAGTGGTATCGCACGGTTCGGCAGCCCTTTTTTTTCAGGGACGAATTCGGGCACGCCCTCTATGCGGGCGTGCTGGATGTGCTTGAAAAGGCGCTGAAAGAGAGGATAAAGCGGTTCGAGGCCCTTGCCGAGAAGATGCCCCGCTCCATAGAGATTGCCGAGCGTATCCTCGAAGGCGGTGAGAAGAAAGATGGCCTCATCCGCCACAAAACGGCCTTTCTCGAAGGATGGCCCCGCCTGAAAGAATTGTTCTCCAAATATCCCGTCGACGAAGTGGCGCCCGAACAGCGTGATGCCTTCCTTGCAGTGCTTCACAATAAAATGGGGGAACACTACATCGACGCCATCAAATCCCTCAGTGACAAAGAAGCGGCTGAAGGGACGGCATGGCTCCAGGCAATTGTGGACGGGCTCGTCGGTGAAGCGCGGCAGGGACACTTCCCTGTTTAATTTTTAATAGGGAAGTGTCCCTTTATTTACTGTATGGCGATATAGTCAATGTAGGCCCACCACATGGCATAGGTGGAGACACCTATTCTGCCTGATGAGAACTGGGCGTCGGTGACATCGAATATCAGCCGTTCTGTACCCCAGACGCCATCCTTGAAAATTTTCAGATAGGCCTTTATATTGCTTCCGTTTGCCTCGATCCTGAATTCATTGATGTCGCCTGTTTCCATCTCGTCATTGGCAACGCTTTGAAATACGTCGGCCGCATCTTGAGAAAGGGCGAGCACCGTCAGTTCGCCATCCACCCATTTTTCCAGACGAGTCCAGGGCCCGTGATCCCAGTAATCGTCGCGTACGCTCATAAGGCGATAAAAGTTGTTTTCGTCCTGATACCTGAACAGCACGCCAATGCCGTCATTGTCAGAACCGGCTGTCCATCCTGTGGCGCTTCCGAACCCGACGGTCAGCACAAGATCCGAAAAGAAACCCCGCTGCATGACCAGGTTGCTTCCCCTGGCACGATTGTCATTGGGATCCAGGGAGCCTCCGGTACTGTATATATCGCTCCCCTCCTTGAGGTATCCGTTTTCGATCCTCCAGTCGGACTGGCTGGCGCCGCTCGGATCGGATGTGTCGTAGATATCGTATACGAAGAGGCCTGAGTTGATAATGGTCGGAGGAGTGCCGGCCATCTCGGCGAAGGCGACCTCGTCGAAATTATCCACGGTCATGCCCGAGATTTCCAGTCGCAGGGAGTTGCTTCTCAGTGTCCCCACAGTTACGACGAGCCGTCCCGAGATAATATCCGAAGGTACAGTGAAGCGGATTTCCGTATCGGACCAAGACGTTACGGCAGTAGCGGGTACAGGCCGGTTTGCCACGCTGATGGCGCTGGTCCCCTGTGATTCGCCGAACCCCTCGCCGGTGATCGTGACCGTGCCTCCCAGGGCGGCTGCCGCCGGTGCAAGCGATTCTATAATCGGGATGCCCGTCAGTGTTGAAATGCCGAGGGCGTAATTGAGGACATCCGCCAGATTTCCGTCGGGGATGTTTCCTCCGAGCACAGGATCAGTGCGATAGGCCATGCTCCCGTCGCTGATCTTGATTTCGGGGAGGTAATCCCGCAGGTCCTGCGGATTGTCGAAAAACTTCATCGCATCGACCCGGATGGACTGCCCTGCCAGATAGAAGGGTCCCTTCGAGAGATCGAAGGTGTACACGCCGTTGATCATCCCTTTCAGGTCGTTCAGGTCCACATAGGTACTGCTGTTCTGCAGTGATTGCATGAAGCCCCTGAAATCGGGATCCGTGTTTACCGGCAGGATCTCATAATAGTCCTCCGTTTCGGCCAGCGTCAGCTCGATTCCCCTGTCCGCCTTGTTCACTGCGGTTATCAGAAATTCCTTGGCTTCCGCCAGTGTGGCGGCCGCTCCCTCGTTAAGCGTGTAATAGGGCGCGGGGGGCATATACTCATCGGGGCTGATGTAGCCGTCGCTGTTGACGTCGCCGGCGATCTCGAAGGTGGCGCCCTGAAAGCTGTAGGCGTGGAATACGTCGCCGATCCCCAGTACCAGACAGGCCAGTGCGTCGATGAGGTAAAAGTCTCCCTGGTCGATGCACACCCGGTCTGAAGGCGGATCCATATCGTTGATGCCGTCGCCGTCCATGTCGAAGCCGAACATTTCCTTGTAGACGCTGGCGGGAATCTCAAAGGTCAGGTTCGGATCGGCCTCGGCCTTCCGGAGATAGGGAAGGATGAATCTCAGCTGTGCCGTATAGTTGTTCAGCAGTGTCTTGGCACTGTTCATAGCCGCGAAATAACTCGTATCGATCAACGGCACCCCCTTGGTCACGCGAAGCACGAGTTCCTTCAAGGAGTTGGGGATCTCGAGATCGATATCGATTTCATAGGCCGCAAGCGGGGTCTTGACCGACTGGACAGATGCCCCTTCCCGTGTGGTGCTCAGGCTGAAAAAGGGCAGCCTGTCAAAAAGGTTGAAAGTCTGCAGCATGAGCGAATAGCCGGAAGACAGATCGTTTGCCTGAAGGGATGCGGAGAGATCCTGCATCATATTTTGAAATACCGGTGCATTTTCTCCCACTGCCGAAAGATAATAGCCTGCGTTGGCCTTTGTATTTCCCGGGTCCGCCGCAAGGGCTTCCTCGAATTTCGCCCTGGCCGCGGTGAAATTTCCTGCTTCGATGATCGGCATGGCCTCGGTCACCTTCTGGATGGCGAGCTGCTTTTCTTCTTCACTTACGCCACCGGAGGTGCTCGACACTTCTCTCAGGATGTAGAGGGCCTCCTGAAGACCGATTCTGCCGTCTCCGTTTACGTCGGCCCGCACTTCAATCGTTGCGGCGGGCGATCCATCCGTTACAATCTGGAGTGTCAGGATCGCGTCGGCAAGATCCACTGTGCCGTCAGCGTTGACATCCCCCTTGAGTATCGCTTCCTCCAGACCTTCGCCGGTAAGCGGTACCAGGAGGGTCTGGTTTCTCGGATCGTTGGAGGGTATCGAGAGAGATGCCGCTTTTGCGCCGGGTGATGCCGGCGCGAACACCACTTCGATGGCGCCGGTTTCTCCGGAGGCAATCGTCTGGCCGGAGCAGGAGTCGCTGTACACGGTGAATTCATCTGCATTGGCGCCCGTAAGTCTCACCGTATCGATTGCCAGATCGGCGTTCCCCGTATTTCTGACGGTAAAGACCTGCCCCGGGGATTCGGTTCCCTGTGGCACGGCCCCGAAGTCGTGCGATTCAGGAGTAATCGTAATTATGGGTGCAACGGGGGCAAGGGTGGTAAAAATTCTTTCCTCGCCGTAGGTAACTCCCACGCTGTTTGCGGCGTAAGCCCTGAGATAATAAAGGGTTGAAGGAGCAAGACCCTGTAATGTGACAGTGAAGGCCCCTGTACCGGCCCAGCTTGTCGTCACTTTGAGGTCGTCCGTGGTGGGTGCGCCGTGCAGGGCGTAGACCGCCCCGCGTTCGGTGATGTCCGCTCCGCCGTCGGAGAGGACCTCGCCGCCGGCTTTGGCGCCCGTTTCCGAAATATCGGACACATCGCCGGTGGTCACGGTGGGCGCCACTGCCGTTACTTCGATGTCGATGTATTCGAAATCGGTCCAGCTGCCGTCGGTCACCTCAAAGAGGATGCCGTCGTGAAGCCCTACCTGATTTTCCGTCGGCGTCCAGCTGAAGGTACGGGCCACCGGATCGAAGGTGGCGCCGGTGGGCAGATCGGAGGCCGAGTAGGTCAGCACGTCGCCCGTGTCGGGGTCGGCGCCCGAAATCTGAAAGGACAGGTGTGTTCCGACGCTGACCGTTCTGTTGCCGATGGGCGACAGGACCGGCGGCCGGCTCAGGGCGGCCACAGTAACGGTGATGTCTTCACTGTCACTGTAAGTGCCGTCGCTGACCTCGAAATGAATTCCCGAATAGACGCCGCTCTGTCCGCGGGCCGGCGTCCAGTTGAAGGTACGGGTCGCCGGATCGAAGGTTGCGCCCGGGGGCAGACCGGTGGCCGAAAAGACCAGATCCTGCGGATTATCGGGATCGGTGGCATCCACCGTGAAGGCGTAGGCCATTGTCTCGTCGATGGTCCGGTCCCCGATCGGTGCAAGAAGTGGTGCCTGGGAGAAATCGGCGCCGGTGATGCGCAGCGTGTAAGGACTTGCCGAATAGCCATTGTCTTCATCGACAACACGTACATAGTAGAATCCCGGTTCCGGTGCGTCACGGACAATCACATTTTCACCGCCCACACCGGGGTTGGTGTTCACATAGGTTGCCAGTTGAGATTTGTTATTGTCCAACAATGCCACCCACGGTCTGAGATCCTCAGGTACCACGTCGAGTGATATTGACAACGTGGCTGCATCCCGCACGTAGATCCGGTACCAGTCCTCGTCGTCGTCGTCGAAGAGATAGCCCTGGACGGTTCCCTGGCCGAGAGGCGTGGCCGATCCGAAGTTGTCGTTCGGCTCGTACCCGTCCACGACCGCCTGATGAGTAACGCGCAGCGTGTAGGCCGAGGTGGAACCGGTGCCGGTATTGTCACGCAACCGGATATAATAATAGCCGCCTTCATTCACCGTCGTGACCAGGACATTGTCCACGCCCGTTTCCGTCGTGATGCGATAATCGGTCTGGCTATAGTCTCTATTGTAGATCCACATCTCCGATTTTACATCCGCCGGAATGCCGGTGTGGGAGATTGTCACGATGCCCGGTGCGTTGATATAGAACCGGTACCAGTCGTAGTCGTTTCCAGGATCGATGGCGCCGCTGATATTCGTATCCAGGGCGATGTCGGTCGCCTCGCTGAAGGCGCCGTTTGGTTCCTGTTCTGTGGTTGCAGGAGCAAAGGGCGGTTCATAATTGACAGTGCCTCCCTCGACGGTGAATCGGTAGGACGCCACATGGGATCTGCCGTTGTCGTCCCTCACGCGAATGTAGTAGAAGCCGTCGCTGGGAACCGTATAGGTCAGATAGACATTGTCCCCGTCGTTATTGGCGGTTTCATTGGTGTAGGTGTAATTGATATCCCGGCCATAGATGGTGATGCCTGCCCGCATATCGGCAGGCGTGCCGGTGACCGCCATGGAAAGCACGTCGTCCTGGCCGGCATAGATACGGTACCAGTCTTCGTCGCCTCGCGGGAAAATAAAGGCATCCACCGCACTCTGGGGCATAAGTGTCGCATGCCCCGCATCGTCGTTGTATTCATAGACATCGTCCACCGGCGTAAACCGGCTCGTAAAGGTGTAAGGCGTGGTGTGGGCCTCATTGCCATGGTCATGTATCCTTATATAGTAGGTTCCCGGCAACGTGATGTCGTAGTCCAGGAATACATCCTCGCCGCCATGATAGGCGTCTTCGTATACATAGGTGTACCCGATGTTTGAATCATAGATCGTGATTTGTCCTCTCATCTCCGGGGGCGCCTGAGTGATGCTGAGTGCAAGTTTCCCCACCGTGTCGACAGTGATACGGTACCAGTCCTCATCACCCTGACGGCAGATGCGTGCATCGCTGACGACGTGGGTGGCCGGTATCGGCGTGGCCGACGCCGCATCGTCGTTCGGTTCATGGATATCCTGAGCAGCCGTGAAATCGAACCGTATCCCGTAGGTCCGGTCATAACTCCGGCCGTCCCGGTCGTCGACACGGACATAGTACCAGCCGGCCTCCAGAAAATCGGATCGGTAGAACCAGTCGCCGAAATTGTTTGCAGAGGCGTTACGGTACATGTAATCGCCGTTCCCGTCGTAGAATGCGATCGCTGCCCGCATATCGGCGGGAACCGCGTCCACCAGTGTGGTGAGATATCCCCTTTGTTCCAGGTATATCTTGTAAAAATCGTCCTCGTTTCGCGGATAGATTCGCCCGGTGATCCATGTGGAGAGGGGAACGGGGTAGGCCTGTTCGATATCGTCGTTATATTCCGCCTCGGTAACGATCCGATCGGTGACATAAAGATGTTTGTGGACCCATCCGGACCAGTGGCCGCTGTTGTCCTGCACGCGGAGGGAGATCCGGTGGGCGCCCTCCGTAAGGGTGGAAAGGACGGCTTCGCTGTCGTTGCCCAGCGAGCCGTCTCTGTCGGAGACCCACTCGTAGGCCACGATGGTCCCGTCTTCATCGAAGCCGCTTCCGGTAAGGGTGACGGGCTCGCCGATAATCGCCGGATTGGGGGTCATGTCGTCGATTGCGGCCATGGGATAGTAGTCGCCAAAGGCGCCGCCCCGGATGTTCAGGACGTAGGGCGTCATGGAATGGACGCCGTCTTCGCTTCTGATACGCAGATAGTAACGGTCGGGGACGGTGACCTCGCAGGTCATGAGAAGGTCGTCGCCCCGCTCTGTGGCGGTCATTTCCGTAAGATAGTCCTTACTGTCCGTGTAGAGCCACATGCGGGGCCTGATGCCCTCCGTTTCAGCCAACTGGATGGTCAGGATTCCCGCCTGATCAACCATGAATGTGTACCAGTCTTCGTCGTTTTCGGGATAGATAAAGCCCGAAATCTGATTGTCTGCATTCATCGCGGTGGCATACCCGAAGTTGTTGTTCCATTCCCAGGGATCGATGAACGGTGTAAAGGTTGCCGTCAGTGTGTAGGGTGCAACAGAGGTCTCGTCATTTCCACGATCGTAGATGCGCAGGTAGTAGTCGCCTGCTTCCTCCGCCACATAGGTTTCCTCCAGGGGAGTCCCGTAGTTCAGGGATTCTTTGGAGAAGAGATGGCTGTTGTCCTGATTGTTCAGGGCCATGCTGATCTCGACACCGGGGGGAACATTATCCAGTGCAAAATGAAACACCCCCGGTTCGGGAATTTCCATGCGGAACCAGTCCTGATCTCCCGCCGGGAAGATGTAGGCCTGCACCGGCTCGCCGAAGGCGAGCGGCGTGGCCTGTGCGTAATCGGGATTGGGTTCGTAGGGATCGGGAGCGGCATCCAGCGTGATCTGTAATTCGTAGGACTCTGCCGAAACGGTGTCATCTTCGGCGTAAATGCGCACATACCAGATGCCTGGTTCATCGATGTCGAAACTGAACCGGGAGAAGTCTCCCGCGTTTTCCGCATAACGGCTTGCCCGTTCGCTGTAGTTCGCGTTATAGAGCCGGATTGCCGATCGCACAGTGGCCGGGGACGAAAGTGCAAGAGTAAGCCGTGTCCGTTCCGTTACCTCAAAGCGGTACCAGTCCTCGTCGCCGCTGAAGGTCCCTGTGGTAGTGCCGGCTGCGATGAGCGTGGCATTTCTGAATTCATTGTTGGGCTCCACTTCCGCCGTCTGCGGTGTGCCGCTCGGCTGGTAGGACAGATCCGCCCCGGTGACGCTCAGGCGGTAGGTCTGCGTCGACGACCAGTCGCCGTCCCTGTCACGGACGAGCAGGTAGTAATAGCCGGTGTATTCCGCCGTATAGGTAAGCGTAACAGGTGCTCCCTCCACGTCGGTGGTGGCCTGTTCATACATATACCTCAGGTTGTCATTGTACAACTGCAGCTGGGGTCTCAGGTTGTTCGGCGTTTCATCCACCGTTATCACCAGCTCGGCGCCGCTTTCGGCATAGAACTTGTACCGGTCGTAATCGCCGTTCGGAAAGATGTAGGCCTGAACGGGACTTTGAGTGAGCGGTGTGCTGTGCCAGTAATCGTCGTTGGGTTCGTAGGGATCGGGCGCCGCATCAAAGCCGGTTGAGAAGGTGTAGGTGGCCTGGGCGTTGAAATCGTTTCCGGTATCGTGAATCTTGATAAAGTAAGTGCCCGGCGCCGTCACATTGTAGTCGAGATAGACATTGTCCCCGTCATTCTGGGCGTAGGAATACACGTAGGTATAGCTCGTGTTGCGATCATAGACCGTGATCTGACCGCTGAGATTATCGGGCATGTTCGTAAGGGACATGTGCAGTGTGCCCGGGGTGGCAAGGGCAACCTTGTACCAGTCCTGATCTCCGCCGGGGAAGATATAGGCCTGTATCATATCGCCTATCTTCACCGACGCGGCATGCGTGGGGTCCTGATTCGGTTCATAGGGATCCGGGGCGATCTGAAGGGTTGCCGAAAGGGTGTACTGTGCGCCTTCGTTGTTGTTGCTGTCGTCGATTTTGATGAAATAATCGCCCGGTTCGTCAATGTTCCAGGTAAGCGTCACGGGATCTCCCGGATCGTTTGCCGAGGCGGTCACATAGGCCCAGTCGGCATTCGCTGTGTACATTCCCAGAGAGGTGCGCATCAGGCTTCCCGCGGGGTTGGTGGCCGAGATGGTGAGCGTGCCCGGCTGCTCCACATGAATCCTGAAGAAATCAACGTCATTCGCCGGGTCTATGACGCCGGTATAGTAGGTGTCCAGATCCATCGGTGTTGCCGATCCTATTTTGTCGTTCGGTTCTTCCTCCTGGGGGGCCGGCACGCCGAAATAGAGAATGGTCTTTGTTTCGGGCGACCAGTTCTGATCGTTGTCCTTTACCTTGAAGGAAAGGGTGTGCTGCCCCGCGCTGAGATTGCCCACTTCGGCCACCCGCGAGGTGCTCAGGAGACCGTCGAGGGACGAACGCCACTCATAGCCGATGATGTCACCGTCGGCATCTTCGCCGCGCCCCTCCAGCGTGACCGTGTCTTCGGTAGTGGCCGGATTCGGCAGGACCGAGTCGATAAAGGCCAGAGGCGTATAGGAGTTGAAATGAGCGCCGTTGACGATCAGTGTATAGGGCTGGGTGGAGAAGCTGTTGTTTCCCGCCTGCCTGACCCGGAAATAGTATTCGGCCGTTCTGTCCGTTGTGTAGTCCAGGATCAGCGTCTGGCCGTAATTGGTGGCCGTTTTGCCGGCGCGCCAGCTTCCGCTTGAGTTAAACACTTCGATCTGGGGCCTGATTTCGGCGGGGACATCGGCCACGGTTATCTGCAGCACCGTCCCCGCATCGCAGCGCACCTGGTACCAGTCCTCGTCACCCTGGTCGAAAATCCAGCCCTGGGTGCGGTTCCGGTCCTGAAGCACCGTCGCGTCCCCGAAGTTTCCGTTCGGTTCGTGGGCATCCGCGGCCGCAGTGAATGAGACCGAGAGCCGATAGGGAACCTCGGAAACGTTCCCCTCGAGGTCGTCGATCAGAATCCGGTACAGGCCCGGCCGCGTCACCGGTGTGTCCAGAGACAGCAGATCGCCGGGATTGGTGGCGTTTCTGCCGTCCATATACCCGTTGTCGGCCCGCCACAGGCGGATGCGTGACCGCATAGCAGGGGGAACTGCCTCAAGGCCTGTGTGAATAACACCGGCCGAGGGCACGAAAAACTTGAACCAGTCATCGTCGTCGCCTGTGTCCATGACGCCGGAGACGGAGGCGCCGAGTGCGATGAGATTTGCGTCGGCAAACTCGCCGTTGTCTTCGACTTCAGCCGTCACAGGGGTTTCTGCGGGCGAGTATCCCGGGTGTGCGCCGGTAAGCGTCAACTGATACATCTGCGTCCAGTTATAGTCGCCGTCGCGGTCATGGACCCTTATATAGACAAAGCCCGCCTCGTCAAAGGTGTAGTTCAGCGGAGGAGGATTGTCTCCGTCGTTGTCGGCGTAACTGTAACTATAAAGGTAGTTGCAGTTTCTGCCGTAAAAGGTGAGGTAGGGCCTCAGATTGGCGGGGGTGTTGGTAACCTCGGCAGTCAGCGTGCTTCCTGCATCCACCCATACCGTGTACCAGTCCTGGTCGCCGTTGGGGAAGATATAGCCGGAAACCGTCTGCCCGGTCATGGTAAAAGCATCGATCATTGAATCGTTCGGCTCCTGGGGGTCTGCCGCTTCCTCAAATATTGCCGTAAGGGTGTAGGTGAACTCAGCGTTGAACTCGTTGTCACGATCATTGATTCGAAGATACACAAACCCCGGTTCCGTGACATTCATCACAAGGGACACGTCATCACCGTCCTGTGCGGCGCCCTCGTAAATATACAGATAGTTCAGATTACGGCCGTAATAGGTCAGGTAAAGTCTCAGGTTCTCGGGCACATTGGTCGCGGCACAGGTCAGTCGCCCGGGCCTGCTGATATAGATCTTGAAGAAGTCATGATCGCCGGCGACATTGATCTTGGCGTTTACCGGCTGTGAGAGAGCTATTTCGTTGGCGAAGCCCAGTTCCCCGTTGTCTTCCACCTCGTCGGAGACGGTGCTTCCCACATAGACCACTTCAGACACTTCTGTAGACCATATGTCATCGTCATCACGGACCTTAAAGTAGATCGTGTGGGTGCCCATGGAGAGGGCGCTGGTGGAAAATTCAGCGGCGGTGCTCAATTCGCCGTCGATGCTGGAGCGCCAGGAATAGGCGGTAATGGTTCCGTCGGAGTCAATGCCAGATCCGGAGAAGGTAATGCTGCTGCCGACAACGATGGACCCCGGATCGATCTGATCGATCCGTGCGGTGGGGGCATAGGTGGCAAAATCCGCACCATGAATGGTCATCGTGTAGGGCTGGGTGGATTCGTCGTTGTTGCCGCCATCGCTTATCCGCACCAGATACTGAGCCGCTTCGGGGACAGTGTAGATCAGTTCCATATCCATGCCGGCGGTGCCGCCCTTTCCTGCGAGGTGGTCCTTCGACATATTGTACAGGTCTACCTGGGGAGTGATATTTTCCGGAAGATCGCTCAGTACAATACGAAGATCTCCCGCCTGGGCAACGGATATACGAAACCAGTCGTGATCGCCCGTCTCGAATATATATCCGTTGATCCGGTTGATCTGACTCAGTGTCCTGGCATCGCCGTAATCGTCGTTCGGTTCATAGGGATCCGGTACGTCCACCAGTGAAACGGTATAGGTGTAGGCCGTTGATGAAAAGGCATCATTGTCCAGGTCATCCACCAGTAGATAATAGGTGTCAGGTTCGGTGATATCGTAAATGAGCGAAAACAACCCCCCGGCGCTCGTAGGCTGTCCTGACTGCAGGTGTCCCCTGGAGCTGTTGTAGAGACGGAACCTGAGCATGAGATTCGAGGGGACGGAGGTGAGCGCCACTGTCAACTGGCCGGCCTGGGATACGTCGAAACGGTACCAGTCTTCGTCGTTGGTTTCGCCGATCAATCCTGAGATCGATTCATCAAGAGGTATGGGATTGGCCCATCCGAACTCGCCGTTGTCTTCCTCTTCCATCGTTGCCGGAGTGAGGGGGGGTGTATATCCCGGCGCACCGCCGCTTACGCTCATGGCGTATGACTCAGTGTGACCGAGACCCTGTGCATCCGTGAGCCTTGCATAATAAAACCCGGCTTCCGTGACAGTGTGGGTGAGTGTGATCGTCTCTCCCGGGTTGACCGCCGTCTTGTTCACGTAGAGATACTGTGTGTGAGGTCCGTACAGGGTAATGCCGGGCCTCATCTCGTCGGGGGGATCGACAATGAAACTCAGCGTGTCTTCGGCGTCCGCATAAATTTTATACCAGTCTTCGTCGCCTCGTCCGAAGATGATGCCGGTAAGGCCGGTGCTTTCGATAAGAGAGGCCTGCCCCAACTGATTGTTCGGTTCCCGGTTGTCAACCACCGGAGTAAAATCAGCCGTAAAGGTGTAGGATTCATCAGAAGTATCGTTGTCGCGGTCGGTAAGACGGATATAATAGGTTCCCGGTTCGAGCACATCGTAAGTAAGGAAGACATCGTCCCCCTCGTTGATGGCGCCACTGGTTACATATACGTAGTCTGCATTGCGGTTGTACATGGTGATGTAGGCCCTGATATTTGCAGGAGGAGAGGTCACGGCGCATTCAAGCCGTCCCGGACTGTCAAGGGTCACTGCATACCAGTCCTGATCGCCCCGAGGCGAGAAGGTTCCCGTCACGATCTCACCGGCGCCGATGCTGTTGGCGATGCCCAGTGTGTCATTCGGCTCCGTTTCAACCGCCGCTGAGGCCGCCTGGGCAGCGCATAAAAGTAAGATAAGAAGAATTACTAAAGTAGTAATGATTCCTTTCCGCGAATATGAACTTTCCATGAGAGCCCCCTTTTTTATTGTGCCAGAATAGTTAAAAATATTAATAGGATGAGTGACGATAGAAAGACATCTTTTGCATAACGCCTTGTGAGCAGGTGCACTCTTTCCTCGTGTATGCGCCCGCCCTTATTGCTGAAAGACCGATTCCTGGTATGAATGTGTGTAGTCGCTCTATGGGAAGACGTGATGTTCATTTTTCTATGAACAGCACGTCGGCAGCAAATAAGGCCTCTGCATGAATGATGAGCTATTTGTAAGCTCAGAGATCCCCTACAGGTTGTTTCGTGTTTCGTGTTTGGAAAAAAGGGTAGCAGAAAAAAAGAGGCATTTCAACCGTGATTGTGACCAGTTTCACAGAAAAATAGGGACACTTCCCTATTTAATTACAATTAAATAGGGAAG
>Ga0272444_10000328_pt1 | contig 52847 bp, 37 predicted proteins | sample SSMForm13_FD_201033 | JGI IMG/M metagenome (GOLD analysis project Ga0272444, IMG submission 201033) | Marine sediment archaeal communities from Little Sippewissett salt marsh, Falmouth, MA, United States - SSM-Form-13 | ecosystem: Environmental > Aquatic > Marine > Wetlands > Sediment ... | reverse complement strand
CCCCCGACACGAACCAGGTACGGCTATGAAATACTGAGGGTGGACGACGAAGTCGACGGGAGGCTGACTCTGAGCCACATATTCTTCAAGCTCCTGACGACGGCGGCTGACACGGCGTCCGCGGCGGAGCTCGCCCAGGACGTGAGAGAACGCGCCGTGTCGGGCGAGAGTTTCGAGGACCTCGCTACCGAGTACAGCGACGACGACGAATCCCGGGAGCTGGGAGGATACGTCGGCGAGGTGGACGTTTCGAGGCTCGGCGAGCCCCAGGCCTCCATAGTCTCGGGCATGAGCCCGGGCGAAGTGTCGCCTGTTCTTCCTACGGATTACGGCTTTCAGATAATTAAGCTTATTACCAAGGCCGAGACGAGGAAGGCTACATACGAAGATTCGAAGGAGTGGATACAGAGCGTCCTCGAGAGCCGTGCGCGAGAACGCCAGTTTCACGAGTGGCTGGAGGTCACGCGCGAGGAGATATTCGTAAAACGCTATGCGTATTAAGAGAAGTGCGCCTTGAGGCTCGATATTTACCTCAAGAGAGTCGGGCTTTGTAAACAGCGCACACTGGCCAAAGGGTTATGTGATGGTGGCAGGGTGAGAATGGACGGCGGGACGGCGAAAGCCGGGAGGGAAGTCTCTCCTGGCAGGACTCTTGAGATCGAGCTCAAGCGCGAGACTCTGAAGATAGAAATCACGGACCTCCCCGAAAGAAATTACAGGAAGAAAGACGGGGAGGCTTTCTACAGGGTTATAGAACGCGCCGAGACCGACCTCTTTTCCTGACCGCAACTCCCCTGCGCCGACGGTGAAAATGAAGACATCCGCCAAGCCTGAAATAGCGATAAGCATGGGTGACCCCGGCGGCATCGGCCCCGAGATAGCTTTGAGAGCCGCTTCCGCCGCTTCCGTCCGGCGCGCATGTAACCCGCTTATCGTCGGGGACATCGACTATCTCGATGCGCTCGCCGGTAAAATGGGGCTGGCTGTCGTGCCCGGCTGCGGGGTGCCATCGCCCTCAGGCATTCGCGTTGCCGATTCGGGAGGCATTGCAAGAAAGGTCGCACTCGGAAAGCCGTCCCCGCAGGGCGGACGGGCGGCTGGAGCCGCCATCGAGATGGCCGTCGACCTAGCGGTCTCGGGAGAAGCCGCCGGTATAGTCACGGCGCCGGTATCCAAAGAGTCACTGGCTCTGGCCGGATACGGCATGGTCGGCCACACGGAAGTGCTCGCCCGGCTCACGGGCACGAAGCGCTACGCCATGATGCTCGCGCGCAAGGGCCTCAGGGTGATTTTCGCGACCACGCATATACCGATTCGCGCTGTCGCCCGCAGACTCCTCACGGGCGATATCGTCGAGAAGATGGCGATCGGCGACAAGTATCTCAAGTCCTATATGGGCGTCCGGCGCCCGAAGCTCGGGGTGTGCTGCCTCAACCCGCATTGCGGCGAGGGGGGCGTGCTGAGCGGTGAGGAGAAGAGCATAATAATTCCGGCCATACGGCTGGCGCGCAGAAGAGGTATAAATGTAGACGGGCCGCATGCTGCCGATTCGATATTCGGGAAGAATCTGGCATCCGGCTTCGACGCTGTTGTTGCAATGTATCACGATCAGGGTATGATTCCACTTAAGATGGTCAGGCAGGAAGAAGTCGTCAATATCACGCTGGGCATACCCATCGTGCGCACTTCGCCCGGACACGGAACGGCGTTCGATATCGCCTCCCGGTACGCGGCCGACTACCGCGGCATGGTGACGGCTACGGTCGAATGCGCCAGGATAGCGAAGAGGATGAAACATGCTCGTTGAGTTCCGCAATGTCAGCAAGAGCTACCCGAATGGCCACATGGCCCTCGGGGGCATCAACCTCACGATAGACAGGGGAGATTTCGTTCTTCTCGTGGGCCCTTCTGGCGCGGGCAAGACCACCATCATGCGAATGATCTACATGGATGAGTACCCCACGCGCGGCGAGGTGGTTGTCGGCCGTTACTCGTCGAACTCGATGACGAACAAGAAGACGGCCATGCTGCGCCGGCAGGTGGGCGTTGTCTTTCAGGAGTTCAGACTGCTTAAGGACCTCACCGTGTTCGAGAACATCGCCCTCCCGCTACGCGCGGTGGGCAAGCGGCAGAGCGAGATCAAGAAGCGGGTGAGCAATGTGCTCTACTCGGTGGGGCTTTCCTCGAAACGGCACCAGTTTCCACTTAAACTCTCAGGCGGCGAGCAGCAGAGGGTGGCCATAGCCAGGGCCATGGTGCTCAGGCCGCCGCTCCTGCTGGCGGACGAGCCCACGGGGAATCTCGACCCCGACACTTCGGAGCAGATATTCGAGCTGCTGTTGGATATCAACAGGGGCGGCACGTCGGTGCTGATCGCGACGCATGAGCACGACATGGCGGGACGGCTGGGCAAGCGAATCCTGACGCTGGTGGGCGGAAGGCTGCAGAGCGACGGAGGTGGCGCTTAGTGTACCTCCTCAGGCAGGCGTTTTCGGGGATCAGGCGCGCGGGCTTCATGTCGGTGGCCTGCATTCTGATAACGACTTTCTCGCTGCTCATATTCGGAATCTTCCTCCTGGCCACCGCAAACCTGAGAGAAGTGCTGCGGTACGCGCATGAGAAAGTGGAGATAGTGGCCTTCCTGGAAGAAGACGTTACCGCGAGCGGCCTGGACTCTCTCGAGGCCGAGCTGGACGCCATACCGTTTATTCAGGACAGGACTTATGTCTCACCGGGCAAGGCCCTCGACAAGCTCCGCGCCGAGTTCGGAACGAGAAGTTTCATCCTGGATGCGCTCGAGGAAAACCCCATGCCGGCGTCCTTCGAGATAACGCTGAAACCGCAGTACAGGCTCAAGGACCGCGTTGTAAGCGTTGCCGAGAGAATAGTCAAATTGCCCGGCGTGGAAGACGTGAGCTACGGGCGCGGATGGATAACGAGGCTGGAGAACATCGTAAAAATGCTTGCCCTGATCGACATCTGCATAGGGCTCGTCGTGGGCATCGCGTCCATCGTTACGGTGTCCTATACGGTCAGGCTCACGCTATTCGCGCGTAAGGAGCATATAAGGGTCCTCAAACTCGTGGGAGCTACCGACTGGTTTGTGATGCTGCCATATCTCCTGGAGGGAGTCATACACGGCCTGATCTCGGCGCTTATATCGCTTGCCGTAGTCTATGGAGCTTTCCGGGTTATCGAGGTCAGGATTCCCCAGACGGTCTTCATGCCCTTCGGCATGATTCTCTTCTTCACGGTTTTCGGAATACTCTCCGCGGTTCTGGGAAGCTGGGTTTCGCTCAAGACGTTCCTTAGAGCAAAAGACTAGGGGTGGGTTCAGTGAGACCTCTCCGGTTACTGGCAATCTGTTTCCTCATTGTGGCGGCGGCCGCCGGCAACGTGCCCGGCGAGGAGGGATCCTTCACCTCGAGGGAACAGATTGACGAAGAAATACGGCGCAACGAAGAAGAGCTCAACCGCATGAGGAGCGAACTCGCCGACAAACGCAAGCGCGCGGAGGAGCTGGCCGGCGAGGAGAGCGACATTCAGGGCGAGGTCGGCAGGATAAACGAGGAGATACGTCTCAACCGCAGCCTCCTCGATAAGCTGGCCGAGCAGAAGAGCGCCCTCATCAGCGACCTCGAGTACTCGCAGCGGGACCTCGAGATGGCCGAAATCGCGCTCTCGGAGTCGAAGGAGCTGCTGAACCAGAGACTGAGGAGCATTTACAAATTCGGCCGTGGCCAGATCATGGAAGTTCTGCTGACGTCCAAGACGTTTGCGGACCTTGCGAAGCGCGTCTACTACCTCACCGTGATCACCGACCACGACCAGGAGATACTGGGCGACTACACCGAGCAGGTCGAATCCAAGCGCGTCCTCGTCGAGTACATAGAGGGCAAGAAAGGCAAGATAGAAGCCAACGAGATAGAGGCGAGACTGGAGGCGGACAACCTGAGGGTTAGGCGAGACGAGAGGGACGGTCTCATGGCGCAGCTGAAGGAGAAGCGCTATTACTATGAAAACATGGCGCGCGAGCTCGAGGACGCCAGCCGCAATCTCGAGGCCGTCATCGGTACGCTCGAGAGCCGGGCTGAAGCGCTCGCGGACGCAGACACTACATTCGAGGGACGGATGGGAACTCTGATGTGGCCATGCGACGGCGAGGTCATATCTGAATACGGCATGGAAACGCATCCGCGTTTCGGTACGATTATCAAGAACAACGGCGTGGATATCAGGACGGCGCCAGGAAGCAAGGTCCGCGCCGTCGCCCCGGGCGAGGTGAGCTTCGCCGGGCCTCTCACCGGATTCGGCAACTGTATCATCATCGGGCACGGCGACGGCTTCTACACGCTCTACGGCCACCTGGAGTCTTTGATGGTCAGTAAGGGCTACAGGGTTGGCGAAGGCGCCGCAATAGGTTATATTGGAGAAACGAGCACCCCGGAGGGTGCAGTGCTGCATTTCGAGATCCGTAAAGGTAAAGCGCCACTTGATCCTACCAGGTGGTTTCTAAGATAGGGGTCGGGATATTATGGAAGAACAACCTGAAAATAGGGCGAGCGAGCATATAGAGCCGCCTTCCGGGCCACAGCCCTCCGGGCCGCAACCCGCTGCCGGCGAATCGGCCGCGCAGATGCAGCCCGCTGAGCCGCAGCCTGCTGCCGGTGAGCCATCTTCGCAGGTTCAGCCCGCCGGGCCGCAACCCGCTTCCGCTGAGCCGCCCGCCCAGGCGCAGCCATCTGACGCGCCACACGCTGCTGAGACCGCTGCGCCGGAGGTAGCGCCTGCGAGAATTCCGACCGTCGTCCAGGTCGAGTTTAAGGGCGAGCGCAGGGCCCACTTCCTCAACGCCAAGAAGCTTGCGCTAAACGAGGGCGACTACGTCGTCGTCCAGGTCGAGCGCGGCCGCGACATGGGCAAGATCGTCCGGAGCGGGGAAGAGCTCGAGAAGATACCCGATGTTCGGCCGGTCAAACAGGAAGTCCTCCGCAAGTCCTCGGAAGAGGACATGCGCAAGTGGGAGGAGAACAACAGGAAGGAAGAGGAAGCGAGGCGGGTCTGCGAGGAGAAGATCGCAGCGCACGGTCTCAAGATGAAGCTGGTCGAAGTCGAGTACCAGCTCGATTGCACCAAGATAACCTTCTTCTTCACCGCGGACGAGCGCGTGGACTTCAGGGAGCTGGTGAAGGACCTCGCGGGGATTTACAAGACGCGTATCGAGCTCAGGCAAATCGGAGTGAGGGACGAAGCCAAGCGGTTGGGAGGCTACGGGTCCTGCGGCAGGAAGTATTGCTGTACGACTTTCCTGCAGGAGTTCGAGCCGGTCACGCTGCGCATGGCGAGGGACCAGCGGCTCTCTCTGAGCCCCACCAAGATATCGGGAGCATGTGGCAGGCTCATGTGCTGCCTCGCGTATGAGCGCGAGTACTACATGGAGATCGCCAGGCAGCTTCCGAAGGTTGGCCGCCGGCTCACGACCCCCTACGGCGAGGTCACGGTCACCAAGATCGACATATTCGCGCAGGCGGTGATCGCCGAAGACGAGAACGGCGAAGAAATGCGCCTCACGCTCGAGCAGTTCCGGAAAGCCGCCCAGACCAAGGGCCGGCCCACTCCGGCTGAGCCGCCAGCGGGCCGCAGCCAGGAGCCCGGGCCCGGAAGCGATGAGGCCGCGCCAGAGGCCGGCAGCGCTCCGGCTGACGATGGGCTCGAGAGCGGGGAAGGCAAGTGAGATGGCGGGTAAGTTCTACCTGACCACAGCCATAGATTATGTGAACAGCTTTCCACACCTCGGAACAGCCTACGAGAAAATCTGCGCCGACATAATCGTGAAGTACAAGAAACTTGGCGGCTGGGACACGCGTTTCACAATGGGAAACGACGAGCACTCCCAGAACGTGTGCAAGGCCGCGGTCGGCAAGGGCAAGGACCCGCAAGATTACTGCGACGAGATGGCCGCTGTCTTCAGGAAGACATGGGCGGCTTTCGGAATAGAGTACGACGACTTCGTCCGCACCACAGAAGACAGGCACACCAGGGCCGTCGAAGAGATATTCCGCAGGATTGAAGCCAAGGGGGACATTTACAAGTCCAAGTACTCCGGCCACTACTGCGTATCCTGCGAAGCCTTCTACCAGGAAGAAGACCTGGTTGACGGCGAATGCCCGACCCATAAGATGGCCGCCAAGTGGATCGAAGAGGAAAACTACTTCTTCCGGCTGTCTAAGTACGCCGGGTCGCTTCTTGAGCATATCAAGTCGAATGAGAACTTCATCATCCCGGACGTCAGGAAGAACGAGGTCGTGAGCTTCATCGAGAGCGGCCTTCAGGACGTCAGCATATCGCGCTCGGGACTCAAGTGGGGCATTCCCGTCCCGGGGGACCCAACCCATGTTTTTTACGTGTGGTTCGACGCGCTCATCAATTACATAACGGCGCTCGGTTTTCCCGACGAAGGCGGGCTCTTCGCGAAGTACTGGCCGGCCGACGTTCACCTTGTTGGCAAGGACATCACGCGTTTCCACTGCATCATGTGGCCGTCCATGCTCATGAGCGCGGAGATCGAACTTCCCGGCACCATCATCGGCCACGGGTTCATCGGTTTCAAGGGCGAGCGCATGAGCAAGACGCTCGGCAATATCGTCGAGCCGCTGGACGCGGCCAAGAACTACGGGCCCGATTCACTGCGGTACTACCTCGCGAGAGAGGTCGTGTTCGGAAAGGACGGCGACTTCTCCTGGGAGCAGTTCATACAGCGTTACAACTCCGAGCTGGCCAATGATCTCGGCAATCTCCTGAGCCGTACATGCGGCATGCTCAAGCAGTATTTCGGGGGAGACATACCCGCCGGGAGCTCATGGGACGGCGACGCGGCGAGGCGCCTGAAGGCGGAATCAACCGAAGCCGAGGCGCTTTACTTCACAGTCATGGATAAATACGAAGTCCATAACGGTATCTCCGAAGTCTTCAAGATCATACGCGCGGCCAACCGGTATATCGAGGAATGCGCCCCGTGGTCGCTCATGAAGAAGCCCGACGGCAAGGTGGAAGCCGGCAGGGTTCTCTTCGAGGTGAGCGAGATTTTGAGGCGGGTCGCGCTGCTTCTCTATCCCTTCATACCGGCGAAGGCCCAGGACATCTGGCGCGCCCTCGGGATCGATGCCAGCATGGCCGATACGGATTTCGAATATGGCCTGGCCTGGCGCGATTCCTGGAAGGGCCTCTCCGCGGCGGTTCGCATCGGCGACCCGCTCTTCCCGCGGATCGAAGAGAAGAAAAAGGGCGCCGGGGAGGACAGGCAGAAGGCGAAGACCGGCAAAAAGGCCGGCAAGGCAAAGAAAGAGGATGAGACTATGCCGGACGCAGACGACAACATTGTAAGCTATGAGGAATTCAAGAGGCTCGACATCAGGGTCGCCCATATCAAGAGCGCGAGTATGGTTCCCGAGACCTCCAAGCTCATGAAGATCTTCATCGACATCGGCGGGGAAGAGCGCCAGATCGTCGCCGGCATCGCCGAGCACTACGCCCCGGAGGACCTGACCGGCAAGAACATCATAGTCATCGCGAACCTGAAGCCCGCCAAGATAAGGGGAGTGGAGTCGCGCGGTATGCTGCTCGCGGCCACGGACGGCGACAAGGTCATCATGCTCACGCCCGACAAGGACGCAGCCCCGGGTTCTAAAATCTCCTAGGCCGGACGGCCGTCGGGGGAGGACATGCCTTGATCGATTCTCATGCCCATCTGACCATGCGGAAGTACAGGAACGACCTGGGCGCGGTGATCGAGCGCGCGCGGGAGGCCGGTCTCACGGCAATGGTGAATGTTGGGTTCGACACCGACTCGAGCGCGGACGGCGTTCACCTGGCCGAAGAGCATGACGATATATTCGCGGCCGTGGGCGTGCACCCTCATGACGCCGAAACGGTCGACGACTTCATTATCTCCTATCTCGAGGAGACGAGCTCGAACCCGAAGGTTGTTGCGATCGGAGAAATCGGGCTCGACTTTTACCGCAACCTCTCGCCCAGGCGGGTACAGGAAGATGTCTTCGTCAGGCAGCTGGCGCTTGCCGACAAGGTCGGCCTGCCGGTAATCATACACGACAGGGACGCCCATCAGCGCGTCGTGGAGATCTTAAAGAGCGAGAAGGCTTCCCGCGGCGTGATGCACTGCTTCTCGGGCGACATGGGCCTTGCGAAACAGGTGCTGGACCTCGGGTTCTACATTTCATTCGCCGGCCCGATTACCTATAACGGCGGAAGGGCGGGAGATATCATGAGGAAAATGCCCGTCGATAAGCTGCTGGTCGAGACGGATTGCCCCTACCTGACGCCTGTGCCTTTCCGCGGCAAGCGGAACGAGCCGGCCTACGTCCGGTATGTGCTCGAGCGCGCCGCGCAGTTTCTGGGGAAGCCGCCCGAAGAAGTGGAAGCCATCACCGACGAGAACGCCCGCAGGTTGTTTAACCTTCCTTCTTAAACACCGATACGAGCAGATAGCCCGGCAGGAAGTTCCACGGGTAGAAGATGTAACCCAGTAGCTCGACGAGCCCCAGCCAGGCGACCCTCAATATGGGCACTCTCGCGAAGTAATACTTGAGGAAGTGAAGCTCTGCGATGAAGCCCATGCGGTATTCCTTGACCAGGCGCCCGGGCACTTTGTCCTCGATGCCCTTGAGGGTGGAGATGGGCATCTCGTAGCCGGGCTGCCACAGGCCCATGCGGTCGGCGTAGGCCTTGCCGGCTTTGTAGATGCGGGCGTCGGCCGACGGCACCATGATGACCACCTTGCCTTCAGGCCTGGTGACGCGAAGCATTTCGCTTACGGCCCTGACCTGGCCGGCTTCATCGAAATGCTCGATCACGCCGCCGTTCCAGGTGACGTCATATGTGTTGTCTTCCATTGGCATGTCGAATATGGACGCGTTGTAGGTTTCGGGGTCATAGCCCTCGAACATGAAGCAGGCCCTGGAGAGGGTGAGGGCGGGCTGGGATATGTCCAGGAGGCTGACCTCGGCCCCGCGCTTGGCTAGCCCCAGCGAAACCAGGCCGTGGCCCGAGCCCGGCTCCAGCACTTTCTTGCCCCTGGCGTCCGGGATCTCGCGCTTGAGGATCGCCGAAACGGTGCGGTATATGATGTCCTTGCCCGCGGCAGCCGGGATCTTGCTCCGCCGGTGGGTCCCCTTTTTCTCCCAAATCTCATCCCAGCGTTCTTCCTGTTCCATGTTTCTAACCTACCACCCCGTATTTCGATGGCACAATACTAAATTGGCCTGGGTTGGGGATTGGTGTGGCTGCCGGGCCGGCGCCGTTGCGTGGACTTGTTGCAGAGTGTTGTGCATTTTGAGACCTGCCCCCGCGCCCCGCAGGCGCCCGATTCTAAAGGGGAAGAGGGGTGTTCCTTTTGTTGAGTTTCGCAGCCGGATGTGATATAATAGAAGAAATCAACTTCGCAGCCTGAGAACATCTATTGCTAGAACAAGAAAATGCAGCGCCATTTGGAAATGCCACTACAGCGCGGGTTAGTATACCGCGCTTTCGCTATTTCACGGGAGGAGGTCGAATATGAAGCAGCGCCATATCCTGCTCATTCTGCTCGTGCTCGGAAGCATGGGCCTGGCCGCCGGCAGCGCTCTCGGGGCAGCCGGGGCCTACACCTATGACGTGCCGGCTCCGGAGCTCAGGGAAACCGGGGAGCACGTTTATTACAGGATCGAGGGGTTCGGGTCCAGCACCAATCCCTACTATCCTGTGTTACCGACCAAGACGGTGCATTATGAAGTGCCCTTCGCGGCTCAGGACGTCGACGTCATGGTATCGGTGGGCGCGACGCAGCCGCTTGGCATCTTCGACAACTACCTCATGCGCCAGCCGCCGCTTCTACTGGGGGACCCCGATTACAGGCCACCGGCAAAACCCGAGCGGCTGCCGGATGTGACGCCACTCGAGTTTTATCGCGTGAACGGCGTCCAGATTATGAGGGGACACAAGCTGGTCAGCGTGACGCTGTATCCGCTACGCTACGACTTCGCCTCGGGCGAGATCACTTATGCTTCCTCTTACAGCATCCAGGCGTCGTACGCCATGCCGGTGAGTGAAGAAGAGTCCATGGCGATGGCCAGGGGGCAGCGCTCGAAGGCGTTCGAGCCGCTGGCGGAAGGCGTCATCGAGAACTACGGTGAGTTAGACGACCACCTGTCCGCCGGCGAGCCGGCCGCACCGCTTTACGATCTCAATAACCCGCAGTATGCGATTATCACGACTTCGACCTTCGAGAGCGCGGCCCAGGACCTCGCTGACTGGAAGACCAAGAAGGGCGTTCCGACAGAGGTTTACCTGGTGTCCTGGATCGAGTCCAACTACTCCGGCTACGATACCCAGGAGAAGATAAGAAACTTCCTCCGCCTCAATAACTCGACTCCGCGATTCGATTACGTGCTGCTCCTGGGCGACACCAATACGGTTCCCACGAGGCACTGCTGGTCGCAGGACGGCGATGACGTTCCCTGCGACTACTACTTCTCCGACGTGGTGGACGGCGCGGTAGGCTCCGGCTATGACTGGGACACCGACAACGACCATGTGTGGGGAGAGTTCAACGACACTATTACCTGGCTTCCCGACAACTACGTGGGCCGTATCGCCAGCAGGAATGCCACCGAGGTCCAGAACTATGTCGACGCCATAATCGACTATGAGACCGACCCGCCGACCGGTTCGTGGCCCACCAAGGCGGTCTTCGGCGCGGCGTTTGCCAACTATCCCGAGTCCGGCTATGACCCCACGGATATGGCTACCGTAGCCGAGTATGTGCGGCTGGACTTCCTGAACCCGGCGGGCGTCACTTATGACCGGCTTTACGAGGCCGCCGGGGTGCATCCGACGACTTACACCTATGACTACCCGGTTACGGCCACCAACTTCGAGACGCAGGTGGGCTATGGCTGTGGCTTCGCTTTCCCGAGCGGCCACGGCAACTACCAGGGGAACTATCGCCTGATCTGGTCATCGGACAGCGATCACGACGGTTACTATGACGACGGCGAGGGTTCATGGGCAGATCTCTGCACACAGAGCTACAATCCCTCGACGGGCGGCGAGATGCCCTACGTGCTGGTAGGCGCTTGCCTTGCCGGCGAGTTCGACCGCACTGCCGCCTGCCTCGGCGACTTCATCGTCGCCAACTGGGGCGTCGGCGCCGTGGCTTCGAGCCGGACCAGCTACTATTGCGTGGGCTGGGACGATCCCGATTGGCCGTGGAACCAGGGCCAGGAGTACAGGTGGTGGAGAGAGATATTCTCCTATGGCAAAACCCACATGGGTCAGATCCATGGGGACAACAAGTACAACTACGCCATGGATTTCGCTACGCTCTATGATGGCGACTACGGCCCCGACGTAGATTACGCATCGCGGAAGAACATGTTCTCCTCGAACCTGTTCGGCGACCCCGAGCTTCCGGTATGGACCGACAGCCCAACGGCGCTCGCGGCAAGTCATAACGCGACCCTCCCGGTGGGGCCTTCATCCTTTACGGTGACGGTCACTTCCGGCGGGAGCCCCCTCCCGGGAGCCACCGTGTGCCTGTGGAAAGGGACCGAAGTCTATCTCGTGGCCGACACCGACGGGTCGGGCGAGGCGACTTTCAACCCTTCACCCGCAACGACGGGCACCATGTATGTTACGGCGAACAAACACAATTATATTCCCGACGAGAGCTCGGCCAGTGTTGAGGAGTCCGGGGACACCGAAGATCCGGCCGTTACTGTGACGAGCCCGAACGGCGGCGAGATCTGGGAGATTGACAGTTTCTTCGACATCATGTGGGTAGCGACGGACAATATCGGAGTCACTTCGATCGACATTCTGCTTTCGACCGATGGCGGCGCGACCTTCCCCACGACGATAGCGACGGGCGAGGCCAACGACGGCGTTTACTCGTGGGAGGTTGATGTTCCGCTCACGACGCAGGCGCGCGTTAAGGTTATCGCCTACGATGCCGCCGCCAATAGCGGTGAAGACACCAGTGATGGCAACTTCACGATATCCGATGGGACGGACCCATCGGTCACCGTAACCGATCCGAATGGCGGCGAGATCTGGGAGATTGACAGTTTCTTCGACATCATGTGGGTAGCGACGGACAATATCGGAGTCACTTCGATCGACATTCTGCTTTCGACCGATGGCGGCGCGACCTTCCCCACGACGATAGCGACGGGCGAGGCCAACGACGGCGTTTACTCGTGGGAGGTTGATGTTCCGCTCACGACGCAGGCGCGCGTGAAGGTTATCGCGCATGATGCCGCCGGCAACAGCGGCGAAGATACGAGCGACGGCAACTTCGAAATCATCGACGGGACGGATCCCGTGGTTACGGTCACGGACCCCGATGGCGGGGAGATATGGGACATTGGAACCGTCCACAACATCACGTGGACGGCCACGGACAATATCGGGGTGACGTCGATCGACATTCGCCTCTCGACTGACGGCGGCGCGACTTACCCGACCGTTGTCGCGAGCGGCGAGCCGAATGACGGTAGTTACTCGTGGATGGTTCCTTCGAGTCCGACTACCGGAGCGCGCGTGAAGGTCATCGCGCATGATGGCGAAGGCAACACCGGCGAAGACGTAAGCAACGCCAACTTCACTATCCGCGACGGCACGGATCCATCTGTCACCGTTACCGACCCGAACGGCGGCGAGCGCTGGGCCATTGACAGTTTCTTCGACATCACGTGGAGTGCGACGGACAATATCGGAGTTGCTTCGATTGATATCCTGCTCTCGACCGATGGCGGTGCGACCTTCCCCACAACGATAGCCACGGGGGAGACCAACGATGGCGTTTACTCGTGGGAGGTTGATGTGCCGCCCACGACGCAGGCGCGCGTGAAGGTCATCGCGCATGATGCCGCGGGTAACACCGGTGAAGATACGAGCGACGGCAACTTCGAGATCATGGATGGAACGGACCCTGTCGTTACAGTTATCTCGCCGAACGGTGGTGAGGTGTGGGATGTCGGAACCCCTCGGAACATCACCTGGACCGCCACGGACAATATCGGGGTGACGTCGATCGACATTCGCCTCTCGACCAATGGTGGCGCGACCTATCCGACAAGCGTAGCCAGCGGCGAGCCCAATGACGGCAGCTACATGTGGATGGTGCCGGCGAGCGTTACGACGCAGGCTCGGATTAAGGTCATCGCGCATGACGGCGAAGGCAATACGGGCGAAGACGCCAGCAACACCAACTTCGAGATCGCCGACGGAGAGGCGCCCGAAGTCACTGTCACGGACCCGAACGGCGGCGAGACCTGCGACATTGGCACGTTCTTCACCGTGACGTGGAACGCGACAGATGACATCGGAGTCACGCATGTAACCATCGTGCTCTCCTCGGATGGCGGCTTCACGTATCCCGACACGCTTTCGGCGTCGGAGGCGAATGACGGCATGTACTCGTGGGAGGTGACCCAGGGCGCGACGCTGACGGCGCGCATAAAGGTCGTTGCCTACGACGGATCTGGTAATAGCGGCAGCGACGTAAGTGACGGCGACTTCGAGATCTACGATCCGGTGGCCGGCACGGACATTCCGTCCGATATCCCGTCGAGCGCGGTGATAACCGGAAACTCCCCCAACCCGTTCACCTCGATTACGGACATAAGGTTCGGAATCCCGCGCGACGGGATGGTGCGGATGGCGGTCTATGACGTGAACGGCAGGGAGATAGAGACGCTGGTCGACCAGCCGTTCTCGGCAGGTTACCATGCCGTGACCTGGCGGAACGCCGAATCGGTGGGTACGGGCCTCTACTTCGTGAGGCTGCGTTTCGATTCTGAAGAGGTAAATCACAAGATTGTGGTTTCCAGGTAGGAAACCTCAGAAGGCAAGTTAAGAACAGGCTCCGGTCATTGCGGCCGGGGCCTGTTTCGTTTCCACCCCGCCGCCGGGACTGTGCGGCGCTTGGCCTTGCACCTGGGGCTGTGCATCTTAAGACCTGACCCCATTGAATACCCCGGTGGTTGACGCGGCGCGCCCCTTTCTCCTAGAATCGGAGCCAAAGGAGGTGTGCGATGGAAATGATGGAGCAATCCCGAAGTCCCGAGGACGTTCTCAAGCAGGCCTGTAAGACCGCCGCCGACAGCGCGGGCTGGATGAAGTTCCTCGGGGTCGTCTCGATTATCCAGGGGGTCTTCGCCGTATTCACGATCTGGGGCATATTGATCGCATGGCTGCCCATATGGCTCGGCGTGATTCTATTCAGGGCCGCCAACGAAGCCGAAATGGCCACCGCGGGCCTCACCGACCACCTTGAATCCTATCTCAAGCGGCTGAACAGGTTCTTTCTCATTCAGGGCATATTGATGCTGCTCATGATAGTCATCGCCCTGGTCATGGCCTTCGTGATGGGCGGGATGTTCCTCCTGGGTGGCATGTTCGAGTAACTGTCAGATGCCGGGCAGGGCGTCGGCGTTGAGGTTGATGCCACGGGTGGTGTAGTGGTCGCCGCAGATGCGGTACGCCGCCAGGTAGAAGTGGTATTTGCTGATGGAGAAGCGCACGACATTGGGCTTTATCTGCCCGGGCGACGCCATCCTCCGCCGGGCTTTGGCCACTGCCATTATGAGAGATACCCGCGGGTGGAAATGCTTCTTCTCCAGCTGCGCCACCCAGGGCACCATCGTCGCTTCGTCTGCCTCGCTGAACCGCCAGCCCTTCATCCGGACGAGGTCTCTTTCGCTCTCGTAGGGGTGGGTGTGAAAGTCGGCGACGATGTCCGAGCCCAGCATGAGATAGTTCATCACCGAAATCTGAGCCTCGATGCTGCGGAGGTCATAGTCGATGCGGTCTGCGAACCCCTCTGCCCGGACCTGGGTGCGCACGCCCCTCAAGTGGATGTAGTGGGAGAAGTGCTTGCCATGGCCTCGGCGCCTCTCGTCGCTGGAGCGGGTCGAGCCCAGGCATATGCCGTATACTTCGGTGAAGGACGTGCCCTTGCCCTTTGGGACGGCATAACCTTCCAGGGCGAGAAACAACATGTCGCCGATGGCCCGGTCTTCGAGCCGGATGGTGATATCCCCGTGCAGCTCATCGACGGCGAAGCGCCAGGCGGTCTTGCCGTCGCGTATGAGCCGCCGGTACTCGGTGAGGCCGAACTTGAGCTCGGACCAGATCTCCTCCATGCAGGCAATCTCCCGGCGGCGCACTTTCCAGCGGGACGCGACCGTGCCCTTGCTCGCGCCATATACGCACTTCTCATACCATGCGCGCTGCAGCTTGTAACTGTCCGCGGCCATTTGCTTGTCGATCTTGCCCAGGAGCTGATAGAGATTCCCCTTGGGCACATCCCTGCGATAGGCCTTGCCCGTGTAAAGCGTGCGCGCGAGAGCCCGGGAAATGTCAAACCGGAGCTTGCGGCACGGGCGGTTTCCGTGGGAGCGGCTTATATAGGAATCCAGCCCCTCCTGGAACTCTTCGATGAATTTGCAGTAACGAGTCAGCCTGGGCATAGGTTCCCAAAACCCCCTTCACGGATATAGTATGTATCGGTAGTCCCGGCGTCAAGGTGGAGCTCTCCCGGACTTCCGGCCACATATTACGGTTACCGAATATGATATGCGTATTTGGCGAACCCTATGAAGATATTTTGCTGCCCTTTGAGAACCCGCCATGGTGCTAGAACACTGGCCTCGAGGCCGTGTTGCGCATGTTTTTTCACATTCCCAATCCGCTTGACATCTCTAAATTACTATGTTATACTACACTTGGTCAGAAAACCAAAGCGAGGTGATGTCAGCGGCAGCTTGCTAAGAGGTTGAGACTCCCGAGAGTCGAGTTGAAGATCTAAAACTGAAGGTCTTAACATGAACCTCTGGCAGGCAGAGAGCGCTGACATTTTATTTTCCACTCTCAACTCCGCTCATGTAATTATTCCCGTTTTGCTCATCGGCGCCGCTTTAAGCCAGCTTGCCCTCCTTAAGAAGCACGGCGTGAGGCTCAGGAAGAGCCTGGGCCAGCACGTCCTGGCCGACGCCAATATCGCCCGGAAAATTGTCGACGCCCTCGACCTCGAGCCGGATCAGGGCGTTGTGGAGATCGGTGCGGGCCTGGGGGCGCTCACCAGCGAACTTTCGAGGCGGGCCGCGCGCGTGATCGCTATTGAGATAGATGGGCGGCTGGCCACCGCCCTGCGCGAGGAAACCAACGGCAACGTGGAGATCGTGGAGGCCAATTTCCTTAAACTCGACTTTGGTAAGCTCCTGGACAAATATCCCGATATTAAGGAATGGAAGGTCGTGGGCAATTTGCCTTATTACATCACGACCAATATCCTGCTTCACCTCATCGACGCGAGGGAGCACTTCAAGTGCTGCGTCGTAACGGTGCAGGACGAATTCGCGAAGCGTGTTGTTGCCTCGCCGGGCAGCAAAGACTACTCTTCGCTTTCTATATTGATAAGGTACAGATTTGAGCCGGAAGTTATGTTCAAAATCAAGCAGACAAGTTTTTTCCCACGTCCCGACGTGCGGTCTAGCGTTGTACGTTTAAGCGTGCTCGAACGACCAGGGGTTGATGTGAGAGAAGAGGGGCTTTTCTTTCAGACTATAAGAGCGGCGTTCGGGCAGAGGCGGAAGACTCTGAGAAGGAGCCTCAGGCAGATACCAGGGCTATCGCCGGAAACGATAGAAACTGTTAGCCGCATGTCGGGCGTGGGATCAGATAGAAGACCGGAAGACCTCTCAATCCAGGAATTTGCCAGCCTGGCTAACGCGGTGAAGGATGTGGTGGGGTGATGGCGCGGCTTATCGCGTTAAAATTCCTTCTTATCCTGCTGGTGAGTGGAGTATTCACGGCGTGCCCGGCCCAGGAGGGGGTGCGAGACTCGATTCCTATATCTTACGATCACTGGTACGATGCGACCCACCCGTCGGCGGAGTTCTCACTTACAAAGGAGAAGGACGTCACCAACTGGGACGCGCGCATCGCCCTGGCGCAGCCTTTCGGCCGGAAGTTCGACGTGCGCCTCAACGCGGTGCTGCACAACCGCTCGAATTCGACGCTGGAACGGGCCGATGCCAATGACGGCACTACGGCTTCGCTTTCCTATAACCTCAATGACGATCTGAGTTTTTCGGTCAACTATAATGCCACCGTTCTCGCCAACTGGTACGATTTGTCCGGCGGCGCGCCTGACGACAAAAAGAAGCGGGGCAGTTTCACCGTGGCCAGTGACTATAACAAGGACTTGTTGAGCGGCCTGGGCGTGAGGGTTCATATCGGGGGCGGCGCCACGCAAAACTCCTACTCCAACGTGACGAACTCGGGAAACCAGGGGGACATCGGCGCCTCAATGGCGTATAATCCGGCGGGTTCGAGTTTCAAGGCCTCGGGGGATTATACCGGCAAACAGATCTTCCTGACCTCGCTGCTCGACTCGGCGGGAATTCTCGTTCTCGAGACCGAGGACAGGACATTCTCGCAGAACCTCACCTTTAATACCGGCTTCGATGTCTTCCCGGGACTGAGGGTGGCCGCAAATATGCTGGCCAATGACGAGCAGAAGCAGCGCCCCGACCAGATCGCCCAGGTTCAGGAGACGGAGCTCCGCAAACGCAGGGGCGTGTCGGTTACATCGAACTTCAGACTCACCGACCGCTTCACCTGGGAGGCGGGGGTCAATCTCACCCGGGCCAAGAGCAGGTTCCTGGTAAGAGAGGACAGGAACAGCGACATAAACACCGCAGTTATCAATGGCAGCATGAAGCTGATCCCCTGGGGCGGGTCCAGCCTGAGCTTCGGAGGCAAGTGGGGAGACACCCGCTCGGTTTACATAACCCCCGACACGGGCAATAATATTCAGAAGTCCATGAGCCTCAGGTACGCGCAGAAGATGGGCCCCAAAGCGGATTTCAATTTCAGCATACTGTCCGACCTCGCCACCATCGAATACGACGACAAGCTGGCGAATCCCAAGGACAGGGACATGCTGAGCAACCGCTTCACGGCGGACTTCGGCTACAAGCTGCGCCCGCGCATCAACCTGACCCTGGGCGGGGAGATGTCCAATGAGCGGTCGGTATATACGCAGTCGGACCGGTCGTCGAATAATAAGGACACCGAAAGGTACAGGCTGACGGGATCATATGATATAAAGACGTGGAAAAGAATTGGCATCAACCAGAGATTCGAGCTCTCGTCGGTGTTCACGGATTATCATTTCGACGACGTCAATAACACGCTGGTCAGGAGCTCCAACATCACCACGGGCGCGGACCTCAATATCGTCAGCGGTCTCGGCCTCACGGTCCGCCACAACTACAAGTACCAGGACCAGGGGGGATACAGGAGGGAAGGAGGCGAGCGGTTTTACTCTCAGGCCACCGAGAGCGAATCCCATCTTCTCAGCATAGCCCTGAATTACAGGATCGGCAGATACCTCAACTTCAGGATAAGGCACGGGTTTTACACCGACACGCGCTGGAGATATAAGGACGGCTTGAAAATTCTGGACTATGTGGTCCAGAATACCGACATAAGTGGTAGGGTGGGCTTCAATTACAAGATCAACGATACCTCGGAATTCGCCTTCAACTTAGAGCACAACCGGAAGGAAGGCGACCGGGTGAACGAGGCCTTCAGGGAGTACTGGAATGCCGAGATCACGGCAAAACACATATTCTAAGTCGTACGGGGCGGCGCTCGTCATCATGGCATGCGCGGGGCTCGCGGTGCTCGGCGCCTCCTGCTTCAGCACCAGGGACGCCGTACCGCCGACGACGGTCGGTGACGCGCCGGAACTGCCGCTCACAGTATGGGACGTGCTATACAACATGACGCTGGCTGTCGGTAACAGGCAGCCGGTTACCTATGAGGAGCTCTTCACGGCTAACTTCCTCTTCAAGCCGGACCCGTCGGATTCGGCTGAGGTGGAGAAGAACTTCCCGGGCGCCTACGCGAACTGGAACTACAATATCGAGACCGGGGTCATGGAACATATACTCGACCCGGTCAGGTGCAAGTTTGCCCGGCTGGAATTCTTCTATGAAAACGAAGTCATCGTGGACTTTACGGACACTACTTATATACTCCAGGAAGATTACAGCCTCCTGCTCCAGCACGAGGTTCCGGCTGGGTACAGCGGCCGCGCGCGCTTCTTCTTCAGGAAGGACGTTGACGGCTATTGGTATATAGAGAGATGGGTTGATTATCTTAATGAGGAACAGGTCCCCTCATGGGGCCGGTTAAAAGGCGAAACAAGAGCCAGAATGTAAGGGAGGATAGCGGCATGAGAGGATGGGTCTGGGTGATTCTGATGATATGCATCGCGGGTTATGTGGCCGGGTGTTCGGTTAACGAGGGCGGTGACCCGCCCAAGCCGGTGCTCGACAGAAAGACTCAGGAGAACCTCATAAAATTCTTCGCGGATTCGTATGTGGAGAAGGACATCGACAGATACTCGGAGTCGCTGCACGACGGCTTTCTGTTCACCTTCACCACCGAGGACGCCGAGCTCATCGGACTTCCGGTAGATCAGCCGTGGTGGGGCAAGACCCCGGACGTGGTTGCGGCGGGGAATATGTTCGACACTCCCCTGGTCAGCAAGATCGAGATGGACCTCCCGATTGAGGCCGGGCCGTGGCCGACCGAGGCGGGCTGGCTCTACCGCCTGGAGCCCACCATTAAGGTGACCGTCGATGATGAGGGCGGGGGCGAGCCGACCACCTACTGGGTATTCTCGAGCTGGTTCTACGCCGAGATCATCTCGGACCCCTACGATTCCACGCTCTGGGTATTCAAGGGGATAGAGGAGTCGCTGAAGGATTAATAATGGAACCGGCCGGCAAAGCCGGCCAGGGAGAACCATAAAGGGATTGCATATAGCCAAGCTGATAGCCGCCATCGCCGTGCTTCTGGCGCTGGCGGCTCTCGTTTATTTCTCGCGCGGCTCCTTCGACCGAGTCATATCACCCGAGTTTCCAGACAGCGCCGCCATTGCTGCGGCGGTCGAGAGCGCATATATGCGTATACAGCCGCTGGGGGTCGACCGGTCCACGGCCGAGAGGGACGGGAGGCGGATCAGGTACGATTACGTCAGGCTCAGCCGGACCCAATCGGTGCTCAGGGCCAATCTTGAGATGACGCGCGAGGTAGAAAAGGCTGGAGGCGGCATCCTCTATGGTGTAGAGTCTTTTGACGAGCGGAAGCGGAAGCAGTTCCTGGTCCTTGGCATAGCGAGCAATGACAGCCTCATGTGCGAGGTCAAGCTCGAGAGGCGGATAAAATAGCCGGAGGTACGCTTGAATGGCCAAGCTGGCAGTTAACGTCGACCATGTTGCCACCGTGCGGCAGGCGCGCGGGATAACCATACCGGACCCGGTGGAGGCTGCGGTGCTCTGCGAGCACGCCGGCGCCGACGGCATAGTCGTCCACCTGAGGGAGGACAGACGGCATATCCAGGACCGCGACGTCAGGATCCTCAGGGAGATCTTGAAGACCAAGCTCAACCTCGAGATGGCGGCCACGCCCGAGATCATAGCCATCGCCAGGGAAATCCGGCCCGACATCGTGACCCTGGTCCCGGAGAAACGGGAGGAACTCACCACGGAGGGGGGCCTGGACGTCAAGGGCAACCTGGCCGCCTTCGAACAGGCCATAAACGAGCTCCGCGACGCCGGAATACGGGTGAGCTGCTTCGTGGACCCGGACATAGCCCAGATCAAGGCCTCGATAGACGCCGGGGCCGACATAGTCGAGATCCACACCGGCGCCTATGCCGATGCCAGGGGCGAGGAGCCCGCGGGCATAGAGCTCGAAAAGATCACCAAGGTGGCGGCCTTCGCGGCCAAGGGAGGCCTCCGGGTCAGTGCGGGGCACGGCCTTAACTACTGGAATACAAGGGCGATAGCCGACATTCCCGAAATCGAGGAGCTGAGCATAGGGCATGCCCTCATCGCCAGAGCCATCATGGTGGGCCTCGACCAGGCCGTCCAGGAGATGATATTGCTCGCCGAATAGGCTGAAGGGGCGTCCGGGGCGGCGAATCCTGCAGGATTTACCTGTTGACACAGTACATACCGCACCTTAAACTATCTTCTCGGTAATTCCTTGAAGATGAGCCGCATGCGGCTCTCTTATTGTAAGCTGCATATCCGAAACAAACTTAAAAAGAAGGGTCTCCGCATGGGCAGTGTGAAGTGGCGCATAATCCTGATTGCGATAGTCGTGATAGTCGCTCTGTTCTACCTTTACCCCACCCTGAAGCTTGTGTCCCTCTCCGACGAGGAGAAGGCGGCAATGCCGGCCGAGGAGTACGCCGAGCTCCGCAATAAGTCCATACACCTGGGCCTGGACCTTCAGGGCGGAATGCATGTCGTCCTCGAAATCGACAAGACGGCCATTGAAGACGGAGATCTCGACAACACCATGAACAAGGCCGAAACGGTTATCCGCAACCGGATCGACAAGTTCGGCGTGGCGGAGCCCCTGATTCAGAAGCAGGGCAACGACCGTCTGGTGGTCCAGCTGGCCGGGGTCAAGGACGAGCAGCGGGCCAAGGAGCTCCTGGGGCGGATGGCGCTCCTGGAGTTCAGGCTCCTCAAGGAGGGCGACGAGTTCAGGCAGGTAATCGCCACCGTGGACGAGTCGCTTAAGGGCGAAATCAGGGAGATCACGGTGGACCTCGAGGCCGAGGAATTCGAGCGCGAGCTCGAAGAGGCGGCAATGGACTCGGACACCACCGGACTCCGTGACGAACTGGAATCGGAGATATCCAGGGGCCGGTCGCTGCTTTCGATGGTCACCTTCATACCGCTCGGGAGCGGCGAGTCCGTGCACGAGAACTCCATGGTCGTCGGCAAGTACAGGATGGCCGTGAAAGAAATACTCGAAATGGCCGACGCGCGCGGCCTCATACCCGTTGACGTCCAGGTGCTGTGGGACTCCGAGGTCCGCCAGGGCAAGGACGATACCTTCCAGTACATTTACCTGGCCGAGCGCAAGCCGCAGCTCACGGGCAAGCATATCAAGAGCGCCTCGGTGAGTTTCGGCCTCGACCCGGATTATCCCAACATGCCGGGCATCAGGATGGAGATGAACCGCGTCGGCCGCTCGCTATTCGCCAAGGCTACGGGCGAGAACATCGGCCGGCGGCTCGCCATCGTACTCGACGACAATGTCCACTCGGCTCCCAATATCAAGGAGAAGATCCGCAGCGCCACCGCCTCGATCACGGGCAGCTTCGATGCCGACCAGGCCAAGGGGCTCGCGGTCGTTATCGAAGCCGGCGCGCTTCCGGCGCCGCTTATCTTCGCCGAGGAGAGGACGGTCGGACCGTCCCTCGGGCGCGACTCCATAAGGAGCGGCGTGAGGGCCGCCATCATAGGCCTCATCGCCGTCGCGGTTTTCATGGTCATCTACTACCAGCTGTCGGGCCTCCTCGCGATTCTGGCGTTGATCTTAAACCTCATCATAGTGCTGGCCGCCCTGGGCGGGATGCGGGGTACGCTGACGCTCCCGGGCATCGCGGGCATCATTCTCACGATAGGTATGGCGGTTGACGCCAACGTGCTCGTCTTCGAGAGGGTGCGCGAAGAGCTCGGCCTCGGCAAGACAGTGAGGCGGGCCATAAAGGACGGGTACTCGAGAGCCTTCTACACCATTCTCGACGCCAATGTGACGACGCTTATCGCAGCGGCCGTGCTCTACCAGTTCGGAACCGGGCCCATAAGGGGCTTCGCGGTTACGCTCTCCATCGGCATTCTGGCGAGCATGTTCACGGCGATCATCGTAACCAGAACCGTATTCGACGCGATCACGAGTGTTAAGAGAATAGACAAGCTGAGCATTTAGCGAGGTCGACAATGAGATTTTTCACGAAACCGAATTTTGATTTTATCGGCAAGCGGAAGAGCGCTTTCCTGTTTTCCGCGGTCCTCATCGGCGCGGGCCTTATATCCCTGGCCGTCCACGGAGGACCGAAACTGAGCATTGATTTCAAGGGCGGAGTGCTTGTACAGGTCAAGTTCGACCGCCAGGTGACCACGGAGGAAATACGCTCATCCCTCGACGGAGTCGGATACGGGGGCGTCGAGATCCAGAAGTTCTCATCGGGCGACGAGTTCATATTGCGCGGGCCCTACGAAGAGGACAAGGACGTCTCGGGCGAGATGATAGCCGGAATCAGGCTGGACATGCCTGGTACCTCCGTCGACGTAAGGCGGGTCGAGCTCGTAGGCCCCAAAATCGGTTCGGAGCTTGCAAAGAGGGCCACGCTGGCTGTCGGGATAGCGCTTCTTGCAATCCTCGTATACATCGCGTGGCGCTTCGAGTTCCGTTTCGCCATCGCGGCTGTGGTAACGCTGCTTCACGACATCCTGGTGACTCTCGGTCTCTTCTCGCTCACGGGAAGAGAGATCTCGCTAGCGGTCATAGCGGCGTTCCTGACGATCGTGGGTTACTCCCTGAACGACACCATCGTCGTATTCGACAGGATAAGGGAGGATCTGCGCAAATATCACAGGCAGCCCTATAATGAAGTCGTCAACGCAAGCATAAACGAGACCCTGAGCAGAACCGTCATCACGTCGCTCACGACGCTTGTCGTTGTCCTGTTCCTCTTCTTCCTGGGCGGCGAGGTCTTGAGAGACTTTTCCTTCGCGCTCTTTGTCGGCGTGATCGTCGGAACTTACTCTTCGATTTTCGTCGCGAGCCCGATCCTGGTGGAGTGGAACAAGAAATCACCTGCGAAACGCCGTTAGACTGTACATAGATACTGTACATGAAGGCGACAGGATTATCCATTTCTGTACACCAATCTGATTGCATGTATTATAATGATATTGTAAGACTCTATTTTACAACGTATTGGAGGGGGAGAATGGCGGGCGGCGGCTGGCACGGCACTTGCTCTAAAGAGGGGGTAGCCTGATCATGAGTTGGGTACTCAAAGCCAGCGCGGTCTCCCTTCTCATTGGGGTGATGATGATGGGTCTGTGTGGGGGTGAGGAGAACCGCCGGGGAGTTACCGAAGAGAGCCCCGAACCAGTTAGTGACGCGGGGGCCGGAACCAAAACTCGCGAAGAGCTCACGCTCGAATCGCAAAAGGCAACGGGTTCTAAAGAGGTAACGAGTGAGGCGCTCGAAGTGCTGGGGGCGATTGAAGAGGGGTGGAGGAAAAGCAGCGCCAGGCCATTCGGCACACACCTCGGCAAGGCGAAGGTGAGGATTGACCTTGGGGAGGGCGGACCGCGCGGCGGGCTTTTTACCAGGAGTCAGGCATACTACCTGCTCAGCGATTATCTTGAAGATTTCCGGACAGTCGAACTCAGGGTCGACAAGACATCCACCGAGACCAGGTCCGGATCGAGACCGTATATCCTGTTCGAGAGAGCCTACCGCACGCAAGATGGCGCCGAGAGACGACAGGTCGTTTTCGTATCTTTGAGCCGCGAGGACGACAGGTACATCATCTCCGAGCTCAGAGCCATTCCGTCAAAATAGGTCGCCCGTTCCCCGCGTCAGGCAGGGTTGGCTGTGTTGCGAAAACGGCTCGTTTTACTTCTTGAAATTCTGCTCTTCGGGGCGGCGCTGCTCGATGTATGCACCGGATGGGCGTATTTTCCAGCCTGGACGGCGGCCGCCCTCCTCGCGGCCGGGGTTGCCGGCATCATACTGGGACGCGGATGGACGCGTTTCGCCTGGTTCACGCTTCTCGCCGTTGTTTTCGCGCTCCACTTCTCTTATGCCGGGTATATGCGCTACGAAACCCGGAACTGGGAAGAGGTCCGGGCGGAGAAGGCCGCCGCCGCTCTTCAGAAATCGCTCGGGGCAATCGACGGCCTCTCGGACGAAGTGTCGTCGCTTGCCGGGAAGGCCGCCGCCGATGAGTCCATAATACGCGGGCTCGAAGGCGGCGACTACCGCAAAGTGTTTTCAGCCCTCGAGTCGCTGGCATCGTCCAGCAGGGGCCCGGCGGGCCCGCATGGGCTGGTGGTGTACGGCCCCGCCGGCCGGGCCGTCGCATGGGCCGGAAGGCTTCCGGGGTCGCTCGATGGGCGCGGCAGGGCGCCTGCAGCCGGGCGCCTCAGGTTCATAGAGAGTACCACCGGCTACTGGCTTGAAGCGTCTGCGCCCGTGGAGCTCTCCGGCGGACCGCCCGGGAGCGTAGCGGCGCTACGGATGATCGAGGCGCGCTACCCCGGGGTGCTGCCGCATGGTATCGACCGCCCCCTATCGGAATATCTCTCCGCCGAGGTCAGACATACGGTCAATTTCAGCCCGGTCGGTATCGAACCGCCGGTGGGCAGCGGCGGGTTCGCCGTGTTCGAAGCGGTTCAACTCGCAGGCGGCGAGATAGCCGGCACGCTTACGGTTGAGGGGCGCGATCTTACCCAGGAGGAGCATCTGCTCGAGCGGCAGGGGATGCGCCTCGCGTCGATAGTCATGCTCGCTGTGCTCATCATGGGTTACGTGCGGCTGGGAAGGATGTTGCTGGGGCCGCGCCTGGCCTGGGCGACTCCCCGCAACCTCGTTCTCTTCTGCCTGATGCTCGCGGGTTTCAGGCTCGGCCTCTCGGTCTTGAGAATGCCGCTGGGCCTTTCGTCCATAGAAGCGTTTTCTCCTTATTACTATGCCACGCATGTCCCCGGGGGAATCCTCCGGTCGCCCGCCGACCTGGCCATCACGGCGCTGCTCGCATGCCAGGGCGCTACCATAGTCATGGTCGCGTGGATAAAGCGCTCGCGGCGGGCCGTCGGAAGTTCGCGAGGGGGCGGCCTCGAGATACTGCCGCGGATGATGGTAGGCATCATCGGCGCGGCGCTGGCCGCCGGCTTTGTCGCCGCTTCGAGCTACCTCCTTACCACAGTGTACGCTGATACATCCATGAACCTCCTGCCGCTATCGCCGGTTACGCTGTCCTGGTCCGAGCTCGCGATGAAAGCCGGGCTCTTCCTGCTGGCGGTCGCCTTATTGCTCATAGGCTCGCTGCTCGTTGCCGGGGAGATGGGCGCGTTCCGCCGCGGGCTCACGGGCAAAGCGGGCCGGCACGGGCCGGCCATCGCCACGGTGGTCGCCCTGTACGGCTTCACGGCCGCCTTCGAGGCCATGGGCGCCGGCGGGTATGTGCGCTTGCCTGTTTCTATCTGCCTCTTCGGGGGCGTGGTTATCGACGCCGTGCGCACGCGCAAGCTCGACCCCGGTTTCTTGAGTCCCAGTGTCGGCCTCGTGGCCCTTACGGTGGGCTTCGTGCTCGGGGCGTCGCTTCTGCAGTTCCCGCATGCCATAGATGACTTCTACTCGCATGAGCGCGAGGCCATCGAAATCGCGGCGGGCGGAATCGGACTTCAAGCCGACGAGTGGAAAGTGTCGGTGCTCGACGGCACCGTAGGGGCCATATCGGAAGACCCGCTTGTCAGGGGCGCGCTCAAGCGGCCGGATACGGACTTCGACGCCGAAGCCCTCAGGCTCTGGGCGAGCACTTTCGTCAGTAAGGCGAGGAGCCCGTCGGGGGTTTACATACTCGATGAAATCGGCCATGAGCTCGGCAGGTTCTCGGTGGAAGATGTCGGTGAGTTCGGCGAGCTGGAAGGCCTGGTGCGCGAAGCCAGGCTGTCGCCGGTGCCGACGCGGCTCAAGAGGCGGACGACTATCGGCGGGCGCGACGTAGATCTCTATCTCGGCGTAGCCCCCGTGATGGAAGGCGACGAGTACCTGGGAGGCGTCATAGTCTCCATGCCCTACTTCTACGGCGACCTCGAGTCCATAGCCGGTCTGAAGACCTCGTTCTTCGGGGCCGTATCCACCCTGCCCGCCGACCGCGGCGGCACGCGGGCGTATCACGCTACCAGCATCTCGGATATGCGCATCACCGGGAGCACGGCGGCCGACTTCGAGGTGGGAAGCCGGTTGGGTGAACTCGAAGCCGCGGGCGAGGGCGGAGGCGGCTGGATAAGTCACAACGTGGCCGGCAGCTCGCTCGAGTCCTACTTCTGTCCCGTCGGCGGCGAGGCCGACGGCATACTCTTCAGCCTGAGGCGCCTGACCCTCAGCGAGAGAGCCGTTTACTTCATGGTAGTCACCGTGACCAACCTGTTGTTCGCCGTCCTCATCATACTGGTCGTGGGTCTGGTCACCGCGGCGAGGCGGCTCATGCGGGCCGCGCGAGGGCTGCCCTATCCGGGCTTCAGGTGGAGTTTCGCGAGGCGCCTGGCGCTCGCCTTCGTTCTCATCGCGACGGTCCCGACCCTGATACTGGGCGGGACGAGCCGGGGCTATCTCAGGGCGCGCCTGCGCGAGGTGATGGAGGCGAAGGCGGGAGAGAGCCTGAGGCTCGCGAAATTTTCGCTCGAGCGGCTGGTCATGGATGAGGCGATGCATCTCGCGCAGAATCCCATATTGATAGACGAGCTCAGCGAAGAGCCGTCCATACTGGCCATGCTCGTGAGCCCGGAGGTCTCCGCGGCAGTGTTCGACGCGCATGCGGCCGGCCTGGCGAGCTTCGGCGACCCGCGGGTGCCGATTGACCTGGTGGAATCGGTTATCAGCTCGGGCCGCTCGTATTATTACTATGACGTGGAAGAGGGCATAAGCGGCAAGGCGGTGGTGCCCGTGCGCGACATGTCCTTCCCCGACAGGATACGCGGCTGCGCCTTCGTGTCGCGCCGCATCGACGACAGCGTTGCAGGCGACATCTCGCTGCAGCTCGGGAGGGACATAAATTTCTACATGTCGCCCGCGCTGGAGGCTACGAGCAAGCGGGAAGTATTCGTAGCCGAACTCATGCCGTACCGCGTTTCGCCCGACGCCTATGTCGAGTGCCTGCTGGGCGGCCGGGAAGTCTACTACGCCTGGGAGAGGATCGAGTCCGCCGACCTCGTCGTCGGTTACAGTCCCCTGAGGGATGTCAGCGGCAGGCCGGTCGGAGCCATGTCGGTGCCGCTCGTTTTCGCGAAGGACGCCGTGGGCAAGCGGCTCGAGTGGACGGTATCGGCCATTTCATACCTGCTCGTCGTTATCATAGGCATCGTATTCGCCGTTGGCCTCGTGGTCGCGAGGCGCATCTCTACGCCCATACGGCAGCTCATACAGGGGACCATGAGGGTGAGCTCGGGCGACCTGAGCTTCACCATACCCGGCACCGGCGACGATGAAATAGGCGACCTGGTTTCATCGTTTAACAAGATGACGTCTGCGCTCGGGAGGAGCCGCAAGGCGCTCAACGAGCGCAAGCGCTACATCGAGACCATATTGAGCAATGTCGGCGCCGGCATCGTCTCGACCGACAGGCGCGGGCGGATCGCGACTTACAACAGCGCCGCCGAGCGTATTCTGAACGTCAAGGGCAAGAACGCCAGAGGCAGGGACGCGGGTGGGCTGTTCTCCAAGGCCGGCGCCGGGGGGCTGGCCGAAGTCATGCGGCTCCTCGACAGGGAAGACGTAATCCGGAAGGAGATCCGTTTCTCCCGCCGCGACGGCACCGTGATGACGCTGCGGGCCGTGGGTTCGAGGATGAGGGACGCCCGCAGGAAGACGCTCGGCAAGGTCATCGTGTTCGAGGACATAAGCGGCCTCATCAGGTCGAAGAAGCTCACCGCCTGGAGCGAGATGGCCAGGCAGGTCGCGCACGAGATCAAAAACCCCTTAACGCCCATGAAGCTCTCGGCCCAGCAGCTCCTGCAGGCCCGCCGGGACGGAAAGGAAGACTTCGACGACATCCTCGAAGACGGCGTCGCCATAATCATAGAGCAGATCGAATCGCTGCGCCGCATCGCCGTCGAGTTCTCGCAGTTCTCGCGGATGCCCGAGCGCAATGTGGAGCCGACCGACCTCAACGAGATCGTGGTCGACAGCCTGGCGCAGTACGAGCGCGCCCTGGCGTCGTCGGTTGAGATCACCAAGGACCTGAAAGCCGTGATCCCGCCGGTGGACGTGGACAGGGATGAGATCAAGCGCGTGTTCCTCAATGTGATCGAGAACGCCGTGCAGGCTATGCCGGATGGCGGCAGGCTGCATGTCACGTCCGAAACTGGCAAGTCGGGGAGGACGGACACGGAGTACAGGTTCGTCGCTTCCAGCCGGGCGGCGCATGATGAACGCCTTCAGAACTTCGTCGAAATAGCGCTGTCGGATACCGGCTGCGGCATCCCGCGGTCTAATTCGAACAAACTCTTCGAGCCCAGCTTTTCTACCAAGACGCAGGGTTCCGGTCTGGGTCTGGCCATATCCAAAGGCGTGATGGACGCTTACGGAGGCGAGATCGTGATCGAGAGCCAGGAAGGCAAGGGCACGCTGGTTCGCGTGAGGGTCCCATTCCGCAGCCAGGCTACTTCTGGACGCCGTCCTCAAAGAACAGGTAATAGAAGGAGACGTCCCCCTCGGCGGGGATGATTTCCAGCTGGTGGGCTCCGAACTCCGGATTGCTCACGATCTCGTACGGGATCGAGTACTGCAGGTGAATCTGCGGCCTGCCCAGCTGGTCACCCATAACATCCTTGCCCCAGTACGCCGGGTCCAGGTAGGAGCGGTCCTGCTTGATATGAATTTTCGGTTTCTGGCCCAGCTCGAAGGCGGGCAGTATCCACACCGACTTGCCGCGGTAGATTATGCGGATATGATTGTCCAGCCCTCCAACCGAATCGCTGTGGGCGACGAAGAAGTCGCCGACCTTCCACTTACCATCCAGGAATGCGACGTCCCTGGTCCTCTCCCTGACGTCCTCGTAGTCGGCGAATTCGCCGAAGAGGCTCGAGTCGGCATTGGCGATATTGCCGGGCGCGTGACCCAGAACGACCATGGGCGTCGCCCCGAACAGGCGGGCGTCGGGGTCGTCCCAGGGCCTCATGGGCTTGGAGATAAGCGGCAGGACAATACCCGGGTTGATGCGTTTGAGCTCATCCTGTATGGCGCGCTCGGCGTCGGAGTATACTTTCTCGCCGGCGAGGAATGAGGCTATCTTGCCGCCCGGCTCGACGAGCACGAAAGCCGGCAGGGAGGAGACGCCGTAGAGGTCATAGACTTCTCTTTCCATGTCCATGCCCACGGGTATCCTGGTGTCCGTGCGGCCGAGAACCTCGATGGCGTTGAACTTCGCCCTGGACGGTTCGAAGAAGGGCGAATGAATACCGATTGTGCTGAGCCCGTCCCCCTTGTATCTCCTGTCCCATTCCCTGGCGTAACGAAGCGTGTTGATATTCGTAACCATGCCGCCGTCGTAGAAAACCAGGAGCACGGGGCCGTCGATGTAGTCAGCCAGGGTTATGGAGTCGGCGTATACGCACTCGCGGATTAAGAAGTCGGGCGCGGTTTCGAGGGGGCTTTCCGGCCCGGCCGCGGCGGCGAGGGTGGCGCCGGCTAGGACGCAGCAGGCCGCGCAAGCAAGTATGTAAGTGCCTTTCATATACACATCCTAACAAATAATGTGACCCTGACAATACCAAATAGTTCCTGCCGCCCCGTCCGAATGGTACAATATATGGCGTATTCAGCCATGAGTCTTGAGCCGGGAGTGAAACGCGTAATGCCCGAGATTCCCGAAGACCTCCGCGCCTATATCACGAATATGCCCAAGGTCGAGATCCATCTACACCTCGAGGGCGCCGTCCCCATAGAGACCCTCTACGAGTTCGCGAGGCGCGCCGGCGCAAGCTCGGGGGTCGAGAGCGTCGAAGATCTCAGGGCCAGGCTGGCCTACACCGATTTCCACCACTTCATAGAGACGTGGACCTGGAAGAATACCTTCATCGAGGGTTACGCCGATTTCGAGGTAATGGCCTACGAAGTGCTCCGGTCGCTCAGCGCGGAGAACATCCGCTACGTGGAGGCCCATTACTCGCCCGGGGACTACTACATGCAGGGCCTCAAGACCCCCGGAATCACCGAGAGCGTGCTGGCCGGCGCGGAGCGGGCGCGCGCTGACTTCGGCATAAGATGCGGCCTCATCCTCGACCTCGTGCGGGACCATGGGCCAGAGATCGGCATGATCCGCCTCAATGAGGCGACGCCGTACCTGGGCAAGGGCGTGATAGGGGTCGGCATAGGCGGGAGCGAGCAGGAGTTTCCCCCGGGGGCGTATGCGGGCGTCTACCGGGTGGCGCGCGACCGGGGTTTTCACCTGACGGCCCATGCCGGCGAGGCGGCCGGCGCGGAGTCCATAGTCGAGGCCGTTATGGAGCTCGGGGTCGAGCGCATAGGTCACGGCGTCAGGGCGTACGAGGACCCGGAAGTGGTGGCGCTCCTCAGGGCCAGGGGGATACCGCTCGAGATGTGCGTTATCAGCAATGTGAGGACGGGCATAGTAAAGTCGGTCGCCGAGCACCCGGTCAGGCGTTACTTCGACGACGGCCTGTTTGTAACGGTGAACTCGGACGACCCGGTGATGTTCAATACCACGCTCACCGATGAATACCTCGCGCTCGCGGGCGAGCTCGGCTTCAGCCATGACGAGATAAAGCAGATTGTCTGTAACGGCGTCAGGGCGAGCTTCCTTCCAGCAGAAGACAGGAGGCGAATGCTGGCCGAGTTCGTGGCTGAATTGGAGAGGGTCTGAGCAGCGCCTCTAGAGAACCGGGATCTTGCGGTTGCGGGTCGCGCCGCCGAGAGTCGCGGATATGAAATAGATGCCCCGGGGCAGCCCGGCGAGTCCGGGGAGCTCGCTGCCGAGGTCCACGGTCAAGACCTCCTCCCCCTTGTACACCCGGCACGCGTCGATGCGCCTGCCGCGCACGTCGTATAGCGAGAGGCCCAGAACGCCACTCCGCTCGGATGCCACGGTTGCCGTCAGCCTGCCGCGGTCATCACGCGAGATGTCCAGTTCGAAGGCGCACGGCGCGCGCCGGCTGACATGGGCCAGCTTTCCATCATAGGGGATCGTGAATCTCTTGTCTTCCACTGTCCCGTCCACGAAAGCGCAGACGCTGTCGCGGTCGAAGCAGGAGGTGCACAGAGGGCAGAGGCCCTTGACGTGATTGAAGAGCGTCTCGTCTGAGATGTACTCGTAGTCGACCTCTATGCGGTTGGCATAGACATAGAAGTACCTTATAGAGGGCCTGCCGACCAGCGTGGCGTTCACATCGATGTAGTAGATGTCATTATGCACCTCGACGCGATTGGCGTGAACGTGCCCGTTGACGACGGCGAGGACATTGCCGGCGTCTTCCAGGGCTTCCCTCAGCCAGGGCACGCCCAGGTATTCGGCGTAGCCCTCCGTGGTGTCGAATGTGGCGTTCCAGTACCTCTCCCACATATTATAATGCGAGAAGATGATTGCCGGCATATCGGGCTTTGCCGCGAGGTCGCGCGCGGTGCGGGTCCGGACGATGTAGTCACAGTGGACGTAGGGTGGCAGGTATCGCGGCAGGGTGCAGTCGATGACTATGAAGTTGATGCCGAAGTAGTCGAAGCAGTAATGGGTCGAGTCCAGCCCCGAAAAATCCAGGAAGTTCTGTTTGTAGTCGCCTTCGAAGTTGTCGTGGTTGCCGACTACCGGATACAGCGGGCAATCGAGGCTATCCAGGACGATGCCCGCCCAGGTGAATTCCTGCAGGGTACCGGCCTCGGTGATGTCCCCCAGGTGCACCGTGAAGTCCACGGGGGGAACGTGGCTGTTGATGTCCCGGACGAAGTTGGCCAGCAGCTCGCGCGATATGCTCTCGGCCTTTATGTAGCGGTAATCGTCGCTGGTCGACACCTTTATATGCGAGTCCGCGATCACCGCGAACGCGAAAAGGTGGTCTTCCTGCCGTGCGGGCTCGCCGGCCCGGGCCGTCGCCGCCGCACAGGCCAGGAGCAGCAGCGTGGACGCCGCCTCCAGAGCCCGGCTTCTTGCTCGCATTCTAGCCTCCGGTTAGCATTATACCAGTGTTCGGGGCCCGGGTCAAGCGGCCCAAACGCCCCCCAATATTCCGCTTGACAAGGTCTGAGTTTCGTATTATCTGGATTGCGAAAGAGGGTTGCGGCTGGCCCAAGCCGCCTTTGAGGAGGTGGTGGGTAATATGAAATGTCACTATCATCCACGCGTGAACGCCTTCACCGTCTGTCTGGTCTGTGGCGTCGGCCTGTGCAGCAAATGTATGATCGAGGACGGGGGCAAGGTTTACTGCGACTCCTGCTACGCGCATGGCCAGGACGACAGTCTCGCGCAAGACGAGAGACCCGGCGATTCGGAAGACTATATCGACCTCGAACTCATGGACGTGCTCGATACGGATGACGACGAGGGCCTCTTCTGAGAGTCTGCCGCCTCCAGCGGTTTCCCCGCCCGGCTTCCCATGCGCTGCCCGCCACGGTTGACTTAGGCTCGAAGACAGGGTTATATTGGATTGGAACCTAAGTGGCCACCCCATAGTTAATCAAAGTAGATGAAATGCATGCACCATACTAAATTCGCTCTGCCGGCCCTTTCCTGCCTGGTTCTCGTTCTCGTCGCGATTCTCGTCTCGTCAGCGGCCTCGGAGGAGTTCACGGTCGCGAGGCTTAAGTACCGGGGCGGGGGCGACTGGTACAGCGACCCCACGTCCATGCCGAATTTGCTCGCGCGCGTCAAGCGCGACCTGGGAATCGAAACGGCCAGGGACGAGGTCAAACTCGATATCATGAACGAGTCGCTCTTCAACTATCCCTTTGCCTATATGACGGGCCACGGCAAGGTGAAGTTTTCGGACGAGGAGGCCGAGCGACTCAGAGTCTACCTCACGTCGGGCGGCTTTCTATGGACGGACGACAATTACGGGCTGGACGAGCACTTCCGCAAGGAGATCCGCAAGGTGTTCCCGGAAGAGGAACTCGTCGAGCTGCCCTTCAGCCACGAGATCTATAGTACGATCTACGCCTTCCCGGGCGGGCTGCCCAAGATTCACGAACATCACGGCGGGCCGCCCCACGGTTACGGTATAGTATATGAAGGAAGGCTGGTCGTCTTCTACTCCTTCAACACGGACATAGGCGACGGCCTGGAGGACGCGGGCGTGCATGATGACCCGCCGGACAAGCGGGAGGCCGCTTCCAGGATGGCGGTCAATATCGTGAGTTACGCCCTGACGCACTGAGGTGGATACGGGGGTATCTTTTGGAAGCCGGGAAGCACAACATAGGCGAGATATCGAGCCGGCTTGCGCGGGTGAGAGCCTGGACCGTATCGCTCGGCGTCCTGGCCGCCATCGTGGCGGCGCTCCTGGTCCTCGCCGTCGCATGGCTCATCGTATCTCTCTCCGACATGGTGCTCGGTTTGCCCTGGGCGGCTCTGCGGGCGGTCGCGACCCTGGGGACGCTGGCCGCCGCCGCGACGCTGGTGTACAGGCTCTACCGGACCCTCTCTGCCTCGCATTCCATCAAACGATATGCCGCGCGCATAGGGCAGGAGCTCAAGGACATCGGGCTCGATCTTCTCACCGCCCTCGACCTGGCTGAGGTCGACGGCGAGAGGCTCGGCTATTCCAATGTTCTCATCACGCGGGCTATAGATGAAATCACGGCCAAGGTGAGGACGCTCGACCTTAAGGTGGCGCTCCGCCGGCGCGCCCTCATCATCGAATCCATGGTGCTTCTGGCCGTTGTCGTCGCCGGCGGCATCTGGAGAGCCGGCGCACCCGACTCCTTCACCTACTCCATAGCCAGGATGAAGTTCTTCACGGGCCTCACGGCCGAAAGCGGCGTCGCCATAGGCGTGGTTCCGGGCGATACGGAAATCACCGCCGGCGGGCCCCTCGACATCCAGGCCGAAGTCAGGGGCTTCGTTGAGAGCGACGCCATGCTCCATATCATCTCCGAGGAAGAGGAGACGCGCTTCAGGATGACCCTGGCCGGCGAGCCCGCCGAGCCCGGCATGCGCGTCTTTACATCGGGGATTGCGCGCGTGGAAAAGGACCTGGACTACTTCGTGAGCGTGGCGGGCCAGAGAACGCGCGTCTATCATATCTCCGTATTCGAGGAGCCCCGAATTACGGGGGGCGTGATAAGGCTCTACCCTCCGGCCTATACGGGCCTGCCCCGGCAGGTGGTCCCCGAGGGCGTATGGGATATCGCGGCGCTTCGCGGTACGCGCGCCGACTTCGCGCTCTCGACCAATTCCTGGCCCGACAGCGTGAGGTTCGTGAGGACGGGACCTGATGGCGACCGCGCCGTGGACTATTTCACCATGCGCAACGACTCGTTGCTCTACAGCCTGCCCCTCCGGGGCGACTTCGACTACGCGCTCCAGATCGTGACCCCCGGGCAGGGCCCGGCGGATCCCCACGGTTCCCATTCGGTGAAGGTGACGGCTGACGAGTCGCCGTATGTGAGAATCGAGAGCCCCGCCAAAGAGTTGCTGCTCGAGGCGGACATGATCGTGCCCCTCTCGGTGCGTGCTCTCGACGACTACGGCATAGCCAGGATGAGGCTCTACTACCGGAGCCCGGCGGAATCGGCCCATGTGGACCTCGTCTACTCGGGGAGGACCGAGGCCAGGTGCGACCTCAACTGGGACGTCGCGGCCCTGGACGTATTTCCGGGCGAAGCCGTTTACTACTACGTGGAGGTGGCGGATAACGACGTCATCACGGGGCCCAAGCTGGCGCGTACGGAGACATACGTCGCCCGGGTTCCGACCCTCTATGACTTCTACGAGGAAATCGAGGACAGGCAGGAGGGCGAAATCGAGGACCTCGAGGAAGTGGCCGAGGAAATGGAGGATCTCGCCGAGTCCATTGACGAGATGTCCGAAGAGATGAAGCAGGGCCAGGACATGGACTGGGAAAAAGAGCAGGCCATGAAGCAGACGCTCGACCGCCAGGCGGAGCTCACCAAGGACCTCGAGGAGATAGCGTCGTCGATGGACGAGACCCTCGACATGATGAGCGAGAGCGATCTTGTCAACTTCGAGATGATCGAGAAGATGGAGGAAATAAGGCAGCTCCTCGAGCAAGTCGCCAACGAGGAGTTCATGAAGTCACTCGAGCAAATGCAGAAGGCGATGGAGCAGCTCACGCCCGAAGACATAAAGAAGGCCATGGAGAACCTGGACCTCAGCCAGGAAGATCTCATGCGGCGCCTCGACGCGACCATCGAAATGCTCAAGCGCCTCAAGCTCGAGCAAAGCATGGACGCAGTCGAGAACCTGGCGCAGAGCATGTTGGAAAATGAAAAGGCCGTCAACGAAGACATCGGCGAGGGCGGCGACCTGGACGAGGCCGCCCAGGCCGAGCGCGCAATCGAGAAGGACGCGGAGAACCTCTCGGAGATGATGAAGGACCTGGCCGACGCCCTCGGGGCGGAGGGCGACCCCGCCGCGAGCGAGATGCAGGAAGCCAGCGAGTTCATGGAGTCGAGCCAGATGAGCAAGAATATGTCGGAGAAGACGTCGTCCATGAGCCAGGGCCAGAGACAGCAGGCGCAGAGCATGGGAGAGAGCATCGAGGGCGATCTCGAGAAGCTCAACGAAATGATTTCCAGCGCCAAGATGACCATGCAGGGCGGCCAGCAGAAGGAAATCCTGGACGCGCTCACCGGCGCGATGAACGACCTGCGCGAGGTATCGCAGAGGCATGAGAATATCATGTCGCGCATCATGCAGGCCCCGCCGGACGAGGAAGTGGCCGAGCTGGCCCGGCAGGAGATGGTCTACACGGAAGCCGTCGACCGGGTCGCCGAGAAGCTCTTCGAGGTTTCCAGGATGAGCATGTACGTCCCGCCCGAGCTGGGCAAGTCGGCTCTCTCGATAGCCGAGAACATGGCGATGGCGGCCGGCCAGCTCCACGAGGGGCAGCGGGGACGCGCAAATAACAGCATGAAGACTGCGCTCGGATACATGAATGAACTCATAGCATATATGGCCGAGGCCACAGACAAGGCGTCGTCGTGCTCCTCTCCGAGCAGCATGTGCGACGCCATGAACAGCCTCCAGAACATGAGCTGCCAGCAGATGGGCATCAACATGGGAACGCAGCAGCTCTTCGATGAGAACGGCCAGCTGAGCCAGGAAGCCCGCTCGCAGATGTCCAGGCTCGCCGCCCGGCAGGAGACCGTGCGGCAGGGGCTGGAGGAGATGATGCAGGAGTACGGGAACCGGGGGGAGATATTGGGCCGCATGGACGACCTCATCGAGGAGGCCCAGCAGGTGATCGACGACCTCAGGAATCAGCGGGCCGGCCAGGAGACTATAAGGCGGCAGGAGAAGATACTGACGCGTCTCCTGAACGCGCAGAAATCGCTCAGGCGCCGCGACTACTCCCAGCGGCGGAGGTCCGAGCCCGGCGAAGAATATGGCGCCAAGCCTCCGCCCGAGCTCACGCTCGAGGAGCGGGAGAAGCTCATGGAAGACATACTGTACAGGAGGCGAGGTTATTACCCGCCCGAGTACGAAGACCTCATACGCGCTTACATCAAGGCGATCTCGGAAGACAGGTAGGAGAAGACAGGCAGGAATGGTGGCTGCAGATATAAAAAATGCGCTGCGCTTCAACATGGTCCGGGTGGCTCTGTGCCTGGCGGCAGTTGCGGTGCTTATGGCGCTGGCGGCGCCGGAGGAGGCGCTCTCGCAGGAGATAAGCCGGCCGGTCAGGGACGCCGCCCTGAGGGATGTTCAGTCCATGGTGAGATACGGCAACTACGACAGCGCCCTCGAGAGGCTGGAGTGGCTCTATGAGGGCCTTCCCCGCGATGAAGTTGTCGTCGTCGCCTTCTTCGACTTTCTCGTCAACCGGCAGAATTACGAGCGGGCGCGCGAGGTGATGGAGGCCTATCTCGACTTCCGGCCGACATATATCGGGGGGATGGCCAGGCTCGCCGACCTCTACTTCAAGATGGATGAGGACGAAGAAGCGCGCCTCCTCCTAGGGCGCTTCATAGAGGCCGGGGAGAGCCGGCCCTGGGCCTATGAAGTGGCGGCCCAGACCTATATCAACGCCGGACTTCCGGAAGACGCCCTCGCAGTTATACGGCTGGGGCGCGCAAAGCACAACAACGCCTACATGCTCTACGACCAGGCCGCGCGCGCCTACATGAGCACGGGGCAGTATGCCGACGCCGTCAGGGAGTACATTCTCGCCGTCGACGGCGACCTGCTCGCGGCCGACGTGGCCGGCGGCAGAATAGTAGCGATAGCCGCCGAGCCGGGAGCCAGGGAAGTCATCGTTCACGTCCTCGAGGAGGCCGCGGATGCCGGCGTGGCCGGGCTCGTTCCGCTCACTGCCCTCTGGCAGCTCTCCATGGCCGACGGCGACTGCGCGCAGGGCCTCAGGGAGGTGACGCGCATAGTCGAAACGGACAGGGGCCTCGTGGGGCTTCTGGTGAACGCCGCCCGGGAGTTCGAGCGTAACGAATGCTTCGGCGAGTGCGCCGAAGCTTACGGGCTCGCCGCCGAGATTACCGGCGGGAGCGAAGAGGCGACCGAGTTTCTGCTCTCGAGGGGCATGTGCCAGGAGCGCGGGAATTACATGGAAGCGGCCATAGCTACTTACACGGATTTCGCCGAGCGATACTCCGGGTCGCGTCGCGCCTTCGACGCCTATCTCGCGCTGGCGAGGGTGCTCCGCAGCGTCGGGGAATGCGAACAGGCCCTTACGCAGGCGGAAAAGGCCATAGCGGCCAGGTCCGCCGCCAAGAACACGCGCCGGGCTGTCCTCATCAAGGGCGACTGCCTCACGGTACTCGAGCGCTTCGACGAGGCCAGGTTGACCTATGATCTCGTCAGGCCCGACTGGGACGACTTCCAGGCGCAGACCGCCTATTATAATCTGGGAGAGATAGCCCTCTATGAGCACGACTTCGAAGCGGCGCTTTCCTATTTCAATGTTGCCATGAAGGAGTACCCGGCCGAGGCCCTGGCCAATGACGCCCTCGAGCGCCTCATCCTGATCAGGGGCTCCAGGTCGGGCGAGACATACGCCCGCGAGCTTGAGACATTCGGCTCCGCGGCGCTTCTCGAGCGGCAGGGGAATGTCCGGGGGGCCATTGACCTCTTCCGGGAGGCCGCAGGCGCCGGTCCGGCCGAGGTCCGGACGCAGAGTCTCAAGAACCTCATCCGCATTTACCTGGCGACGGAAGATTACGAACACGCCCTCGAGATGTGCGGCATCGCGGGCGGAATGCTGGAATCTCACTGGTCCCCTGTTGCGCTCGAGACGGCCGGCGATATATATTTACGCCTCGGCATGCTCGATGACGCCGTCCGGACATATGAAGACGTCATCGTCAAGTACCCGAGCAGCGTCTCGGCCGGAGATGCCAGGCGCAAACTGGATTTCGTAAGAAGGAATGAGGCGAACTGATGCGGGCTGTAATTGTGCTGCTCCTGGTGACTCTTCTGCCGGGCATGGCCGCGGCTGATAAGATCCTGGTATTCATGGATCTCGAGCAGTCCGACCACCTGCGCGCCTATGGCGTGGCCTACTGGGCCATCGAGCAGGGTTTCAACGTCGAGTGGCTGCTAAACTACCGGGGCGGCTCTTTCATGATCGACGCCAACGACTTGATCGGCAGGCGGGCGCACATACTGGGAGTCGATTTCGACGTCATCCCCCCGGGCGAGGTCGCCAATGTCTACCGCACCATAGAAGAAGAGAACATGGAAGTCGTGCTCCTCGAGAAGGCGCCGGCGATCGCCGTTTACGCGCCGCCGAGCACGGACCCATGGGACGACGCCGTGAGGCTCGCGCTGGACTATGCCGGAATTCCCCACACCATCATCTTCGACGAAGAGGTGCTCGCAGGCGCACTCGACGACTACGACTGGCTACATCTTCATCATGAGGACTTCACCGGGCAGTACGGCAAGTTCTTCTCCAGTTACAGGAACGAGGAATGGTATAAGAGCCGGGTGGCCGAGTCCGAGGCCATAGCCGCCAGGCTCGGCTATACCAAGGTGTCCCAGCTCAAGTCCGCGGTGGCGAGAGTTATCAAGGACTACGTAGCGAGAGGCGGTTTCGTATTCGCCATGTGTTCGGCCACGGACACCTATGACATAGCCCTGGCCGCCCAGGGCGTGGACGTTGTCCCGGATGTTTTCGACGGCGACCCGGTCGACCCCGGGTACGACGCCAGGATGGACTATGAAAAGTGCCTGGCGTTCAGGGGCTTCAAACTCATCACCAACCCCCTCGTCTACGAGCACTCGGATATCGATACCACGCCGCGCGCCGCCAGGCGGGGAAGAAACAACGACTACTTCACGCTATTCGACTTCTCGGCCAAGCACGACCCCATACCGACCATGCTTACCCAGAACCACGTATCCGTGCTGAACGGCTTCATGGGCCAGACCACCGGCTTCGAGAAGCGGCTCGTAAAGCCCGGCGTCACGCTCCTGGCCGAGACCGAGGGGCAGGATGACGTCAAGTACCTGCACGGGACATTCGGCAGGGGCACGTTCACCTTCTATGCCGGCCATGACCCGGAGGACTACCAGCACATGGTCGGAGACCCCCCGACGGACCTCGCTCTCCATAAGAACTCCCCGGGCTACAGGCTGATCTTGAACAACGTTCTCTTTCCCGCAGCGAAGAAGAGAGAGCAGAAGACGTGAGAGGAGGCTCCTTTGCGTTCCGCACCTGAGTGTATTGCATGCTCCATCAACCAGGCCCTCCGGACGGCCAGGCTTGCGGGCGTGGATGAGGAAACCCAGATGAAGGCCCTGAAGCGCGCGGTGGAGGCCCTCGCGGAGGCGGACATGACCAGGCCGCCGGCCGTGCTCGCTACCATGGCCCTGCTTGCAAGCGGAGAAGTCTACAACCAGGACGATCCCTATCGCGAAGAGAAAAAGCGCACGACAGAAGAGGCGCTACATCTCTATGGGGAAATAAAGCCCGGGATCGAAGCCGACATGGCGCGCATGGACCCGGTTGCCAGAATCAGCCATGCCGCCAAGCTGGCGGCGGCCGGCAATATCATCGACTTCGGCATCGGCAAGCCTTTCGACATAGAGGCCACGCTCAAGGATACGCTGAAGAACGGCTTCGCGGTGGACCACAGCGCTGAGTTCCATGAAGCTATCGCCGCCGCCGGCTCCTTCCTCCTCGTAAGCGACAATGCCGGCGAGATAGTATTCGACCGTTTCCTCATCGATGAAGTCCTGGGCATGGGGAAACGCGTGCTCGTGAGCGTCCGCTCCCGGGGCATATTAAACGACGCCGTGAGGGAGGACGTGGTGATGGCGGGCGTAACCGATCCGGTCGAGATCATCGAGACGGGCACCGGGAGCCTGGGGCTGATGCTGGACGAGACCTCCGCAGAGTTCAGGCGCGAGTTCGACCGCGCCGGCGTCGTGCTGTCCAAAGGCCAGGCCAACTACGAAACCCTGAATGACATAGAACGCAGCATGTTCTACATACTCCGCATCAAGTGTCCCGTAATCGGCGACGGCATGGGACTGCCCAACGGCGTCTCCGTGTTCATGCACAATGGGCGCGATGGGGTCAGGTCTTAAGATGCACAGTTGGCCGGGGTCAGGTCTTGAGATGCACAATAGGCAGAAGGCCTTTCTCCGAGCGATTAACCACTTCCAGGGGCGCTGAAGAAAGGCCTTCGAGCTTCTACTGCCTTGTTACTTTGCTACTATCTCATTACTATCTTGCCACCATAACCCTGGCGGTTTTGCTGTCCCCGCCCGAGGTGATTCTCACGAAGTAGATCCCGGTCGAGACGTTTCCGCCGGCCGCGCTGCGGAGATTCCAATTGATCTCGTACATGCTCTCGTCACCCGCCACGGGCGCGGGCGCGAGGTCGGTAACCACCTTGCCCGTTACATCGAACACTTTCGCGCTAACGTTGTGGCCTGGGGCCGAGAATGAGATCCTGGTGGTCTCATTCGTCGGGTTGGGATGCACGTCGAGGATCTCGAATTCGGTGAACTCCGACTGCCGCACGCCCGCCAGGTCGAAGATCTCGAAGTTGCCGTCGGAGACGTCTTCGCCGACGAGGCCGGAGTAATCGTAAGCGGCCACCTTGACCTTGCATGTCTCCGAACCCGGCTCGAGAACATCCCATACGTACTCGCCGTCATTGGCCTCTCCGGTGGCGAGTACGTAATCATAATTCGCGCCGCCGTCTACGGAGAGGTAAATGCTCACCGAGTCAACGCGGATGTCGTCGAAGGCGTCCCAGCGAACGGTGTCCTGGCCGCCGGTCTGACAGATCTCGCCGCCATTGGGTACGATGACATCTACATAGGGGGCGACTTCGGTTACGGCAACGCTGACGTAGCCGTCATTGCCTTCCATGTGGATATTGTAAATCGACACGCCCGTCTGGCCGTTACTGTAGGCCCGCGTGTTGGGAGTCGAGAGCAGGTTGAAAGCATAGTTGGGGTTCTGGCTGCCGCCGTTACCGGGCCACGGGTCGCCGGCGTCTCCGCCGTTGTTGTAGTACTCGAGATCGCACTCGCCGTCGGCCTGTTCGACAGCCAGCTCATAATGGGGGCTGCCGCTTCCGCACCTCTGGTCATCGTTGCCGTACGTGTTCTCATCGACATGGTAGATGACAATGCCCTCGCCGGGGACGCTCACGTCGAAACCGGTCTGCTGGCGGTTCTCAAACATGAAGTACTCGGCGCCGGGTGAACCGTTGGCCCACACCTTGTAAACGACCCCATTGTTCTCGACATCGGGGACCAGCACGTCAATCAGGTTGCCCGAGGGAACGATTGGTGTCGCGAAGCCCAGCAGGGACTTGGAATAGGCGTCAAAGTGGACGGGGGTGATACCGCCGCCGCCCCATGAGCCCGAGGCCATCACCGACCAGTAGCCGGCGCCCCGGGAGTCATAGCCGTAGTCATAGAAGTCGGGAAGGCCAAGCACATGTCCGAGCTCGTGGCAGAAGACGCCGATATGTCCGTCCTCGGGTTCCTGCGAATACCGCCACACCAGCACTCCGTCCACGGGGACGTCGTAGCTGGTTACCCAGGCGTGGGAATGGATATCATCAAGGTCATGCGAGGTCTCGTACCCCGTGCCGGCATGGACCACGAACAGAGCGTCCACATAGCCGTCGTCGTCCCCCGAGTCGGGGATACCGTCGGGGCCGTCGTTATCGTAGTCGGAGAAGTCGATATAGGGATCGGCCGCGAGCACGGCGTCCTCTGTGAGTTTCTGCGCGTTCCTGGGGTAGTCGCCGAAACCCCTCTGCCCGTCCACATAATAGGAGTAATCCCGCGGCATCCTGTGCCAGCCGGAGACCTCACCGACCACTTCGAAGTTGCCGTAGGAGTTCTCGAGGTAATAGTCCCGCATGCTTCCCGTGGAGAACGTCCCGATCGAGAAGAGGAGGTCCTCATAATGCGACGCGGGGTATGTGCCCGTGTTGGCCGTGTTGTCGTCGAAGTCCACTATAATGACGATAGACTGGCGCTGGGTTGTCATGATTTTCATGCCGGGCGCTATGTCGTACACCATGTTGCCTTCGAGATTATTGATGCCCCTTGCCTTCATATCTTCCATATATGAAAGCTCTCGGGCCAGGGTACCCTCCCGTTTCATTCTCTCCACGATTTCGGGGTGGAGGGGCATGGCCTGAAGGCCGGTGGCGGCAAAAACAAATAGAAGTAAGAGCGCGGATACAAAATACAGTCTACTCATTGTCTGACCTCCTGTTGTCTCTAATTCTTAGATGCCTGTATACATACAATTATAACAGAAAAGGTAACCTAAACAAATACCTGGAGGCATATGTGGGGCGGCGGGCCTACTCGAGATAGCCGAGGCTTCGCAAAATCTGTACTCTGCCCGCTTCCTGGGCCGTTGGTATGGGCGCGGGGTGGAGGCCGTCGGCCTTGGTCCACTCGTGGAGCGCCCGGTCGAGCGCCCTGCCGGATTCGGGCTCGTCAGCCATGATGTCGGACATCTCGCCCGGGTCGGCATCCAGGTCATAGAGATGCTTGGTGATGCTTCCCTCCTCGACCTCGCGCCAGATGAGCTTCTGGCCCTGGGTCCTCACCGCGTGGCGCGGCATCGCCTTCTCGGGAAACGGGAAGGTCTCGGAGAAAGCGTACTCGGCCGTGCGCGTCTCGGCGCCGATCATCAGGGGCTCCAGCGATTTGCCCTCCGTGCCGTCCGGGCTCCCGATTCCGAGGAAAGCGAGCACCGTGGGAAAGATGTCGATGCTCTGCACGAGACCCGGAAGGCGCTTGGGCGTGACGCCGAGGCCCGGATGGTCGATGACGAGCGGGACCATGATGCACTCTTCGTAAAGCGCGATGTCGTGGCCGAAGTAGTATTCGTGCTCGTAGAGCATCTCGCCGTGGTCGGCGGTTATGACGACGATGGTCCTGTCGGAAACGCCGAGGGAGTCCAGCGCGTCCAGTACCCGCCCCACCTGCTGGTCTGTGAACGCGATCTCGCCGTCATATAGCTGGGAGATGTAGCGCAGATCTTCCTCCGGGAGGTCTATCTCCTCGCGCCATACTTTCATGATGAACTCGGTGGACGAGTTGGCATCGCCCAGGTAGTTGTCCACGAACCTGGCGCGCACTTTGAGCGGTGGAACGTATGGGCGGTGGGGGTGGAACCAGTGAATCCAAGCGAAGAACCTGCTATGGCCGTTTTCCCCGAGCCAGGATAGCACCTCGTTCGTGGTCGGGTCGATTCCCCGCTGTTGCGCCATCTCCCGCTGCCTGGGCCTCATCACCTCGTTGACCTGCCAGTACTTGTCGAAGCCCTGGTTCAGGCCATACTTGCGGTCGAGGACATGGCTGCTTATGAATGCGGCCGTGCGGTATCCCCTCTCGCTCAGAATCTCGGCGAGCGTCGTCGCATCACCGGGCAGGACGCTCTCGTGACTTATGGATTTGTGCGTGCGTGGGTGGAGCCCCGTGAAGATGGATGCGTGCGACGGCAGCGTCTGGGGAGAAGAGCACACCACCTGCTCGAAAAGCACGGACCGGGCCGCCACCTCATCGATGCGGGGGCTCGTCGGCCGGTTGTAGCCGTAGCATCCCAGCCGGTCCGGCCGGAGCGTGTCTATGGTGATAACCAGCACGTTGTAGTCGGACTCCCTGCCGCACCCCGCGGCGAAGACCGTCGCCGTCACCAGCATAAAGAGAATAAATCGCTTCACATCGATCTCCGATCCTGCCGACTGCCTGCACTTCCTTTTACGAAGGTATATCAGCGAGGTTCCCAAGTCAATCGCGCGAGGGCCCATCTGCCGGTCCCGGAAACTCGATCTTGTAGAGCCCGTAGCCACGATTGCCGTACACGGGCTGCACCCAGGCGGCGCCGCGCTCGAAGCCCTGTCCAAGCGGGAGCGACTTCTCCGCGATCACGTATCTCACGCCAAGCGCCTCTATCTCTTCCCTCACCCGCCCCTCCAGCCGCAGGTTCTGGAAGAGGTCCCTGAGATCAGCCTGAGTCCTCGGTCCTTCCAACCTGAACGTGACGGGGTATGCATCGCCAGCGAACCCAGGAACCCTGAGGCTCGCCTGGGCCGACGCGAGGACCACCCCCTGGGGCGAGGGCTCCTCTTTGAGAGCCCGGAGTACCTCCGCGAGTTCGGGCTTGGTTCGCGCGGTGTCCCTGGCTGCATAGAGGGAGGTGAAGTAGTTGGTTGGGTTACCCTTACATATTGCGAGCGCTACCAGGATGGCGATGAGCCATGCCCAGCGTGCGCGCGGCGAGATCCGGGTGAGCACGAAGGCCGTTGTCAGCCCCCATGGCAGAAGCCAGGTGAGACGATAGAGCATCTTCCTCGTAATAGCGGCCGATGTGAGGTTTGCGATGCCGGGGGCGAAGGTGAAGAGGAGAACGGTGAAGGTGAGCACCGCAAGATAACGGGCCGCACTGCTTCGCCGGATGTACTTAAGCAGCACGAATGTGAGCACAAGTCCGAGCATCGCCAGCGGGTAACGGGTTACGAGCAGGGGATGACCTATGTGCAACCTCTCTGAGATGGCCAGCACCCTGTCTCCCGCCTTGAACCTTCCGCCGCCGCCCGGGAAGTGGGGCGCGAAGAAAGACGAAACGCCCTTGCCCTCGTGCGGTCCGGCGACCCGCCCTTCCAGTGTAGATATGGTCGCCATCCTTCCTTCCATGAGAATGAGCCCGGAAACCACGAAAGGTATCAGAATTAAGACAAGCGCCATGGCGGTTCGGCGCCTCCTGTCGCGGAGGGCCTCGACCGCAAGGAATGGTAAGATGGCAACTGCGGACCAGACCGCCGCCATAGGGTGCACGAGCGTTGAGCCGACCAGGCAGAACCCGTAGAGCGCCCACAGCCTCCAGTATGATCCCGAATCCTCTCTCCATTCCCAGCAGGAAATTCGCTTCCACAGCCGGAGAGCGAGCGCGGTGACCACAGGCACCATTATAAGGCATGCCACGGTCTTGTCCTGCGCAGTGCGGCACAGGAACGCCCACCCGGCGCTATCCGAAGGGTATGCGCTTGAGATAAAGAAGACGACCTGGAGGAAGCAGGCGAGATAGGCGGCTTTCTCGGACCGGAATATCTCCCTGGCCAGCATAAAGAGCGCAAACACCGCGAATGGGAGAAGAAGCAAGGGCAGAAGAACCTGGTGAAAACGGACCGGGTCCACGCCGGCGGCTCGCGAGAGCATGGCCTCGGCGACCCACCAGCCGCCGTACCACGCCCTGGGCGACGCCGGCTGGCCGCCATCGAAGATGGCGTTTTCGGAGTTGATTGGTATGTCATTTACGTAGTCGCGGATGTGCGCGAGATAAAACCAGTCATCGGTGTCTCTCGGAGTGAAGAGGGTGGCAAGCGCCAGCGTGACCGCGACACAGACAAGGATGATAACGGCGACCTTCCGGTACTCCATTCCCTCCGAGCGGGTACTGTTACTGAAGAACCGAATCGCAATTGCAAGCATGCCTGCAGCGTACAGCATCATCGTAATTGTCATGAGGCCGCTGAGTGTTACTCCGGTTCGTATTCCAATGAAGCCGAGGCCGGCCAGTACCGATAGCCCTGCAGCGGCCCAGACCGCAAGATGTCCGGGTGGGTCTTGTTCCCGGCAATCCCATCGGAGCAATAGCGCGAGAACCATCCCGGGGAAGAGAACCATTGCCAGCAGAGCGGGTACGGCGAGGGCGAACGAACCTGCCCGGGGTATCCTTAGTGTCAGAGCCAGGATGGCCACCGCACCCGTTGCGAGCACGATACATGTCGAACGCAGACAGTCTCGCCCGTCCGGTTTACAGAGAGATAACCAGACATGGTTTTCACCGCGCTTGTCCATTTGGCGCTCTATCACCTTGAGTTAGATCGACATGTACGCTGCGCTCAGAGATACCATACCGCCCCGGCGCTATCAAGCAAGACTATCGCTGTGGGTTCGTTTCCGATCGGTCGCCAATCCTGTCCACCCGGACGACGCGGTGGGCCCTGGCGATTTCATAGACCACGCCATTGCTCCTGCCGTGCGCTTCCAACCACGCCCTTGCCTCGCGGACCCGATGCACATTCTGGATATTCCTGCCGGCATAGTAGATAACGCGCGGGTCGATTCTCGGATCATCCGCCCCGGGAAGAGCGAATACGACTTCGTCGTCGAAGCTCTGCTTCCTGATGACCGCTCCGAGTGCAGCGTAGCGGCCGGGTTCGTAACATCGGGCGAAGTGGTGCTCATGTATCGCAAGGGACAGGTAAAGTGTAAATGCCAGAGCGCCGAGTAGGGCGCACGCCCTGATGGGGTCACGGACAGGCATGGCAACCACCCGGGCGCAGCCGATTCCGACAAGAAGCGATACGAACACGGAGGCCTTCAAAGCGGAGTAGTCATGGACCGCCGTCCACTCGAGGAACACGATGTGGTGCAAGAGGATGGTGGCGGCCGACATGAGCATCAGCGTAACCTCTCCCCCGGTAACCCCCCTTCCCGCGCTCGACCGGGAATAGACCAGCCCCGCCCCAGCCAGTGCAATCACGGGGATGGCGGACAGGTAGGCGAAGCCGTAGTGAGATAGAATTCTCAGTGGATTGCATGGAGAGAGGATGCTTCTCTCGCTTGCCGCGGCCAGTAGCCTGCGACACAGGTCCTCCGGGCCCGCGATGGTGGAATACTGGAGCAAGACGAGCAGAATCGCTGCTGCCGAGGTAGCGACAGCCGTGCCTATCAGGTAATTGCGGTAGGGGCCGGCTCTGAGCCTGACCAGCGAATAGACGACAACGGAAAGCGCGAAGAGCGCTCCATGGTGGTCCGTGTATACCAGGAAGAAGCCGACGATACCCAGGAGCAATATGAACCTCCCTGCCGGCCGGCGCTCGCTGACGGCGAGGTCGAGTCGGGCCACCAGATAGAGTCCTGCAATCCAGAGATAGAGCCAGAATATGTCCCACGAGTATGTATTGGAGAAGAACCAGAGATTCGCCGGAAGGAAAATGAAGACAGCGCTCGCGAGCAACGCGCCGTATCTCCGCGCAGGGCCATCCGGCGCGATGGCGGCCACGGTGAGGTAGATGAGAATCGCCGCAAGGAGATGACACACGAGGTTAAATATCTGAAGGCCCAGCACGCTCGGCTCGATGCGGATCAGCCGGAACAGGGCATATGGCAGCATGATCGAAAAAGGGGGGAAGCTAGTATAGTAACCCCTACCCTGTTTATCCATTGAGCGCATTCCCCGGTTCATTATGAATCTGTCAGTATTGAGTGGATACGTCTGGAGCAGGCAGAAATTGTGTTCAAGGGCGCCCTGGCGCTGCCAGTTCTCGAGGGTGATCATGCTCATTGCCGTTAGAACCTCATGATGGCAGGACAGGGGCCGGTTGATGTGAGGGAGACGAACTACCAATGCCAACAGGGAGAGAAGAACGATCACCACAATATGAACCGCCGTATTGCGGCGGAGCTTCAGGAAAGCATAGACTGTCACGAGCACAAGCATGGCCAGGCCGCCGACTGCGGCAGCATGCAGTGATACAGAAAAACTCGATGGCATGGCCTCTGCCCCCTGGTAAAGCTATCCCGCCGCACTGGTGGCAGACGACTGGAATCTAGCGCCTGAGATAACTCGGGTTGTATCTTGTCATGCGGTATATGATTCCTCTCAGCCCCTCATCATTGGTTTCGAAATTCCAGAAGTCCCACACGATCTCGCCATCAGCGGTTACTTCGAAAACGTGGCCCTTCTCGCTTTCCGTTATCAGGGTGTTGCCGTTCGGCAGCCTCTGATTGCTGCCCCTAAGCTTCGAAAAGAATGTCTCGGGCGGGTCGCCCTCGTACTTCCAGACAATCTCTTTCGTGGCCGGGTTCAGCTCTATAATCCTCGAGTACTCCCTCGTGCGCGTGCCGTTATCAAAAACCAGTATATTTCCACTCTCGAGAACGGTCGGATGATGGGGCCGATCGAGAATTCCCGTGCCCCAGGTCCAGATAACGCACTCCTCCTCAATGTCGAGTATGCCGATCAGATTAAGGTTCCGAACGCAGAATAGCAGGTCACCCCTCTTGCCACCCGCGATGTCTCCGCGCAGTTCCTCGAGAGTGTTGGCATGAAGGACATCGAATCCCTCTATTCTGTTGAAATGCTTTCTCAGGCGGGGGTATCTTCTCTTCTTCTCTTTGAATGCCTCCTCGGGGATCATTTCCCGGAGAAGGTCATACAGGGAGATCTTCCTCTGAGGAATGCCATCATGAGTCAAAACCACTATGCTATTGTCTCTTATGGTCTTCTGCCCGGTCTGTCGATCTACGTGACGGGTGTCCACTGCCAGCACGTATATATCTCCGGTCTCGGTGACGGCGAAGTCGTGATGGTAGGCGACTTTGCCGACATGGCTGAGAAGCGGATTCTCGGCAGCCCTGCTGGCCCAGATAACCTCGGAGTCCCAATCCAGTTTGACAAGTCCCACGTCCTCTGTCAGGACAAGCAGATTGCCGGCCCCATCCATTTCGGAGTAGACCCACCCGTGGCCGGTCACATCATTGGGAGTCCACGAATGCAGAATGTCCCCTTTCATATCGAGAAGATGTGCGCCGCCTATGAGCCTTGATGTCAGGAGGTTCAGGCCCGGACAGGCCAGGCTCGGGTCGTACACGGTAACGCCTTTCCTCTCCGGATTGGGGTCGTCCTTGACGAAGGAGAGATAGGGCAGGCCCTCAAAATCCTCAATAGTCGTCTGGTCTTCGCGGGGATTTGTCGAAACGCCGATTACGCCGCTCTTCCAGAGCAGCCACAGCGCTGCGGCTACGGCCAGAATCACTGCCGCCAGCAGTATGAACCTGGATCTGGACATATCTATACCACTCCCGCTGAAGGAGCCCGATCGAGGGGCGATCGATCTGCACGGCTGCGCGCCACTTAACCTATGCCGCATTGTCGCACTCTCGGAGCATTTGTGCAACCGTTCTCCAGTATGCGCCTGACTGGTAAATGCTTGCGGGCTCTGTGATATGCGGATTAGAATCAGGCTCATGAACAGGATACATCAAGTTCTGACAATAGGGATTCTCCTGGCCCTGCTCCTTGTCGGCCTGGGGCTTTACTCCGACTTCGGGGTTTCCTGGGATGAGCCCGTCCAGCGCGAATACGGGAGGAAGGTCTACGAGTATGTGGTCGATGGTAACGAAGAGCTCCTTGCCGACAGGCACAGAGTGTATGGGCCCGTCTTCGAGGTTTTGCTGTACTCGGTTGAAAGGGGTCTCGGCATAGAGGATTCGCGGGACGTCTACCTGACGCGCCACCTCGTCACTTTCGCCATGTTCGGCGTGGGAGTGGCGTTCTTCTATCTACTCGGGGCGCGCATACTGAGAAGCTGGAAGATGGGCCTGCTCGGTGCGGTGTTCCTCGTCGTGAGTCCCCGCATCTTCGCGCATGCTTTCTACAATTCGAAGGACATTCCCTTCATGGCCATGTTCATTGTGTGCATGTACACGCTTCTGCTCTATCTGGACAGGAAGAGCTCCCGGGCGGCGCTACTTCACGGGGCATGCTGCGCGGTTCTCGTGGACATACGCATAATGGGGGTATTCGTGCCGGCCGTCACGCTCATCGCCCTCGCTTACAGGATGGCCGCCGGGGGAGAGGCGGGCAGTGGCAGGTCCCACGTAGCCCTCAACCTCGCCATCTTCTGCGGCGCGTTCGTGCCGCTCACGATACTGCTCTGGCCGACCCTGTGGAGCGCTCCGGCCGGCAATTTCATTTTTGCATTTCACGCGATGCGTAAGTTCGCCTGGAGAGCTACCGTGCTCTTCATGGGAGAGAGAGTCTGGTCGACAGACCTCCCGCCATATTACACCGCTGTCTGGATTCTCATAACCCTACCGGTCATGTACCTTGTCATGAGTTTGGCCGGTTTCATCGCCGCTATCCAGGGTCTCGTCGGGAGGGGGGCCAATCCTGCGCTGAAACGCAGGGACGCGGCGCTCATTCTCCTCTGGCTGATCGCCCCGCTCGCTTTTCTCGTAGTGTCGAATGCTGTTCTCTATGATACCTGGCGGCACGTTTTCTTTGTCTACCCGGCGATCCTCCTTCTTGCGCTTATCGGCCTCAGGTGGCTGGTCCAAGTGATCGGGTCCGCGTCCGGGGGCATCAAGTCAAAAGTCGGAGTCGCCGCCGCGATTCTCCTGCTCGCCGTCAACATGGGTGGCGCGATCCGGTTCATGATTCGCAGCCATCCCCACCAGAACGTCTACTTTAACAGCATTGTGGGCGGCACGAGGGGCGCGGCCGGCAAGTACGAAATGGACTACTGGGGTCTGTCATACAGGAAACTCCTGGAGTCCGTGCTTGAGAAAGACGGGCGCAGCAGAGTCATAGTATATGCTCACAATGAACCCGGGTTATATAACTCATTTGTGCTTCGGCCGGGGGCGAGGGAGAGGCTGCACTATGCCGAGAAGCCGGGGGATGCCGACCTCTACATCACAAATTTCCGTTGGGAGCGCCAGGACCTTCCGGCTTCGGCCGAGTTCACGTCAGTCGCCGTCGACGGAGTGAAACTGTCCGCAAGTTATCTGGTCTCGGGGCCGAACTAGTGGTATGGTATGTCCCATGAAATACATCACTTTGCTCTTGTTGCCTGTCCTGCTCTTCACGGCATCATGCGGAAAAGAGGAGGCGCCGGACAGGACTCGCGAGCTGGATGAACGGCTCGAGAGGCTCAAATCCATACCGTATACGGCTACGACGCCCGAAGAGGTTTCACCTGATGTCGCCGGCGTCACTCTCTTTGACCGCGACAGGGCGTGGCCGGGTTACAATTTCTACACTGCGCGCATCACGCCCGAAGCATTCCTCCTGGACATGGACGGTAATGTCGTGAACCGCTGGTCACATGAACAGGACCAGTTAAGATATTGGGACTATGCCATACTTCTCGAAGGCGGCGACATCATAGCCACGAACAAATTCTGGTATATCTTTCGGCTCGACTGGAACTCCAATCTGGTCTGGGAACAGAAGCGGCCTGCTCATCACGACATAGCGCAGGCAGAAGACGGGACGCTGTACGTGATAGAACTCAATACCGAGATGCACAGGGGCCTGTCGGTCCGGTTTTCGCGCATCGCTCATTTGACGGCAGAAGGTGAAGAAATCGATACCTGGTCGACGCATGACCGCCTCGAGTATCTCAAGCAAGTCATGGACACGAGATCTTTTCTCGATACCGTCCTGGATTCAATGATCGCGAACGGCATCTCGCCGGATACGGCTGGAGCGGTTCACGGCAAGTTGGACAAGGCCAGGATCACCAAGAACAAGGAGCTCTTTGATTACTTCCACCTGAACACGGTGAGCATACTGCCGGACACGCCCGTGGGCCGGGATGATTCCAGGTTTGCGGAGGGCAATCTTCTCATCTGTTTCAGGAACGTAAACCAAATAGCAATTCTGGATTGGGATACCGGGGACATATTGTGGAGCTGGGGTGAGGGCGAACTGGAGTGGCCCCATCACCCGACCCTTCTCGCC
>Ga0272444_10000326_pt1 | contig 53180 bp, 39 predicted proteins | sample SSMForm13_FD_201033 | JGI IMG/M metagenome (GOLD analysis project Ga0272444, IMG submission 201033) | Marine sediment archaeal communities from Little Sippewissett salt marsh, Falmouth, MA, United States - SSM-Form-13 | ecosystem: Environmental > Aquatic > Marine > Wetlands > Sediment ... | reverse complement strand
CGCGTGCGGCTTGCCACAAGGTCGAGCGCGATATTTTCAAGTGGGTCGGGGCTTTCCACAAGAGCGGCAAGGATGAGTATTGGACGGAGACGCCGTGGGGATGCACCGGCGAGAGCGGCGGGGGCGATAAGTTGCCAGCGGTGGAGAATATTGTGCTGAACTATGTCGATCCGAACCTCACGGTCACGTGGGATGCGGTCGAGGGCGCGACGGGATACGTTCTCCAGATGGGCAACAACCCGAATATCCTCTCGACGACGCTCTATAGAGGGCCGGACACGAGTTTCACTTTCGATCCGCCGGGCGGCCATCCGCACTATTTCCGCGTCTGGGCGCTCGACGGCGAGGAATGGGGCGAGCGCGGCGAGGCTGTGAGTATCGAGATCGAGGGCACGCCGCCCTTGGTGCCGAAGCAGTTGAAAGTCGTGCGCGAGGGCGATTATCTCAAGTGGGAGTGGAAATCCGGCGGCGATGTGCCGCAGTATTTCCGTTTGTATATCGCGACCGTGCCGATGGGCAGCGCACCGCCTTCGAAGCCCGATGAGCCGGACACTGACGAGCTAATTACGCTGACCGTTTCGACATTCGCGCCCGGGATGGGCAATACGGTTTACGGCTGGATCACGGCGTTCGGCGACGGCGAGGAGAGCGAGCCTGAAGGGCCGGTGAGCATAGATATAATGTAGAATGTAGAATTAGCAATTAACAATTAGATAACAGACGCGGCGTCCCGCCGCGTGTCGAGCGAGACGCTCGACCTATTATATTAGGGGCGGCTGGATGTTCGCCCTTTTTAATTAGAGATGTTATTCGAGGAACGCAAAGATGTTATTTGCATTTTTTTTGTTTGACAAACGGTTCGATGGGCATATATTGTCATGGCCTGCGAATAATCCCTGCAGGCGGGCATTAATGCGAAGGCACGCTTCGAGCCTCGGGTGCGGGAATCGTCCCCGCGAAAATGGCGACCAGAATTGGAATTAACGCGACCTATGCGGCAACGCAAAATCGTTTTCGTGGGCGATTAGCTCAGTTGGTTAGAGTACTTGCTTGACATGCAAGGGGTCACTGGTTCAAATCCAGTATCGCCCACCATAGAGCAAAGGGCGCATATGTGCCCTTTTTTTAATTAAAAGGATATTATGGCGGAGAAAATAAAACTTGTACTTCCCGGCGGCGACACTCTCGAATTCGAGAGCGGGGTCACCGGTATGGATGTCGCGCAATCTATCGGGCAGGGACTCGCGAGAGCCGCAGTGGCGTTCGAGTTGAACGGCGCTGAATACGACCTCTCCGCCCCGATCGAAGAGAGCGGGGACTTCCGTATCCTCACTTTCGAAGACGACGAGGGCAAGCATATATTCTGGCATTCAACCTCGCACATTATGGCGGAGGCCGTCAAGGAGCTGTTCCCCGGTGTGAAGGTCGCTATCGGCCCGGCTATCGAGCATGGATTCTATTACGATTTCGACCGCGAGGAGCCGTTCACGCCGGACGACCTCGAAGCTATTGAGGCGAAGATGAAAGAGCTTATCGCCGAGGGTTGCACATTCGAGCGTTGCGAGCTTTGCCGTGAGGATGCTATCGAGAGATTCGAGAGTGAGGGTGAAATCTATAAGGTCGAACTGGTTGGTGAAATCCCGCTTGGCGAAACGGTTAGTTTATATACATCGGGTGGATTCACAGACCTCTGCCGCGGACCGCATATCCCCGATACGAAGGTGATTAAGGCGTTCAAGCTGCTTTCGATTGCTGGCGCATATTGGCGTGGCGACGAGAAGGAAAAAATGCTCCAGCGGATTTACGGAATAAGTTTCCCGAAAAAATCCATGTTGGATGATTATCTCGAAATGCTCGAACAAGCGAAAGCGCGAGACCACCGCAAACTCGGCAAGGAACTCGATTTATTCTCAATAAATGAAGATATCGGGCCGGGGCTTGTGCTGTGGCATCCGAAAGGCGCGATTATTCGTCAGGTTATCGAGGATTTCTGGCGCAAACGGCACGGGCAAGAAGGTTACCAGCCGGTCTTTACGCCGCTTGTCGGGCGAGCGAAACTTTGGGAAACATCGGGACATCTCGGATTCTATAACGAGAATATGTATCCATCGATGGAGTTCGAGGAGGGCGGCGCATATTATGTTCGCCCGATGAACTGCCCGTTCCATATCGCGATCTACAATTCACAGCTTCGTAGCTATCGCGATCTTCCGATTCGCTATTGCGAACTCGGCGCGGACTACCGCTACGAGCGCAGCGGCGTGCTTCACGGGCTGCTTCGCGTTCGCGGTTTCACAATGGACGACGCGCATATTTTCTGCACGCCCGACCAGATGCTCGACGAGATAATGAAGGTCTATGAATTTTCGCTGGACATGCTTCGCAGTTTCGGGTTCGAGGAGTTCGGCATATATCTTTCGACGCAACCGGAAAAATCGGTTGGCTCGGACGATTGGTGGGAAGAGGCCACAGTCGCTCTCCGCGAGGCTCTCGATAAAAAGGGCCTGCCTTACAAAATCGACGAGGGCGGCGGCGCTTTCTATGGCCCGAAAATCGACATCAAGGTCAAAGACGCCCTCGGCCGCGAATGGCAAACCAGCACGATACAGTTCGATTTCAACGAGCCGGAACGGTTCGATATCACATATATCAACGAAAATGGCGAAAAAGCGCGACCATTTATGGTTCATCGAGCGCTTCTTGGAAGCCTGGAGCGTTTCTTCGCCTGTCTAATCGAGAACTACGGCGGGAATTTTCCTATGTGGCTTGCGCCGGTGCAGGCGGCGGTTATTCCGGTATCGGAAAAATTCGGAGATTACGCGGCGGAAGTCGCGGTGAGGCTGCGGGCCGAGGGTTTGAGAACCGAACTCGACATCCGCCCGGAGACGATGGGATATCGGATTCGAGATGCAGAAAAAAATAAAATTCCATATATGCTAATTGTGGGCGGGCGCGAGGAAGAAAGCAAAGCCGCGAGTCTTCGAAGTCACGCGGAGGGCGATCTCGGCCCACAACCTCTCGACGATATTATCGCGAGGTTGGCCACAGAGGGCAAGCAGCCCAAATAAATCCATTTTTCAGGGAGGATTATACTATCGGTAAGCAAAGAGAGACTCACGAGAGAATCAACAGGCAAATCAGAATTTCGCCTGTCAGACTAATCGATGAAGAGGGAACACAGGTCGGCGTGGTTCCGACGGGACAGGCCCTTGAGATGGCCATGCAGCGGGGACTGGACCTTGTAGAAATTCAACCGAACAGCAGGCCACCGGTTGTAAAAATTATGGATTATGGCAAATTCAAGTATGATAAAACCAAAAAGGCCCGTGAGGCGAAAAAGAAACAACACGCTCAATCTGTAAAAGAGATGCGTTTCTCCGCCAAGATTTCCGATCACGATTATGGATATAAAATGAAACATGTTCGCGAGTTTCTTCTGAACAGGGATAAAGTGAAAGCATCTATCCGTTTTCGAGGTAGGGAGATAACTCATGTCGAACTCGGCAAAGAAGTTATGGAGAAGCTAAAAAAAGATACAGAGGATATTGCCCGAATCGAGCAGGAGCCTAAACTCGATGGCAAGACGATGACCTTAATGCTCGGTCCCGATCCACAGAAATTAAAGGTTTTCGAACGCGATTTACGGAAAAAAGAGGCTGAAAAAAAGGCTAAACAAGATAAGGAAGGTTGATTATGGCCACTAAAGTGAAAAAGAACAAAATTAAAACCCGAAGAGGGGCAAAGAAAAGATTCAAGGTTACCGGAACCGGAAAGATTGTGCATCACCGATCCGGCACTAATCATTTCGGCAGACGTAAGCGCGGCAACAGGAAGCGCGCATTGCGCATAGTGAGTAAGGTTAGATCGTGCAATATCAAATCCGTTCGCCGCTCTCTCGGCAAACTTAAGTAGTCATAGATAGGGAGGAATATAATGCCCAGAAGTCTTGGAACAGTAGCTGCGCGTAGAAAGCGCAAAGGATATCTTAAAGCCGCCAAGGGATATTGGGGCTCTCGTCATCGCCTTTACCGCACAAGCAGGGAGATAGTCGAGCGCGCCTGGACGTTTTCATATAAGCACCGTCGCACAAAGAAGCGCGATTTCCGTCGGCTTTGGATAGCCCGCATAAACGCCGCCGCACGGAATGAGGGAACAACTTATAGTAAAATGATTCATGGTCTTAAAACGGCCGGTGTCGATTTAAATCGTAAAACTCTGGCGTATCTCGCAGTTACGGATGGCGAAGCGTTCAATCGTTTGGTCGATATCGCGAAGAACGCTTAATAGTAATGCTCGGACGGTTAAATAAGCTGAGAGAGGACGCGATAATTGCCTTGAAAAAGGCTTTCTCTCAAGCCGATCTGGACGAGATTCGATCCAACTATCTTGGCCGCAAGGGGGAACTCGCGGAAATCATGAGTTCCCTCGGCTCGCTTTCCAAAGAGGAAAAACCGATTGTTGGCAAGGAATCGAACCGGATAAAAAAAGAGCTTGAAACTGCTTTCAAAGAGCGTTCGGTGGTTATTAAATCTGCCGCAACCGATTCCGGAGAAACCCAAACTGAAGGCAAAAATCGGTGGACGCCGGACGATATTACGCTTCCCGGCAGGAAACCGGTAGTCGGGCATCGGCATGTTTTCCGCGAGATGCTCGACGAGATAATCGATATATTTTTCGGAATGGGTTTCTCTCTCGCTCTCGGCCCCGATGTCGATACGGCATATAACAATTTTGATGCCCTTAATACGCCACCCGACCACCCAAGTAGGGATATCGGCGACACTTTTTATTTGAAAGGCTCCGGCCCGGATGATAAGAATCCGCTGTTGCTGCGAACCCACACGAGTCCCGTCCAGATACGGACGATGATGTCGCAGGAGCCGCCGGTGCGGATAATCGCGCCGGGGCGCTGCTATCGCAAGGATACGCCAGATGCAACCCACTATTTTAGTTTTTGGCAGTGTGAGGGACTTTACGTTGACAAACATGTAACAATGGCCGATCTCAAGGGCGTTCTCACCGCATTCGCGAAACAACTCATGGGGCCGAAAACGGAGATTCGCTTCCGACCACATTTTTTCCCATTCACCGAACCGAGCGTTGAATACGATTTCACTTGTATCTGCGGCGGTGTGGGCTGCAAAGTCTGCAAGGGCACCGGCTGGATCGAGATTTCCGGAGCGGGCATGGTCGATCCCGAGGTATTCAAAGCGGTCGGTTACGATCCCGAAAAATGGTGCGGTTACGCTTTCGGGATGGGCGTCGAGCGCGTAGCGATGATCCGCCACGGTATCGACGACATCCGGCACTTATACTCCAACGATCTCCACTTCATCGAGCAATTCTAAGCGGCAGGGGCCGATAGGCTGATCATATGGGCAGCGATGTGCTCCCGCCCAGGGAGTGATAGCCGGTCTTAGAATTGAGTCGAAACGCGGATTCGACGAACTCAAAGCCCAATCGCCTTTGCCAACGTCCTCGTGTATAACAACTTAGGTGAAAAGGAGTAAAAAACTCCGTTACAGCACACAAGAAACCGATACGATATCGGCGACGGCCAAAACGGTGAGTTTTACTCTTGTGAATATTCCTTTGCCTAAGTATATTATCGGGCAGTTTCGGAATTCATTTAGCGAAAGGAAAAAAATGAGGAATGTATCTCTAATCGGTTTAATCGCACTTCTCGCAGTGACGGGTTTTGCCGATGTGCCGCAGCTTATCAGCTACCAGGGGCGTCTCACCGACGATATTACCGGCGACCCTATAGCGGACGGAACATACAATGTCACTTTCCGGCTGTTCGATGTCATTGCAGGCGGAACGGCGATATGGACGGAGAACTACCCGACGCTGTCAGTAGCGAACGGGCTTTATTTTGCCCGGCTCGGGACTACCACTCCTTTCACGGCAGATATGACTTTCGACGAACCATACTGGCTTGAGGTTCAGGTGGGTGCGACGATTTTGTCTCCACGCTACCAGCTTTGTTCGTCGCCCTATACGCTTGGAATCACCGATACCCTGCGGAAATCGAGCAATCAGGTGATATTTAGTAGCGAATATTCTGGGGTCGAAGCGGGAATCCTTGAAGTTTATAGCTCCGGCTACGATAATTCCAATGCCGTTGTCGCAATCAACAATGGCGGCGGCGAACCGGGCGCGGCGACAAACTATTCTTTCGGGCGTTTGGCCGGTTATGACGACACACCGGTCGATTATTCCCGCGATTTCGGTGTTTGGGGTCATGCCTATGACGATGGAGTAACAGCTATCGGTGTTATCGGTAGTTACGGTGCGGACCCACTTCATCCCGACAACTGGGCATATCTTTCCAGCCCTTATTTTGCGGGCTATTTCGACGGCCCCGTCAAATTTATGGGTGAAATCGAGGACAACGACGGCGATTTCGGAACAGCTGGACAGGTCCTTACCAGCACAGGCTCCGGCGTCGATTGGACAACTCTCGGCGGCGGCTCCGATAACGACTGGGCATATTCTTCCGGCTCCGGCTTGACCGGCGACGTCTATCACACTGGAAACGTTGGAATCGGACATTCGGATGCGCCATCGGCAATGCTGCATATTTATCATTCCACGATGGCGGACATCGATCTCGAAAATTCCTCCGGCACATGGAGAATAACTAATCCGGGATCGAACAATTTATTCTTTCACAGGATCAGCGATGTCTCCGACGTTCTCGTCCTCGAAAACGGAACAGGCTATGTAGGTGTGGGCCATGCATATCCCAACGCTCGCCTTCATATTCAAGAAAACGACGGCACCGATATTTTCATGGCCGATTCCGCAACGACCAATAAGGTTATCGTTAAGGCAAACGGTGACGTCGGTATAGGAACGAGTGCGCCGTTACAAAAGCTCTCCGTTCTATTTGCGGAGAACAACGACGGTATTTCTATGATGGCCGACCCGTCTTATACGAGTTATCTACGCTTCTGGAAAACACCCGGAACACTGACCGGCTATATGAGTATGAGTAACGCGAGTAATTATCTTCGGATTCATGCCAACTCGCCCGGCGTCGTAGCGATTGGCGCCGGTTCTTCAGAGCACATGCGAGTGACCGGGGACGGCTATGTGGGAATTGGAACGACAACACCCGATAATTTCCTTCATGTAGAAGGCGACGAATCTCGCGGCCTTGACTCGCTTGGTGTAGTCAACGTGTTTAATACTCACGATGGGACTTCTCATTCACCGGCTATTTACTGCGACTCGAGAACATCGGATGGTTTTGGAATAGGCGGTGTATTTACGGGGGGATACATGGCTATAGAAGCATTATGCAGTGCTGACGGAACACATTCGGGTTATTATTATTCCGGTATCGAAGGCACGGTTAGCGGCGGCGATTCTTATAGGAAATATGGTGTCTATGGGGCGGCTTATGGTGGAACAGTGGGCACTAACTATGGTATTTACGGAACTGCCTCCGGTGGGACAACCGCTTATGCGGGGTATTTCGCGGGGAACGTTCATGTTACCGGCTCGCTTTCAAAAGGCTCCGGATCGTTCCTTATCGACCATCCCCTCGACCCTGAGAATAAAACGCTTCGTCATAATTTCGTCGAGTCGCCGGAGAATCTTTGCCTGTATCGCGGCAAGGTCGCTCTCGATTCCGATGGTCGCGCCACTGTCGAAATGCCGAATTATTTCGCTGCTCTCACGAAAGAAGACGAAGCAACAATTCAATTAACACCGATTGGCGCGAGATTCATCGCGGCTTATGAGTGGAATAACGATTTCACGGCATTTACGATTCTCGGCGACGCCGGTCAAAGCGTGTCATACACGGTTTACGCCGACCGCGACGACCCGGTTATGCACCAGCTTTATCGCCCTGTCGAGGAAGAGAAAGGTAAAGGTAATTTCGAGAAAGGCCTGCTAATCTATCCGGAGGCCTACGGCTATCCGCCCGAGAAAGGTTTCGATAACCAGCGCGGCGAAAACGAGCCAGAGAACAAATAGGACATTCTCAAATAAACAATCGAAAAGGCGGGTTTTCCCGCCTTTTTTTTGCGGCAGGATCGTAACCAAATGTGCTAAAACCTACGGGATTGGCTTCAGAAAAATGAGATCGGTGTAATGAAGAATGTAGGCGTTTGGCTGTAGTCCGTTTTTAATTCTTGTGTAATTTTTTCGATGTGGTATATTTGATAGAGCTGGATCGAACTAAAAATAAGGGGTAAAAAATGAGGAATATACTTCTAATGTGTATCGTTGTTTGTCTTGCTGCAACGGGTTTCGCCGACGTGCCGCATTTGGTAAGCTATCAAGGTAGGCTAACCGAAGACGGCACCGGGGAGCCGGTGCCCGACGGCACTTACAATATTACGTTCCGCCTGTTCAATGTCGCATCGGGCGGTTCGGCAATCTGGTCGGAAAACTATCCCGCAGTGGATGTATCCGGCGGAACATATTGCGTTATGCTCGGTTCTAATACGCCGTTTCCAACGACTGTCGATTTCGCGAATCCATACTGGCTGGAGGTTCAAGTCGGTGCTACGACGCTTTCCCCACGATACCAACTCGGCGCGAGCCCTTATGCGCTGAACATCGCGGACACTATTCGCAAAACCGCCTCGCAGGTTTTCGAAGGCGCTACTTCGGATGGTATCCAGATACTCTCGCCCGGATTCGCGGGAATCTATATCGACGAACCATTCTACAACGGTATCGATGTATATAACGCCGGGAATAGGGCGTTTTACGCCTATGAACCGGAAAGCGACGGCTTTTACGCCGATACGCCGGGCGGCGTGGGATTTCGAGTTTTGGAGTCCGCTTCGCACGGATTCTTTGCAATACATCCAGACAGCGCAGGTATGATAATTCGTTATCCCGGCACGAACGGGATCGAGATAGACGGTAGCGCTATCTCTGGCGCGGGAATACTTATCCAGGATCCAATCGGCGTTGGCGACCCCGATACGGGAATAGTTATCCGCGACGTCGGAACGAAGGGAATTTCCATTCATTCACCCGGTGAAGAGGGTATCCGTATCGTGAATCCGGGCGCTTATGGAATCAGCATTTATAACTCGGAGTCATTTGGAATCGTAATCGAATCTTCGGGTAGTAACGGTATCGATATATACGAACCGACATACAACGGCATTAATATATCTTGCGACGAAGACGTCGGTCGCGGAATCCATATATACGATAACTCCAGCACAGGCGATCCAGACACGGGTATCGTTATCGCAAATGCCGGCCATTATGGAATCTACATAAGAAATCCGATGGGACGGGGATTGGAAATTGATAACTCGGGGAATTTAGGTATTCTTGTGTCTAATTCTAATCATCATGCCATAGGTGTCGAAGAACCAGATGGAATGGGCATTTATGTTTACCGTAGCGGTGAAGAGGGTCTCGATATTTTTGAACCCGGTTCACATGGCGTCGATGTTACTGGTCCATTTGGCGATTGCTATGTCTGCGACGGCTCGCCATACAGGCTATTCCGCGTATCGAATAAGGGCGATGTTTATGGTCACGGCTTTTACAGCTATATTGTCGATGAGCAGGGTCGGGGAGTGAAAGCGCCGTTGATGAAATCTACCGGCGACTGGATTGAACATATCGGTTCGGGAAGTATAAGTGGTGGAACAGCCCGTATTGAGCTTCCACCAGAATTTATCGAGGCTACCGATGGCAGTATTAAAGTCTTCATCAGCCCAACCTCGCCGTTGGGTGATTATTGGATAGAAAAGAGCGCAGGTTGGTTTACAGTTCATCGCGATTTAACGAATACTTCAGCAGCGACATTCGATTACCGGGTAATCGCAGGAGTTAAAGGTTCCGAGTCCAATGGAATCGAGAAAATAAAGTTAAATGAAAACTATGGAAACAAAGAATGGGAGTGAAAATGCGCAAGATAATCCTATGCACGCTCGTTTTATCGGCAATTATCACTTTTGCCGAAGTCCCGCATTTAATTAGCTATCAGGGGCGTCTTACCGACGACATTACCGGCGATCCGGTTCCGGACAGCCCATATAACATTACATATCGCTTGTTCGAAGTCGATGGCGGCGGTTCAGCGATATGGACGGAAAACCATCCGACGGTCGATGTTACAGGCGGCACATACTGCGTTATGCTCGGCTCGAATACGCCATTTCCGACACCTGTCGATTTCTCGATACCATACTGGCTCGAGGTGCAGGTTGGTGCGACAACCCTCTCGCCGCGCTACGAGCTTGGTGCAAGCCCATATGCGCTCAATCTTGCTTCAATGAACGCAGTTAGCGGACAGGTATTGAAATATGACGGCGGTTTGAATAAATGGCTCCCCGCCACCGACGAAACTGGTTCCGGTGGCGGCGTAGGGGGAAGCGGGACAGATAATTACATCCCTCGTTTTAACGGAACGACGGATTTAGAGAACTCGAACATGTTCCAAGCGGATGGTGGTAATGTCGGTATCGGAACAACAACCCCCTCGGCAAGGTTAGAGATCGAAGGCGCACCGGGAACGGGAATGGTTGTCGATAATGCCGGTATGGACGGACTTTACATTAATAACTCTTCTGACGATGGAATTCACATCCAGGATCCCGGTATGGACGGTTTACATATTGAAAACTCCTTCGCCGACGGAATCGATATTCGAAACGCTGGGGGACAGGGGATACAGGTCATCGGCGCATCAGGTCCGGGATTGTATTTAAGAAATACGCCGTCGATGATAATAGAAAATGCGTTTAATCATGGAATCCAAATTGATTCCTGTAATTGGGCCGGAATATTTATAAATGCACCCGCTGCAAACGGGATAGATATTAACCCAAGCACAACATCGAATTGCGGGATTAAAATCGATAGCGACTACGGTTTTTATCCGGATACTGGAATTGTAATAAGAGGTCCAAATTTATACGGTATGGTTATCGACAGCATCGGCGACGGCAGTGCGATTTTTATAAGGGATCCTGACTGGTATGGTGTGCATATTCAAACTCCCAGCGTCGGTGTGGTTGTATTCAGACCAAGTCGTGAAGGTATGTATATCTACGACTCCGGCGAAGATGGCATATCTATCATGTCCGCTGATTCTCATGGCATATATATCGATTCTACTGGCGTTAATGGTATGTCTATCTCTAATGCAGGCAATAAAGGAATTGATATTACTAATACGGGACAGGCTGGTATAGAAGTCAATGACGCGGGAACAAAAGGAGTGGTTATTAATTATCCCGGTCACGAGGGCGTTCGCGTGGAAAATTCCGGTTGGTCGTCGTTTGCATCGATAAACTCCTCTTTCGACGGCTTAGTTGTGAATAATCCCGCCGACGATGGAGTCGAAGTAACGACACCCGGCGGTAACTGTTTCGAGTGTGACGGCGCGCCGTATAGGCTTTTCCGCGTGTCGAATAAAGGGGATATCTACGGGCATAACCACTATAGTTATATTGTCGATAGCGAGGGAAAGGGGATTGTAACGCCAATACCGAGAGCAACCGGCAATTGGCTCGAGCATATCGGCGAGGCACGGCTTTCCGGTGGTGAGTGCCGCGTGAATTTACCGGAGGTATTTCTCAATGGCGTTACAATCACTGAGGACGTGCCGATACAAGTCTTCCTGAATCCATACGGCGATTTAGGGCGATATGCGGTCGAGCGAAGCGAAACATATTTCATCGTCAGGCAGATAGAGGGCGACCCGAACGCGGCATTCGCATATCGCGTTGTCGCAAAAGTTCGTGGCAAAGAAGACGACGGTGTCGAATATATCGATCTTAAAGACAAGCGGGATGCGGACCGGGAGGAATTCAAAGATACACGGAAATAATCAAGCTGATGTTCGATATTAATCGAGGAGATTTCAGATGAAACGAAGTGTAATCGTTGGTTTCATGCTCGCGGCAATAATTAGTATAGCTTAGATGTTCCGCATTTAAAATAACAAAAAACAAGTTCATTGCCCTCGTTACAAAGGATTATAGAAGGCGATCAAATCGAGGGAGAAGTGGCCTGTTCGTGGTTTTCCGTGCCGCCGCTTTGGCTACGAATAGCTATTCCGATTTTTTATACGGTAGTAATTTCCATCTGGCTTTATGTTTCCCTAAAACACCTGCTTTCGCCGCTTGTATCTAATTCCATAATGATTGCCGTCGGTTTGGCTGGAATGATTCTATTCGAAATAGTCCCGAAGGAGTTTGTAGTCACGGACAAGGGAATATGGGTGAAACGTGCGGGGACTTTTACGGATATAAAAAAATCGAAACTGGCCTATCATCGTCTTATCTTTTGGCAACAAATCTTCTCTATCCGCAGGAGGAAGAGAAAATTTATAATTCGACCAAGATTGCCTAAAGAGACCTTTTTTTCGACACCCACATTCTTATTAAAACTAACTCGCAGGATAGCCCTGAATTTAAGTAAGGTTAACCCGGAAATAGAGGCCACGATTTTTCAATATGCGACGAGTGCGTTAAGCGAGAAAACGCATTCTGGCGATCTTTAAAACACAGGATAACTAAGCCCGGGTTTGGATATATGGAACGATTATTAACAATTTTTATTCTCTATCCAGAAGTTCGCGGACTTTGCGGGTCAGAATAGCGGCGGTGAATGGTTTCTGCTGAAAATCCACTCTGTCGGGATGACCGAGCGAAGGGAGTATCGAGTTGTCGTTGTAGCCGGAGATATAGAGGACTTTAAGGCCGGGGATTGCTTCAAGAAGCTTGTTCGCAAGCTCTTTGCCGTCTATATGCGGCATAACGATATCGGTAACCACGAGATCGAATGTTTCGGAGGATAGCGCCACTTTTTTAATAGCCTCGGCTCCATTCTGTGCGCCCACTACGCTGTAGCCGGCTCCTTTAAGAATCGTTATCACGGTTTTGAGAACCGACGCGTCGTCCTCCACAACGATAATATTCTCCGAGCCGCTTATTATTCCGGTTTCACTCTTCAACGATTCCTCGTCGAATTCTCCCTCCACGACCGGTAGATAGACTTCGACACACGTTCCCTGTCCTTCTTCCGAATCGATATCGAGAAAGCCGCCGCTCTGTTTCACAATGCCGAAAACTGTCGGTAGTCCGAGTCCAGTTCCGCCTTTTCCCTCTTTTGTCGTAAAGAATGGATCGAAAACCCTTTCTCGGATTGCTGCGGGGATACCTTTACCGCTATCAGAGACTTTCAGCGCTACATATTCTCCCGGTTTTGCTTCGGGATGAGCCGCCGCTTTTGAAGCACTCAGTGCCTCTCTGCTGGTTCTAACTTTAAGAATTCCTCCGTCTGGCATCGCGTCCCGGGCGTTGACAATTAAATTCATTACTACTTGTTCTAATCCACCTCGGTCGACGCTTATAAGTGGCAAGGCTTCGCCCAATTCCTGAATAAACTCGATATTTTCGCCGATCAGCCGGTCGAGCATACCGGTCATTTCCCTAACGACAAAATTCAGATCGAGGATTACCGGCGCGAGGACCTGTTTTCTGCTGAAAGTTAGCAATTGTTGGGTTAGCGCCGAGGCTTTCGAGGCGACTTTTTCTATTTCATCTACGTAGCCGATAAGTTCGCTATTGTTTTCGAGGGCGAATTTCAGGATATCCGTATAGCCGAACAACGCGGTAAGGATGTTGTTGAAATCGTGGGCGACGCCTCCGGCCAACTGGCCCACCGCCTCCAGTCTTTGCGAGCGACGAAGCTGTCTTTCCAGATTGAATCGGCGCGTAATATTCTGGAAAATTGCTAATATCCGATTCTCTCCGCCGATAGTTACTTTTTTCATTGCGAATTCGACGGGGACACTATCCCCCGATTTATCCTGAACGAAACTTTCGGTCATATAATCGAGTTCAAAGAGTTCTTTCAACTTAGGGTGTATTTCGGTTTCGTAAACTTCCTCCGGAAAGAGCTTCGCAATATCCATCTGCAGAAGTTCTCCCTTGGAGAAACCGAACAATTTACAGGCTTTACGATCGGCATCTAGGATTTCGCCATCGAGATTCAAAAGCAAAATAGCCTCGGTGGAGTTCTCGAAAAGGACTCGATATTTACGCTCGGATTCTATCATTTCCCGCTCTGCGCGCTTCCTTTCCGTAATATCACGAATGTAAACGAAATCCGCCGGAGCGCCCTCGAATACGATAATACCGCCGTTTATTTCTACGTCGATTTTCTGCCCCTGCTTATGGATAAGCGCGCTTTCGTAAACCGGCGGGACAAATTCTCCTTTCATACGTTTGCTATAATTATCGACTACTTGATCCCGAAAAGACGGGTGGATATACTGGGGGAAACTCGTTCCTTCGAGTTCTGCGGTCGTGTAACCTATAATCTCGCCCAGCCTCGGGTTGAGATATTTTAGCACACCGTCCTGGATAACCGTAATACCGTCATATGCTCGTTCGATAAGGTTTAGGTATTCCTCGCGGCCTTGGCGGAGGGCATCCTCCATTTCTTTCCGGTCGGTCACATCCTCAATAGTGCCTTCGTAATAGAGGGTTTTCCCCGAGTCGTCCTGCACGGCCACCGCGTTTTCGCGAATGTAAATAATTTTACCGTCTTGCCGCCGCCATGACGATTCCAGGCCGGCAACCGAACCTTCTTTTTCGATGATTTCTCTGAATTTTTTCCTAGTGAAGTCACCGAAATAATTTTTTTTCTCGAGATTTACATTCGCCAACTCCTCGGGAGAATCGAATCCGAGCAAATTGGCTATTCCTTTGTTTGCATAGAGAATTCTGCCGTCCGGGGTTGTTCGGAAAACGCCGATAGGGATATTCTCGATCAGGCTTCGACTCCTTTCCTCGTTTTGCCGAAGCGCGTATTCCGTTTCGTGGAGTTTTGTTATATCCCGGATACATCCAACGACCGCAATAACAGAGCCGTCTTCATCGTGCAGGGGTGATAATACAATGTCGTGCCAGAAGTTACCGCCGGGTAATTCGATTTGATATTCCTCGCGGAACTGCGTTCCGGTCTCGAATATCTCACGGAGCTTCTCTCGCCTTTTTTCAGCTATCTCGCACGTGGAGAAATAGTCTATCTTCTTGCCTATCAGCTCATCGGCGGTGATACCGTAGCGTGTTTCCAACACAGGTCCAATCCATATGTTCAGATAAGTCCCGTCGCGGTCGTAGATTATGATTATATCTTCGATTAACGACGATAGTATCTTATCGGCTAATCGGGAAAAGCTCACGCCTTTATATAAGGATTCCGCAGATACCATTCAATGCCCCCATAAACTAAGTAGAAATCTTTCTACTTAAATTATGTTAATACATAGTTTATGCTTTCACAAACGGAATCTGCAAAAAAAAGCGAACTAAATTATTTTTTTCCGGCCAATCGCGGCTGGCACGCACGCTGCTACGACCGATTTGTGACCGAAATATTCGCATTTCGGTCACAGCCTGCGCGCCAGCCGCCCGATGTAATTTGGCGCATCGAATAAAAACGACTTGCGAAGTAACAACTAAACGCCTTTATTCTACGCTATGAGATTTTTAAAGAAAAGTGGCAGCAGTAGGAATACCGAACCGGTTAAAAAGAAATCTACTTTCGGTATTCCCCGTGGGATTCGGTCGTTCGTGGAGGCGATTGTGATTGTTTTAATCCTGCGCTGGCTCGTCGTGGAGGCTCATGCGGTTCCGACGGGGAGCATGGTTCCGACTATTGTCCCGATGGAATACCTCCTCGCAGAGAAAATTTCCTATCGATTCTACGATCCAAAACCTGGCGATGTGGTTGTTTTCAAATATCCCGTCGACGGCAAAACCGATTATGTCAAACGTTGCGTTGCTTCGGGCGGCCAGACAGTCGAGGTTCGCGACCGGATTCTCTATATAGACGATATTGCGGTGTTAGACTCCCACGCCCATTTTAGCAACACCATGGAACCGGTGCCTTTTTTGTTCGATATTCCTCATGAAGAATGGCAAAAGGCGTGGGAAGAACGCGGGTATAATAGCGCCAATGCCCTGGTCGGATATGTCACACACCGAATTTCGGATAATCCGCGTCAGATACTGAAATATTACGCCTATTACACGGCTAAAGAGGCTATGAAAGAAGGTCTGCCGGTAGAACCGGACACCTTAATCGCACTTATCGAGAGCATTCCTGTGCTCGGTAAAACCTGGGATGAAGCAGCGAGATACTCCCTGATGGCCGCGCTCAAACAGCTTCTCGGCGAGGATTACGACTCGGATATTCACGGACCGATTATCCAGCGGGGCATCGATAAAACGCCCGCAATGTCCATAGGTTATGCAATCGCGGATAATTTCCCGAAGGTCACAGTGCCGGAGGGCATGATTATGTGTATGGGCGACAATCGCTGCGAGAGCTTCGATTCCCGATACTGGGGGCCGGTTTCAGTCGATGCCGTGAAGGGGCGGCCGGTTATGCTCTATTACTCGCTCGAAAACGAACCGCCAGACCCCAACAATCCCCCCGGGATGATAGACAATATCCTTGTGCTCGTGGGTAGTATCTTCCGGCCACAGGATATACGATTCAACAGGTTTTTCCGGCTTCTTTTCTGAGCCGGCAATGCACAATTCAAAAACATTCGAGCTGAATAAGATCGGGATTCGGAAGCGGCGTTCAAAAAGCGACGACTATGTCTGGATTCTGAAAGGTCTCGATTTGAACGTCTATACCGGCGAACGTCTCGCGCTCGTGGGGGATTCCGGCTCAGGCAAAACCACGCTTCTGAGGCTTATGGCTGACCTGGAACTACCTACCGAAGGCGAAATCCTGTTCGATGGCAAATCCATATGCGATTATAACCCAAGAGAATACCGTCGCTCTGTGGGTTTTGTTTCGCAAACGCCGAGCCTTTTCGATGGCGATGTCGAGAACAATCTGAAATTCGCTTTTGATACTGCCGGCATCCAATTTTACCGCGAGAAGTGTGAATCGCTTTTACTGCAGGTCGGTCTCGATGCGAAACTACTCGGCGCTAAATCGGACACTCTTTCCGTCGGGCAGGCGCAACGCGTATCGATTGCGAGAGCGCTCGCAACCGCGCCGTCGGTCCTTCTCATGGACGAACCGACATCGGCGCTCGACCCGAGAGCTTCGAATGCGATAGTCCAGCTCGTGGGAAATCTCACGCGCAATATGAATATGACTGCCGTTCTCGTTTTGCACGACCTCGCGTTCGCAAGGCGCGGCACCGACCGAATCGCGCTTCTCGCGGACGGTAAAATCGACTCGTGCACACCGACGGAGGGGTTTTTCCGCGAACCGCCCACAGAGCTGGCGAGAAGATTCGTAAGCGGAGAACCTACGGATAACGTAGATGGATAGCGTAATCCACATACCGTTTTGGGGGCTTCTGGCGGCGGCGTCACTTGTCGCTATTGCAGCTTTTATCAGTTTTTTTCTTAAACTCAAGCTGGAAAAGGACATGGCGATTGCCACGGTCCGCGCGTTTATCCAATTGATGGCGGTCGGTTACTTGCTGAACTGGATTTTCGACCTGAATAAATGGTATCTCGTCTCGGCGTGGATTCTCCTTGCAATCGGGATCGCGTCCTATAACGCGATGAGACGCCAAACGCGGCGATTTCAGGGGCTTTTTCCGCGGTTTGTCGCGTCGATCACATTCGCAAGTTTGTTTTCTATAATCCTCGGAATCGGCCTGATAATAAGGCCGGAGCCTTTCTGGAATCCGCAGTATCTCATTCCGATCGGGGGGATGATTGTGGGCAACTCGATGTCCGCGGCGGCATTAGCGATAAATCGCCTCCATTCGGAAATGGTGAACGGACGCGGTAAAATCGAGGCCGCGCTATCGCTGGGAGCATCGGGACATATCGCTTCCCTGCCCGCTGTTCGTGCCGCAGTTAAAGCCGGCATGTTGCATATTATAAGCAGCACGATGGTTGTCGGGCTGGTTCATCTGCCGGGTATGATGACCGGGCAGATTGTCGGCGGGGTATCGCCCTCCGAGGCGGTGCGATACCAGTTAATAATAATGTATATTCTCATCGCGTCCACGGCGCTTGCCGCGCTTGCCTCGGCTTTGCTCGTGCGGAATCTGTATTTCAACAAGCGCTGCCAATTAACGCTACCGGAATAGAAAGAATCGAGGTCAAATGGAAAACGCAAAAACTCTTGTGGTATTCTACTCGCGCACAGGGATCACACGCGATGTAGCCCGGAAAATATCAGACTATCTCGCTTGCGACATCGAAGAGATTGTCGATAAAACAAACCGCAGTGGCATTTTCGGATATTTAAAATCCGGCTACCACGCTATGAGAAAAAAGCTAACGAACATCGAGACACCATCGAAAAATCCATCCGATTACGATTTTGTAATTATCGGCACACCGGTTTGGGCTTATGCAATACCGCCGGCAATTCGAACCTATCTGAAAGCCAATGCGCAGGACATCAAGAAATCTGCACTTTTCTGCACAATGGGTGGAAGTGGAAGCGAAAGAACTTTCGCGCAGATGCGGGAACTCATCGGTGAAGTGCCTTTAGGGACTCTCGCGTTAAGTAAAAAAGAAATGACCTCCAACATCGACGACTCTATAAAGGAATTCGTTTCCACGATAGTCACCTAAAAAAGCCCCTCACGCACATATTGGAAAATCGATAGATTGCTTTTTTCGCTCTCTCAATCGGGAAACTCCCTTTTCTCCGAGAAGATAATTCTTTTCGCGAACACCATAATCTTTATCGCAGATATGCTTACCCCTTTCTCAGATGCGGAAAAACCTTTCTCAGATATACTTACTCCTTTCTCAGAAATGAAAAAACCTATCTCAGATATGCTTACTCCTTTCTCAGAAATGAAAAAACCTTTCTCAGATATGCTTACCTCTTTCTCAGAAATGGAAAAACCTTTCTCAGATATGCTTACCCCTTTCTCAGAAATGAAAAAACCTATCTCAGATATGCTTACCTCTTTCTCAGAAATGAAAAAACCTTTCTCAGAAATGCTTACTCCTTTCTCAGAAATGAAAAAACCTTTCTCAGAAATGGAAAAACCTTTCTCAGAAACGCTCTGCTAAAGGTATTTGCGGGCGTTATTCGCCTTGTAGGGGCCAAGCGTGTTCGGCCCATAGGCTCAGCACGCTACGCACCTACGCACATTAAAAATCGCTTAAGCCCACCCGTTGACTTTGCAGTTCGATTTCATTATATTGTGAAAGTCGAATAATTCAATTTTCCGAGGAGAAAAAATGAAATATACCTTCCTTCTATTAGTGATAGTTATTGTTACCGGGCTCGTTGCCGATATCGGCGGGCCGGACACATACGGATATTATTGGTCGGACGATGCCGAGCCGGATGTGACGTTCGATTGGGCGGCGCCGGATACGGCGATTGCCGCCGAGGCGATTTTTGCCACATCCGATGATGACCGGGTGGCGATCCCGCTGCCATTCCCCGTGAACTACTACGATACAACCTATTCCGGTAATATTATCGTGACAACCAATGGCGTGGCCGGTTTCGATATGACCGAGATCGAGGAATACTCGAATACCGGTATTCCCGCCGTATCAAGCCCAAATAACGCTCTCTATATATACTGGGACGACCTCCAACAACAGGATAGCTCTCATGTTTACTACCAAACCGACGGCGCCGCCCCGAATAGAATTCTCACTATTACGTGGTTCAACTGGTTCCGCCGCTTGTATTACTCCGATCCGGAAGATCCGCTTTTCTTCCAGATACGCATTTTCGAAACGTCCGGCTCCGATGCAAACGATATTCTGTTTCAGTATCTCGATCCATCGATGAGTGACCTATCCTACACTAACGGCGGCAATGCGACCATCGGCATAGAGGACGCCTCCGGAACGATAGGGTTGCAATATTCCTATAATACGACCTCGCTCGATTCCGGCAGGGCGATTCGCTTCTGGAGACCGGCAACGTCCAACCACGACTGCGCGGTAACCGGTATTATCGAACCGGGCGGAGATATAATTACCGGATGGGCGCACGATATTGTGGCGGTTCTGCGGAATGTCGGTAGCGAAGACGAAGCTATTGTGCCGGTTTTTCTTAATATCGTGTCATCGACCGGAGATACTGTTCACAGCGATTCCGATACGACCGCAATGCTCGCAGGCGCATACGATACGCTCACATTCTCCGGGTGGACTCCTGCGGATGCCGACTCATACACGATTATCTGCGAAGTCGATATCGCGAGCGATACTATGGATTTCAATGATCGGGCGCATAAAGACGTGATCGCCTGGGAGCATATCTCGCGCGGCGGCCCGGATGTCGGCGGGTATATGTGGTTCGATTCATATGATGTAAGCGGGCCGGCATACATCGCCCCGCCAATAGACGATGGCATTACGATTCCTGAATTAGAGGGTGACGACCGATATTTCCGGATCGGTTTGCCGTTCACGTTCACATTTTACGATGTCGATTTCGATTCGATATGGATTTCTACAAACGGGTGGATTTCTTTCGATAGCACGATGAGTTCGTCATATACATCTAACGATTCAATCCCTGCGGATTACGGACCGGATGCTTTACTTGCAATATACTGGGACGATTCCGATGTGGATGTATCCGCCGACTCGACGGCCTCGGTGCGTTCATATTATGAGGCCTCGACTTCGTCTTTCTGGGTGATTTGGAATCGAATCCAAATTCCATATAGCGCAACGACCTCGCCTATAACATACGCCGCGCGGTTATTTATGGACGGGACTATCGAATATCATTATCTCGACGCCCACGCAGACAACGATCCCGATCACGATTACGGCCTTTCGGCGACAGTGGGTATCGAGAATCTGGATGGCACCGACGGCCTAATGTATGAATATAACGGCATGCCTTTCGGGAACCCGCTTTTCGACCATTTCGCAATTCGGTTCGTGCCGCCGTGGACAGGCCCCGACACTATCGGCCCGATTTTCGCGCATAATCCACCGGATAGTGCATATGCGGATATACCGGAATTCTGTTTGGAACTCGAAGTCCAGATTCGCGATTATAATACGGTCGAGAACGCTGAAATACACGTTGGATATCCTTTTACGGAAGTCGGCACGCCGGATACGATAATCGGCGACATGTTCTATTTTACTATTTGCGATCTTCAACCCTGGGATTCCGTTTCCTACCATTTCGAGGCCGACGATTCGCTGGATAACCATTCGGTCTCGACCGACTATAATATCTGGATTTTGAATCCGCATCAGGGCGGCCCGGATATTACCGGATACAAGTTCGTGGACTCATGGGCCGAATGGGATACTATGGCTCCGGAATACGGATGGTTCGAGCTAAATCCCGACTCTGGCGGCGCTGGAACGGAGATAATTTTCGGTTTCAGCGGGATTTCGGAGCCGATTCCTTTCTCGCAGTTCGTGCCGTTTTATGGAATCGAAAGCGGCGGCGTTATTGTTAGCGAGGATGGGTGGCTTATGCTTGACACCAGCGCCTCCAGTGCGCCAGCTGCAATCCCGCCGGTTACTTTCCCAAGCCCGGATCAGCCAAACGCCGTTATCGCGCCATTATGGACCGATCTCGAGCCGGAATACAGCGGACTGATTGGCGGCAAAGTATTTTACTCGGAAGTCCTTGACGATTCCATGGATGCAAGCTATTTCGTCGTTCAATGGGATTTATACGAGACCGGCACGGCATCTCCAGACTTAATGCGATTCCAGGCAAAGATTTACTACGACAACGATATCTTCGGATCACGTATCGAATTCGTTTATCGCAATATCGAGGATTTCAATAAAGACGAAGCCGGGATTTGTATCGAGCATGAAACCGGTTACGACGGCCTCGCGTATTTGTATCTGGGAGCGCCCATCGGCGCGCCGGTGCCGGTGAGCGAAATGTCTATCCTATTCTATAATTCTGAGCTGGACGACGTTGCCGAGTTAAAGCTCCCTGAAAAACTCGGCCTGTCGGTGTATCCGAATCCATTCAACTCGACCGTTGCGATAGATATTAGAGGGATTATGCAAACGGCGCGACTGGAAATATTCGATATTAACGGCCATAAGATAAAAAACTACGACCTTACCGAATCGACCCGGATAGTATGGCGAGGGGACGATACCGATGGTCGGCAACTGCCGTCAGGAGTATATTTAGCTCGATTCGCCACCGAAGAAATCGTCCTCACCGAAAAACTGATATTAATAAAATAACCGGTATCGGAGAGGGGGTGGTTTAGCCACCCCCTTTTATTTCATCTTGCTTCGTTCCTTTCTGGCATATATTATTATGGGGTGGATAAATAGGGATTCGAAGTATGGCTGTTATAAAAATTCTCATAGCTATCTTCTCGATCATCTGGTTTTTGGTTACCCTTCGCATGGACGGCACCAGAAAACAGAAGATTTTCGTGGGTATTGCTATGTCCGCCCTCGTGATCGCGTTCTTGATTGTTCCTATTCTAAAAGGATTTGGCGGAGAGGAAGAATTTATCCCTCCAACTGAAAACGAATATGCTGACACTGCGCGAGTTCCGCAGTTCTACGAGAGCTTGACAATATGGATCGGATTAAATCCCCTGACCTATAACAATGTCGATTTCTCCATACCACGGCTTCTTCAACCTTTCAGACAGGTTGACCCGGATATCAGCTATCCCATTATTATTCAGATAGACGAGACCGGCCAGCTTCTCGTCTCATGCGTAGTTCGCGGTCTGGACGGCACTGTCTCCGGCGAGATATTGGACAATGAGTTCACGGATAATCCGGGTGGGTATTTCGACCGCAATTATTGTAAAAACACTGTCGAAGTAATTGGTAGGGAGAAGATACCGGTGCTTCAGGTTACTTTCGACACCGACGATATTATGGAGTTATATGGAGTCTTCTATTTCGAAAAAGACGATCAGAACATGGTCGCTTTCCTCGGAGAAGGTCTATACATTGTAGGAGAATACAAAGTTGCAAAGGATAAAATCGTCGAAATGTCTGTCGGCAGGATGTTCGAATACCCCGGTGATACTTACCCCGGGGTATTAAATCCAAACCGCCCCGTTAGAACCAGAGATTACTAATCGAGATTAGTGCCAACTCGGGCGCTTTGCGCCATCGTAGAAGTTCCCATTATGGTCTATAATCAGGTCTCTAATACCGTAAACAACCGCTCCGTCGTAGGAATCCGGGAACCACGTCCAGGCTTCCGCTCTGAATGTAGGTCCACTTCGAGTAATAACATAAGTAAATCTTGGATAACCGGTAGGCCCATCGACCGCCAAACCCGGGAGTTTGTGCCAATTTTGGTTAGCCGTAGCAGCATTATTGAACATCCACCAACCGCCGAATCGCGGACTACCGTCTGGATTGCACGGCGGGAAACCGCCCATCTCCAGGTAATACACATGCGCAGCCTGAAAGATGTTCTTTAGCACTAACCTGGCCTCCGATTTCTTGGATTTTTGTGCGGCGGTTCGAAAACGAGGTATTGCAAGCGCGGATAAAAGCCCGAGAATCACAACGACAATCATCAACTCGATTAGAGTGAATCCTCTATTATGTTTATTCAGTTTCATATCACTTATTTATTCGCAAAAATTATACCATTTATTTCGATGTTGTGATGCAACGACTTACGGTTATTATTATACGAATAAAAAAGGCTTTTTGCAAATTGCAATACAATTAATTTAATCCTTCTTCTTTTTTAACTTGCGATAAAACATGAGCTATACTATTTTAAAAAAGATTTTTACAATGAAATACTGGAGGAAATATGACTGTTAAAAGAACACCATTCTACGAAAAACACCTCGCAGCCGACGCGAAAATCGTAGATTTCGCAGGCTATAAAATGCCGATGTTTTACAGCGGTATCGTCCCGGAGCACCGCAAAGTCAGGGAATCCGTGGGATTATTTGATCTTTCCCATATGGGCGAATTCTGGGTCAAAGGCCCCGGGGCCTTAGCTTTCATTTCGAGTATCACAACAAACGACCCAACCCAGCTTTCGATCGGGCAATGTCAATACAGCGCAATGCTTTACGACAACGGCACCTTCGTGGACGATCTTCTCGTTTACTTTATTGCAGAGGATGAATACATGCTGGTCGTTAACGCCTCCAATCTGGATAAGGATTGGGAATGGGCAAAATCACACTGCCCACCCGAGGGCGTCGAACTGACCAATCACTCCGACGATTACGGACTTCTCGCAATTCAAGGCCCAAAGGCACAGGCCGTTTTCTCGAAAATAACCGATTACGATCTGAACTCTATGGGCTTCTACACGAATGGCTATGCGACTATCGGCGGATACGAAAATGTGCTCTTCTCGCGCACCGGCTATACCGGCGAGGACGGATTCGAAATCTACGCTCGACCGGAAATTTGCGCCGACCTTTGGGATAAAGCCGAAAAAGCCGGAAGTGAATTTGAAATTAAACCTATCGGTCTCGGCGCTCGAGACACGTTGCGTCTCGAAATGAAATATGCACTCTACGGTAACGACATCGACGATAGAGTAAATCCCTGGGAGGCCGGCCTTGGTTGGATAGTTAAACTCGAAAAAGGGGATTTCATTGGGCGAGATAAGCTCATCGACGCAAAAGCGCAAGGTATTTCCCGTAGGCTTATATGTTTCAAACTCCTGGAACGCGCTTTTCCGCGAAAGGGATACGCTATTTTCAGCGAAAATGAGGAGATCGGTCACGTAACAAGCGGAACTTTCTCTCCTTCGCTGGACATCGGTGTGGGCATGGGTTACGTGCGTTTCGGTAACCACAAACCCGGCAACCGAATACAGGTTATGGTCCGAAACCATCCGATACCCGGGATTATTGAGGCCCCGCCATTATACAAGGGCGGTAGCCACAAATAGCTATTAAACCGGATAATTCCATCGGGAGCCTTCGCGTAGCAGCGGAGGCTTTTCCCTGAAAGGTTCTATGCAACTCGATGTTTTTTTCACACGCCACGATATTGAAAAGGCTCCGCCTGACTTATTCAAAGGCGCTACTTGTGTCGTAATCGACGTCCTCCGGGCATCGACTACGCTTGTGAAAGCGCTCTCTGTCGGCGCGGGGGAAATCTATATCGCGGAAAGCCCGGAAAGGGCATTCAAGCTTCGCGACGAACTTGGCGGTGATACCCTTCTTTGCGGCGAACGCTACGGAATAATTATCCCCGGATTCGACCTCGGCAACTCCCCCTATGAATACACTCTGGAAACGGTCGCGGGAAAACGCTTGATTTTCGCCTCGACTAACGGTAGCGCGACACTTCTTGCGTGCTCCGCCGCAGACGAAATCCTAATTGGCGGTTTCGTGAATCTTACCGCGATTGTGGAGGAGCTTTCACGGGCGGATGTTGCATTGTTGGCCTGTTCGGGAAAACTCGGTAGATTCTGCATCGAGGACGCCGTTTGCGCAGGTATGATAATAGACCGGCTTCTTGGTGTCGGCGTTCGCGTGAATCTGCTTTCGGATTCCGCATGGACGGCATATTGGCTATTCGAACGTTACTTGGCCGCCCCGCAGGAAATGCTCGAGCGCGCAGAACATCCGGTTTACCTTGCCCGCGAGTTGAGTCTTCCCGAGGATGTCGCTTTTTGCACGGCAATCGACGCATTGGACATCGTTCCGCGCCTATATAATGGTATAGTAACGCTATGAATCGCCATATGTTCGGAAGACTATCGCCGTCAAAACGCAAGATGACCTTGCTCCGAGCGGTTAAGAGGGCTGTCGGCAAGTTCGAGCTCCTCGAAAAGGGAGATCGCGTTATTATTGCAGTGAGTGGCGGTATAGACTCGATGTCGCTGCTCGACATTCTGACCATCAAATCTGCATGGTGGGCGCGTTTTGTGGAATTCATCCCCGTGCATGTTGTTGCGGGATTCCCCCATGAAACGGAGGACCTGGATTCAATGCGCGATTTCACGGCAGACCGGGGCTTCGAACTCGTTGTCCTAAATCGCCCGGAGATAGCGGAAATCGCGCTCGGGGACAAACGTCCACAGAATCCCTGTTTTACTTGCAGTCGAATGCGCCGCAAGGCCCTTTTCGAGATTGCGGACGAACGCGGCGCAAATAAGGTAGCGTTAGGTCACCACCGCGAGGACGTGCTTCACACATTGTTGATTAATTTATTTTGGGGGCGCGAAATCGCTACGATGATGCCCGACCAACCGCTTTTTGGCGGACGTTTCCATCTAATTCGACCGTTTTATTTAACCCGCCAGGGCCAGATTAACCAGTTCGCTGCTGTTCATAATATCCCTAATTTATCGGCGACTTGCCCGATAGACGGCAACACTCGCCGCGATTATGTTCGCAACCTACTCGAAACTCTGGAATCGCAAAATCCCGGCACAAAATCGAATATGTTCCGCGCTCTGTTTCATCCAAAACCGGACTATCTACTTGGTCGTTTCGCCATAAAGGATTGACTCGAAAGCAGTTACCGGCTTTCGGTAGAGTTGTCGCCAAAGGAATTCAATTCCTTTATCTAAGAAATATCGGCTGGTTTTTTTATTGTAGTTTGCAAAATGCAAGGAATATTGTTGTTTAATCCAGTCGAAAGACATTTCTTCTTGTCGATATAATCCCTTGCCACATAAGATGTTATGGTTATATCGTTTTTTTGGCACGCGCCGTGCACACTCTCCCTGTGAATATCAAAACCCTCTTAAAGGAGAACAAAATGAAAAGGAACAAAGGTTTTACACTGATCGAACTTATGATCGTGGTTGTGATCATAGGTATCTTGGCCGCATTGGCCATTCCGAGGTTCATGGCGGCTTCGAAAAAGAGCAAGATCTCTGAAGCCAAATTGGTCGTGAAGCAGATATGGTTAGCCGCTACGACTTACTACGAGGAAAACGGCTCATATCCGGCAGCAGTTGCGGACGTTCTTGCATCTGGCGGCGGGAATATTCCTGCCGGCATGGTTGTGGATGTTCCGAGTGGAACCCCGCGTTTCACCTACAACCTGCTTGCCAATGGCGCTGCTAATGGCGTCCCGAACACTGCGGTGGACGGCTCCCTCGGCGATGTTTCCAACATCACTGTGGATATTAACGGCGTAGTGGCTGGCGGCACATTCTAAGAATCCGATCAGTTCATGCTACTTGGGACGGAGCTTATTGCTCCGTCCTTTTTTATTTGATTTATGTCGCAGAATTGCCGATACTTGAATTATGTTGAAGCGTATAATCACTCTTTCAATACTACTGATCATTACCGCTTTGGTATTTCATAGCGGTCTTTGCGGTGAATTCGTTCTCGACGACGAGTATTCCGTTCATCGAAATCCAGTTCTGGCGCTAAGTAATCCAATCCCTTTTTTAGGGACAGGTTTTTTGAAATCTTACTTATCGGGAGATTCATCCATTGCGCCACTTGTCCAGCTTTCCTATTGGCTCGATCTTAGATTGTGGGGCTTAAATCCGTGGGGATTCCGACTTACGAATATATTCTTGCATCTTCTAACCGTCTTTTTTGTTTATCGCTTATTACGCAGACTTATTTTTAAGGACGATTTCGTAAAAACAGTTATCGCTACTGCCTTTTTTACTCTCAATCCCGTGCAAATATCCGCCGTGACCTATATTAGCGGACGCCCCGCGATATTTGTTGCACTATTTACGATCCTCGCGTTGTCTTTTTATCGATCATTCGAGAAATCCCCATCCGTTTTTGGCAAAATTAGCGTTCTGCTTTTTGTTCTATTGGGGCTTTTTACTGGAAAAGCCGGTCTAATCGTTCCCTGTGTCGTGCTTATAATGGAATCGATTCGGGGGGGAAATAAATTATGGGCGCTGAAATCTGTGGTTCTGGCCCTCGTCGCAGGATTCTATTTTTTCGCAAGCTATTCGAACAAATTAATTTCATTCCCCGCCGGTCATTATCCGGATATCGTTTCGACGATAATCTTAGCACCATTCGTTTTCGTCAAATATCTCTCGTTGGTTTTCGCTCCGATTTCGCACAGCCCGTTCCGAACTCTAACTTCGGTTTATACAGATAGAACCTTACCGATTCTTGTCGGATTACTCACTTCCGGCGCTTACATTTGGTTAATGGTCGCGCTTTGGCGAAAGGGCCGAATAAAATTCGTTTTTTCGATGCTTCTGATAATTCTCGGTCTGCTTCCCACTCTTTTCGTTTTCGATGGGGATATAATCCCGGAAAACGCCCTTTACCTGCCGTCGATAGGCGCTGCCGTTCTTTTCGCAATAATTCTTGCGAAAATCGGCGATGCAATCAGAAAAAAATCGCCTAAACTCTCACCGGAAATAATAATCGCGGTGGCAATACTCCTTTATTTTGCAAATACCGCATATCTGCGAAATTTCCGATGGACAAACGAATTTCTACTCGCACAAAGCTCAATCGAGGACGACGGCCCTACCGCTCCCGCCCTAACAAGTATCTCCGGGATGATGTTTGAAATGGGCGAGTTCGATTCCACCGTTATCTATGCGAATCGCGCCGCTTCGATTGATCCGACCGATTTCGACGCCTGGAACTGTCTGGCGCTCGGATATTCCGGTCTCGGGATGAACGATGCCGCGCTCTGGGTTTTGGATACAAGGTTTTGGACCGATAGATCGTTTCGTTATTCGGAGCGTATGCTATCGACAGGTAAAATCTATTTAAACAAGGGTGAAATATCATCGGCTAGGGCTTCTTTCTATAAATCGACAATCAGAGAAGATTTCGCGCCCGCCTATATTGAGCTTGGGAAGCTTGTTTACGATAATGGCGAGTATAATCTCGCAATCGAGTTACTCGAAAAAGGAACTAAGCTCGACCCGTTTAATCCGAAAATATACGGTCTGCTCGCCCTGGCGTATGAAGCAAATAGCGATAATGTGTCCGCTCGCGAGGCGTGGCATAGATATCTCGAATTACCGGGCGTCAAATACGGCGAGACGGTCGGAGAAGAAGACGTGCCGGGAATTTTACCCACCAGAAAAACTAAGGGGGATTAATTGGATTGGCTACCAATAATGATCGCTTTTATCTTTGGATTGCCGATAGGTAGTTTTTTAAATGTCGTAATCTGGCGACTTCCGCGCGGCGAGAGTATCGCGTTTCCGGCATCCCATTGTCCGGTCTGCGATGCGAAAATCCGTCCCTACGACAACATCCCGGTAATCAGCTATCTCATTTTAAATGGTGAATGCCGCGACTGCGGAGCGCGGATATCACCGAGATATCCAATTGTCGAATTTATAACGGCTGTCCTTTTCGCAATTGCATGGCCTCTCGTCGGCGCATCCCTCGGTTGGGATTTCGCAGCAGCTATTATAATGAGCGGACTTGCCGTGGCTATCACCGGCATAGACATCGACCATAAAATAATCCCGGATGAGTTGTCGATCGGCGGCCTAATAGTCGCGCTGATACTTGCGCCGTTGCGCACCGGTTCATGGATTGGCTTGCTTTACGCTTTTCTGGCAGCGGCTCTCGGCGCTATTCTTCTGTTGATTGTCAGGATCGGTGGCAAGGCTCTGTTCAAACGGGAGGCTATGGGTCTCGGCGATGTCAAATTAATCGCAATGATAGGCGCCTTTGTTGGTTGGCAGGGGGTTTTTCTGTCGATATTTCTGGCCTCGCTGCTGGGCACGGTCGGTGGAGTAATCACCATAGCAATATCAAAAAAAGCCCGAAAAGACAGACTCATACCTTTCGGGCCGTTTCTAATGGCTGCGGGAGTTATTGTTTTTTACTTCGGACAAAAAATCATCGACTGGTATTCCGCAGTCGTGCTTATTCCTTGATCGGTATCGAAAGCTGCCACAGCAGAGAATCCTTGTCTGTTTTCGCGTCTTCGATTGCGTTACCATTCTCATCGAGTTTAATCGGCTCCGATGTTTCCGCGTTGTAAATTGTCCAGATTCCTCTATCCAAACGGAGCTTGCTTAAAACCGTTATGCGATTGTCCGTAAATTTCTTCGGGCCACCTTCGTTTTTCGCGGTGACCACACACAAAACTTGCGCTTCCTTACCTACTTTGCTAAGTGTAAACAGCGTGTCGATAGTATAGGTGATATCGTAGTCCGCGAAGAACTTATCGAGGTAGAGGCCCGCGACATCGGCGCGGGGACCGCTTACAGTTGACATGTAAAGTTCGACATCCTCTTCGTCCATTGCGCGGTAATAATCTCGAACCACCTCCTCGGGATCGTTCTGCGTAAACCCGCATGAGAGAAGCATTAGAACCGGTATAGTCAACAAAATAAGAGCTTTCATTTTCCCACCTCTTTTCTTACGAAACGAATACTATCGACGGAAGCATTTCCGCATACATCGGCGTATTCGATTTTCCACCAGTGAAGCCCGGCCTCGAAACCATCGACATCGACTGTGAGACTTGCGCACTCAGAATCGTATTCCGTGGGTATCCATACGCCATCGATAAAACTATTCGGCAAACCTTCCCGCGAAAAGCCCGACAGGTTATCGGATATCCCGGCGGATAATACTCCCGTTACATTGGAACTGTCGAATGTCACAAAATTAAATTTAGGCGGAATCGTATCCGCCGCAAGAGCAAATGTTCCGAGAGCGCCGATTTTACCGTTCAATCGCCCCTTTTTATCGAGCGTGTTGGAAACGAAAAAACTATCTCCCCCCCATAAACGGATTATGCACAACTTGCCCTCTTCGAGTCCAAAACCGGTCGTATCGTGGAAAATAGTCGCCGAATTATCAAGCACAACGCCCGGCGGATCTATCCTGATTCTCTCGGGCCACAGTGAATCTGCGGGGAAGAGGCTATCGCTCGCAATGAAAGGCTGAAAAACTCCGCGTTTCGGTATTTCGATTCGCCAACCGCCGGAAATATCGTATTCAGAATTATTCTCGAACCGCCAGGTCGGGGGCTGGAATTCGTAGAGTTGTTCGCCGACAGCGAGAATGAAGTTCTCCCCCGGTTCCGGATCGAAAACCCGGAACGCAAAGGATGTGTCAACGCGCTTATCCGGGCGTATCGAATACTTTTCCCTTTTGAGAAGAGGCAGACTCGGTGGGGGTGCTGAAAAATCCGCGCCGATAACTATAGCTTCAGCGCCAAAAAAACGGTGTGAAAAAGATATGCTGCATTCCGTTTCCGGTCGCCAAATGGCGACAGTTGCACCGCTCACGCGGCTTGCTATCTCGACTGCTTGCCACCCTTTCTTAACTTTAATGGGTATCTCCGAGGTCGGCACTGCAATTCGGAATTTCTCCTCATCCCGATAATAAATCGCTTTCAGACCGACCGTATCCGACACTTCGAGACTGCTGTGGAGAACGCTACCGACAGAATCGAACTCGAGGTTTACCGGCATAATTATTTCGGAAGCAAGCCGGAACAATATGACAGTGGAATTCCCTATGAAATCCTCCACCTCAATACGCACATTCACGGTATCGCTGGAGACATCGATAAGACCGCTACCCGGCGCTTTCAGCATAGTCAATGTCGAAACGGCGGGTCGTTCGAGGCGAAATGGTGGCCTTCGGAGGGAGAATTCCTCCTGAAGTCCGTGCTCATATACAAGCCCGATTTCCCCCGTATGCGAATAAGCAAAAGTGTCGCATTTAAATGTGTAAGTCGTTTCTGAGTCAACTATTGCGCGAATAATATATGGTCCGTAGGAGTTAAGGTTTTCATCGCTTTCCCGGTCGGAAATAGAGATTGCAAGTGCAATTAAACCATGGGCCAAAATGACGTCGTCGATTTCGGTTTCCCCGCCGTTGCAGGCAGTATCCAGTTTATAGGGCGATTTCCGTCCGCGAATATGGGAGTCGTCGCTACGCGGGATCATCCATACATCTCTAATTGTGGGCGACAGATTATCTTCCGTAAAATACCCGAGAAACATCGGATTTATAGGTTTATCCATCTCCGCACGCATCTCGAAATGGAGATGCGCCGAACCGGCTCCGGTGCTGCCGGAGTAACCGAGTGTATCGCCACGTCCGAATGGCATTTTTCCCTCTTTCAACCATATTTCGGCAGTATTATCTCGGTTTTTATATTTTTCAGCGTTAACCTTCTCCTCGATAATCTCCGCAAAGCCGGAAAGATGAGCGAATACTGCCGTTAATCCATCGGTGGTTTTGTAATAGATAACTTTACCGTAGCCCCAGGGAGTCTCACGCACACGAACAACACTACCGTCTGCGGGGGCGAATATCGGCATTCCCTCGCCGTCGGGGGTGCGTAGGTCGATACCGGCATGGAAATGGCCCACGCGGAATTCCCCGAAGGTGCTTGTAAGCTGCGGTTTACAAGACAATGGCCAGACCGGTTCGGTCTGGCCAAAAAGGGGCGCGAGAAGCAACGTTATAATTACCGAAATTGTAACGAGGAATCTCAATTGGCTCTACGGGAGTAACTTAATGTTACCTGGTGGCTTATACCGAGGTTTTTCGAGTAGTTGGTGAGAGCGTAATCGAGTGTGAAACCGATATATTCGATCCCGATTCCGGCGGAGAAATTACGCGTATCGTGCCCTGGAGTGTAGCCGGCGCGTAAAACGAGATAATCTTTGATATATCCTTCCGCGCCTATTGCTGCGTAACCACCGAGCCTATCGGGTTTTATCCAATCGCCTGTGATAGCGCCGTAATCGAGAATCTCCGCCGCGATTCCCGCTCGGTAGGTTATCGGGTAATTTTCGCGGTAATCCTCGAAATAGACTTCCTCACTGCCCCAGTTATTCACGGCGATTCCGGCTTCGATAAATTTATATTCGCCCGTCAACCCAAAATCGAAAATCCAACTATCGCGGTCATACTGATCGATTCGTTCGTGAACCCATTTCGCCGAAGCGCCGAGTGAAACATAATCCGCGATACGCCTTGCGCCCGTGAGCTGCAAATAAAGTTGGTGGGCGGCGAAAGTGTAATCCGGCTCTTCGGTTGGTCCACTTCTCGCCTCGATTTCACCGGTGTTTACGAGGAAGAATCTCGTTGCGCCCGCCCAATCGCCCATTCGCCTGGAAGCGAAAATACCGGAATTCGTGGTTTCCTCGCGGATGTAGCTATATGTGGCTCCTGCGGTAATATCGTTATCGTTGAAAAGCGCGGCGGGATTTGCCCAGCCCGCAGAGATTCCGCTTCGCGCAGTCGCCGCGCCGCCGAGAGCTTCGGTGGCGGCATCGCCGGAAAGCCACAGAAATGCGCCGGGCGGAAGTTCGGCATTACCATAAATGGTCTGCCCGAAACATACTGCAACAGCGGCAAGTATTATTGCGATTATGTATTTCGCCATTTCAGGTCTTTTTAGCTATTATCGTGCCAAAGAGCAACAACTCATTGCACGATATTCACGAGATTGCTCCTATATATCCGATTCCCAGCTTCCGGTAACACCGCCACCGACCGACCACGAGCCGGAATCTCCGGGATTCGCGAGGTCTTCGATACGGTATTTCACATCGAATTCCACGCCAAAATTATTCTTTGGCTTGTAAGTTACACCGCCGAGAATTTCCGCGCCGATATTGATATCGGGATCGCCGCTTTCCGGCTGGCGGAAATTTAATGCCAATCCAGCGCCCGCGTAGGGGTCGAATGTTTGATTGCCGAGCGGGTGCAATTCGCCATCGACAGCGACGGGGACGAAGGTATAATCGATATCGCTAATCTCGTATTTTGTCCAGGACGCGCTTCCGACAATAGCGATAAACGCGCTCATTCGATAACGCGCTTCCACTGTGAACATCGGCGCTAATAGATCGTCGCCGGGCGGGTTATAGATACTCGCCTTTGCGGTAACGGACAAATGCCCCTTCTTTTTCGCGAATGCCGGAGTCACAATAATCGCAATCAAGCACAGAATAATAATAGCTTTCTTCATTTAATCCTCCTCGCGTTGTTTCCCGAAATCTACTTCCGAGTTTACTTCATGTCAAGAATATACCGGATGGAGTCAGGGCGTTGTCATACAACTATCCTGAGAGAAAAGGCTGTCGAGAGTTATCGTTATACTGTCGCCCTCGGCCCAGTTGCCCCAGACGGTGATTGTCGAATCCATCGAAAAATCGAAATTAATGCGTGGCGACGGGGGCATAAGATAACTTGTATCCGCTAATCCGGAGATATGGTTTTCGATGATAGTGAAATAAGCCCGCATCGTATCGATTCCGAAACCCGCCGTATCGTTGACTGCGAACACTATGGCCGCGCTGCTGCACGCCGAAAAAGCATAGCATGGGATCGGACAATCGATGAGGATATCCAGCGGGCGGCAGGATAGAACGTAATAATACCAGCACGTGTCGAGAGTATTCTCCAGGCAATAACCGGCGCTGTCCTTCGCTGTAAGGCACAATTCTACGCTGTCGCCTCTAACATAAGATGAGTCAGGAGTCCATTGGAAATACCAATCATCTCCGGACGGCGAAAAAATAGTTGTCTCGACGATACCGTCAACGGTGAAAACGACTGTCCCGGTATCGAGTCCCGCCATCGAATCGATTAGGTAGAACTCGAAATTCGGCAAAAGGTCCACGGAGATTGTGTCCGGCAGCGGAGAAATTCCCCAGATTACCGGCGGTTCGAGATCGACGAAAAAAGACACGCAAACGGGGAATTCCAGAGCGCCGGTGCATGTATCGGAAACCGCGTCGATACATGCCGTAACCGTATCGCCATGCTCAAATGTGTCCGGCGGAATCGGGATAAACGATAGCAGCGAGTCGCCGTCCCACGAAAGCTCCGGATCGATAATCGTATAATGTGAGCCATCGACTTCGAAATCGATGGTGGATTCGTCTATCTCGCCGCAGCATACGGCGGAACATATTACGTAAATCTCGAACAGCATTCCGGCAGAACCGCCTGCATTATATCCCATTATCTCCAAAGTATCGACTCCGCCATGGAAATATGCAGTAAGATCGAATTCAAAGAGTTGGCGCCAGCCCGTCGATCCACTGCCGGGATTGCCGTGCGTCGTGTCGATATATGTGCCGTTTCCGTAAAGAGTGCCCTGATTATCGACCTGAATGCGGATAAAAGCGGTATCGATAGAACTGCACCCGCTATTCACGAAAACTCGGAACCAGTCGCCAGTCCCACCTGAAGCGGGATACTCGCTCCAAATCCAGTTGCAGCTATCCGTATCGAGGTGCACCCAATAGGTTCCCCACGGGGTTGGGTCGAGATACAGCGCGTCTTCCCAGGTCATGGTAGTCGAATCGAAATACTCCACAGTAGAATCCGTGGAAGTTATCTTGACAGAATCGCCCCATTCACAACAGCCCACGAAAAACCTAATTTCCTGATCCGAACACGATGAGAAAGTGCTGTCCAAAGGCAAAACATAATCCGCGCATACTTTCGTAGTATCAACGGTAACCGGTTCGAGACAAAGTTCGTCGAACATCAGTGAAACAATTGCGCTGTCTGGATCGGTCCAGGTATAGACATAATCTATACAGGGGTATTGCGGTCGGTTGAATGCCGGCCATTTACTTCCACGTGCGGAAGGAAAACGCGCCTTAATATCGTTATGCAAGAGCGTGTCGAGATGTGTCGTCGCGCCTAAATCTGAATAAACATAGCAATAAAGCGAATCGCTATCGTCATAGAAGATATAGACATAGCCTAAATCGTCCACGACGATATGAAATGGATTAGTTATGTGCGCGTCCACAGCAGAATTGCCGAATGGGGTTTGGATAGCGCCCCACGACGAAGCTGCGGAAGCGTATTTTCTGTATCGGACGCTATCCGGATTTGCGGCAAATGCCGACATCCATTGCCATGTTGCATGGACATTCTCGAGGGAGTCGATGAAAATGGAAGTGTATTCTACCGAGGCCTCGATGTCGATATCATCGAGGCTATCGTGGCTTTCGCCGTTATAGCCGATCCAGACACCGGCATCCTTCATTCGGTGGGCCGCATGGTAGTGGCCAGAATAAGTATTCCGGTAAACGACGTGGGGTCTTCCCGCCTGATCTACTTCGACGGCAGGCCATCGGGAAGGAGTTCTTGGGCCGACGTCTTCGATAACGCCCCAGGTGGAAGTCGCGCGATCATAGCGCATGTAGCGTATGAACCAACTCGAAGGGCAACCCGTCCATGCCACATGAAGGTCGTTGTCCGGGCCAACCGCAATCGAGGGGCAATACGCGCTGGGATAACCGGAATAAGCGCAAATTGTAGTTATCGCAGGATTTGGATAGCGAGTATAAAGCAGATTGGCATCATTACCAGATGAATAGTTGCCACGCCACACGATATGAAGCGTATCGTAGCTGTCAATTGCTATCGTTGGATTATTATGGTTATCGGGGCTTCCAAGGGATGGATTAGCCCATGTCGGATTCCATGATGCGCCGCCATCGGAACTGCGAGCGATAAAAATCTGATATTCCGCGCCACTCAAAGCTTCATAGACTACATAAAGATTTCCGGCGGAATCGCGGACGATATTCCGTTGGTTACTTCTACCGGACGCGGTCCCGCCGACATCACGGGCAACACGCACCGGCGCTGAAATCGCAATAGCAACGACAATTATCCCAAGTATCAGCTTTCTAACCATGTTCTTACCTTAAAAGAAGCAAGGTCCCGTTACAAATCACGCGGCCACCGGAATTAACGATATAAAGATATAATCCCGGGGTGGCAGGTTCTCCTGAACTGTCCTCGCCATTCCATAATCGCCCCGGTGCCGATGTAATATCGGTTTGCGCGGCAACTTCTGACCGCCAAATTTCGTGATTCTTAGAGTCGAAAATTATAATATCCGCAGCCTCGCTAAACATATTTGGATAGAAAAACAGAGCGCGGTCGTTGGTTTCGTCGCCGTTTGGTGTAAACGGATTCGGAACTACCTCGCAACCGACTGTCGGTTCGATGGTAAAATCCCAGCAATATTCGGCGAGGTTCGGCGCGCATCGGTCCGGCGAATCACTGATTTCGATACAAACATGCACTGTGTCGCCATTTATGAATGTTAAACCGGTATCCTCCGGGCGGAAAAACACGGTCGCGCAATCGCCATGCGCTTGCCATGAAAGTTGGCCGCCGGTGTATGCGATACCATCGATTGTAAGAACTGCGGTCGATGAATTCGGGCCGGAAAGAAAATCGCAGACATCGATCGAAATATCCTGTTGTATATCGCGAACCATATAGACCGCAGGCTCGGTCAAAGTAGCGGTCGGCGGGTTATAATCGACAATGAAAGACCAAGCGAGTGGGGCCGAAATGTCGTTGCTGAAAATATCCCTGGCGTGAAGAAGCTCAATCGTAATTGTATCTTCGCCCGGCCAACCGCTTGTGGAATAATAATTTAGATAAGGCTCATTCCAGCTTAATTCGGTGGCGGTAAGATCGTAGATATTCCCGTTAATATCGAGTTGGATAGTCGATTCTTCGATTCCGTGTGGATCGAGAATTTCGATGACAATCGATTCGGGGACACAAGCGCTGTAAATCCAGGGAGAAGGTTCGACAATCGACGGCACCGGCGCGTTCGGATCGCGCATAAACCACACGAAACGCACGGAATCCGCGTTCGGCGAGCATAAATCCGGCGAATCCATGGCGGCGAGATAGATAATAATCGAATCCCCCGGCGACCAAACCAAGCCGACATCCGCGGAGCTGAAAACCAAGGCGGTGTCTCGATACTCGGATCCAAAATCGCCGACCGAAAACCATGCGCCCGCCGCATTTGCCGAAATCGAGAGTGTATCCAAACCGCTGAAACTATCCCAGACCATAAATACAAAGGAATCCGGCAGCGAGGTTAAATCGCCGGGTAACGGGTAAATAAGCCGGAATGTCGGTGGTGAAAGATCGACGAAAAACTCGAGATCGACAGTAAAAATCGACGTATCGAATACCCAATCACATGAGTCCGCGGCATATAAAAGTTCCGCGAAAACCGTGTCACCATCCTCGAACGTGTCCGGTGATTGAGGAGTGAATGTTAAAATCGAATCGCCGTCCCAGGATAGCGAGGGATCGCCGAAGCTGTAAATGTTGCCGTTTACCGCGAAATCTATTGAATATGGATCGATATTCCCGCAACACCCGCCGCAAATTACGTATAATTCGAACAGAATCCCCGCCATACCGCCGGAGTTGTAACCCATTATTTCCAGCGTATCGACTACGCCATGAAAATAAGCTGTAAGATCGAATTCAAAGAGTTGTCGCCAACCTGTCGAACCGCTGCCGGGGTTGCCGTGCGTCGTGTCGATATATGTCCCGTTTCCAAAAAGAGTGCCTTTATTATCCACCTGAATTCGAATGAAAGCCGTATCTATATTAGTGCAGCCGCTATTAACGAGAATCTGGAACCAGTCACCGTGAGAACCGGTAGCGGGATATTCGCTCCAAACCCAATCGCAACTATCCGTATCGAGGTGCACCCAATATGTCCCCCACGGTGTGGGATCGAGTGCGACTACGGGTTCCCATGTCATCGTAGTGGAATCGAAATATTCCACCGTGCTGTCGTTTGAGGTGATTTTAATAGTATCGCCCGCGCCGGCACTCGAATCACAACAGGCGATATAAACAGTCATTTCCTGATCCGAGCAGGATGTAAAAATACCCTCGGATGGGAACCTGAAATCCGCGCAAAGCCCCGCGGAATCGTCATCCATCGGCTCGATAATAAAATTGCGATTTACGCCGAGTATCTCAATAGATTCGCTTATATTGACTCTCGCCGGTTCCGCGAACGCCGCGGCCGCTATCAGACAAATAACAAGACTCAATCGAAACATCGATACTCCAGGTGAAAAACCAATATCTTAATATAATAGTATATGTGTTCCCAAGAGTCAAGGTATTACCGGCGGAATTATATTTGAAGTTTTGCCTGCCGCATCCTTCTTTTCATCCGGATTGACGATAAGAGAAAAACCGGCGAGTAACTATTGGAATCGGGTTTATAGCTACCGGATAATGACGAGGCTGTTTTCGATTCCGTCCTCGTTGTCGGTGTTCGGATTCGAGGGATCCATCACCCAGCTCACGCGGTCGATTACGAACTTGTATTGGTAACGCCCGGAGGGCAAATCGACCACAAGCTCCCAGATGCCGTCGCTGTCGTTGTCGGACATAAGGCCGATTGACGGGTCGAGGATGCCGCCGGTGTCCTTCGTGCCGCACCAGTTGTTGAAATTGCCGCATAGCTGGATGTTTTTCGCGGCGGGATTTTCGTATTGGAATAGGATTCCGCCCTCGATTGGATGCGGTGCGGGCAGGCGGTTTTTAATCGCGTTGCCAATCGCGCATGCGCAAAACAGCGTGGCGAGAATCGTTGCGGCGATTGCGATTTTTTTAGTGCTCATCAGAAATCGATTTCCCCTCTAAAGCCTATCTGGCGGATGTCTTCGAGCTGCTCCCATGCCTCGGCGAAGGTCGCGCCGGTCTCGCGGATGTAGTCGTCGATGAACTCGCGACGGCCGGCCAGCCAGCCGTTGGCCATCGCGGGATGAACGCCCCAGTAGATTTGCATTCGCACATTCTCTACCGGGCTGTATTGGACGTAAGTGAAAATCGGCGTCGAAGCCTCGTCATATAGCATTGAATCGGGGACGCCCGAGTTTTTTATCGAATGATAGACGGCGTCGAGGCCGATATACCAATCGTCTGCCAAAGCCACGGATAGCGCGTATTTCGAGAGGAACTCCGATTGCCTTGCGCCATCCGGGAACTCCGCCGAGGCCCAATCGCCGTAGATGTCGTAAAACAGGAAATCCCACAAGAAAGAGCCGTTCGCGGCAAAACCGTATTTTATAACGTCCCGGCGCGTGCCGGAGAAGGAGTCGTCGAGCTTTTCGAGGCCCGCGTGCACGGTCAGCGGGAAGTATTTTATCAGGCCCAACTGCGCGTCGAAGCCTTCCCACCATGTGCTCGTCGTTTCCGGGGCGAGGGCGTAATAGGTCATGTCGATTCGTCCGTCGCCGTCGGTGGATGGCGATGGTTGCAGGTAAAAACCGACCTCATCGGGGGCGGAATAGACCAGTGAGGAATAATTTGCGCCGAGTCGAATCGCTTCGAATAGCATCGTGGAGATGCCGCCGCCGCCGAGATGGCCCTTGCGCGCGCCGATTTCAATATCGACCGGGCCGTTGCCGTCGTGTGCGTCGTTTTCCTTGTTGCCTGCGACGACTCCGCCGGAGTAATCGTATTCGAGATACTCTATCCATAGGTCGATCGACGCGAGTTTGAGCTTAATATCGCCGCCGTAGAGCAATTCCGACTTTCCGACCACGAACCAGTCGCTTGTCGAACCCGTCGAGTCGATCCAATCGTCGAGCGCAGGCAAATCCAAATCCGTAATCGAATACCACCATGTTCCGGAATCGAGGCGCATCGAGGCGCCCAGTTCGAAAGGCCCGAATGGGTGCGAGACGCGCGCGCCGAGGATGTCTATCGAGTATTCGGTGTAGGCGTCCGGATTGGGCGAGGGCGAGACTAGTTCCTCCGCAAATATACCATAACCTGGTCTGACGATGTCGTCGAGTAATGAACCAATAGGAACTTCTGCCGCGCTGCTGTGGTTGCGGTCGGCGTAGATTCCGGTCAGGGTCGCGCCGAAAAGGTCGCCTTCGAGCATGAGGCCGCCGGTTCCCAGCCCGAACGGCAGGGAAAGTTCCGGGCTGCCCGCGACAGCAGAGCCGCCGATAATATCGATCGGGTCGTCGAGGCCGCCGACGGGGCGATTGTAGTAAATCTGGCCGCGAAAGCGCTGCGTTTTCAGTTCGACCGCCGCGCTGTCCATCGCGAGTGCGGCTTCGTAGATTCGGTCTGCGTCCTTCGTATCGAAGCTGAGGCCGCCCCAGGCAGTGACTTCGTCGCTAATCTTGACACGCAGGTAGGCTTCCATCCGGTGGCGTGGATTGTCGAGGCGAAAGCGGCCGTCGCCATCGCGGTTCCAGCGGCTCTCCGCGATTCCGGTATATTTTCCGCCTATATAGACGCGGCTGTTCGCGAATGTGTTTGAGACGCGCTCTGTGCGGGTTTCTCCGCCGGAAGCCTCGATGCGTTCGCCGTTTTTATCGACCTTAACGAGGGAGTTGACGCCGCCGTAGCCGTCGGATTTAGTTTCCGGGTTTTCGGGATCGGGCTGCCAGGAACCGTCAACAATGAACTTGTAGCCGTATTCGCCCTCTTGCATAGGCATAGAAACAGACCAATTGCCCGCGCCGTCGGATTCGAGCGGGTTCGCGGTGGGCGACCAACTGTTGAAATCGCCCGCAATAAAGACCTGCCGTGCGGAAGGATTTTGATATTTGAATAGAATTTTACCGTCCGATGTCTCGATAACAGGTTTCGGCTCACTTTGTATTCGGGGCGTTTCTTCTATTTTCGCGCTTTCTTTTGTCACAATGAGAACGCTGTTGCTTCCGCCGTAACCATCGTCGATTAGGGCGCTATTCGCCGGATCGATTTTCCATTCGCCATCGACATAGAATTTATACCCATATTTACCGGGGGTAAGTTCGAGTTCGACACGCCATACGCCGCTCTTGCCGGTCATAGGGGTAGCTTCGATAGACCAGTCGTTGAAATCCCCCGCGACGAAAACTGCATTCGCATCCGGATTGGGATATTCGAGGATTACCTTGCTTTCGATTAGCGCGCTTTCCACGGGGATAATGTAGTCTGCGTCTGCGTCCGGCGGCGCTATCGGTTCGCCGCGAATGGGGACTTTGACTACGGAATTCTCTCCACCATATGGGTCAGGGTTACGATCAGGATTGTCCGGATCGACTGTCCATTCGCCGTCAACCAGGAACTTATATTCATATCGTCTGGGCGCTAGCTGCAACTCCACCCGCCAGACTCCGCCGTCGGATGTCATCGGGGTCGCCGACATCGACCAGTCGTTGAAATCCCCCACAACGAAAACTTCCCCGGCATCCGGCGCATCGATTGTGAAAACGACCGTCGAATCCGAAAAGCTCACCGCCGCGAACGCGAATGGGGCGATAATCAGGATCGCAGTTAACAGAAATTTGGCGGATCTATCGATATTGTATTCCATCATTTATTACCCCCACCCGACTCGGCGAGATGTCTGTGCTTGAAACCTGCAGCCGCTGCCAATCTGGGCAAACCCGTGCTGGTAAAAGACAATCCAAAAATAAACGGCAACCAATACCAGCCGTTCCAGCGGAAAAGCAGGTATATCGAACTCCGCGTCCCCATTTCCGCGAGGAAACGATACCAGTAGAAAACATATGATGAAAGTATGTAAACTACCGGGATAACTATCGCCGCACCAATGAAATACCGCGTGCGCCGCTTCGCTCCAGGTTTTTTAAAATACGCCACCCGAAAACTGATAATAGGGCCGCTAATAATCTCGTTCCAAGATTCATTTATTGCAGTCAATTCCCATTTTGCCGCAGGAAGTCCCGTTAGTAGCCCCAGCATAAAAGCGCCGATCATCCACGACCAGCGCGCGCCGAATGACATCCCGAACAATATTACCAGAGCTATTAGCACGAGATAAACCGGCAAAACGGCCCAGACCTTGAAATCCAACGGTAGTTTGCGTTTGCGGTTTTCTTTCATAGGAACCATCACTTAAAAATAAACTTTAACGAAAAGTTTTATCTGTTTGTTTACACCGTGACTTGCGGCCGAATTGACGAAATCGTCGTCGTTGGTCAAATCGTTGTCGCTGTCGCCAGAGTTGCCAAATTCGAGGAATATCTCAGTCGGCTGGAACCGTTCGTAGCGCAGTTGCAAGAACGCGGTCTGGCGCGATTCGTAGCGCTCGGCGGCGTTGATTGCGCGGGCGTAGAGTTTCAGATCGTTCGAGAGGTTGACATTCAATTCCGCGCCGGTCGCCACGATTTGATACGGCGAGTCCATGTCTTTAACCCGAACCTGAGCACGCACCTTCGCAAGGCTGTTTTCGAGACTGATCTCGCCGAAAATGGTCGGATAAGTTCGACTCTCTTCATAGGTCGCATCCCAGCCGCGATAAAATTTGTAATACGCCTTGCTCTTGATATTATTGACCCATTCGACATAAACCTCGCCGTATGCTTCCTCGTAATCGCGCACCGGATTTGACTCGGATACATAGAACTGGCGGTTTTGCGGCGCGAGGGTGTGGGAATAGTTCGCGGAGAGGTTGATCGCTTTGTTCGGGAAAAAGTATATCCCGCGAAGATAGAACGATTCCTCGTTGAACTTCTGCTCGGTGTCGAACTGGCTTGACAGATAGCCACGAAAATCCGGGCCGTAGTCGTGATAATTGGCCTGGAACTCGAAATCGGCGAACTTGAGCTGACGAAGTTCGACCGCCATAATAATATCGTCGGGATTTTCCGGTTCGCCGGGAATTCTGCTGGTGGCGACCTGCCCGGTAATATCGATATTCCCAAAACGCGATAGCGGCGGGATTATCCGGCCGAGTGACAACCCGAGATCGCCCTCGATGACAGCGTTGTAGTCCGATGTCGAACTGCCCCAGTCCTTCCGCGCGGCAGTTGCCCCGAGACGAATCCTGTCTTTCCAGAACGGCGCGTTGACACGCCCAACCAGCGCATCCTCACCACCCGATGTGCCCGACCAGTCGTTGTAGTAAACAATCCCGCTGACATTGCCGAGACCCCAAAAATCCATGCGCAGACCCTGCGTATCGCCCGTGAGTCTATCCGCATTAACTACCTCGAAAAGCCCCTGCGAGAACCAATATCGGTTTTCCTTCGTAAACGCGAGAACCTCGAAATGCTGCGGCCATCGATATTTGAGGTGCCCTTCGAGAACGGTGTATTCGTGTAGTTGACGTTCGGCGTCGTTATCCTGCGTGCGCGAAAGCTCGGCGTAGAACTTGGCGAAAGCCTCGGTGTCCTGCCACGGCGACGCGTAGAGTTTCAATTCGAAACGATGCGACGGTTCGAAAAGCTGCCATACTCCATCTTCGGCAACCCGCGTCTGGATTTCGTAATATCCTCCAAGCCCCACGGCGAATGCGACATGGCAGAAAAGCAGGACAGCTATTTTCAGACAGAATTTCATAACAATGCCAAGCTAATAAATAACTTCGCAAGGTGCAATAATAAAAAAAAGCGACTCTCGCCGCCTTCTCAGAATAATAGGTCGAGCGTCTCGCCCGACATTCCGCCGAGACGGCGGCGCTATTATTCTACGCTCTCTATGCTCTTCCGCCGCCTATTTCCAATGACAGCTTGTATATCGCAAGCGAACTGCCCGGTTATTCTACGACTGGCTCGCCATAAATAGAGAGTTGGATTAGTAAAAGTAGGAATAAGAGAGATACATATTTTCTCATTATACTCCTATATTTCGATAGTGTTTTTGTCGTAGCTAAGTATTAGAACAGCGCTTATTTCATCAGCACCAGTTTTCTGTATCTGTCCTCGCCGTCGAAAGTCAATTTTATTAGATAAGTGCCCGAACTTATGTCGTCGAGGTTCAGAATCTCGCGGAACACGCCCGGACGCTCGATAACGAACTCCTCTCGTCGAACTTGTCTGCCCGTAATGTCGATAATTTTCAGCACCGCAGTCCCCGCCGCCGGAGCCGCGAATGATATTAATGCCGAGGTGTTCGTCGGGTTCGGATACGGCGCGTTTAGTGCGAATTTTTCCGGCGCCGCAGCCTCCTCGATTGCGTTTAGGCCGAATATGCCGGAAATCTGCGTATCCGCACAATATGGCGTGTATGCGACCCAGGAATATGCGTCCATCGAGAGGCTGTCCGGGAATTCGCCGAAAATCGAGTCGCCCTCGAAAGTCAGCCACGCCGGCTTGTCGATAATAATCGCCTCCACGCCGTCCCAGCAGAGATGACGCACATAGTATTCGCCTGAGGAAAGCGTGTCGTAGGAAAATTCCTCCAGTTGCGGGCAATCGCGCACGTAGAGAGCCACTGTCGCTGTGTCTGCGAGGGAAGCAGCAAGCGGTATAACGACTGAGAAGTGATAGGTCGTATCCCCGACCGGCGGAGTGCCCCTTATAATCGAATCGGAGAGGACGGTCATCCAGCCGGGATAGTCGGTGTATTCGAAGAAGTAAGCCCATGCGAAATAAGGCTTAAACGAATAATAACGCCCCACGGTCGTCGTGTCCGAAGTTGGAATTACGCCTTCGAGGTATTCGTATCTGAAATAATTGTTGTAGAAAACGTCGTAGCAGAGGGGCGTTCCGGCTGGTGGGGCAATCGTTCCGAAAATTTTAAACGTGTGTGTCCCTGCTTCGTGCGCGGAATACTCCATTACGCAATTGTATCCGGCCCCGCTTCCCGGCGAACCGATAGCCACTAACGATCCGGTAGGATTATAGAGATAAACCTTTAGCTTTAAATTCTCGAAGGTTCGGGTTGTCAACCAGAATTTATCGCCGTCGTCGAGATCGACCTCGTAATAGTCGGTGTCCGTTTCGGCGTGGACTGTGTGTCTTTGATAACGCATCTCATCCGTGCAGAGTATCGGTGTGGCCGAGAGCTCGTCGTTATCCGGCTCGAAGAAATCCGGAGCCATACAGGATGTATCCACCAACTCATCTTTTGCGATGCTGATTGAATAGCATCCCAAAGGCCCGCTGGAAGCGCTTTTCGCAATTGCGAGATAGTAGATGTCCGGGGCGGTTGGGATGAAATCGAAAGCGACGCTTCCGCCTGCGCCGTCGTGGAAGGCGACAGTGTCGCTATCGCTGTTTATTAGAGTGACTGTGGGGCTTGCCGGGTCGCCGATAGAAATCGAATAGCTGTCGGTCGGAATTGCAACGAAGGCGAACCAATCGACGTCGTCGTCGCCGTCGAATGCGGCTTCGTATTCGATTGGGAAGAGGTTTAGCCAGCAGGCGTGGGCTTGGGCGTCGCCTCGCTCGTAAGGGTCGCAGAACGCGCAGGAGTCGAACCCGCCTATGCTGAAGGGATTGTAGCTGCCGTCGCCGCTGATTACCTCGCCGTCGGCGAATTGCAGAATCCTAATCCTGCCGCCGGAGGTCGTAAGCGTTCCCGGTATCGCCCATGCGAAGCTGTCCGTTTCGCTAACACCCGGCATGAAGCCGATTTCGCCGAAACTCACGCCGTTATCGAGCGATAATTGGATAATGAGTGGCAGCAAAGAGTCGGCGCCCGTCCACGAGATGAGCATTTCCCCGCCGGGCGTGTATTCCGGCAAATCCCCCGGATCGGCGGCGTAAGGCTCCGTGTTCAGGCCGCTCCCCGGGCAGGGCGCGGTGAGCCTGAGGTTGCGGTCGTCGAGCGATTCCGTTGGGGTCGCGGAGGTTATTCCCTGACTGAATATCACGCCGTAGGTATATATATCCCCGGTGTATGAGTCTGTCGAGACTATCGAACAGAACGACCATGTCCAGCGTTCGTCGAGCATGTTGTCCCATGTGTTATGCAGGTAAAGAAGCTCGCCGTCGCCGTAACCGACTGCGGTCATGCAATGGCAGGCGGTTCCGCTGGGCCTTTCCCAGCAATTATTCCAGATTACGGGAATATCCGAGTTTATTTTCGTAACCAAGTGCGTGAAGTTCGCCGAGGTTTCTTGGTATATCGAGAAAGCTAAATTTTTGCGCTCCGAGGTTCTAAGCAGCCCGTTAGCGATTCCATCACTATAGGTTCCGCCGTATGAGTAATCGTATGGCGGATAATAGGTTGTGTCGGTTGTCATTCCGCCCGCGACGAGGCATTCGACGTCGGGGACGTGATGGTTTATCTCGTGATATTTATGGTCGGCGTGTGTGAAATAGCCGGTTATAATTCTTCCCACCTCGTGGTGATTTTCCCAATATCCGAAAAGCATCGCGCCCGCAGTTGGGCAGCAGCCGTATTCCCAGTCGAAATAGGGGATGGTCTCGTAACCGTCGATATATTGCGAAACGGTGAGAGTTCTTCGTTCGAAAGCCTCCCATCGGTCCTTGAATTCTCCGGGATGTGTTTCCGGTGTGATTAGATTCTCCGGATTGCGAAGTCCCTCGGTGAACTCCGCGAATTCTTCCGCCGAGATAATATCGAGGTTCATCGGATCGACGAGATAGTTACCGAGCGCGCCCGCGTATTCGAAAAGCCGGATTCCGAGAGGCATATAATAAATGCGGACGAGCGACAAATCGCTTTCGCCGGTTTCCTGACGGATAATCGCGCGGAACATGTCGTCGTTGACAATCTCCCAGGGCGCGGCTGCGCAGCATTCGAGGACGGGGGAGAGGTAGCTTCGCGCCGAAACCACGATTCGCCCGTATCCCGATTCCCAACTTTCGATGTCCTGCGGCTCGGTGAAGCTATTCGCGCCGATTTGCACCGGGAACATATATGCGACTCGCGTTCCGAGCGGGTCGGCGTATTCCCACGGCTCACCGATTGCGCACTGCCCGAACTTACTTGCGAAGTATTCTTCCGCGAATGCCGTCGCGCGTTCGCGGTCGATAGAGAATTCGCTCGCCGCAACCTCCGAAAGCTGCAATATCGGTGCGCAGAACGCCGTTATCGCGCAACACAACAAAATCGAGTTTCTCATTTTCTCCCCCTTTATTTCGTTATTATGAAGATAAAATAATTCGGTTTTTGGGGGAACGCAAGGGAATTGAAAGTTGAGAGTGGAGAAGGGAGAGGGGAGAGGGGATTGGAAGGAATAAGAATGTAGAATTAGTAATTATCAATTAGCAATGCAAAATGGAAGGAGGCGGCTCGATGGGTCGCCCTTTGTTAATCTTTCCCTGCCCCCCTTTGACAAGGGGGGAGAAATGAAGCGGAGTTTCGAGGACAAGGGCATTACACAGCAGGAACTGCTTGACGGGGAAGCGTTTGCGCATATCGCCCATTGTTCGAAACGATTTCCTTGTAAATGCCGCGAAGATGTCTTATAATAACATCCTGTTTCTTACTTTTGGAGATGAAATGAAAAATATATTTTCAGCCTTTCTAACAATTCTCATTGTCCTGCTTGCAGGATGCGAACGCAAGCCCTCGCCGTCCGATTACATGGCTATGAAAGCCGCCCGCAAGGAATTTAAAAGGCATCGTAAGGAATGGATCGAGGAGATGCATCGCGCCGCGGAGGGCGTGAACTGGCGCACAATCGACCGCGAAACCCGCAGAGCAAAGACCGAACGCCGTCTGGCTAACCGCGGCGATGGCCGTTCTCTCGATAAGGCTATGATTCACGGGCTTCACGGCCACTGGAACGAACGCGGCAGCAACAATCTCGCCGGCAGGATGCACACGACGGATGTCGATTTCGACATGGAGTATATTTATTGCGGCTCTTCGGGCGGGAACGTCTGGCGCGGCAATCTGGACGGCAGCCACTGGACATGTCTTAACGGCGACATGCAGATTAACGATATAAAAATGGTTCGGCTTATCCCTCACGACGACGGCAAACGCCTTATTGTCGCGGGAAGCTGGCCGGGCATCGTTTACTACACCGACGACGACGGTGCGACATGGAACACCTCGGCGGGTCTGGACGTTATCGGTTCGTGGGGAGGTTTCCGGAGCGGGCAAATTGTCAACGACAGCTTCCGGTCGATATATCTTCTCGGGACGGAATGGGACTATATCCACTGGACGGAGAGGGTGGTTGTCTATAAATCCACCGATCATGCGGCGAGTTTCACCAAAATTTACGATTACGGCCTGAGCAGCAATCTTTACGACCTCTGGACTTCGCGATTCGACTCGACTGGCGTTTATATGCTTGTTCGCGAGACGCTTACGAAGTTCACGGATACCGACGAACTCGATACAATCGCGGCTTTCGCGGTTACAGGCGGCATTTCCGAAGTCAGGAATATCAACCTTACCGGCTGCGCAATTGGCGGGGCGATAACATTCTATTCGGCACACGCGTATGGAGATCACACGGATATTCATCGCTCCACGGATGGCGGCGCGACATGGGCGTATCGAAGCGAGATCGACGAAACGCCTTTCCTATCGAGCGGTAATAATTTTACATGTAGCAATAACAATCCTAACAATGTGTTTTTCGGCGCGGTGCAGTGCTATCGCAGCCATAACGGCGCGGGAACCTGGGCCAAGCACAACGAGTGGTGGGAATATTATGACAATCCCGAGGATTTACTCCACGCCGATATCCCGGGTGTCGATGCCATCCGCACGCCCGGTGGCCCGGAATTGCTATATATATCTACCGACGGCGGGCTGTATGTGTCGCATGACTCTCTGTTATCAGTGAACAACTTGTCGTTGAATGGACTCGCAGTCAGTCAATACTACTCGACTTACACTTGTCGCTTCGACCCGGATTATATTTATGTCGGCAGTCAGGATCAGGGTTACCAGCGCTGCCAGAGCGATTCAGGCGGTATGCTCGATTTCGACCAGCTTATCAGCGGCGACTATGGTCATATTGTATCGAGCGACGGCGGATCGAGCATCTGGAGCGATTATCCCGGATTCGTTATGTATTATCCAAATGCTATGTCAAGTGAATGGAAGGTTACATGGGATTTCGTCGGGTCGAATTATTTGTGGCTTCCGCCGCTTATGGAGGATCCATCCGCGGTAGATAAATGCTACATCGGCGGCGGAGGGTCTGATGGCGGCGCACATATCTGGCATCTCGATGCGAGGTTAGTCTGGATTTCGGCGGATGAGGAACCCTTCGATTTTAGCCTCGGAGAAGAAAACGTCCGAGTTTCCGCGATGGAATACTCCCCTATAAATCCGACGCATCGCTATGTTCTTACAAACGACGGCAATTTCTTCCGTTCGACCGATGTGGGTGCGACTTGGACGCATACTCCGTCATTTGTGGGTCCGGAAAGCCACTATTTCTATGGTTCCTCGATAGTTGCTTCTCCGATTACGCTCGGCACGGTATATATTGCCGGAAGCGGCTACTCGAATCCTCCAGTCTATGTTTCTACCGACGACGGTTCGACATTCGAACCGATGGACGACGGCTTGCCAAGCACGCTCGTTTATGAAATAGCAATCACGCCCGACGAGAAGTTACTTTTTGCGGCGACGGAGGTCGGGGCGTATGCGTATATCTTCGATGAAGAGCGATGGTTCGATATTGCGGAGCTTTCCGCGCCGGATCAGACATATTGGACGGTCGATTATATCGATGTGATTTCGACCGCGAGATTCGGCACCTATGGCCGCGGTATATGGGATTTTGTGGTCGATAGTCTTGTCGGTGTCGAAGAAACCGCCTATGTCGCATTACCCACTAAAATAGCTCTGAAAGCATATCCGAATCCGTTCAACTCCGAAGTCAAAATCGAATTCGAGCTTCCTCGCGCGTCAGATGGCGAGTTGAAAATCTTCGATTCGATGGGCAGGCTCGTCGCGCTTCTCCACGATGGTGAATTCGTGAGCGGAAAAAACGCTTTTATCTGGAACGGCGAGACTTTCGCCGGCAGAATGGCGCCATCGGGGAACTACCTCGCCCTGTTGAATATCGGGGAATTGAACTCGAACATCAAACTGACCCTCGTAAAATAGCGGGTCTTCGATTTCCCACGGTTGATCGGCGTATTCGGTGTTCGCCTCGAATACCATATACTTTTTGCGAATTATATCCACGACTTGTATAGTCCTTCCCCATCGAGCTGCAATCCTTCCCAACGGAGATAAAATCCAACCCCAACGAGCTACAATCCTTCCCAACGGAGATAAAATCCAACCCCAATGCGCTACAATCCTTCCTCATTGAGCTGCAATCCTTCCCAACGGAGATAAAATCCAATCCAAATGCGCTACAATCCTTCCCCATTGAGCTGCAATCCTTCCCAACGGAGATAAAATCCTTCCCCAACGAGCTACAATCCTTCCCCACGGAGATAAAATCCTTCCCGGACGAGCTACAATCCTTCCAATTCGCTCATTTTTCCGCTCCGTAGGGCGCTTCGTGAACCGCCCATCCCCATCTCCTTCAGCAATATTTCCCTCTAAAAGGCATTATACGTCAGACCGAGCGCGAGCGTCTCCTTATGGCGGCCCTTCAGGCTGATTTCCTTGTCGTAAAGCAGCTCGAAATAGAGGTTGACCATAATATGTTCGGTGATATTCGCCGCGAAAATGTTCTCCCACGCGACGTCCGGGGCTTTCCAATAGTCCTCGTTCGGCAAGCCGGCCAGCGCGTCGGACTCGGAATAGAAGAGCGCCTCGAAAATGGTGAGCTTGCCGGTGTATGAGATTTTCTCTTTCGCGAGCGGCATGCGTAGCTCGGTCACGAACTCGATACCGCCGTCGTTTGCAGTTTGGGTCTCGTATTCATCGGCGGCAATCATAACGTCCCTATCGACATACTCGCGAATACCGAAACCGAGGCGGCTAATTAGCTCGCGGTTTTCCTCTTTGATAAACTCGCGCGCGAAACCGGTGGATTCCGTGAGCTTTATCGGGTTGAAATAGCGCTTGTTATCTGCTACTCGGGTATCGTAGAATTGGCTTTCGAGGCGCACCGCAGCGTAGGGATCGACAAACGTGCCCAATGTGAACCTCGCAACGTCCTCGATGTCGATAAGGTCGGTAGCAATCTGTGGCACGGCCCATCTCCTCGTCTCGACAGACTGCGAATGGGTTTGCCCGAACGAGAGTTTTGCGGTGTGTTTGTAGTTTAACCAGGATACGATTTGCCTTTCCGCGAGAAAATTGGCGTTTACTGTCCAATTGAAACTACCCGCCTCGCCGCCGTCCCAGTTGCCGCTGTAGTTGCCGAGGGCGAGGTTCAGATTGAAGTCGAGCGAGGTGTTCCATGGTTCCCCAGCAAAAGCCGCAGCGATAAATACCGCCATAGATAACAACAGCAAAGTTTTCATTTTATTTCACCCTCCTATTGGTTTCTCATTCATAGATGTTACAACATAACATTAAAGATCGGTATAGCAATCGTTTTTCGACAATAGCCTCGATCGACTAAACGTCAAACAAAACACTTGCATTTTTCCGATTGAATATTTACATTCAGGTTCATTCCGGAAACGGAATTTCCGGAGATATTTGAAAATACGCGCCCGTAGCTCAGCTGGATAGAGCGCCGGACTACGAATCCGTAGGCCGCAGGTTCGAATCCTGCCGGGCGCGTTAGTTTTATCGAATGTGTAAGACCGGACACGTTTTGATTTGCGTCTGTAGCTCAGCTGGAAAGAGCAACGGACTTCGAATCCGTAGGCCACAGGTTCGAATCCTGTCAGGCGCGTTTTCTAATTTTTACTCGGTTCTTTGAATGAATATCGAAACTGACAGACAATTCATGGCGGAGGCTCTTGTTGAAGCCGAAAAGGCTTTTGACGAGGGCGAAGTTCCGGTCGGATGCGTAATTACGAGCGGTGAAAATATTATCTGCCGTGCGCATAACCAGCGCGAGTCGCGTTGCGATCCAACCGGTCATGCGGAGATTATCGCGCTTAGAAAAGCCGGAAGCGAATTAGGGACGCGAGTTCTAAGTAGTTGCACGTTATACGTGACTTTCGAGCCGTGCCCGATGTGCATGTCCGCGATTATGCTCGCGCGAGTCGGGCGATTGGTATTCGGTTGTAGCGATCCAAAAATAGGTGCCGTGCATTCGCGCTGGAATTTCCCGACCGATCCGGCGTTCGGGCATTCGATTCGGGTAACCGCCGGAGTATTAGAGAGCGAATGTCGCGGGATTCTTGAACGTTTTTTTAGCGGCGTTAGAGCTAAATTCTGAACGATTGCCCTATTGGATTTGTTTAAGTAGTCGGCAACACTTGCTAATTGACATTTTTCGTAACTCTATCGATTTTTTGCATCGAATAGAACTTGTTTCTATTTACTTTTTAGAGGTGGCCGAACCACCGGATATATGAAATATATCCATAAGTTCTATTTAACGATTTCATGGATGTGACACAGTCGTATCCAGCTTGGAGAGGTGGCCGAACCACCGGATATATGAAATATATCCATAAGTTCTATTTAGCTTTTTCATGGATGTGACACAGTCGCATCCAGCTTAGAGAGGTGGCCGAACCACCGGATATATGAAATATATCCACAGTTCTATTTAGCTTTTTCATGGATGTGACACAGTCCCATCCGCTTAGAGAGGTGGCCGAACCACCGGATATGTGAAATATATCCACAGTTCTATTTAACGATTTCATGGATGTGACACAGTCCCATCCGCTTGGAGAGGTGGCCGAACCACCGGATATGTGAAATATATCCACAGTTCTATTTAACGATTTCATGGATGTGACACAGTCCCATCCGCTTGGAGAGGTGGCCGAACCACCGGATATATGAAATACTGTCT
>Ga0272444_10000324_pt1 | contig 53278 bp, 48 predicted proteins | sample SSMForm13_FD_201033 | JGI IMG/M metagenome (GOLD analysis project Ga0272444, IMG submission 201033) | Marine sediment archaeal communities from Little Sippewissett salt marsh, Falmouth, MA, United States - SSM-Form-13 | ecosystem: Environmental > Aquatic > Marine > Wetlands > Sediment ... | reverse complement strand
ACTTCACAGTCACAGCCCCTCCGCCACCGACGACCCCCGTCGCCGCGGGCGGAGGCACGACGACGTTCCAGGTGACGTTCGATCCGAGCGCGGTCGGCGTGCGAACGGCCACCGTCAGCATCGCCAACGATGACGGAGACGAGAACCCCTACACCTTCGACATTCGAGGAACCGGGACGGCGGCGCCCGAGATGGATGTTCAGGGTGGTGCGCCACTTGTCTCGATCGCCGACGGAGCCACGCCGCCCGTTGCGGGGAACGATACCGAGTTCGGGGACGCAGACTACGTCAGCGGGGCAGTTGCACACACGTTCACCATCGTGAACACCGGCTCGGCCGTCCTCAACCTGACGGGGGCACCGCTTGTCGCCATTGGGGGCACCCACCCCGGCGACTTCACAGTCACAGCCCCTCCGCCACCGACGACCCCCGTCGCCGCGGGCGGAGGCACGACGACGTTCCAGGTGACGTTCGACCCGAGCGCAACGGGGCTGCGCACGGCAACGGTCAGTATCGCCAACGACGATTCCGACGAGAACCCCTACACCTTCGACATTCAAGGGACGGGTACGTTCAATCAACCATCTGGAGGCGGAGGTACGCCATCCGGAGCAGCGCCCGCAGCGTCCACGAGCGCTGCATCCGGCGTCACCCAGAACGGCGCAACGCTCCAGGCAACCGTCAACGCCAACAACTCATCGACAAACGTTAGCTTCCAGTACGGTGCGGAGAATGGCGGGAGCAACGGCTTGTCTGCCCTGGACGATGTGTACACGAATACCATTCTGGCGGCCGAGAGCCCTGTGACCGGTTCCGGACTGACGACCGTCAGCGCAGTTCTCTCGGGGCTCGCTACGGAGACGATCTACCACTTCCGTGTCGTGGCCGTGAATGCCAACGGCACGACCTTCGGGCGGGACATGACGTTCAGAACTGCGGTGCTATTCGCTGGCAACGTCCTCATTGACTCCGTGCTTGACATGGCGGACGTGTGGCTCTGTGCACGAATCGCTGTGGGGGATCTGGCCGGCACCACGGCTCAGCGGGCCCGAGCCGACGTGGACGGGGATGGAGACGTCGATATGGACGACGTGTCAGCCCTTTCCGAGTACATCCTCGGCATCCGGACGACGCTTCTCTAGAGAGGGGGCAGGTGTGAACAGGTATTGGATGAGGAGAGAACTGAGCTTGGTTCTGGCTCTGGTGGTCGTCGTCGGCCTATCCGCTTGCGCCCTGTTTACCGTGCAGGAGACTCCCACGCTTACAGTAAGGGACCCCGTGCTGATGGCGGGCAATTGGGAGATCGTGATCTCAGTCTCGAACCTCTCCGAGGGCCTGTCGGGGATCCAGATCACCCATGGCGGCATCACGATCGAGGGTGTCGACGAGACCACGGTCGTTGCCTCGGGAATGGGTGGGTTCATCGTGACCGCGCAGGACTTCGTCGCTCCCGAGCCGACAGGAACACTCATGGCCGTGAACCCGGAGCAATCAACTACCAGCGGCAAGATCCTCAAGCTCACGTTCGAGGCATCGGGCTCCAACCCGATCGTGACCCTTGACAAAAGCAAGGTGACGCTGATGACCGATCAGGGAACCTTGGTCGGCTCGTGGGACCTCGCGACGGCGAGTGACGACGCACCCTAACATGTCCGAGCCCGAAGCCCGTCCCAGTCGGCCAGCCGGATCGGTGCAAGCCTTCGCGGATCGCAAGCGCGCGAAGCCAGGAGACAGGAAGGGAGAAGCGCGTAGCGCTTGCCCTGCGTGATCCTGCGATCACCAGGATCACGTCCTAGCTTCGGAAGAGAACGGCTTCTCGCTTGAAGAGCCGGACGGCGGCGGCGATCAGCAGACCACCGCAGACGACGTTCGCTCCGAACGTGTAGAGGAGGTCCCTGGCAACGACGTCCCCAACAATGATCGCCTGCAGCGCGTAGAGCGCATTCGCCACCGGGATCAGATATCTCATCCCCTGGAACGTGATGCTCCCGGTCATCGACATCATCCCGACGAGGACGATCACCATGTAGATCGGAAGGAGGTAGGTGCTCGCCTCCTTCTGACTGCGGGCGAAGCTCCCGACGATGACCACAAGCGCCGCAAGGATCACGGCGAGCGGCAGCAGGACGACGAGCATCCAGCCGAAGGCGGGAAGGTCGAGGGCAAAGACCGCGCCTCCGCTGGCTCCGCCCGGCACGAGCCCGCCGCCGAAGAGTCGGATCCCGATCATCAGCCCGACCGCCGAGAGAAGGGACGAGACGAGCGACACGGTCAGCACGGTCAGGAATTTGCCGAGCACGATCTCGGTTCGCGAAAGCTGACTGACGAGCAGCGTGGCAATCGTGCTCCGCTCCTTCTCGCCGGCCGTGATCTCCGCCCCGAGCCCCATCGCGCCGGTCAGGATCGCCAGCACCATGAAGTATGGAAGGAGGCGACTGAGGATCAGTCTGCCGAACGATTCGCCGGTCGCAACGTCCTCGACCGCGATCGAGAGGGGAGGGGTGAGTTCGTCGAACGAGGGTTGGCCGAGCGCCTCAAGTTTCGCATCGACAACCTCCCTGAGGTACCCCTCGAAGAACTCACGCACGCGCCCGGCAGCGATCACCGAGAACTGGTCGGCCTGGTCGTAGTAGAGGACGATCTCGAGGCCGAGTCCCTCTCCTCCGGATGTCTTGTCGACGGCCATCAGGATCTGTCCAACGTCGTCCTCGAGGTCGGCGAACGCCTCGTCGAATTCGTCATAGCTCAGGAAGTAGAACGCATCGGCCCGCGCGAGCTCGCTCGTGAACGTCTCGTCGGCAGCTCGGTCGACGACGAGGACGGTCGGGACGAGCGTTTCGATCCGGGTTCGTTCGGCCTCCCCAAATCGGCTCATCACCGACAGGACGAGCGGGTAGAAGATCAGCGGGAAGAGAACGGTGAGAAAGAGCGTCCGGCGATCGCGGACGGCACCGAGCAACTCCTTGGCGAAGAGAAGACGGACGTTTCGCAGCATCTCACCCCCGGAGACCCCCTAGCCTACCGCGGACCGGGCCTCAAGCTCAACCTGTGCCGGACGGGGACTGCACGTCCAACTCAACATCCGCGGGAGATTCGCCGGATCCCTCTTCGTCTTCCTCGACCTCGGGCAGAGCGTCGACCGTCTCGGACGGCGTCTGCACGCTCGGCGCGGTGTCGATGGGGATCTCAAGCTCGGCCGAATCGTCCGCGGGAGTCGCCTCCACCACCTCGGACGGAGCCTGATCCTCGCCGAACTCCGCCGCCGGCGACGTCTCGACGACCGGCGGCGGCTCAGGTTCGAGCACAACCGGCTCCGGCGCAGACGGCTCCTCGGTCGGCGTGACCACGGGCTCCGGCTCGTCGACCGCTGGTCCGACGGTCAGCTCGGTGACGGGACCGGGCCCTCCCCCGCGCGTGCTCGGCGGCGCGTCATCCAGGGCGACCACGATCGTCTTCAGGTCCTCGGCGACACCCGAGGCGTTGCGGCTGTAGTACGAGATCTGATGGAGCCCGTCAGCGGCGTAGAGCACGAACGGTTCATAGTAGACCTGCCAGTTCCGGCTGTCGACGCGGAAGTAAGTCATCGTCCGCCCGTGGGTCGACTCCTGCGTCCGCCGCAACACGATCCTCGTCCCCGACGTGATCCACACCCCTCGTTCGTCCTCGTACGTCGGCTCGCCAAACTCAACGACCGTCTCCGGCGGATGGTTGTCCAGGACGAACGACGCGATCTTCTCCGCCTCGGCGTTGCCGAGCTTGTCGATCCCGTAGTAGGAGATCTTCCGCGGACCATCGTCGCCGGCGAGGTAGATCGGCCCGGAGTAGGTCTGCCACGCACCGCAGTCGATCATGTATCGGATCTCGGCCAGCCCGGACCCCGGATCGGCCGCCTGAAGAGCGATCGGCGTTTGCGAAGTCACCACGAGCGAACCGTCGGGGGCTACCCAATTGCCGGCGAAGGTCAGTCCGGCCGTCGTCACGCCGGTCCACTCGACCGGCGGTGAGACGAGCGGGCACGGATCGCCGAAACGGAAGTTGGGAGCATCGAAGATCCCGTCACCGTTCGCATCGCAACCCGTGAAGTCGCTCCAGTAGTTGCCGCAGCCTCCCTCGCACCAGCCGTTCTCTCGCATCGGGTCCTGCGCGTTCAGACCGTTGTCGAGGAAGCTGTTCCCGCTGATCAGATTCCCGGACGAGTCCGCCGCCATCACGATCCCGAAGTCACATGCGGCGAGGACGCTTCCGCGAATCGTGTTCCGATGAGAATTCAGAAGGTAGATCGCCGTATCGGAAAGGCTGATCTGCACGCCGTCCACGGCGCCGTTTCGCACCGAGTTGAGGTAGACCCCGGCGACCCGTGCCCGTTCCACGATGCAGTCGCGAATGACGAAGTACTTGGAAGTGTGATCGACGTAGATCCCGTAGTCGGCTCGCGGTGCATCGATCCGCCACCCCTCGATCACGAACGGATCGTCGGCCGTCCCACACCCGGACATGACGCCGTTGGCGACCGTGAAGTCATCGTCACCGTAGATGTAGATCGGCTCATGGTTCCCCCACCACAGGAACCCGCATCCGCTTCCGCATCCGCTTCCGACCCCTACCTGACCGCCGGCCAAGCCGGCCGACAGGAGCACGCAGAGCGTCATCACCACCGCAAGCGAGATCTTCCGGCCCATCCGTCGCATCGCCTCCTTGACTCCCCGATGCCGGAGCGGCGAACTCGAGAATTCTTCACCAAACGAGAGCTGCTATCCTGCGTCCGTCACTCCGACAGCAGTATAGAACGCTTCCTCGAGGTCGTCGGTGCTGAACGTTACGTTCAGCTCCGCGGGTGTGCCGATCGCCCTGAGGCTTCCGCCGAAGAGGATCCCGATCCGATCGCACAGCTTCTCGGCGATGCGCATGATGTGCGTGGAGAGGATGATCGTTCGCCCCTGCTCGCGGAACAGCCGAATCGTCTCAACGACGGTTCTCGCCGCCATCACGTCGAGGCCGAACGTCGGCTCGTCGAGGATCAGAACCGGCGGGTCGTGAAGGATGCTCCGCGCGAGGGACAGTTTCTGCTTCTCCCCGGTCGAGAACGTCCCCACACGCCGATCGGCCAGCGCGGACATCGCCAACAGGTCGAAGATCTCGCCAGTTCGTTGGTCGATCTCCCGCTCGGAGAGCTCGTTGATTCGCCCAAAGAAGCGAAGCGTCTCGCGCGCGGAGAACCGATCGTAGAGCCCGGTCTCCGTGGCGAGAAAGCCGATCTGCTCTCGAACGCGCTCCGGCTGCGTGCGAACGTCATGGCCGGCGATCGTCGCCGTTCCCGCCGTCGGCGTCAGAATCGTGGCCAGCATGCGAAGCGTGGTCGTCTTCCCCGCTCCGTTCGGCCCGAGAAGCCCGAAGATTTCCCCCGCTGGACACGCGAACGAGAGTCCGTCGACCGCACGGACCTCCCCCCGTCGTGAGCGGAAGACCTTCCTCAATCCGTCTGTCTGAACGAGCACCTCACTCATGCGTACTCCGCCTCCACGATCGGCCGAAGAACGTCTGGAATCCGAACCCGCCCGTCGTCCTCCTGGTTGTTCTCGAGGATCGCCGCCATCAATCGCGACGTCGCCAAGCCCGAACCGTTGAGCGTGTGGACGAATCGCGGCTTCTCCTTCGGCGCCGGCCGATAGCGGATGTCGCCTCTGCGCGCCTGGAAGTCCTCGCAGTTCGAACAGGACGAAACCTCGTAGTAGCGCCCCTGGCCCGGCAGGAACACCTCGAGATCGATCGTCTTCGCCGCCTGCTGTGCCATGTCCTCGGTCGAGAGGACGGCAACGCGGTAGTGGAGTCCGAGCGCCTGCAGGACGCCCTCGGCGTCGCGCACGAGAGCCTCGAGCGTCTCGGGCGAAGTCTCCGGCGTCGTGAACTGGAACATCTCGACCTTGTTGAACTGGTGCACGCGGATCAGGCCCCGCTCCTCCTCGCCATAGCTCCCCGCTTCACGACGGAAGCAGGGCGTGTAGGCAACGTAGCGGAGCGGGAGATCGTCGGCGGCCAGCGTGTCGCCCCGATGAAGATTGACGAGCAGGCTCTCGGCCGTCGGGTTCAGATACAGGCCGTCCTTCTCGATCCGGTAGACATCGTCGGCGAACTTCGGCAGCTGCGACGCGACGACGAAGCTCTCCTCGTTGGCGAGGAACGGCGGCCAGATCGGCTTGTAGCCGTTGCGAACGTGCCGGAAGAACATGAACTGGATCAGCGCCATCTCCAGCTGCGCACCGAGCCCGACGTACATCGGGAAACGCGCCCCGGCGATCGTCGCCGCCCGCGGGAAGTCGAGCAGCCCCCGCTCCTCGGCCAACTGTGCGTGAGGGACGATGCCGTCCGAGCGCGGCTTGTCGCCGACCTCGCGCAGGATGACCTTGTTCTCCTTCGCGCCGGCCGGCGCCGACACGTCCGGGATGTTCGGCAGGGAGAGAAGGATCTTTTCGATTCGGGACGACTCGGATCTCAGCCGCTTGTCGAGATCGTCGACTCGCGTCGACACGTCGGCGAGGCGAGCCAGAAGGTCATCGGCGTTCTCTCCAGCCTTCTTCAGCCGGCCGACCTCCTGCGAACCTTCATTTCGCTCGGCCTTCAACGTTTCGACCTCGGCAATCGTCCGTCGGCGGCGTTCGTCGAGATCGAGGAGTTCACTCAGATCGATCGACGGATCGCGCGTCCGCAGTCTCGCCTCCATCCCGTCTCGATCCTCTCGAAGCCTTCGGATGTCGAGCATCTCCGTCCTTTCGCCTTCGTCGAACGATTCTAGGACAGGAAGAGGCCGCGAACAACGCGACGCGTACCTTGTGCAGTTCAGAACGGGTTTCCTCGCTCTCAGGCGCCGGGTATAATGGCCGGCCGGACTCGGTCGAATGTGCCCGGCAGCTCCGTTGTCGAGGAGCCATCCTTTGACGGATCGAGTTCTGCCGAAGAGAGGGACCAAGATGCGCTTGCTGATCTACTCGAAGGCCCTGTACTCGTCTTGGGTCTACTACAGCCCCGACCGGATTCTATTCGATGCCGGCGAAGGGGCCAGCTCGATCCTCGGGAACAAGGCGTTCGCGATCCGCCGGGTCTTCCTCTCCCACGGACACGCCGATCACATCGCCGGCCTCGTCGGCCTCGTCAACATCCGCAACAATGCGCTCGGCGATACCGAGAAAGAGATGACCGTCTACTACCCCAAGGGGAACTACCTCATCAGCGAGATGATGGCCTTCTTGGCGAAGACCAATCGACGGCTGAGCTACGACCTGGCGTGGGTTCCCGTCGAGCCCGGCGACCGGATCGAGCTCCTTTCCGGGCAGATGCCCCGATTCATCGAAGCGTTCCCCACAGTTCACGTCCACAACGAAACGTCACTCGGCTACAACGTTGTCGAGACCCGACATCGCTTGAGGCCCGAGTTCGCCGGAGCGAGTCAGGAGGAGATCGTCGCCCGCGTCCGATCGGACGGGAAGGAGTCGGTCAGCGAGTTCTACGATCAGAAGCTCTTTTCGTACGGCGGCGACTCGACAGGCATCAAGCCGGCCTACGTCGCCGAGACCGAGATTCTCTGCCACGATACGACGTTCCTCAACGAGGAGGATCGCAAGGAGTACAAGCACGCCACCCTCGCCGAGGCGGTTGAGTGCGCGCGCAACGCACGGGTGAAGAAAGAGCTGATCTGCTTCCACATCTCAAGCCGCTACAAGTCAAAGATCCGCGAGATCGAGAAGGCGAGCGGCTCGTACGAAGGCCTCGACTTCAAGGTCACCCTCGTACCGCCTGGCCGGATCTTCTCGGTGCAATAGCCCTTCCAGTCCGTTGGAACGTGCTCTGCGCATCCGGTACCATCCGCCGACTTCTCGCAAGGAGACCCCATGATCGAACGTCGATTCACCCGCATCCAGACCGAGCTTCCTGGCCCCAGGTCCGCCGCCGTCTTCGAACGGAAGGCGAAGTACGTCGCTTCTCCACTCGAGACCTACGCCCCGTTCATCGTCAAGAAGAGTGAGGGTGCCCTGATTGAGGACCTTGACGGGAACCGGTTTCTCGATTTCTCCGGGGGTTGGGGCTGTCTCGCCGTGGGGCAAAGGAGCGAGCGGGTCGTCGCCGCGCTGAAAGACCAGCTCGATGCGTACCTACACACGGACTTCACCGCGGTCCCGTATGCGCCGCTCATCGATCTGGCCGAGCTTCTTTGCGAGCGGACAGCAATCGACGGAGAGAAGCGAGCCGCGTTCTTCAACAGCGGAGCCGAGTCGGTCGAAAACGCGGTGAAGATCGCTCGGGCCTACACCAAGCGGAAGTCCGTTCTCGTCTTCGAAAACGCGTTCCATGGCCGAACGCTCCTCACGATGACGATGACCCACAGGGCGCGGCCGTACAAGGCGGGTTTCGGGCCGTTCGCACCCGACGTCTTCCGCCTTCCGTATCCGTACGAGTACCGGAAGTCGCTCACGGAGCAGGATCTCGAGCGTGCCTTCCTGGCACTGGTCGACCCCTCAGAAGTCGCGGCGATGGTCGTCGAGCCGATCGTCGGAGAAGGCGGGTTCCTGGTCCCGCCAGACTGGTTCCTGCCCGCCCTCCGGCGCCTTGCCGATGAACACGGCTTCGTCCTCGTGTTCGATGAGGTCCAGACGGGGATCGGGCGAACTGGTAGGTTCTTCGCATTCGAGCATTTCGGTGTACAGCCGGACCTCGTCTGCACCGCCAAGTCCCTCGGCTCGGGACTCCCTCTCTCGGGTGTTGTCGGCAAGGCCGAGATCATGGACGCGCCAATTCCGAGCGCGATCGGCGGAACCTATGCCGGGAATCCGCTCGCCTGCAGAGCGGCGATCGAGGTCATCCGCGCCTTCGACGATGGGAAGCTACTCGACCGAGCCGTCGCACTCGGAGATCGAATCAGATCCAGGTTCCGCGCTCTCGCCGATCGATTCGACGCAGTCGGCGACGTCCGCGGTCTCGGCGCAATGGTCGGAATGGAACTCGTCGCCGACCGCGCGACCAAGGAGCCCGCCAAAGAGCTGACCGGCGAGATCGCGAACGCAGCGATTCGAAACGGTGCCATCTTCCCGACCGCCGGCTTGCTCGGAAACGTGCTACGCGTTCTCGTATCGCTCGTCATCACCGACGAGCAGATCGACGAGGGCATGGACATCCTCGACGACGCGTTCGAGCAGGTCCTGGGCTGACGAATTCCCGGCCCAACTTCACTGAGGCAGATCGATGATGGGTTCGATCCTTTGATCCAACTCCCGCCTGTGATGGCCTGGATCCCGCGCAAAGCCCCTCCCCTAGTGCAAAAGAAGGCGAGAAGGTTCGGTCTTCCGGAAAGCAGGCAAAGACGGCACTTCCGCATCGGAGACGCGGCAAACCCAGGACTCGTCTGGTCTACAGACTTGGCACGGGGCAGGTAGACTGCTATACTGAGCGCCAGAATCCTCAATACCCAAGGGGGTACGACGTGAACAAGGCGGAACTCGTTGAGAAGCTGGCGAAGGAAACGGGGCAAAGCAAGAAGGACGCACGCGCCGCGCTGGACGGCGTCGTCGACGTAATCACCAAGGCGCTCTCGAAGAACCAGCCTGTCATCATCACCGGATTCGGCAAGTTCGAGACTCGAAAGCGCAAGGCGACCACGCGGATGAATCCGCAGACCGGCCAGCGGATCAAGACGCCGGCAAAGACCGTGCCCGCGTTCAAGGCTGGGAAAAACCTCAAGGAGATCGTCGGCAAGAAGTAGCAGGGACGGCCGCGAGCGTCACCTAAGACGCTCATCGGAAGCTTCCGAGAAGATTGTGGCGAGGGGGGAAGCATTTGCTTCCCCTCTTCCTCTTTCGCCGAGGCCGAATCCCTTCTCTGGGCCCGGCCCACTGGGGCAGGCGTCTCCCACCCCCTATACTCCCTCCGAGATGGACCTCCTCGAAGGCCTCAACCCCGAGCAGCGCGCCGCGGTCACGTTCGGCGAGGGACCGCTCCTGATCGTCGCCGGGGTCGGGACGGGGAAGACGACCGCCATCACTCGGCGTATCGCGTGGCTCATCTCCGAGAAGAAGGCGCTGCCGGCCGAGATCCTCGCGCTCACGTTCACAGATCGCGCCGCTGCCGAGATGGAAGAGCGCGTCGATCTTCTCGTCCCCTACGGGTACATCGAAGCGCGCATCGGAACCTTCCACAGCTTCTGCGACCGAGTCCTGCGCGAGAACGCGGTTCTCCTCGGGCTGACGCCCGACTACCGGATTCTGACACCAGCCGAGCAAGCGATCTTCCTGAAGGACCACCTGTTCGACCTGCCCCTAAAGCGGTTCCGTCCTCTCGGGAACCCCATCCGCAACCTGAGTGCTCTCTTGACGCTCTTCTCTCGCGCGAAGGACGAGGACGTGACGCCGGAAGCGTATGCGGCCTACGTCGCCAGGCTCGAGGAACACCCGCGCGACGGAGGCGAAGATCCGGCGCTTCGAGCCGATGAACTCGCTGATCAGCGGGAGCTCTCGGAGATCTACGCGGCCTACCAGCGGCTCTTGCTCGAGAGCGGCTGCGTCGACTTCGGCGATCTGATCACACTCGCGCTGCAGCTCTTCCGAGAGCATCCGAGCGTCCTCGCACGCTACCAGGATCGCTTCCGGTACATCCTGGTCGACGAATTCCAGGACACGAACTGCGCGCAGTTCGAGCTTCTGAAGCTGCTGGCACGGGACCGAAACCTGACCGTCTGCGGCGACGACGACCAGTCAATCTACAAGTTCCGCGGCGCGGCGATCAGCAACATCCTCGGCTTCCAGGAGGCCTTCCCGGACGCCGAGCTCGTCGTCCTCACGCGCAACTACCGCTCGACGCAAGGAATCCTCGACGCGGCCTATCGCTTGATACAGAACAACAACCCGGATCGTCTTGAGATTCGCGCCCAGATCCCGAAGCGCCTGCAATCCACCGTTGGGGAAGGCGGGCCGCCCTATCAGGACCACTTCGAATCGCTCGTCGACGAGTGCGACTTTGTCTCCGAGTCGATCGCCGAGCGTCACCGCGAAGAGGAGAGGCCCTACGGCGACTTCGCCCTCCTCGTGCGCGCGAACTCGCACGCCACGCCTTTCTTGCGCTCTCTGAACCTGCTGCACATCCCGTGGCACTTCTCAGGAAGCCGAGGCCTCTACGATCAAGGGGAGATACGGATGACCGTCGCTCTCCTTCGGACACTCGCCGATCCGGGAGACGACATGTCCTTGCACTACCTCGCGGGAACGGAACTCTACGGCGTCTCAGGAGACGATCTTGCGCTTGCGGCGGCCCATGCCCGCCGCCGGAACGTGAGCCTCCTCCAGGTCCTCCGAAAGATCGAGAAGAACCCCGGCGTCGCCGAGGTCTCGGAGGCGGCGCGAGAGCGCATCCGCACGCTTCTCGCCCACCGCGACCAGATGGCGCCCTTGACGACACAGATCGGGACGGGCGAGCTTCTCTACGAGTACCTCTCGTCCGTGACCGGGTTGATCGAACGCTTGTCCAACTCGGACGATCCACGAGACGCGGCGCAAGTGCAGAACCTGGCCAAGCTGTTCGGGATCATCGAGCGGTTCTCTCAGGTGGCTCGCTACGATCGCGTCCGTTGGTTCGTCGACTACCTCGATGCGCTGATCGACGCCGGAGACAACCCGCCCGTGGGGGACGCCACGTGGGACACTGACGCCGTGAACGTGCTGACCATACACCAGGCGAAGGGTCTCGAGTTTCCGATCGTCTACCTCGTCGGCCTCGTCTCGGGACGTTTCCCGTCCAGAGACCGGCGAGATCCGATCCCACTTCCGGCCACGCTCGTCAAGGACCTTGTCGGTTCGGACGACTTCCACCATCAAGAGGAGCGCCGCCTGTTCTACGTCGGTCTGACGCGGGCGAAGGAGGCCGTCTACTTGACGAGCGGACAGGACTACGGCGGGAAGCGCCCGCGCAAGCCAAGCCTCTTCGTCTCCGAGACCTTGGGCCGCGACGTCTCGCAGCTCGCGCCCCAGCCTCGGTCTCCGCTGACAGCGATCCTCCGCCACGCTCGACAGAAGCCGGATGAGGAGGCAATCTCCGACGCTGAGAGCGAGACGACGCTCTTTCCCCTCGGCGAGCCGATCCTCAAGCTCAGCCATCGACAGATCGACGACTACCTGACCTGTCCTCTGAAGTATCGATACATCCACATCCTCAAGGTCCCCATCCGCCAGCATCACGCCGTGATCTACGGGAGCGCCATCCACCAAGCGATTCGCCTCTTCAATCTCAACCGCCTTGCGGGGAAAGAGACGCCTCTCGAGGATCTCCATGGCGCCTTTCGATCGCACTGGCGGGCCGAGGGGTTCCTCACGCGCCGGCACGAGGATCTCCGTCTGGAAGAGGGATTGAGAGCCCTCGCGGCGTTCCGTGCCTTCGAACTGGCGGAGGCAGTGACACCGACACACGTCGAACGCCGTTTCTCCGTCCTGGAGGGAGACAACCGCCTGATCGGTTTCTTCGATCGAATCGATATCGTTGACGGCATCGGCACGATCATCGACTACAAGACATCCGACGTGCGCACCCGGGAACAGGCCGACCGAAGAGCGAAGGAGAGTCGACAGCTAGCGCTGTACGCGCTCGCCTACGAGCATCTGTTCGGCACCCTCCCGGCCAACCTGGAACTCCGCTTCCTCACGCCCGAGGTCATGATCGGACGGAGCCAACCAACGGAGAGACGGCTGGAAAAGGCGAGAGCCGAGATCGATCGGGCGTCCGCCGGGATCCGCAACAGCGAGTTCCCGGGCGAGCCGATCTATCGGGCTTGCAGGCTCTGCCCTTACGCGGGGATCTGCCCTTCAAAACGCGCGGACTAGCCGCCCGACGCGGCGGACCCATCGCCGGTGACGTCGGCGAGGTGCTCGACGATGTGATCGGCCCAGAGAGACTCAATGTCGTAGAACTCACGAGCCTCACGATCGAAGACGTGGACGACGAAGTCCCCGTAATCGAGGACGACCCACCTTCGCTCGACGAATCCCTCACTGTGCCTCGGTTTGTGCGGCATCCCTTTCCGAAGCACGTTGACGAGGGCCTTCACATGCGCGGTGTTGTCGGTCTCGGCGATGACGAAGTAGCTGGTCGGAATCGCCACGTCGTTCAGGTCGATCACGACGATGTTCTCCGCCTTTCGCTCTTCGAGCAACTCGATCGCCCGGCGAACAAGCTGTCGCTCATCAATCATTCGAAGTCCATTCCCGCGCCGGCGATCAGCAGGAGATCGGTTCCGAACGGAATCAGGCTCACGAGCGCGTCGTAGTGATCCTCGAACGCATCAGGGTAGACGATCTTCACTTCGCTCGGGAGCGCATCGCGCAGGACCCAAGCCTTCGCTTCGTCGGTCAGAACGACGATGTAGCTCACCGTGTACGCGAATGACTCGGCGTTCGCAATTCGGGTGACCTCGAAGCCCCGCGCCCGTAGGTACTCGGCGGTTCGACTCGCCATCAAGCGCACCCCGTTCCCATTGAAGACGGCGACCCGAACTTCGCTCGGCGTGAGCAGCTCCAATCCGCGAACCAGCGTCGCGACCAGCCTCTCCGTCTCTACGACACGTGGCTGGAGGATTTGCACGCCATCGACGGTGGCGGTTTCCGAGGGTACGATCGGCGTCCGAACGGAGGCAGGATCGATCCCTCCCAGAGCGATGCCGATCTCGTCGAGGGCCGACAAGGGAAGATCGGTTTCGACATACGGATGGACAGCCCGAATGGTCGCCTTGATCGATCGAGGCTCCCGCCCGGCGAATCCTCGCTCGATCAGCGCTCGGAGGAGACGCTGCTCGCGAATCGGGCGTGCGACATTCGAATCGCCTCTCAGGTACGCGAGCGCCTCCGTTCCGCCGAGCAGCTGCTCGCCGGAACGAATCTCGATCTGCTCGTCGACCTCCGCGCCCGGCGCGGAGTACAAAACATCGCTCTCCAGAATCAACGGAAGGCCGCCAACCTCGTCGATCAGCCGGAGGAATCCCGCCTCGGAACACGCCAACACGCCGTGCAGCTCGATCCCGAGAAGCGCGCACACTGCTTCACACGTCCCGTCGACTCCCTCCCGCGCGTGGACCGCTCCGATCTCGTCGAGCGTCCCGTCATCGAGTTTGATGGAGATCGCGTCGGGGACGATCAAGAAGGAAACGGTTCCATCGCCGGCCCAGCTCATCACGGAGAGCTCGCGCGCATGTCCGTCTCCCTCCGCGGATCCGATCAGAAGGACGTTCGTTCTCGCCCCCTCGGCGAGGGTTCGCTGGCTGGGACGGAGCGCGAACAAGTACCAGACGAGCAATGCAACGATCACCACAACGCCGGCCAGCGCGGCGGCCAGAATGGGCTTACGAATCCCGGTCCCCCTCATGCTTCCCCCTGACGATCGACGCTATCACACGAAAGCCGGAATGTCAACTGCACTTCCGGGCATTCGAGCCCACGCGTCAGCGCCATGTCGGCCGGGTTGACAGGGAGGTCGGTGGGGGTATGCTGAGCCACCGGTGGATCCTGCGAGACGGCAACGCGCCGCGATCACACGGAGGCCCTCCTATCCCATGAATCGACCACGTGTCTCGATCCTCACGTTCGGATGTCGCGCGAACCAGTACGAGAGCGACGCGATGGATTGCGCGCTGGGCAAGAACTGCGACGTGGTTTCCGGACCGGCCGACGTCATCGTACTCAACGGGTGCACGGTGACCCGTCTTGCCGATCGAAAGGCGAGACAGGCGGCGCGGCGCGCCCGGCGCGAGTCTCCCGGCGCCGCGATCATCCTGATCGGATGCCTCGCTGATGCGGTTCACAAGGGTCTCGAGCGCTTCGACGAGGCCGATCTGATCGCAGGCACGGCATGGAAGGGCCGGATTTCCGAGGTCGTCGAAGCCGCGCTCAAGGGCGCCCGAGGGTCCCTTCCAACCACAGAGCCCACACCGCTCGACTCCGAGCGGACCAAAGGTCCACGCCACCGAGTCCGGGCCTTCCTGCGTGTTCAGGACGGCTGCTCCCTCTCCTGCGCCTACTGCCGTCCAACGAGGGTCCGCGGTCCATCACGGAGCAAGTCCGTCACGGCCGCTGCCGCGGAGGCGCGGGAACTCGTCGGTCTCGGCTTCTCCGAGATTGTGCTCACCGGGATCAACCTCGCACAGTACGCGCCGCACGACGGCAGACTGGCAGACCTCATCCTGGAGATCCTCGACGCTGCGAGTCTTCGACGTCTCCGGATTGCGTCGATCAACCCGGCGGGGTTGACCGCCGCGCTGATCGATGCCTTCACCACGGACGAGAGGCTCTGCCGGCACTTCCACGTTCCGCTCCAGAGCGGCGACGATCGGATCCTCCGGGCGATGCAACGCGGATACTCCGCGAGCCAGTACGAAGCGCGGATCGAGCGCGTTCGAGATCGTCTCCCCGACGCGACCTTCGGAGCCGACGTCATCGTCGGTTTCCCGGGCGAAGACGAAGACGCCTTCGGGGCGTCACGTGCCGTCGTCGAGAGGATCGGGTTCTCCAATCTCCACGTCTTCCGCTATTCCCCTCGGGCCGGGACCGTCGCAGCCGACCTCCCTTCGCCGGTGCCGGAGCGCATCAAGCGCGCGCGCGCGAAGCGCCTCGATGCCGCGTGGCGACCGATCCGCCGCACCCTCCTTGACAAGCGGATCGGGACGACACAAGATGTTCTCGTCGAAGAGCACCGAGACGGACGATGGTACGGTTATACGCGCGATTACATCTACGTTTCTTTCGGTTCCGCTACTCCGATTCCGCTGGGCGCGGAGCGCTCGGTGCGAATCACGGAAGTGACCGAGGATCATCTGCAGGGAAGGAGTGACGATCGAGACGTCTCAGGCTGAGATTACTCTGACGGACAACGCGGAGGCGACCGCCCTTCTCGGCCAGTACAACCGGAACCTCAAGGAGATCGAGAAGGCGTTCTCATCCCGGATCCTCGCCCGTGGCGAGACCATCAAGATCGAGGGGGCGCCGGACGAAGTGGAACGGATCCGCACCCTGTTCGAGAAGCTCCTCGATCTGGTTGGTGGGAACCACGCGCCGTCCCTCGCTGACGTCCGCTATCTGATCGAACAGGCGAAGGCCGGCGCCGACATGGACGGCGTTCTCTCCGACGTCGTTCGCGTCACGCACTGGGGAGAGGAGATCCGTGCCAAGACCGTCGGCCAGCATCGCTACGTCCAGGCCGCCCGAAACAGCGACGTGACCTTCGCGATCGGGCCGGCAGGAACCGGGAAGACGTACCTCGCCGTCGCGATGGCCATCGACTTCCTCAAGCGAGAGAACGTCAAGCGGATCATTTTGACGCGCCCCGCCGTCGAAGCCGGTGAGGAACTCGGCTTTCTCCCAGGCGACATCCAAGCAAAGGTCAGCCCGTACTTGAGGCCACTTTACGACGCGATCTTCGACATGATTCCCGTCAGCGAATTCGACAAGCTAACCGAGCACGGACGGATCGAAATGGCGCCGCTCGCGTTCATGCGCGGGCGAACGCTCAACAACAGCTTCGTCATCCTCGACGAAGCACAGAACACGACATCGATTCAGATGAAGATGTTCCTCACCCGACTCGGCTTCCACTCCAAAGCGATCATCACCGGCGACGTCACACAGGTCGACCTGGAGGAGCAGACTTCCGGACTAATCGCAGTCCAGAAGATTCTGTCCGGAATCGAAGGGATCTCGTTCGTCTACCTCGACAAGTCGGACGTCGTCCGCCATCCGTTGGTCGCCCGAATCATCGACGCGTACGAGCGGAACACGAAACAGCCGCCAACAGACGCCGAGTAGCCGGGATCGAAAAACGCGCCGCCGCTCGCTCCACGCCTTGGTGAAGCGCGGCCGCCTATGCTATCTTGGTTCCGATCTTCCCAGCGCCTTGCAGGGCGAGGAGGCGACACAGGTCCAATGAATCGGCGCTTGGTCACCGCAGGGCTCGCAGCGCTTGCCGCATTCGCTACGCTCTCGTCCTCGGCCCAGGTCGTCATCAACGAGATCGCCTGGGGCGGGAGCGAGACAGAGCACACGGACGAATGGATCGAGCTGGTCAACGCGAGCGATCGGCCGATTGACCTCTCCGGATGGCAACTCGTCTCTTCGGACGGGGCTCCGAACCTTCTCCTCTCCGGAGTCCTCCCTCCACGTGCAGAAGACGATCCTGGTGCCGGCTATCTCCTCCTCGAACGGGACGACGACGACTCCGTCTCTGCGTTCCGCGCCGACGCGATCTACACCGGCGCCCTGAACGACAGCGGCGAGACGCTCTTCCTCTACGGTCCTGACGGCGCGCTCGCCGACTCGGCGAACGCCTCGATCTCACCGGGCGAACCACGGCCCTGGCCCGGAGGAACGGGTGGGCTCGGCGCAAGCCGCCCTCACTCGATGGAGCGAATCGACCCTCTCAGTCCGGACGCCCCCGAGAACTGGGCAACGTGCTCCTGCCACGGCGACTCGGACTGCGCCTCTCTCCCTTGTGGAACCCCAAAGCGAGAGAACTCCGTCTACAACGTTCCCCCGACAGCGTCGATGACGATCGTGCCTCAGTTCCCGTCACCGGCGGTGGCCGTCCGCTTCGACGCCTCCTCCTCGGAAGACCGTAACGACGATATCTCGACGTTCTCCTGGAGCTTCGGAGACGGCGCGACCGGAGAGGGACAGACGGCGAGCCACACGTACGATTCTGAAGGCGAGTACTCGGTCGTTCTCACCACGCACGACAGCTTGGGTGCGACGGCCTCTACGATCCGCACGCTCTTCGTCTACTTCCCTGCGCCTCCAATGGTTGACTTCAGCCTCCTTCTCTCCAGCCCCGACGAGCTCCCGCGAGCAGGAGCGCCCCTCGAGTTCCTCGATGAAACGAGTTCCGGTCCCGCCGGCCTCGTCACGTGGATCTGGAACTTCGGAGACGGCGCGACGGCGGAAGGCGAGCGAGCGGTCCACGAGTACGCGTCCACAGGGACGTACGATGTGCGACTCGAGGTCGCCGACGCGCAAGGAAGCCGCGCCGCAGCGACCGTCACCGTCCATATCGCAAGTCGAATCCCAAGCGCTCACTTCACGGTGGAGACGGAACCCCTGAGCGACGGTCTGCCGATTCAGTTCGATGCGAGCGCATCGTCCGACCCCGACGGTGAGGTCGCTCACTACCTATGGGACTTCGACGGAGACGGCTCAATGGATCTCACGACGGAAGACGATCGCGTCGAACACGTCTACGAGATCAGCGGTCCGCTGACGCCGACTCTTCTCGTCGAGGACGGCAACGGCGATCGTTCGGCCCCGTACTGCGTCGCGATCCATCTCAACGCCCGCCCGGTGGCGCAGTTTGCGGTCTCGACGTTCAGTCCGCGGGAACTCGAGATGGTCGAGTTCATCGACGCGTCTTCCGACGCCGACGGAGCGATTCAGGACTGGCATTGGGACTTCGGCGATGGCGAAAGCTCGCCCCAAACCTCGCCAACGCATGCCTTCCAATCGAGTGGGCCGCACACGGTCACCGTAACCGTCTTCGATGACCAAGGCGCATCACGGGCCGCAGTTGCCACGATCCACGTCGCGAATCTTCCCCCGAAAGCGTCGATCGAGAGCGGATCAGAGGACGGGGAGACGGGGATCGCCTTCACCTTCGACGCAGCGGATTCCTTCGATCCGAGCCCGGAGGGCGCGATCGTTCTCTACGAGTGGGACGTCGACGGGGATGGAGACTTCGATTCGGAGACCGCAGTTCCTTCGTTCTCGCACGTCTACACCGAGGACGGGACGTACGACGTGAGTGTCCGGGTCACCGACGATCGCGAAGAGACGGCCGTCTCAGACTCGATCCGAATCACGGTCCGCAATCGGCCGCCTGTCGTACGTCGCATCCGTTGGACTCCCGAGCGGCCGTTCGACGGCGACGAAGTAATCTTCACCGCGGAAGCGAGCGATTCGGACGGCGAGATCACTGGCTGGGAGTGGATATTCGGAGACGAGGCAAGCTCGACCCATCCGGAGCCGCACCACGCGTTCGCCAACGACAAGACCTACGTGATCCGGCTCGTCGTCCGGGACAACGACGGAGCGCCATCCGAGCCGATCTCCGTTGAGATCGACGTTGCGAACGCCGTCCCGATCGCGCAGTTCACCTATGCGGTGATTGGCCCCGGAACGGTGACCTTCAGTGCAATGCAGGCGCAGGACACAAGCCCCAACGGACGGATCGTGCACATCGCGTGGGACTTCGGCGACGGAACCTCCTGTCCGGGCGATCCGTCAGCCTGCGGAAACGCCGATCGGTCCTCACCGATCCACATCTATGCGCAACCGGGGACGTACGCCGTTACACTCGTCCTCATCGATGACGACGGCGGCATCGGCCAGGCGACACAAATCGTGACGATTCCATGACGGAAAGGACCCTCGATGATCGACATTCGTGAGGCGACGAACAGCGACAACGAAGCCCTGCTGCGGTTGGAAGCGGAGAGCCCCCAAGGAACGGGAATCTCCATCCTGATCGACCGGGAGGACTACTTCTACCGATCGCGCCTCCATGAACGCAGCAAGATCCTGATTGCGGAGGAGAAGGGAAGACTCGTCGGCGTGATGGCGTTTGCGATCAAGGACGTCTTCCTCGACGGATCCGTTGAGCAGGTCGCCTACTTCTACGATCTGCGCGGCGAGGCTTCGTACCGACGAAGCATGAAGCGCGGCCTATTCAGACTCTGGAAGGCCGTCGCCGCCGAGATCGAGGAGGCTGGAGCCGAATTCATCTACGGGCACGTCAAGGCGGACAACTACGACTCTCTGAGCGTCTCGACGAAGATGGGCGCACAGGTCGTCGCCTCGTTCGACATCCTCTCACTGCCCAGCCTACGCGGTCGTGCGTTCGAACTCGATCGACATCTCGAGAACCTCGAAGAAGAAGTCGCACGAATTGAAGAGGCGGTCGGCGAGCGCTGCATGCGCCCGCCCAACCTACTCGTCCCGTACGCTCGCGGGGCCGAACTTGGCTACTTGAAGGGGATCTTCCGCCTGAAGGCCGGGAATTCGTCGGCGCAGGTCAGCGCGTGGGACCTTTCGGAGATCTACCGCGGTCAGGTTCTCCATATGCCGATCAGCCTCCGTCTTCTCGGAGGCGTCCTGAACCCCCTCGCGCGGCTCGTTCCCGTGCCGCGCGTCCCTGTCGTGGGGGAGCGGATTGCCTACATGCAGCTGTTCGATCCGATCTGCCGAGGCCCTCGGGGCCACATCCTGCTCAAGCAGCTTCTACAGCAGATCCGTCGCAATGCATACCGGGCGGAGATCGACATTCTCACGTTGTTCGTCTATCGCGACGACCCGCTGGCATCTCCACCGCGCTTCTTCCCCGAGAAGGTTCTCCACTACCACACGCTGGTCCGGCCGCTCTCGTGTTCACATCTTCCCGAGCCGCCCCTCTACCTCGACATCCGCGACATCTAGGCTCGATCGCGGACATCCGAGACATCCATGTCAGATCGCGAGTCGGTAGCCAAACCCGCGCACGGTCACGATCAGCTCGGGCTTCTTCGGGTTCTTCTCCAGCTTCCTCCGCAATAGGTAGGCGTACTTCTGCACGTCCTGCCGCGTTGCGTAGGAGGAAGGCCGCCCCCAAAGCTCCTCAAGAATCTCGTCGCTCGAGAAGACCCGACCCGGCACAGAGTGAAGGAGCTTGAGAAGCTGGTACTCCTTCGGAGAGAGTGACACGGAACGACCGCCGACCCGAACCTCTTTCCGAGGATCGTCGATCGAGAGCCCCCGCTCCACGACCGCTGGCCTCATCCGCCGAAAAACGGCTTGGATCCGGGCTTTGAGCTCCTCGGGATGGAACGGTTTGAGAACGCAATCGTCTGCGCCGAGGGTGAGCGCGCGGATGCGATCGTCGACGCGATGGAGTTTCGTCACAACGATGATGGCCGGATCGGTCCCGCCCTTCCGAACCTCGGAGAGGAGCGCCCAACCCTCGGCGACCGATCCTCCCAACTGCACGTCGAGGATCACGAGATCGGGCTTCCGATCGGCAACGAGCGCCTTGGCGCGAGATGCACGATCGACCGCGATGACCTCGTGTCCCGCTGCACGCAGTGTGTCGGCGAGGTGCTTCACCGTGTCCTGATCGCGATCGCAGATGAGGATTCGAATCGGTTCCATCGCCTATGCCGACCTTCCGCCAAGCGGGCGCGGCAACGTAACACCCATGAGACGCCTGATCGGTCTCAGGTTGACTCGCCGTCTTCTTCGGCCGCTTCGCGCTCCCGCCGGAGAAACGTGGGCACGTCGAGGTTCTCGTCGGTCTGAATCCGCTCTCGGCGGACGGTGCTCGCTCGCTCGACCCCTTCAGGTCCCCGGAAGTCGGCCGCGATGACGGTGATCTGAACCGTCTCCCCGAATCCGTCGCGGACGACCGCCCCGAAGACGAGATCGCACTCCGTTCCCGCCGCCTTGCGGATGTGGTCGGCGGCCGCCGTGACCTCGCCGAGCGTTAGGTCTTCGTCCCCGGTGACGTTCATGATCAGCTTCCGAGCCCCGCGAATCGAGTCCCCCTCGAGGAGCGGGTTCGTGCACGCGAGCTTTGCCGCCGCCACCGCTCGACCGACACCCGAAGCACGCCCCATGCCCATCATCGCATCGCCAGCCTCGGCGAGGACGCTCCGAATGTCGGCGAAGTCGAGGTTGATCAGCCCCCTGACAGTGATCAGGTCAGAGATCCCGCGAACACCTTGATGGAGAATGCCGTCCGCCATCTCGAACGCCTTTGTCATCGGGAGCCCCTTCGCACTGGTCTCCAAGAGGCGATCGTTCGAGACGACGATCAGCACGTCCGCCGCCCGCCGGAGGAGAGCGAGTCCCTCGTCGGCCTGCGCCCGACGCACCGTCCCTTCGAACGAGAACGGGCGCGTCACCACACCGACCGTCAGCGCGCCGCTTTCTTTGGCGATCTCGGCGATCGTCGGCGCGGCTCCCGTACCGGTTCCTCCTCCGAGACCCGCCGTGACGAAGACCAGATCCATCCCTTCCACCAACTCGGCGATCTCCCAACGGGACTCGTTGGCCGCCTTTTGCCCCTTCTCCAGAACCCCACCCGTCCCACGGCCGCCGGTGATGTCGGTTCCAACCTGCAGCTGTTCCTTCACGACGGATGCATCGAGGACCTGCCGATCGGTGTCCACCGCGACGAGACGCACGCCCTGAAGGTTCTCCTCGTGCATCCGCGCAACCGCATTGACTCCGCCGTCGCCGACACCGAGGACGAGAATCCGAGCAATCGCACCACGTGACGGGTGCTCTTCTCGCGCCTGCTCGACGAGCGGAGGCTCGCCGATGACGATGTCCCGGTCGCCGAAGACCTCCGAAACGGCCTCGCGGAGCTTCTCTAGCTTCCGCAGGCAGTACTCCTTCTTGAACAAACTATCGACCGACACGGACAGCACGTCCTCGGACAGTGTGACTGCCTGAACGTCTGCAGGCAGGCAGGCGCGGAGAATCCGATCGTCGATCGCGGCGCGAAGGTTCTTCCACAACTCCTTGAGCGAGCCCGCTTCGGTCTTCTCGTTCAGCTGTTCATCAAACATACGCTCTCCTCGCGCCATTCTGTACGCCTGCCCGGCGCAAGTCAATCCCCCAGCGGCTCACGGCGTAGAGGGTTGGCGCCAGGGCTGCTTTCCGTTACCTTTGCCGCGTGAGCTGGGAGAGTGTGTGGAACGTTCTCAAGTGGGTTCTGGCGGCACTCGCCGCGGGGTTCATTGGTCAGTTCGGGAAGTCCTTCGCTCTGCGCTTGATCGATCGCAGGCGCCGGGCGAAGGCCCGCGAAGCGATGTCGGACGTGCCCATTCCGGCGCAGGATTCGGCCGAGGTTCGACTCGAGAAGACGCGCATCGAGGCGGACGCAAAGATAGCAAAGAAACGAGCCAAAGCCGAAGCGAAGCGTCTGAAGAAGATGAAGCCAGGCGAAGACTGACGGCGTCGGTGCAACCTCACCCTCGTTCGATCGCTTCCGAAGCGGAAGCTCCGCATTCGGAAGCACGCCACTCCTCGAACGCAGTCCAATGCCCACGAACGCTTCGGCTCTTGCCACGGCTTTCGTGGCGAGGCGAAGCGAGTCAAGAAGTCCGCGAATTCAGAAAAGGAGAGGGACGGCTAGGTGGGTTCCCTCGTCGACGGGAGAGCTACTCCTTCGACTCGGCCGCGGGCGCAACGATCTCAATCCCGTTGTAGAAGCCGCAGTGTGGACACATTCGATGAGGGAGCTTCGTCTCGTGGCAGTGCGGGCAATCGCTCGACGGAACCTGGGTCGCCTTCCTCCAATGGTTCCGCCTCATCCGGCCTTTCGAGCGCGATGTCCTGAATTTCGGAACTGCCATCTTTCCTCCCTCGATCCGGTGCGCAGCCTGAATCTCACGCGGCGCTGAGCGTGAAGTGTAGTCCTAGACCGTCGCCGGTTCAACCTCGATGATGAGGGTCACGGGACCGTCGTTCAGCAGCTCGACCGCCATCTTCGCCCCGAACTGTCCGGTCGAGACCGGGACACCCTCCCGCGCGACAGCCTCCGCGAATGCTTCGAACAGCGGCTCCGCAATCTCCGGAGCCGCGGCGCCGACGAAACTCGGCCTCCGCCCCTTTCGCGTGTCACCCAACAGCGTAAACTGACTCACCGCGAGAACCTCCCCACCCACGTCGAGGATCGAGCGGTTCATCTTCCCTTCGTCGTCGGCGAAGATCCGCAGGTTCGCAATCCTCCTCGCCACCTTCTCGAGGTTGACCCTGACGTCGTCCGGCGCGACTCCGACAAGGAGGAGAAGCCCGCGGCCGATCTCGGAGATCCGCGCGCCACCAACATCGACGGACGCACGGCGGACCCGCTGGACGACGATCCGCACGCTCAGTCGTCCTCTTGGAGGCGCTCGGCGTACTCGACCAAGCGCCGCATCGCCTCTTCGCTCAACGTCGAAGCGCGCGCCAACAGGACGAGTTCAAGACGCTCTCGGGCCACCTGCGCCTTGACGGTCCGGTGGAATGCCTGCTCCACGAGCCGAGGGGCGCGGACATTGGCCACCCGATCGACGTAGTTGACGCGCCAATCGGTGAGCCTGTTGAGCGAGCCGACTGCGACCTCGATCAAGTGCTTGATGTGCGGAGCTCGCGTCTCGAACACGCCGTTGACGTGATTCGCGAGCCGCTGACTGTCGGTGAAGAAGATGACCGACTCCGGCTCGTAGGTCAGCGCGTGCCGAGCAGCCTCAATCAGGGCGCGGTACTCGGCCACCTCGGACGTCGCGCGGCCGACGAGGCGCGAGATCTCGTCCACGACGTTGCCATCCTTGTCGGTGACGGCAATTCCGATCCCCGCCTCTCCCGGCTCGCCTCGAGCGGCACCTGAGAAATACACAAAGAGCTTATCCATCGACTGGGCCCACCAGGATTCGAACCTGGGACCTACCGGTTATGAGCCGGGGGCTCTGCCGCTGAGCTATGGACCCGAATACCCGGAAGGACTATAAGTTCCGCGTCAACCGAGTGTCAAGGAATTCGATTCCCCATCGGGCGGCCTTGTCGGTCGCGGTTCGCGCCGCTACTCCTTTGTGGAGTCTGCGGACGGCACGAGATCGAAACCGCACTTCGCCAAGGGACCGAGGAGATCTTCCGGATCCTTCAGCCACTGCCCCCACTTCCGCCCCATGTGCTCCGTCCACGAGTAGTCGTCGAAGGTGAAGGTCTCCTCCCGCCCCTCGTTGAGCGGAACGATGTAGCCGGCCTCTCGATAGTAGTCCTGAGCGAGGTACCCGTCGTCCATCACCGCCATCGCGCGGTCGACGACATCGTCGTCCATTACCGGATACCGTTCTTCGAAGAGCGAGAACGGAATCGGATAGCGCGGCCTCACCGGCGGGTCTTCGGCGGGATAGCCCATCGTCAGTTGGACGAGAGGAAAGACGCCCGGCGGAAGTCCGTACTCCTGCGCGATCTGCTCCGCCCGGAACGGCGCTCCGCCGATGAAACAGCTCCCGAGTCCGAGCGACTCCGCGGCGATCACCATGTTCTCGGCCATGTACGCCGCATCCTGAGCACCAAACAGGAGGATCGCCGCGTCACTCGAAACGCGAGGCCAGCTTCGTCTCTCCATGACACGTTCCAGGCGCTGAACGTCGATCAGGATCGTGAACAGAAGCGGCGCGGCAAACGGATTCCTCTTCCGATCCCTGGCAAGGAAGAGGCTTCCGAGCTGGGCGGAAAACGGTGCCTGCTGTCCACAGCGGACGATCGTCTCAATAGTCTCGCCGGGAGGATCCTGGTCCGTGTACCGACGGATCGACTTCCGCTGCAGAAGCGTTTCGATGACGGGGTTTCTCTCCATCTCGTTTCTCCTCCAATCTCCAGGTGCAGCCGGCCGCGAACGTTCGCGACGGACGCCACGGCGGGTCAGTCTTCCATCCCTCCGATCTTGATCGAGCCGATCCCCGTGCTCAGGGTGAGCATCCCATCGCCATCTCCGACGACGGCCTCCACGTCGCCGCCCAAGCCGCCGCTGCGGAGTTCGCCGACGCCGGGGAACGGCCCCACGCTCGCTTCGCCGATGCCGACATCCGCAGTAACCATGTAGGATGCCCACGGACTGAGAACGACCTCGATCCCGCCGACACCCAACTCGACGATCACCTGATCCGAGGCGACGTCAACCAGCACGACCCCTCCAACACCGATGTCGACGCTCGTCGCTTCTGCGTCGATGCCGACCAGCACGACACTGCCGACGCCCGCATTGACGCTCAGCTCCGGCCCCGCGAAAGAACGGATCTCGGTCTTTCCCGCACCGAGGCGGATCGTCGCCGACCCGCGGAAGTTCAGGAGGCTGACGTCTCCGGCACCCTGATCGACGCTGAGCGTCGTCCCCGTGGGCACCGTGACCGCGTAGCGAACCGTGCCTCGATCGCCGGGCGGCGTCTCAGTACGAACGCGAAGCCCGCACTCCGTCTCCTCGATCAACACACGGATCTTATCCAACGACGCTCTCGAACGGGCTCGCTTGACCGCGACGATCTCAACCATAGCCGATGATCCTGTTTGCACCTCGGCTCCCGTGATCGCGATCCCGCCAAGCTGATTCTCGATCTCGATGCAGTGACCGACGAGAGGAACCGATCGTTCGATCGTCTCCTCGACAGCTCGCCGTCCGGATCGCCCGACCCACCCCCACGTGAACGAGATCCCGACGGTGGGGCCCGCCACAGTAAGCGAGACCTGATCGACAACCGACGGGTCACCCCACTGAGCCCCGAAGACCGGGAACAGATAGCCCAAGTGAAGCTCGAATCCGGCGAACCGAAGCGGCTGTACCTGCATGCTGAGAAACGGCATCACAGCGGCGAACCCTCGGTGCGCCCCGATGACGATCGGCTCGGGGACGATCCCCCGCCCGCTGATCGATCGGCAGCCTCCTTCGCCGCTCGCGCCCCCTTCCGTGAGCATGAGCGATGTACCGCCGCCACCGAGGACGACTCCCAGTGTGAGCATTGACCGTCGGTTCCCGCCAATGACGCGGCCGAGCTCGAGGCCGCCGAATCCCAGGGCCAGGCGGGCGACTCCTGCGTCCCCCGTCGCCGAGACCTCGGCACCCCAGCCGATCCCACCGATCGAGAGTCCGCCGATCGCCCCGATCCGGCCGCGCCCGCCGTCCCCGTTCATGACGACATACTCGCCAAGGCGACCGAAGCCGGCGTCGCTCACGAACCCATTGATCTCTTCAACATCCAGATGAAGGACGCCGATCGCCGGCGAGCCCCCCAGGGCAAACCGGACCCTTCCAACATCCGTTTCGCTCCCGAGAACGAGCCCTCCGACCCCCAAGAGACACGACAGCCCGAGTGTGACGACGGTTCTCCAGCTCATGATCCCCTCCTGTCCATCGCGCGTGCCCGCACTCCGTGCCTGCCGCACGTCACCGAAGGGCACGCCAGTCAGTGTCCATCCCGAACGTATCCGGTTCAATGGCACCGCGCCCCGATCCGACCGGGCACGTGCATCGCTGCTGGAGGGCCGGCGACCACCACCGTATCATTCCCGGGATTCGCACAGAACTGAGGAGGCCGAATGCGCAGACTACTGCAGGGAATCGCGACAAGCGCGAGCGGCTGGATCGAGCTTCGCTACCACGCCCGCCGATCGAAGAGACTGGTCGTGCGCAATGGGCAGGTCGAAGAATCATCGAGCGCCGAACAGGTCGGCGTCGGCGTTCGCGCGTTCGTCGGCGGTGCGTTCGGTTTCGCCAGTACGACCGACTTGACCGAAACGGGCATTCGGCGAGCGGTGGGGATCGCGCAGGAGACCGCCAAGACCGCAGCCGGAGCCAAGAGGAACCGGATCGAGGGCATCGCCAAGGTGGCGCTCGCAAGCGGGGAATTTCCTCTTCGGACTGACGACCCGCTCGATCGGCATTCGCTTGAGGAAAAGCTGAAACTCGTAACACGCATCGACGCGCTCGTTCGGTCGAGCAGCCCGCACATCGTCTCTTCTGAGGTCTCGTACGGGGAGATGCTGGACGAGAAGGTCATCGCCACCAGCGACGGCGCGTCGGCTCATGTCTTCGACGCGAAGCCGGCGTTTCGCGTGCTCGCCATCGCAGGCAAGAACGGCGATCAGACGCGGGCGCTTGAGACGGTCGGCGTCACCGGCGGGTGGTCCGACTTGTTCGCGCCGAGGTCTCCCGAGGAGACGGCCGAGCGCGCTGTGCGGCTGGCCGTCGACCAGCTCAACGCACGTCCTCCGACAGGTGGCACGGCACAGGTCGTCCTCGATCCGGAGCTCGTCGGTCTCCTCAGCCATGAGGCAATCGGCCACACGGTCGAGGCGGACTTCGTCCTCGGAGGCGCGATCACGGCCGGTAAGATCGGTAAAACTGTCGCGTCCGAACTCGTCACGATGTGCGACAGCGGTGCCTCCGAGCACATTCCGCACGCGGTCGGCGAACTCCCCGTGGACGACGAAGGCGTGCCAACCGAGCGAACAGTCATCATCGAGAACGGCACTCTGAAGTCGTATCTCCACAACCGGGAAACGGCGGCCCACTTCGGCGTCGCGCCGGCCGGAAACGCCCGCGCCTACACGTACGCCAACGAGCCGATCATCCGGATGCGCAACACGTACGTCGAGCCCGGAGAGACGCCGGTCGAGGAGCTGATCGGCGGGGTCAAGGATGGGTACTACCTTCGCGGCCTCGGGCAGAGCGGACAGGCGGACGCCAACGCCGAGTTCATGTTCGGCGTCCGGGAGGCGTGGGTACTCCGCGATGGGAAGCGCACAGACCTCGTACGCGGGGTGACGATCTCCGGAAACGCGTTCGAAGTGCTCGGTTCGGTCGACGCCGTCGGAGACGACTTCGCGTGGGAGCAGGGATCCGGTTTCTGTGGGAAAGGGCAGCCCGCCAAGACGGATGGGGGCGGTCCGCACGTGCGATGCACACTGACGATCGGAGGCGAGCAAGATGGGTAGCGAAGGGCTGCTCGAGCGATGCCGCGAGGCGGTGTTGCTCGCCCAGAAGCTTGGCGCGAGCGCGGCCGAGGCGTTCGGCCAGACGATCGAGTCGGTCAACTCGACGGTGCAAAAGAACGACCTCCAGATTTCGAAAAGCCAGCTAGAAACAGCGATTGGCATTCGCGCGTTCGTCGGCAACCGCGTCGGTTTCGCCAGCACGAACTCCCTTGAGCAGCTCCGGTCAGCGTGCGGAGATGCCGTCGCGTTGGCGAAGATGTCCCCCGAGGATCCGCACAACGTCCTCACAGCGCCGACCGACATCGCCCCGATCGACGGTCTCTACGACCCCGCGTCCAGCGACTTCTCGGCCGGCGATGCAGTCAAGCGCTCGGCGGAAATCCTTTCTCTGACCGAGGCGATCGACTCCCGAGTCCTCGTGAACGACGCCTGGTTCGACGCCGCGATCCACGACACGGCGATCGTCAATTCCAATGGTCTGTCGGCCTCCGAACGGGGAAGCCTCTTCACCTACGGTCTCGTCGCAACCGCGCGTGAGGGCGATCGGGTGTCGAGCTTCGACTTCCAATTCGACGCAACGAGGAGCGTCGCCGGGATCGACGTCGCCACGCCGGTTCGCCGCGCATGCGAAAGCGCGCTTGCATCCCTCGGCGCGGAGAAGGGCGAGAGCTTCAAGGGCTCCGTCCTGCTGTCTCCGAGTGCCGTCTCGCAGATCCTCGTCGGCCTCCTGCTCTTCCAACTCAGCGCGCGAAATGGGCTGCGCGGGCGAAGCCGCTGGAAGGACGCCGTCGGCGAAGACGTCGCCGCGAAGGAGTTTTCGCTCGTCGACGATGGCCGGCTCCCCGGAGGCGTCGCAACCGGTGCGTTCGATCGCGAGGGCGTCCCGCACGAGGAGCTGACGGTGATCGCCGAAGGGAAGCTTCGATCCTTGCTTCACAACATGTACACCGCCCACGCAACGGGCGGAGCGAATACGGCCCACGCGACAGGCGGTGCGCGGTCGATCCCGGCGATCGGCCCAACGAACCTGTCGATCCTTCCGGGCGCCGCGCCCCACGAGGAGCTGATCGCCGAGATATCGCAAGGCCTGTTGGTTCGGCGGTTCTCGGGTAACGTGGACCCCATCTCGGGCGACTTCTCCGGTGCCGTCAAGGCGGCGCATCTGATCAAGGCGGGCAAGCGGACTCGCCCGGTCGCCGGAACGATGATCGCTGGGAACGTGTTCGACGCGCTGCGGAGCCTCTCCGGAATCTCGAGCGAACGCGAGCGTGTGTACAACCTCACGCTTCCCTATGTTCGCCTGGAGAACGTCTCGGTCACGGCGAACTAGCTTCGCTAGTTCGTTGGGAGTTGCTGCGCACCTCCCCGCAGACCTGCGCTCGCCCCTAGCTGCTGCCCTTGTTCGCCACGTTGCCTCGCAACGTCCGAAGCGGTGGTACGCTAGCTCGCCGGCGCTGGTTCCGGAGGCGCCTCGCGTTGCGGAAGAGCCTCGAGGACAGCCTCCGTTGCTGGTGCGACCAAGCTCGCTTCGAGCGCCGACAGCTCTTCGATCCGCTCCTCGCACGCCTCGCGATCCCCACGAACGAGCAGAACGATCGTTTCGCGGATCCGGACGAAGCTGATTCCGTAGAAGAGCTCGTCCTCCGCATCCGTCTCGTACGTGATTCGGACCTTCCGCTCGGCGAACTCAGGGGGGCGCTCGTCCTCGAACGCCTGGAGCTCCTTGCGCGGACACGGGTTGGTCAGTTCGCAGGCGATCTCGATCGCCCGCGGCGCCGACATGTCATCGACCGCGACGATCCATGCCTGGATCCTCTCGAGCGGATCGACGAGGTGAACGCCGAAGTCCGTCCCAGTAATGCGCCACCCACGAGGCGCCTCGAACTGGAAGCGCCCCTCAGCACCCACAATCGTACGATCGGCGACGCGCTCGAGCAGCGCGATCTGGGCCGGCGTCGGCCCTCCGTCGTCCAGAAAGACGAGCGCATACGCAGCGAGAATGATCCCGATCCATAAGCCCAACAGGATCATCGCGTTCTTCATCGTCGCACCTCCCACGAAGTCTCAGCCAATCCGCCATTCTAGTCTTCCACTTCGACGAAGCCAACCGCGTATCCGAGAACTTGTCGCAAGCCCAGATCTCCACCTATACTCGCAGAACCATGAACCGCGTGATCCTCTTGCTGGCACTTCTGGCAGTAGCCGCCTTTTCCACGCAGGCCGCAGACCGCGTTTGGATCCTGACCGTGGAAGAGGAAATCGGGCGCGGAACTGTTTCTTACCTCCGAAGCGCCTTGTCCGATGCCGACCAAGGAGGCGCGGAACTCGTCATCGTAAGGCTGGCCACCCCGGGCGGCCTCCTCGACTCGGCCTTTGCCGCGCGCGACTTGCTGCTGGGCGCGGGCTCGCCGACTGTCGCCTTCGTCGACCGAGAGGCACTCTCCGCCGGTGCCTTGATCGCGCTTGCCTGTGAGTCGATCGTCTTTGCGCCCGGCGGTGTGATGGGCGCGGCGACCGCGTTCACGTTCGATGCTTCGGGCGAGTACGTTGAGGCCCCTGAGAAGACCCAATCGGCGGTGAGAACGCTCTTCCGCGCGACAGCGGAGGCACGCGATCGGGATCCGAGGATCGCGGAAGCCATGGTGGATGCGGACGTCGAGATCGCGGGCCTGACAGAGACGGGGAGGCTCTTGACGTTGACCGCTCAGGAGGCCGTCTCTGCAGGGTACGCTGACGGGGTCGCCGATTCCGTCGACGCCTTCGTCGCGGAACGTGGCTACTCCCCGACAGAGACCGTGTCCTACCAGCATCGCACCTTGGATCGAATCGTCGAGATCATGACATCGACCCCTCTCGCCGCGATCCTCCTCGTCGTCGGCCTTCTCGGTCTGATCGTCGAGATGATGATCCCCGGCTTCGGCATCGCCGGAATCGTCGGCGCGCTCTGCCTCGCGGGGTTCTTCTGGGCGCACGTCCTCGTCGGCCTTGCCGGATGGGAATCGCTCGTCTTCGTGATCGGTGGCTTTCTGGCAATCATCTTCGAGATCTTCGTCTTCACCGCGGCCGACTTCGGATTCGCCGGAATCGTCGGACTGGTGCTGATCGGCCTCGGCTTCTACACCTCGATGGTCGGACCGTTCACAGATCGGGGTGCGGCGATCCAAGCGATCGGGATCGTCAGCGCCGGCGTCGTTATCTCGATCGTCATCGCTGCGGTGCTAATCGGGAAACTTCCGAAATCCCGCCTGCGGCTCGGAGGGGTCATTCTGTCCTCGGCGATCACCGGACGGGCGTTCGACAAGGAGGGAGAGCCGAGGAAGCCGGGCGAACTCGTCGGCCGACGCGGCGTCGCCGCAACCGATCTGCATCCGGTCGGCTCCGGGGAGTTCGGCAAGGATCGGTTCGACGTGATCTGTGAGGAGGGACACTTCCCGAAAGGGACGCCGATCGTCATCGTGAAAGACGAGGGGTACCGAAAGGTCGTTCGTCGAGCAAAGGAGGACTAGAATGATCATCTACATCGTCATCGCCGCAGCCGCGCTCGTCTTGCTGTGGATTTTCTTCTACTTCGTACCAGTCGGACTGTGGGTCTCGGCCCTCGCCGCGGGAGTCCCGTTGGGGCCGATGACCTTCATTGGGATGCGACTGCGCAAGGTCAATCCCCACAAGGTCGTCTTCCCGATGATCGCGGCGTGGAAAGCCGGGATCAAACTCAGCGTCTCCGAACTCGAGGCACACTTCCTCGCCGGCGGGAACGTCGAGCGCGTCGCCCGAGCGCTGATCTCGGCCGACAAGGCGGAGATTCCCCTCAACTTCCAGCGTGCGGCGGCGATCGATCTGGCGGGGCGCGACGTTCTCGATGCGGTCACCATGTCGGTCAACCCACGGGTGATCGAGACGCCGAGAGTCGGCGCCGTGGCCGCCGACGGGATCCAGCTGTTCGCCATCGCCAAGGTGACCGTCCGCGCGAACATCGACCGGCTCGTCGGTGGCGCGACCGAGGAGACCGTGATCGCCCGCGTCGGCGAGGGGATCGTCTCCGCGATCGGCTCGGCATCCTCACACAAAGCCGTTCTCGAGAACCCGGACTCGATCTCCAAGCTCGTTCTGGAGAAGGGTCTCGATGCAGGAACCGCGTTCGAGCTTCTGTCAATCGACATCGCCGACGTCGACGTCGGAAAGAACATCGGCGCACAGCTGCAGACCGATCAGGCCGAAGCGGATCTGAAAGTGGCGCGCGCAAAAGCCGAAGAACGAAGAGCGATGGCCGTCGCCCGCGAGCAGGAGATGACGGCCCTCGTCCAGGAACGGCGCGCGGCCGTCGTCGAGGCCGAGGCCGAGATCCCGCGCGCGATGGCTGAGGCCTTCCGCGAAGGAAATCTCGGGATCATGGACTACTACCGGATGCGCAACATCCAGGCGGACACGAACCTCCGGGACAGTCTCGCCAGCGACGAGTCGCCGTCCGCGATTGAAGGCGACGAGTCGTGAAAGCGCGTCGCCGGCCGTCCCACGCGGAGATCCGCGAGATGATCCGGATCGCACCGGCAGTCGCTCTGATCGCCGGTGCGATCCTCGGAAGCCCTCCCGGTCTTGACCCGCCTTCCGCGACCCGCTCAGACGAAGATGAAAACGGCAACGGGTAACCTCTAGGGGCCGAGGCGCGGCGTCGGCCCCTCGTTCACTTGTTTGGCCCCCGCGGACCGTTGGCCTACAATCAGGCGCCGGTGAGGGAGTGCAGATGAAGAGGGTTCCCGATCTACTGACACTGTCGCGTGGCCTGATCGCCGCCGCCATCCTGGCGCTTGGATTCGCCGAGCGCCTTGACCTCTTCGCCGGGAGCGCGTTGCCGACGGTCCTTCTCTTGACCATGCTCGGCTGGACAACCGACATCTTCGACGGGCGGCTCGCCCGTCGCTACAACAAACCCCCAACGTGGGTCGGCGAGAAGGAATTCGCGTTCGACATGCTGATGGTCTTCTCGGGCCTCTGCTACCTCGTCCTGTCCGACTTCATCCCATTCGTTCCAGCGATCATCTATACGATGGTCGCCGCGGCGTTCATTGCCTACTTCCGGTCGAAGATGATCACGATGTCGTTCGCGACCCCGGTCGTCGCACTCCCGCTAATTGTCGCCTACTTCAAGGCGCCGCAGGCCCTCGTCTGGTACATCGTCTGGATCGCTGGCGCGCTGGTGCTCGATTGGCGGCGCTTCAAGTGCGTCGTACTCGAGTTCATCGAGAACACGAAGAAACTCGCGAAACGCTGACATCATAGTCAGCGTCAAACGCTAGAAAAGCCCGGCGTTCCCCTTCTTTCCCAAGTGCGTATAGGCGCGTTCGGTCGCGATCCTCCCTTGCGGCGTACGCTGGATGAACCCGCCCTGGAGGAGGAACGGCTCGACAACGTCGGTGATCGTGTCCTTCTCCTCCGACAAGGCCGCAGCAAGCGTCTCCAGCCCGACCGGTCCGCCGCCGAACTTGTCGACCAGGGTTCCGAGAACGATCCGGTCGAGTTCATCGAGGCCGACATCGTCGATCCGGAGCATCTCGAGCGACTTCCGTGCAATGTCGAGATCGATCCGACCCTCGCCCTTCACCTCGGCATAGTCGCGCGTCCTCCGCAGCAGTCGGTTGGCGATACGCGGCGTCCCCCGCGCTCGTCGCGCCAGTTCGGCGGCCCCATCGTTCGACACCTCGATTCCCAGGAGCGTGCCGGATCGAACGACGATCTGCGTGAGAGCTTCGAGATCGTAGAAGCCAAGTCGGAAGGAGACCTCGAATCGGTCACGCATCGGCGCGGAGATGAGTCCCGCCCGGGTTGTCGCACCGACGAGGGTGAGCGGCGGCAGATCGATCCGGAGGGACTGCGCGTTCGGTCCCTCCCCGAGGATGATGTCGATCTTGTATTCCTCCATCGCCGGATAGAGGATTTCCTCGACGTTCCGCCGAAGCCGATGGATTTCGTCGATGAAGAAGACATCGTGAGGCCTCAGATTGGTGAGGATCGCCGCGAGATCTCCCGCCTTCTCAATCGCAGGGCCGGAACTGATCCGGACGTTCACCCCCATCTCGGCAGCGATGATCTGAGCGAGCGTCGTCTTGCCGAGTCCGGGCGGACCGTGAAGGAGGACGTGATCCAACGGTTCTTCGCGCCCCTTGGCTGCAGCAATGTAGATGCGGAGCTTCTCCTTGATCTCTTCCTGCCCGATGAACTCTTCAAGCGAGCCAGGGCGCAGGTTGGTCAGGGAAGCATCTTCTTCGAGTTCCACACCGGCGATCCGCTCCGTCCTCATCCTGAATTGGCATTGTACCGACGCCGCAGTTCGGGCGGCAACCCACCCTCTGTGCAGACACACGGCCGATTGAGATACCATTCACGCTCGCCAGAGGAGTGAGAGACATGAAGACAGGTTCCGTCGTCACCGTCGGCACCTTCGACGGCGTTCACCTTGGACACCGCGCCGTCCTCGCCGCGGTCGACCGACTGGCGCGGAAACAGGGCCTAGCACGCGTAGCCTACGTCTTCGAGTTTCCCCCGCGGGCGACTCTGGGGACGGATCCGTTCGCAGGACTTATCCTGCCGATCGATCTGCGCGAGCATCTGCTTCGAGATTTCGTTGGCCGTGTCGTGCTCGCCCAATTCGCCGAGGTGCGAAACCTCTCTCCAGGAACCTTCGTCAAAGAGGTCCTCGTTCAGCGACTCGGTGCACGAGCCGTCGTCGTCGGAGAGGAGTTTCGCTTCGGAAGCGGGCGCGGCGGGGACGTCGCGATGCTTCGCACGCTGGGCCGCGAGCACGGGCTCGACGTGCGAAGTGTCTCGCCAGCGATGGTATACGACGACCCCGTGAGCAGCACGCGAATCCGTCGTCTCCTCATCGAAGGTCGGGTCGGCGAGGCCGCTGCCCTTCTCGGCCGCCCGCCGATCCTTGTGGGCCGCGTGACGGAAGGGGAGAGAATCGGACACGACCTCGGCTACCCGACAGCGAACCTTTCTGTTGGACCTCAGATCCTCCTCCCCGCCGACGGCGTCTATTTCGCCCGCGCTTTTTCGCACGATCGTCGCGACCACGCGCTCCTCTATGTCGGCAGCCGGCCGACGATCGCGGAGAGCGATCGGCGATGCGAGATCCATCTCCTCACTCCCCCTGAAGGCGAGCTCTACCGAACTCGAATGGAGGTTCACGTGCTCGATCGCCTCCGCGACGACCGAGCGTTCTCAACCCTCGACGCACTCGGGGATCAGATCGCGCGTGATGTCGACGCTGCCCGCGAGCTCATCGAGCTCCATCCGCTCTCCGGCAGTCCGATCGGCGGTTGAAAGCCCCGTTCTCCTAACCTACCATTACTCCTCGGCATGCTGACGTTGGGAGTCGACACGGCCGAAAGGATCGGCGGAGTCGCGTTGTACGAAGACGGTGTCCTCGCCGAGGAGCGGCTGATGGACGCTCCCCTGCGCCATGCCGAGAGCTTGATCCCGTTGGCAGAGGGGCTCCTCGAGGAGTCTTTGAGAACCCGCGCTGAGATCGAGCGGGTCAGCGTAAATCGCGGGCCCGGCTCGTTTACCGGTCTTCGGATCGGGTTGGCGACGGTGAATGGGCTGTGCCAGGCACTGAGTCTGCCGCTGGCGGGCGTTGACGGTATGTACGCCTATCGGTCGCGACTTCCCGAGGCGAGAAGGGTCTGCGTCGTGCTCCACAGCCGCCGCGATCTGTTCTACGCCAGGTGGTTCACGGGAGCCAAGCCGAAGGGCTCGACGGAGCTACTGCATGAAGATGAGTTGGTCGAGCGACTGAGAAGGGAAGAGCGCGAGCTGACACTCGCCGGGAGCGGGGCCGAGCAGATCCTCGGTCGGATCTCCGATCACCCGACGATCCTGCTGGCGCCGGAACCGACTCTTCGTCCGTCTCCTCTCGCGATCGCTCGCATCGGAGCAGGCGAAGAAACGGTTGATCGGCTCTACCGACTTGAGCCGCTCTACGTGGAAGCCGTTCTCGCGTGAAGGAAGACCGGAGAACGCGCAAGAGGAGAGACCGATGTCCAGAGTCTGTGAAGTCTGCGGGAAACGACCCGTCAGTGGAAACGCGGTGAGTCATTCGGCACGTCACACGCGCCGAGTCCGAGCGCCCAACGTGCAGCGCGTCCACGCCGTGGTTGGCGGAAAGAAGAAACGGATCCGCGCCTGCACGCGCTGCATCAAGTCGGGCCGGGTCGTCAAGGCCGCCTAGTCGGTCAACGGCCGAGTCCCCGAGGGAGGATGACATGACGACCGGCGAATCCTCGCCGATCGCTGGAGAGGTCGTCGGCCATGATGAGGCCGGCGTCCGCGTCCGTTTCGACGGAGGACGCGTTGGTCTGCTGCCGCGGTCGGCGGGGCCGAACTTGGCGATCGGGTATCGCGGGTCATTTCGGATCGAGCGGGAAGATGAGGGCGGCGAGCTTCTCCTTTCGATCGCCGTCGGAACCTCAGGATCCGTCGGAGCATCGGAGCCGAAGCCGCACACATTCGATCAGGAATTCGATCGCCTGCAGGACGCGCTTCAGAACCACGGCCCGCACACCCTGCGGCCGCCCAGGACACCGGACGATGCGCTCGGTGAGAAGCGAATCGAGCAATGGATGACCCACGTCGAAGAGGCGATCGCCCGCGTGCGCAAGCGCCGGGCGAAACGCGTCGACCAGCAAACGTAGCAGCGCCTTTCGGAACGGAGGGACGATGCCGAGAGGAACCGTCGTAATCGACGCAGAGCGGTGCAAGGGCTGCGGCCTGTGTATCGCGGCGTGTCCGCAGGATGTGCTGGCATTCTCCGGCAGCCTTAACAAAAGCGGCTACGACGTTGCGCACATGGAACGGCCCGAGGCGTGCATCGGCTGCGCGTTCTGTGCGATGACGTGCCCGGACATCGCGATCGAGGTGTACCGCGAGAAGGTCCCAAGCTAGGAGGACAGAGTGGGAAATCGTCTGCTCTTGCGGGGAAACGAGGTCATCGCGGAAGCGGCGATCCGTGCCGGCTGCGAATGCTACTTCGCCTACCCGATCACGCCCCAAGCTGAGCTTCTTGAGCACATGGCGCGAAACATGCCTCGTCTCGGGAGGACGTTCGTTCAAGCCGAGAGCGAGGTCGCCGCAGTCAGCATGGTCTACGGCGCCGCCGCCTGCGGCGTTCGCACGATGACCTCTTCCTCGTCCCCCGGGATCAGCCTCAAGCAAGAGGGGATCTCGTACCTCGCCGGCTCGAACCTTCCCGCGGTGATTGTGAACGTCGTCCGCGGCGGGCCCGGACTCGGAAACATCGCTCCCTCGCAGTGCGACTACTTCCAGGCGACCAAGGGCGGCGGACACGGAGACTACCGCCTGATCGTTCTCGCGCCGTCGACCGTCCCCGAGGCCGGCGAGCTGACGATGCTCGCCTTCGATCTGGCCGACGAGTACAGGATCCCGGTGATGATCCTCGCCGACGGCATGCTGGGGCAGATGATGGAGCCGGTCGAGCTCCCCGATCCGGTCGATCCGAACTCGCTCCCTGCGAAGGACTGGGCGACGACCGGTGCGAAGGGGCGCGCCCCGAACATCATCCTCTCATTCGACCTCGATCCAGAGAAGCTCAAGACGATGAACCTCGCCTTGCAGGAGAAGTACGCGCGGATCACGGCGAGCGAAGTCCGATACGAGGAGACGGCGACTGACGATGCCGACATCGTAATCGCCGCCTACGGAACCGTCGCACGCATCGCGAAGAGCGTGCTGCGATTGGCGCGGGAGGAAGGGATCAAGGTCGGGCTCTTCCGCCCGATCACGCTCTGGCCGTACCCGTACGAACCGCTGAAGGCGCTCGCAGCCCGCGTCGAGACCGTCCTGACCGTCGAGATGAGCGCCGGCCAGATGTGGGAGGACGTGCGCCTTGCCGTCGCAGAGCGCGCGGAAACCCCGTTCTACGGCGAATTCGGCGGCGTCGTTCCGACGCCGCGCGCGATCTTGAGCGAGGTGAAGAAGCATGCCCGTTGACACCGCCAACATGACGAAGGTGTTCCAGCGCCCGAGAAGCCTCACCGATGCGCGGTTCACGTACTGCCCGGGTTGCGATCACGGCGTGCTCACACGGATCATCGGCCAGGCGATGGATCAGCTCGACATCACAGAGCGGACGGTCGGGATCGCGCCCGTCGGGTGCTCGGTCTTCGCTTATCTCTGGTACAAGTGTGACGCCGTTCAGGTGGCCCACGGACGCGCGAGCGCCGTCGCAACCGGTCTGAAGCGCGCCAGGCCGGACCTCATCATTTTTTCCTACCAGGGAGACGGGGACTTCGCCAGCATCGGAACCGCTGAATCGATCCACGCCGCGAACCGCGGGGAGAACATCACGGTGATTTTCGTCAACAACCAGATCTACGGGATGACCGGCGGCGAGATGGCCCCGACGACCCTGGTCGGCCAGCGGACGACGACGACGCCGGAGGGCCGCGACCCGAGGCTGTTCGGTTACCCGATCCGCTTCTCGGAGATGATCGCGCAACTCGATGCGCCGGCCTACGTGACACGGCAGGCGCTCTACGACACGAAGCGGATCAACGACGCGACCGCCGCAATCAAGAAGGCCTTCGAGAACCAGGTCGCCGGGAAAGGCTACTCGCTCGTGGAGGTTCTGGCCACATGCCCGACCAACTGGCGGATGACGCCAATCCAGGCGAACGAGCACGTGCGGAAGACCGTGACCGAGGTCTATCCGCTCGGCGATCTCGTAGACAGGGGGGCATGATGGAACAATCGGTCGTCATCGCCGGCTTTGGCGGTCAGGGCGTCATCCTCGCCGGGAAGATCCTCGCTCAAGCGGGGATGGACCACGGCCTCGAGGTCACGTGGCTTCCCTCCTACGGACCCGAGATGCGCGGCGGAACGGCGAATTGCACGGTCGTCCTCTCCGATGAGCCGGTCGGTTCGCCGATCGTCGACGAGCCATCGGCCCTCGTCGCCATGAATCGCCCCTCCCTCGACAAGTTCGAGCCGATCGTAGCTTCGGGCGGCGCGATCGTGATCAATGAGTCGCTGATCGAGCGCAAGGCAGACCGGAACGACGTGAACGCGCAGTACGTCCGGCTCAACGACATCGCGATCGAAGCGGGAAACGCTCGCGCGATCAACATGGTCGCCCTCGGCGCCTACCTCAAGGCGACAGGCATCGTCCCCCTCGAGACCGTCAAGGCCACGATGGCCCGGATGCTCGAGGAGAGCGGGAAAGCGAAGTTCATCCCGCTCAACGAGGAGGCCCTTGAAGCCGGATTCGACGCCGCCACCTGAGGTCAGGCTTCTCGATCGACACAACGCATTCTGTGGTTGCCTCGTCAGCCTTCGGATCGACCGCGTGCTTCTTCCTGACGGGCGGGAAGCAACGCGTGAGATCGTCATGCATCCGGGCGCGGTGGCGATTGTCGCGACACCGAGCCCGGAATCGGCGCTTCTCGTGCACCAATACCGACACGCCACAGGAGCCTTTTTGTGGGAGATCCCGGCCGGGAAGCTCGAGGAGGGTGAGGCGCCGCTTGACTGCGCCCACAGGGAGCTAGAGGAAGAGACGGGCTACCGCGCCTCGGAGTGGACCGCGCTTCCATCCGTCTACACCACGCCCGGATTCTCGAATGAGAGGATCTCGCTCTTCCTCGCGTCCGGCTTGACGCGCGTGCGAAGACCGACCGACCGCGACATCGCGACTTGTGCCTCGTTCCCAGCCCGAGACCTTCAGCGAATGCTCCAGCAACGAGCCCTCGTTGACGCCAAGACGGTCCTCGGGCTTCTGTGGGCGGGGCTGCTCGACCCATCCGCGCCTGAGGGGGAACGTTGACCCGCCACGACCACGAGAAGGAGATGGGAGCGTTGCGAAGCGACTTCTTCCGCTTCGGACGACGAGCCGACGGATCGTACGGCATCCCCGACGGGCCGCCCCCACCGCTCGTCTCAATCCTCGGTGAAGGCCAGATCGGCGGAAAGGCAAGAGGCCTCCTGTTCGTGCTCCAAGAGATGGAGAGCGGGAACGTCGTTCCCGAGTACCAGCACCTGTTGCGCTTCCCGAGATCGACGGTGCTGGCGACGGAACTGTTCGACGACTTCATGACGGAGAATGCGTTGGGCGATGTCGTCCAAGCGGGCTGTGAGAAGCGGATCGATCTCGCGGAGATTCGCGCGCGTTTTTTCGCCGCGCGGTTTCCTGAGCACTGGAAGAACGAGCTCGGTCATGTTCTCGCGGTTCATCACGGCCCGTTGGTCGTCCGCTCCTCTTCCGTGATGGAGGACGACCCCGACCACTCGTTCGCCGGGATCTACCTCTCCGAGTTCCTCCCCAATCGCGGCTCGACGGAGAACCGATTGGACCGAGTGATCGAGGCCGTGAAGGCCGTCTACGCATCGACGTTCGGACCGAACGCGCGTGCGTACCGCAAACGCCATCACCTTCCGTGGCAGGAGGAGAAGATGGCGATCCTCATCCAGGATATGGTCGGAAGCCACTACAGCCACGACCTGTTCTATCCTCTGGTCGCCGGCGTCTCATTCTCTCGGAACTACTACCCGTGGACCTCCGAGCTCGCTCCAGAGGACGGCACGGTGCGGCTGGTCGTCGGCACGGGAACGCGCGCCGTCGGTCGCGAATACGCCCGCGTCTTCTCCGTCGCTCGGCCCGGCCTGAGGCCGGAAGGAAACGACGTCCGCACGATCGTCCAGAACTCCCAGGAGACGGTCGATGTTCTCGATCTGCGCGTCGGTCATCTCGCACAGCGGAAGCTGGGGGAGCTCGACAACCCGCTCCTCGCGAAAATCTGCATGATCGCTCATGACGACGAGACGCTCAGGACGCCGTCGTCGAGCCTCACGATGCTCTCCTCTTCGAACCGGCTGGTCGCTTCGTTCGATCGCCTGATCTCCGGAACCCAGATCATGCCCTTCACTCCCTTGGTGAGAGGGCTGATGGCTTTTCTGGAGAATCTGCTCGGGCTCTCGGTCGACGTCGAGTTTGCCGTTGACTTCCCCGTCTCCGATGACGGGGGCGCCGACCCTCAGTTCTACCTCCTCCAAGTACGCCCATTGGGCGCGCGGCGCGCGAACCGTCGGATCCGCATCCCGCCGATCCCCCGCAAGCGAGTCCTCCTCAACTGCCATCGGGTACTCGGGAATGGGATTCGTCGAGGCATCCGACACGTCGTTTACGTCGACCCGTCCGCATACCGTCACGATCAGGGCTACGCAATCGCGCGCACCGTCGGACGAATCGATGAGTCGCTCGATGACGAGCCGTACATTCTCATCGGGCCCGGCCGGTGGGCGTCCTCCAATCCCCAACTCGGCGTCCCGGTGCAATACGGTGAGATCATCGGAGCCGCCGTCATCGTCGAGATGTCCACCGAAGGTTTTTCACCGGAATTCTCCTACGGAACGCACTTCTACGCCGACATGGTCGCAAGCGAGGTCCTCTATCTCCCGTTCTACGAGTCCGAAGGAGACTGGCTGAATCGCAACTTACTCCAACGCCAGCAAACCGTCTATCGAGGGGAGTTCGTCGCGCACTACGTCATGCCGAGCGGACTGAAGGTCTACGTCGACGGCGCCGGCCGACGCGGCGTCATCGCTCTGAGCTTGAAGGGCTGATTCGCATCCCTTGCCCCCGCAACGAGGCCGATGATCTCGTATCCGGGTCTCCTCGTCACATCCTCACTCGAACAGATCGACCAGGTAGAGCAGGTTCTCATCGACGGGGCGCGGATGGGCGAGTGCTTCTCCGAGAGAGACAGGGACGATCTGCGTTCCGTGAATCGCCGTCATCACATCGGACTGACCTTCAAGGGCGAACTCAATCGCCGCTGCGCCAAATCGAGTCGCCAGAATCCGATCGAACGGCGACGGGCTCCCGCCTCGCTGGAGATACGCGAGGTCGGTCACGCGGACCGGAATCTGCATTCGCTTCGACAGCTGGTTGGCGACGTACTGGCCGACGCCGCCGAGGCGTGCGTGACCGAACTGGTCAACCTCCGCCTCCTCGACAACCTGACCGTCCAGGCCCTCCGGCTTCGCGCCCTCGGCGATGATGACGATCGAGAACCGTTTCTTCAGGTGCTCGCGACGCTTGATCTTCCGGAAGATGGCGTCGACGTTGAATGTCTGCTCCGGAATCAGAATGACGTCGGCGCCGCCAGCGACGCCGCCCATCAGGCTGAGCCAGCCGGCATCCCGCCCCATCACTTCGAGAATCAGAACGCGGTGATGAGACGCCGCCGTCGTGTGGAGTCGATCGAGCGCATCGGTGATCGCCTCCAGCGCCGACGAGAAGCCGAGCGTGTAGTCGGTCATCCCGATGTCGTTATCGATCGTCTGGGGGATGCCGATTGCGCGGACGCCGCGCTCGGCCATCCGGTGTGCAACACCGAGTGTGTCGTCGCCGCCGATCGCGATCATGAAGTCAATCGCGTTTACCGCCAACGTCTCGACGACCTTCTCCGGTCCGCCGTCGATTCGGAACGGATTGGTCCGCGAGCTTGAGAGGATCGTCCCACCGATGTGGAGGAGTCCCGAGACGTCGACCGGCGTCAGTGGGCGCGCAAGATTCTCGATCAACCCCTTCCAGCCTTCCTCGAATCCGACGATGTCGACTCCCTGCTTGTCGCCGAAACGTACAATCGATCGAAGGGCCGCGTTGATCCCCGGGGAATCCCCGCCACCCGTCAGCACACCGGCCCTCGTCATGCTCGTTCCTCCTGTCCCCGCAGAGCGTGACCGCCGCTCCCCGCCTGTTCGAGCAGGGCGAGGGCGATTGCTTTGATCTCGTTCTGAACGGCTTTCCCGACAGCCCGCGGATCGAATGCCTTCTTGTTAGGACTCCACGTCCCCCCTGGGAACAGATTGACTACGTCGTCCTCGACCCCGTCGGGCGGGACGATCTCGCCCGCTCGATCCACGAAGAACTCGCACGCCGTCCGACCGTACACGTACTGGTAGTGCGTGTCTTTGTTCAGCTTTCTCACTCCGTGCTGTATGACCTCGGCGATCTGATCCGGCAGCACGCCCGACGACCCGTGAAGGACGAGCGGCACGTCGAGTTCCGCCGCACGCAGCTTGGCTCGGATCTCGGCCGCCAAGTCGATCCGTAGGGAGATGTCCCGCCCCTTCGAGACGCCGTGCTGCGTGCCGATTGAGATCGCCAGGAGGTCCGCCTCCGTTGCCCGGACGAATTCGACCGCCTCGTCGGGGTCCGTGTAGAACGCCTCGTCTGACTCGATTTCGTCCTCGACGCCCTTGATCTTCCCCAGCTCAGCTTCGATGAGGATTCCCGAGCCGACAGCCTTCTCGACCACAGAACGACAGATCCGAACGTTCTCGTCAAACGCCTCCTTCGACGCATCGATCATGATCGAGGAAACGAGCCGCTCGGCGATCGCTTCCTCAATCAGATCGATCTCGCCGACGGTGAAATGGTCAAGGTTGATGAACACGGAGATCGGATAGCGATCGCCGAGCGTGCGAACGAGCCCGGCCAGCACACGCAGACCGATCCGTTTGTCGCCTGCCCCGGCAAACTTCGCCGCTCCGGGGCTGATTTGGACCACCAGGTCCGAGGCCGCCGCGCTGTACGCCTCGAGAAGACCGATCAGAATGTTCGACTCGGCGATGTTGTTCGCCATGAACGCGTAGCCGCCTGCCTCCGCCTCCCGGTACGCTTCGCGGAGCCTGCCTCCGTCTCCGAACGCCATCGTGCCACCTCCGTCTCACCCGTTCGCGGGTCTCGGTTCTCTGAACATGCCTTCCCGTGCGGCTTGAAGATACGCCATCCGGGTGCGGTTGTCACGATCGACGAGCGGCGCAAACCGGCATTGACAACGACCTCCATTCCTCCGAAAGTAGACGCCGAACCGAAGGGGGCGAGCCCATGCATCGAGCCAATCAGAAGACGGAAGAACGCTGCATCAACGCGCTGAGGTTCCTCGCGTGCGACGCGATAGAGAAATCGCGCTCCGGACATCCTGGACTCCCTCTCGGCGCCGCGCCAGCCGCCTTCGCTCTGTGGGCGCATCATCTGCGCCACGACCCGAGCGATCCGGCCTGGGCCGACCGAGATCGATTCGTCCTGTCGGCCGGCCACGGCTCCGCCCTTCTCTACGCTCTCCTCCACCTGGCCGGATACGACGTCCCCCTCTCGGAACTCGAATCCTTCCGACAGTGGGAGAGTCTGACGCCAGGCCACCCCGAGAGCCGTCTGACGCCAGGCGTCGAGATGACGACCGGCCCCCTCGGTCAGGGTGTCGCCAACGCCGTCGGATTGGCGATCGCCGAGGCGCATCTCGCGGCGACGTTCAATCGGCCCGACCGGGTGATTGTCGACCATCACACCTACTCCCTCGCCGGGGACGGCGACCTGATGGAGGGCGTTGCGTACGAGGCATGCGCCCTCGCCGGACACCTGCGTCTTGGTAAGCTGATCGTCTTGTTCGACTCGAACCGGATCTCGCTCGCCGGCTCCACGTCCCTTGTCACGACCGAGGGCACGGCGGCCCGCTTCGACGCCGCGGGCTGGCAGACGCTCACCGTCGAAGACGGGAACGACGTCGCCGCCATCGATCGCGCGATCGAGGCCGCCAAGACGGAGACGGAGAAGCCATCGCTCATCGAGATTCGGTCGACCATCGGCTTCGGCGCGCCGACGAAGGAAGGCTCGTTCAAGGCGCACGGCGCCCCGCTCGGCCCCGACGAACTCGCCGCCGCGAAGGAACGCCTCGACTGGCCCGCGGAGCCGGCGTTTCACGTTCCCGACGACGTGCGCGCATTCTTTCGGGCGCTGCAGAAGGAGGCAGAACGCACGAACCTCGATTGGCGCACGCGCTTCGGCGCCTATCGAGCCGAGCACCCCGAGCTGGCCGCTGAGTTTGAGCGACGACACGCAGGCGAACTACCGGATGACTGGTCGGCCGCCCTTCCCACATTCGAGCCCGACGAGAAGGGCATCGCGACGCGAAAGGCCTCCGAGACGATCCTGCAAGCCCTTGCGGACCGAATCCCTGAGCTGATCGGAGGATCGGCCGACCTGAACCCCTCGACCTTCACGTGGCTGAAGGGCCGCGGTGACTTCCAAGCTCCCGAAACGCGCTCTGACGATGTCCAAGGATCCGTCGGCGACGCGTGGGACTACAGTGGACGGAATCTGCACTTCGGGGTTCGGGAGCACGCGATGGGCTCGATCGTCAACGGCATGGCGCAGCACGGCGGATTGATCCCGTACGCAGCGACGTTCCTCGTCTTCGCCGACTACATGCGCCCGCCGATCCGTCTCGCCGCCCTCAGCGGGTATCGGTCGCTCTTCGTCTTCACACACGATTCGATCGGCGTCGGGGAGGATGGGCCGACGCACCAGCCGATCGAACAGACGATGAGCCTGCGCCTGATCCCCGATCTCGTCGTCCTCCGCCCGGCCGACGCCAACGAGACGGTCGAGGCGTGGCGGATCGCGATCGAACGACGCGACGGCCCGACCGCCCTCGTCTTCTCGCGCCAAGCCTTGCCCACTCTCGACCGCTCCGACGTGGCGCCGGCCGGGGGCGTACGATGCGGCGCGTACGTTCTCTGGGAGTCTGGAGAGACCCCCGAGATCATCCTGATCGCGACGGGGTCCGAGGTCCACATCGCGCTCGCTGCGGCCCGGTCGCTCGCTGAGCAGGACCGCGCGGTCCGCGTCGTCTCAATGCCGAGTTGGGAGCTGTTCGAGAAGCAGGACGTCGTCTACCGCGAGTCAATCCTACCGGTCGACGTCGACCGCCGAATCGCTGTCGAGGCCGGCCGGAGCCTCGGTTGGGAGCGCTACGTCGGCCCAAGAGGCCGAATCCTAGCCGTCGATCGGTTCGGGGCGAGTGCGCCGGGCAGCGAGATCCTGTCTCGGTTCGGGTTCACGAAGGACGCGATCCTCGACGTAGTCGAGTCGCTCCTCTCCGACTGAGCCGCGGACGGAGTCACGAATGGAGTCCCTTCGACGCTATGTTCGGGCCTTGACGACGTTCTCACCGAACGCGCGCCGCTACCTCGCGATGACGGCGCTCCTCGGCGTCGGAACCTCCTTCCAGTGGCTCTTCTTCAACTTGTACGTCCTCTCGCTGGGGTTCGATCAGGCGTTCGTGGGTCTCCTTGCCGGGATCCCGGCCCTCGTGACCGCGATCTCCGCCCTTCCGATCGGCCTCCTCCTCCCCCAGTTCGGATATCGGCGCGGGCTCCTCGCGGGGAGCCTCCTCTACGTGTCCGCGTTCCTCGGCTGGGCGCTGTTCCCGGTCGCCCCAATCTTGATCGCCGGAGGCGTTCTCGCCGGTCTCGGGTCGTCGCTCTTGTTCATCACGTCGTCTCCGTTGATGGTCGCCGTGAGCACCGAGCGGAACCGGACGCAGCTCTTCGGTGTGCAGTTCGGCTTGAACACGCTCGTCGGCGTTCTCGCCAACCTCGTCGGCGGGTATCTCCCTCGGGTCTTCGCCGGCGCCTTCAGCTTCGCCGTCGAGTCGCCGATCGCCTATCGAGCCGTTCTCCTCGTCGCCATGGCCCTCGCCATCTCGGCGATCGTTCCGATTGCGCGGCTCCGTGGGCTCGCAGGGAATCGACACGACCGCGTGGTCGGATTCGGACTGGTCGCCGGGCACTGGCGAACGTTCGTCAAGCTGCTCGCCGTACAGCTGACGGTCGCCCTCGGCGCGGGGATGTTGATGCCGTTCGTCAACGTCTTCTACAAGCTGCGATTCGATCTTCCCGATCCGTCGCTCGGCGTCATCTTCTCCATCTCGTCGCTCTTGACCGGCTTGTCGGCCTTCGCCGCGCCGCTGATCGCCGATCGAATCGGGAAGGTTCGGACGATCGTCGTCACGCAGGCCCTGTCGCTTCCCTTCCTGGTCGCGATGGGATTCGCCCCCTGGTTCGGTGCTTCGGCGGCCGGCTTCCTCATTCGGACGGCGCTGATGAACATGAGTGCGCCGGTCTTCATGGCGTTCACCATGGGCCTCGTCCCCGGAGAGCTGCGCCCGCTGACCTCGAGCCTGCTGACGCTGGCGTGGAACGCAGGGTGGGCGATCTCGTCGGCCTTCAGCGGATGGATTCAGGTCTCAACCGGGTTCTGGCCGCTGTTCATCATCACCGGGTCGATCTACGCCGTCGTCGTGCTGCTGACCTATCTCCTGTTCCGAAACGCGCGCGAACTCTCGGAACCCGAGATCATCGAGAAACTCCACGTCGACGGAGAGGAGCGGGTCTAGTCCGAACCGCTCGCTTCCAGAGCCGGAACCCGTTCAGCGTCCCCGCCACGAAGGATTTCGGCCAGCGCGTCTGCCGCCTTCGAGACCGGTTCGGAGATCCCCTCCCCGAACGTGAGGTCTCCCGGCTCGATCCCGATCAGGACGGTCTCTTGAACGGCAGCGCCGATCCTTTCGATCACGAACGAGAGAGGGAGGCCGTGCGTCGAGGCGAGCATCCGATCGGTCGACTCGATCGGGAGCCGTCGGATCGAGCCGGGTGGGAGTCCCATCTGCGCGGCATCGACAATGACGAGGAGATCCGGCTCTTCCCGCGCGACGATGCCGGACGCATTCTCGAGAGCGATCCCGCAATCGATCGTCATCCACCCGTCGACGCCGTCCATCGCTCGAGCGACCGCCGGGCCGACGCCGTCATCGCGAGACAGATGATTCCCGACGCCGAGGAGAACGCGCTTCATTCTTCGGACTCGGGAGCGGGAACGGGCCGGAAGCGTCCGATCCCTCGGTAGCGTTCGTATCGCTCCGAGACGAGCTTGTCGACCGGCTGGACGCAGAGGCTATCGAGCTGGCGAGAGAGCTTCTCCTTGAGCGCGCCGGCCGTCCGATCGAAGTCCTTGTGAGCGCCGCCAAGCGGCTCGGGGATCACGGCGTCGATCAGACCGAGCTCCTCGAGGTGCGCGGCGGTCAGGTTGAGCGATGCGGCCGCCTCCTTCGCCCGTTCCTTGTCCTTCCAGAGGATCGCAGCGGCACCCTCCGGGCTGATCACCGAGTAGATCGCGTTCTCCAGCATCAGAACCCGGTCAGCGACGCCGATCGCAAGGGCTCCGCCGGATCCGCCCTCGCCGATAACGACGGCGACGATCGGAACGCGCAGCCGCGACATCGCGAGCAGGCTCTCGGCGATCGCCCCGCCGATATTCATCTCTTCCGACTCGAGGCCGGGATAGGCACCCGGCGTGTCGATCAGCGTCACAAGCGGCAGGCCGAACCGCTCGGCGAGTGCCATCGCACGCAGTCCTTTTCGATAGCCTTGCGGGCGGGTCATCCCGAAGAAGCGGTCCTTGTTCTCCTCGGTCGAACGTCCTTTCTGCTGAGCGAGGACGACGACACGCCGTCCATCGAATCGCGCCAGCCCGGCGAGCAGCGCCCGATCGTCTCCCGCGATGCGATCGCCGTGCAGTTCGTAGAATCCTTCGAAGACCGCGTTGAGGTAGTCGAGGGCGTACGGCCGTTTGGCGTGGCGCGCAAGGCGGACGCGCTCCCAGTCGCTCAGAGACGAGTACAAATCCCGGCGCAAGTCTTCGAGACGCTTCTCGAGACGCGCGATCTCCTTGCCGAGATCCATCCCGTCGATCTCGTCAAGCGTCCTCAGTTCCTCGATCTTCGCTTCGAGCAGGTCGAGCGTCCGTTCGTCGCTCATGCGGTCTCCACGAAGTACCCGAGCAGGGTCGACAACTCGTCTCGGAGGTCCTCGCGCTTCGCCACCCGATCGACGAATCCATGCTCGAGCGCGAACGCATCGGTCTGGAAGTGCGCTGGAAGTTCTTGTGCGATCGTGTCCTGTATCACGCGGCGGCCGGCGAATCCGATCATCGCACCGCGCTCAGCGATGATGACGTCACCCAGGCTCGCGATCGACGCTTGAACGCCGCCCGACGTCGGATACGTCATCACCGAGACGAACGGAAGGCCCGCATCGGCCAGTCGCTGCCGCACGGCCGCGGTCTTGGCCATCTGAAGAAGCGAGAACAGGCCCTCCTGCAGTCGTGCGCCTCCCGACGACGAGACGAGGACGAACGGGCACTCCTCTTCGACCGCCGACTCGATCCCCCGGCAGATCTGCTCGCCGACGACCGAGCCCATGCTCCCCCCGACGAACCGGAAGTCCATCACCGCGATCACGATAGGGATCCCGGCAATCGAAGCCTTCCCGAGAACGATCGCGTCCGCCAAACCCGTCTTCTCCTGCGCCTCCTCGATTCGCTCGACGTACGGTCGGCTGTCGACAAACCCGAGCGGATCGTCGGCCATGATTGCCTCGGCACCGTCGACGAAGCTCCCCTCATCGACGAGTGACTCGACCCGCTCCAGCGCCGTGAGGAAGAAGTACTCCCCGCAATTCGGGCAGATATTGTTGTTCTCGCGAACGCGCCGCTTGAAGACGAGTTCGTCGCACGACTTGCACTTCATCCACAACGACTCGTCGCGCTCCTGATCGACGTCAACGCGCAGGTACTGCTTCTCCTTGAAGATTGCCATCAGTTACCCCCTACGAGCGGCGGCGGCGGGGAAGAAAGCGAAATCGCTTCTCCTCGTCCTCCTCTTCGTCCCCGACAATCCTCATGCTGTCCGGCAGAACCGATCCGCTCGAAACGACCATCGACAACGCGTCTTCCACTGGCATGTCGACGTAGGTGACCATCCGCTTCGGGATGATGAGCATGTATCCCGACAGCGGATTCGGCGCCGTCGGGGCGTACACGAGAAGGCACTCCTCGCCGGTCAGGTCTTGGAGCTTGCCGAGGTTCTCGTTCGTCACGAGTCCCAGCACGTTGACCCCGGGCTTGGGAAACTCAAACATTACGACCTTCTGGAACGAGCTCGTGTCCGCACGGTTCAGGAGCGCCTTCGAGAACTGCTTGAACGTTCCGTACATCTTCCGGATCCCCGGAAGGAAGAAGAACAGACGCTCGAAGTAGTAATGAAGCGTCCGACCGAGCACGTTTCGTGTGATCACGCCGACGACGAGGATGATCAAGATCGTGACGATCAACCCGAGACCCGGGATCCACCGCCCGAGGGCGCGCTCGATCGTCATCCCGAACGGCGCGTTCTTCCCGACGGCACGGTTGATCAGCTGGAACAGCCACAGGACAACGAGAATCGTCGCCCCAACCGGCAGAATCGCCAGAAGACCGCTGACGAACGTTGTCTGTAGCCACTTGAGGAATCGTCTCATGAACTCCCATTCACTTCCTCGCTCAGACCTCGGGCGTACGTGATTCCGGCATTATAGGACACGCGAGTATGATACGGCCATGGCCAGCGCGTCAGCCGTTCGTCGTGTTCTGTTCTGGATGCTCGTCATCCTCCTGCTGCTGTACGTTGGACTGGTCGGACTCAGAATCCTCTGGCCCATCGGTCTCCAGGATATCGTCGCCCAAGAGGCCGAGGTCTATTCCCTTGATCCCGGCCTGGTCGGCGCAGTGATCTACGCGGAAAGCCGCTTCAAAACAGACGCCGTCTCTTCGCGAGGCGCGCTCGGCCTGATGCAGATCATGCCCGAAACCGGCGCGTGGATCGCCGAGCAGATGGGGCTTCCGAGACCGACCGAGCGGGAGTTGCTCGATCCTGACCGGAACATCCGCTTCGGCACCTGGTACCTGCGGTACCTCTTCGACCGTTTCCGCGACGTCGAAACGGCATTGAGAGCCTACAACGCCGGCCCCGCTGCCGCTGAGCGCTGGAGGGATCAGCGCGCCAACCCGTATCCCGAGACGGCGGCCTACGTCCGCCGCGTCCTCTTTGCGCGTCCGATTTACCGATTCTACTTCCACGTCCCGCGTCTGCTGAGGATCGTGCCTCCGGTCTTTCTCTGAGCATTGCAGGGACTCGGCCGGTGAGCTAGACTCCGGGTCGATTTCGACCTGAGGGATACAGGAGGTTTGCACGTGTCGGATGCGCAGCAGTGGGTGAAGGAAGACCCGAACAGAGAGAACGTGTTCTGGCCGACGGAAGAGATGAAGGCGAGGACATGGGTCTCCGATGAGTCGATCTACGAGAAGGCCAATGCCGATCCCGAGAGCTTCTGGGCCAAGCACGCAAAGGAGCTCCACTGGTTCAAGGAATGGGACACGGCTTACGAATACGCCCCGCACGAGTACAAGTGGTTCGTCGGCGGGAAGACGAATCTGTCCTACAACTCACTCGACCGTCATTTGGAGGCAGGCAGAGGCGACAACATCGCTCTGATCTGGGAGCCGGAGCCGCTCGAACAAGAGGCGGTCAAGCTAACCTATCGCGAACTCCACACAGAGGTCTGCAAGTTCGCTAACGTCCTGAAAGGCCTCGGCGTCTCGAAGGGTGACCGCGTCGGAATCTACATGCCGATGATCCCCGAGGCCGTCGTCGCGATGCAGGCGTGCGCACGCATCGGCGCACCACACTCAGTCGTCTTCTCGGCGTTCAGCCCGGACTCGCTCCGCGACCGGATGGTCGACGCCGGCGCCAAGATCCTCCTCACAGCCGACGGATACTACCGTCGCGGCAAGGCGATCAATCTGAAGAAGAACGCCGACCTCGGCGTCGAGAACTCGCCGATCGAGAAGGTCGTCGTCGTGAACCGCCTTGGCGGAGAGATCGAGCTGACCCCCGGACGTGACTTCGTCTATCAAGAGCTGATGGCCGATGTGTCAGCCGACTGCCCCGCAGAGGAGATGGACGCCGAAGATTTGTCGTTTCTCCTCTACACGTCGGGGACCACGGGCAAGCCGAAGGGGATCATGCACACGACCGGCGGGTACGCCGTGCAAGCGTACGCAACCGGGAAATGGAACTTCGACTTGCACGAGGGTGACGTCTTCTGGTGCACGGCCGACGTCGGCTGGATTACGGGACACACATACATCAACTACGGCCCGCTGATGAACGGCGTGGCGACCCTCGTCTACGAGGGCTCGCCCGACGCCCCCGACTTCGGGCGGTTCTGGGCAATTATCGAGAAGCACAAAGTCACCCAGCTGTACACCGCGCCGACCGCCATTCGAATGTTCATCAAGTGGGGCGACGAGTGGCCGAACAAGCACGATCTCTCGAGCCTGCGCATTCTCGGGAGCGTTGGAGAGCCGATCAACGTCGACGCGTGGCTCTGGTACTTCAACACCATCGGCGGCGGGCGATGCCCGATCATCGACACGTGGTGGCAGACCGAAACCGGCGCGAACATGGTGAACAATCTTCCGGGAATCGGCCCGTTCGTGCCGACGATCGCCGGGCGTCCGTTCCCGGGAATCGTCGCTGACATCCTCGACTCCGCCGGGCAGCCACTCGGACCGGAGGAAGGCGGATATCTCTCGATCTTCAGCCCGTTTCCGCCTGCGCTGACCCGCGGCATCTACAAGGACCCGGAGCGGTTCAAGGCCCAGTACTACGCCGAATACGGTCCGGAGAAGTACTTCACGAGTGACGGAGCACGGAAGGACGAAGTCGGGAACATCCGGATCACCGGCCGCGTCGACGACGTGATGAACGTCGCTGGACACCGCCTCGCGACCGCCGAGGTCGAGAGCGCCCTCGCACAGAACGACAAGGTCAGCGAGGTTGCCGTCGTCTCGAGACCGCACGACCTGAAGGGCGAGGTGCCGATCGCGTTTGTCTTGCTCCGCAAGGGAGTGGAGCCCTCCGATGCCATCACCAAAGAGCTGATGGCGACGGTCAATCAGGTGATCGGCCCCACCGGCCGGCCGGACAGGATCATCTTCGCTCCCGACGTCCCCAAGACGCGGAGCGGGAAGATCA